>Ga0210402_10005337_pt1 | contig 11536 bp, 9 predicted proteins | sample IncBWC7MmetaG_FD_161055 | JGI IMG/M metagenome (GOLD analysis project Ga0210402, IMG submission 161055) | Forest soil microbial communities from Barre Woods Harvard Forest LTER site, Petersham, Massachusetts, United States - Inc-BW-C-7-M | ecosystem: Environmental > Terrestrial > Soil >... | reverse complement strand
GAATAGGAACTGGGCCGACCGATTAGAAGGAGACGAAGATATTTGCTAATTAGACGCAGACGAGCCAGCCAAGGTGACCCAACCCGATAAAACGAGGTAACCGCCGAAGTTGGTGCCGGTATCTAAGTTTCTGACGCCTGGCCTTCCGCCAGCTTCACCAGCGCGTAGAGCGCTTGGTTCACCGGCGTTGGCACGCCCAGCTCCGCTCCGCGCCTTGCGATATAGCCGTTCAGCGAATCGATCTCTGTCCGTTTCCCGCGATTCATATCTTGCGCTGTCGACGACAGCGCCTCCGCCATCTGCGTAGCAATCTTGAACGCCCCCGCCAGCGCCACTCGCGGATCCTCGAATCCTGGCGGATGAACGCCCGCCGCTTGCGCAACCGCAAGTACCTCGTACACAGCCGTTTCTACAACTTTTCGCGCGTCTGGACTTGCGGCGATTTGCCCGTATTTCGCTCGGCCCAGCGCCGAAACCGCATTTAACGCGCAGTTCCAGGTAAGCTTGGTCCAAAGCTCACCCGCGATATTGTCCGAAATGCGGCAGCCCACGCTTGCACCTTCAAATAGACCCGCGATTAACTCAGTCTGCGCATCGCGCGGGCCTACGACAAGATCGCCGCGCCCAACGTGCTTCACCCGGCCCGGCTCGGGAACGGACGCCGCGACATATACAACCGCCGACAGCGCAGCAATGCCAGAAGCAGCGCGAATCTGCTCGGCGTTGTCAACGCCGTTCTGCATGCTGACGACAAGGGCCCCTGGGGCGAGCACCGGCTCGAGTTCCTTCGCCGTCACGGCGTTGTCCGTAGTCTTCACGCAAAAAAGAACGATCTCCGCGCCGCGGACGTCCTTCAACTCGGTCGAAGCCTCGACGCGAACGCTCTCCTTAAATTGCACCGCGTCCAGAAAAAGTCCGTTCCGTTTCACCGCCTCAACAAACGTTGTGCGGCCAATCATCATCACCGGAGCGCCAGCGCGCGCCAGCATCCCGCCGAAGTAGCCGCCCACCGCTCCCGCGCCAACCACTGCAACTCTCGGCCAATTTTTTTCAACCGTCATGCTGTGACCACGGAAATCAGCCGGTCGATGTCGCGCTCCGTATTGTAAAGATGCGGCGACACGCGAATGTTTCCTTCGCGCAAACTCACGATCACATTCTCTTTGCGCAGCTTCTGGTAAAGTTCGGCCGTCTTTTCCGGCGTGCGTGCCGCAAAGCATCCATAAGCGCCGCGTCGCGCCGCGTCCAATGGGCTTGCCGGAACACAGCGGTCCTTCGGCAGCCGCTCGTACATCAGTTCGATCAATCCGCGATTGTGCTTCTCAACTGTTTCTGGTCCAAAACGCACGACCAACTCGATAGACGCATCGAGCGCGGCGAGATTGAAGTTGAAATGGCTTGCCGATTCTGGAGCGTCCCAACGCTTGGCGCTATCCGCCGGTTTAGGGTCGGTGAAGTTGAGCTTGGCGAAATTGTCCGAGCCAGGCACCGCCATCCAGTAAAACGGCGCCGGACGAACTCGCGAGAGCAACTCGTGTCTTGCCCAGAAAAATCCAGTGCCGAAGGGTCCCAGCAGCCATTTGTAACCTGCGCCGACGAGAAAATCGGCGCCGAGCTCGTTGACATTCATCGGCATCGCGCCGCAGCACTGGCTCGCGTCGAGCAGCAGCAGGGCGCCTTGCGCGTGGCAGGCCGTTGCTACGCGCTTGGCGTCAAGCAGGGAAGCGTCGTCAAAGCGCACCATGCTGACGGAAATCACTCTCGTTCTAGGCGTCATCGCGGCGATCAGATCATCAGCGGTGATGAACCGATCTCGTGGAGCGACCACCTTCAGCTTGATTCCTTCGCGCTCTTCCATGGGCTTCCAGATGGTGTACTGGAGCGGGAATTCACGCGCGGCCGTGATAACTTCATCGCCAGGCTTCCAGTTGAGAGCGTACGCTACGGCGGAAACTCCGGCGCTCGCGCCGGTAGTGACCGCGATTTCTTCGGGCTTTGCCCCGATGAGTTGGGCAATGTTAACGCGAATGCGGTTGGGGATTTCGTAGAAGACAGAATCCGTTCTGTGATGCGGGTGCTTGTTGTCGGCGATGGCGGACTGGATGGCGCGCAGAGACACTTTCGGCATGGGCGATTGACTTGCAAGATTCAGGTAGGTTGCGTCTTCAAATTCAAACCATTCCTCTCGCCAGTCGGTGTGAACGGAAATGCTGGATGTCGCCATTAGACTCTCCTTTGCGTGCGCCACATGAAACTACCCTCGCGCAAAGCTCAGCGATCTCCAACATCCAAATTGGATATACACGGGCGTCCTAGAAGTGGCTGCGCAGCTCGCGAAATGCCGGCACGATGACGAGCTTTCCCGCGCCTGCCATGACAGGCTCGTGCTCGAGCTGCCAGGTGTGCTGGTGCGGGATGTAAACGGCGTTGAGTCCAATTTTCATGGCGGGGTTGATGTCGCTGCGCGGGCTGTTGCCGATCATCCAGCCTTGCGACTTCACGATTTTATGTTTGCGCACCAGGCTGCCGTAAGTCTCCGTATCTTTCTCGCTCACAATCTCGATAAACTCGAAAAAGCCCTGCAGCCCCGAGCGCTCGACTTTTGCGGCTTGTTCGGCCGGTTCGCCTTTCGTGAATAAAATCAGGCGGTGCCGCTCGGTCAGATACGCAAGCGTCTCCGGGACGCCATCGAGAATTTTCGGCGGCGTGCGCTCCAGCTCCATGACGCGGCCATGAATTTGCGCCAGCGTTTCGCGGCGAACCATTTGGTCCGCGAGCTTCAGATACGTTTCCTCGAGCGACCTGCCAAAACTCCGCACTCCATATCCGTACTGCCGGATATTCTTCCGCTCTGTTTCGTTCAAAATGTGCCGGATGTAAGCGCGCGTGTAGCCGCAAGGCTCAACGAGGGTGATGAAATCCTCGATCAGCTTCTCGAAAAACACGTTGTTCTCCCACAACGTGTCGTCGGCATCGATCATCAGAGTGTTGCGTCGCATGGGGACTCGTGTTCAGCAACTCTTGTGAAGCGAAATATAGTGCGTACGTTGCTTTATGACTACGTCAGTCTACCAGCCTCAAGGCGTCTTCCGCGATTATTGCTGCGGCATTTGGTTTGGCCATGCTCCGCGCCGCGTCGCGCATTCTTTCAAGCCGAGGCGGATCGTCCAGCAAGGCCGCGATTTTCCAAGCCGCCGCGGGGAGATTGTTGCATCGAATCGCCGCCCCGGCTTCCAGTAAATGATCGGCGTTGCGTTCTTCCTGTCCAGGAATCGGCTCGATCAGCGCCATCGGCAAGATGCGCGAGAGCGCTTCGGACGTCGTTAGACCACCGGCCTTGCCGACAAGGAGATCGGCAGCCGCCATGTACTTCTCCATGTCTGTGGTGAAGCCGACAGGGACGAGCCGCGGCGCTCCGCTGGGCAGCTTGCCCGCCTTGTGCGAAATCTCTTCCAGGCGCTTGCGAACTTTTTCGGCTTTGCCGGCGATGGCGACAATTTGCCAGGGCCGTTGCAACGCCAGCAAATCATTTACAAGTTGTTCGACCGGCCCGATCCCATAGCCGCCTGCGGAAACCAGAATCGAAAGAGCAGATGGATCGAGACCAAGCACGCGCCGGGCTTCTGCGCGGTCCAATGGTTTGGAAAAGAGCGGATCAACAGGGATTCCGGTGACACACAACTTTTCGCGTGGGACGCCGATGCGCGCCAGATATTCAGCGGCTTCGTCGATTGCCACGTAATAGCGGTCGACCGTGCGGCAGAGCCACATGGCGTGCACGTCGTAGTCGGTCACCACAATGGCGTTGTGTGCATGCAGTTTTCGTTTGGCGATTAGCCAGGCAATGATTTCCGCAGGAAGGAAATGGGTAGCCACGCACAGATCCGGCTGCACGCACTTGAGCATACGGACCATCGGCGCGGTGTTCAGCCGGTCCAGCACAAGACGGCGGCGCGGATGCTGCCATGGCTGGTCCGTACGCTCGTAGAGCACACCCATCAACTCCGGCGAGCGCCGCACCATTGAGATGTAGGCCTTGTCGTAGACGCGCTGGAAAAGTTTGCTGACGTACTCGATCGCGTCGACGTGCTCGACCGCGCAGTCGCCACGGGCGGCGAAGGCTTTTTCGAGGGCTTGCGCGGCGCGGACGTGTCCTGCGCCGGACGAAGCGGACAACAGGAGAACGCGCGGCTTTGATTTCATCCGCCGGTTGCTCCGGTTTCGGCGGCTCGCATCACGAAGCCTTGCGGCGCCCTGCGGCAATTTTCTGCAGGATTCCGCGCGCCACGCTCTGCAATTCGCCGAAGCGCGTCAGGTAGTCTTGGAATTCGTGGTTCAGCGTTTTTGCCTCTTCCGGGCCAAGCTGCGTGCGCAGGATCATGTCGCGCAGCTTGACGGGATGCGGCAGAAGCGCCTCTTCCTGCAATTCTTCCAGCGCGATGCTCGCGTCGTAGTGATACATAAATTCTCCTGTGGAGAAACGAGCCCCGGTTCCCCAGGCGTGGAATGAAAGGCCCAAGCCATTGTACTCGCCGTGCGTGGCCGCAAGCGAGCACCAGCGACGCATTGGAAACCGAAAGAGCTTATGCAGCGGTAGCTGTGGCGGGCATGAATTCGTAGCGTTCGATCTTCGCGGCAATGCCCAGGCGCCCATTGGAGGTGGGCTCGACGCGCACAATTTGTCCGAGGCAGCGGATGTTGACGTCATTCGACTGCGTCACGCGCTCGGGCAAGGTGATGACAAATTCGATCTCGCTGCCGATATCGAAATTGGCTTCAGCAAGAAAGTACAATCCACGGTAACTGACGTCCCGGGTCTGTGCCGAAAGTTCGTGCCCGTGAGATTCGTGCGGAAGCACGCGCAGCGGCAGCGTCATATTGAAACGTCGGGCTTCGCGGCGGTCGGCGCCGTCACTCATCTCTCCTCCCACTCTGGCTGGAATTTCAAGGAAAGCTAACATCGGGGCGTGCAAACTGCAACGCGAAAGTCAGGAAATTATGTCCTAGTACGAGGTTTTGGGCCCCGCCGTATGCTCTGCCGCACACGGCAAGCCGAGTAGTACTGTTACTCGGGCGAATTGCAATTTGGCTTCAAACACGTCTGCTTAGGGTAGACGCTAATCCACTTTGAAACACTGCTCGAAGACGAACTCCGCGATTCGCACAAGTTTTATCGATTAAAGAGCTACTTCCGGAATTAAGTCGAGGATTTCGGTCTTTTCAGTGTGTTGCGGTACACTCGCATTTCTTCTGACTGAACCTATGAGCGCAGCACACGAATCGCGCAATTTGTTCCTCACGGGCCCCGCGGGGCGTTTAGAAGCCATTTTGTGGACTCCCAGGGCTGGCTCGCCGCCGATGGCCGCAGTCGTTTGCCACCCGCATCCGCTCTTCGGTGGAACAATGCACAACAAGGTGGTGTACCAAGCCGCGAAATCTCTCGATGCGGTGGGTCTCTCCGTTTTGCGGTTCAATTTTCGCGGTACTGGAATGAGTGAGGGGAAACACGATCGAGGCGAGGGTGAGCGGGACGATGTGAGCGCCGCGCTCGATTTTCTCGGTGCGGAATTTCCAAAGATTCCGCTTCTCGTTGCCGGATTCAGTTTCGGATGCTGGGTAGGACTTCGGGCGGGATGCGAGGACGCGCGAGTCGCTTCGCTGATCGGGCTGGGCGCGCCAGTCAACAGCGCGGACTTTTCTTATCTGACACACTGCAAAAAGCCGAAACTCTTCGTACACGGGGCGAATGATATTTACGGCGCGGTGGACAAACTGAAAAATTTAGTGGCGCCTTTGCCGGGGGAAAACAAACTGGTTGTCGTAGAAGACGCCGATCACTTTTTCGTGGGAAAGCTCGATCAAGTGGATGCGGCGATCACGAACTGGATGAGCGAGAGGACTTCGGTTTTGGGAAAACAAAGTTGAAATCGAAGAAGGATTCCTCGCTGCGCAGGCCGAGACGTTCGCAGGAGCGAACGGGAAAGAAAAAACGTCGGCCCGCTCCGCTCGGAATGACAGATAATCGAAAGTCATTCATGCGCCTTCGCTACGCGTGAAAAGTTGTGTGAACTGATCGACGGTCGCCGGCGCGACGCCTACGAGTTTGGCGTTTGCGTGGACATGCTCCACGCGCGACATGCCTACCAGAGCTGTGGTGATTCCCGGTGACGACCTTACGAATTGCAAAGCGCGTTCCGCATCGTTATCGAGGCCCAGAGCCTGGGCTACAAATGCGGGCAAATTACGCGCAACCTGGCCCTGCAGCAGAGACGCGCTGGCGACCAGCGTAATTCCGAGTTCGCTAGCGGCTTCCATGACGGTACGGTCGTTGCCACCGATGGATTGATTGCCGAGCGTCAAGGCTTCGGTCATCCCCATGTTGAAGGGAAGCTGCACGAAACGGAAGCGGTGCTTTTCGCCGGCAATGTCAGTTGCGATCTGCGCGAATTCGGCGAGTTGCATGGCATCTCGCCCTTTGGCTTCCTGGCGAAATCCGTTCCACGTGGCCATGCCATAGAACTGAATCTTGCCTGCGTCGGCGGCGGACTCGAGATAGATGAAAGCATCACGCACGCGCTCGAGAAAATCCGGACGGGAGACTTCGCCGAGCTGCGTCTCGGGATTGTGCAGGTAATAGACGTCGATGCATTCGAGTTCGAGATTGCGGAGGCTGCGGCCGAGCTGATTTTCGAGAAAGCGCGGGGTCATGCAGTGGCTGCCCGCGACGATGTCTTTCGCGGTGAAGACGCCGGGCTGGAGGTACTCGCGGAAAAAATATTCGTTGGGATCCTCGGGCATGGAGCTGTCTGGAGTCAGATAGCCGCCCTTGGTGCACACCACGAGCTCGTCGCGAGAAAAGCCTTTGGCGGCAAGCTGCTTGATGGCCGCGCCGATATTGCGCTCGCTGCGCTGGAAACGGTAATTGATGGCGGCATCGATGAAGTTGATGCCGCTTTCGGCTGCGGCGACGATTGAAGCTGTGTAACTCGCATCCACTTTTGGATCGGGCTGGCCAAGATAGGTGCCGATTCCGAGCGAGGACAGAACGAGGCCATGGGCTTCGCGAAAATGGCCGTCGGCGGCGCGTCCGGCAAATCGGTTGGCGTAGCGCTTTGTGGCTTCGAGTGTGGCGGATTTGGTCATGTTGTCCCTTGCGCGGGCGTGTCCGGTTCTGTTTTTTCTGACGCCGCTTTTTTCGTTGCGGGCGGTTCGGCGACCTTTGGAGCCAAGAGGCGCGAACAGGCTCGAAGGATTTTACGGTAAGGCCAGTCTTTTTCGCGAAAGAAAATCTCGCCATCGCGAGGATTGCTATAGAACCAGCGGGAGATGAGGGCGAGATGTTCGCCGAGTTCTTCGCGAGCCGCGGCGGTGGATGTGACGACAGCTTGCCCGGCATTTTGCGCGGTCGTCGAGCTGCCTTCGAGATAATCCTTGAAGATGTGCTCCGCGGAGCGCGGCTGGCTGGCGATTTCCGCGAAACGCAGGAAAAACGGCTCGGCGAGACGTCCGCCGTGAATGCCAAAAACGCCGATGGATTGCTCTTCGGCGGCGCGCTGGAGAATTACGGCGTTGAGATCTTCGATGCGCCGGGCTAGCTCGGGACGGAAGCGCAGCGCGTCATCGAGTTTTTCGATGCGTTTGTGAAGTTGCGCGGCACGCTCGAAATCGAGATCGGTGCTGGCGTGCTCGCGGTCGGCTTCGATCGCGGTGCGAAGCGAGTTGCCGTTAGTGTCGAGGAACTGCACCAGGCGCTGAACTTCGGCGTCGTAGTCCTCCTTGGTGCATCCGGCAAAGCATGGCGCGAGGCACATTTTCATTTCGGAATAGATGCAGCCGGGAAACGATGGATCGCGGCGAATTTTAATTTGGCAGCGGCGGACTTTGAACAAGTCGAGAGCCTGCTCGGAAAAGGCGAGCGCGGACTTTCGGGAAGGGAAGGGGCCGTAGTAGGCGCCGGCGGTGGGCGCGCCGGTTTCGTCCACCGCGATGCGACGCGTGACGTAGCAGCGCGGGTAGGCATTGCGCAGACTGATTTTCAGGACGGCGGGAGGACGCAGGCGCGTGAGTTTGCGATAGCGCTGCGGGAAAAGATGTTTGGCGTGCTGATAGTAGGTGAAGATTTGTTCGAGCTTGGAGCCCGTTAGGCGGTAACGCACGTCGCGCGCGAGTTCGCGAAGATTAAGGCGTTTGCTTGTGGGATCGGCGGGGCCGAGAAGGCGCTGCAAGCGGCGGCGCAAATCCTGTGTGCGAATCAGAAATGGTTCGGCGTTTTCGGCGCGGGGTTCGATGAGGCAGACGGCAGGTTTGGACGGCAGTGCGGGGAAGAAATCTTCGTCCGCGCGGGCGGGAGCGAATTCGAGGCCGCAGTCTAGTTCCAGCACGCTGAAAGGATATAACGGAACTATGTGAGGGTTCTCGATGGAAGAAGAGGGCATACCCCACCCCGGGTGTTTTTTGTAAGAGTGGCAAACACAGGACTTATGCTTGACGAGGTTTGTAAGAGTGGCAAATGCAGAACTTAAAGTAGCTGGTTTTTCAGTGATTTGCAGCGTGCTCGTAAGAGTGGCAGGGAAAGGACTTAGCTGAGGGCGTACGGGCGCGAATGAAAGCGTCGCGTGCGGGAGGATGGGGCGGGGGAGAAACATATAAAAGAGTAGCATGGATTTAGATTACTGTCAAGGTACAGTACTATAGTTAAATTATTCGAACGTGAGACGCGGAAGTCGAGAGTTTGGAAGGAGTTGGCGGGAATTTTGTAGTTTGGTGAGACGGGCGGACTGCTGCAGGCCTTCCCGCGACGCTAAGATCGGGTGTATACTCCCGCCTCAAATTTGGTTGCACGAAGGGGCTCCTGTGCTGCCGAAAGAACAGTTCGACGCGGATCCCACTTCCGGCGACGGTGAACGCACCGCAGAGACCGGCTTTACTCCATCCACGCCTGAGACGACCCGGACGGTCATTGGGCACTATCACCTGCTTCAGAGAATCGGAGAAGGAGGCATGGGCGAGGTGTGGCTGGCAGAGCAGAAAGAGCCGGTGCGGCGGCGCGTGGCGCTGAAGCTGGTTAAGGCGGGGATGAATACGCGCGAGGTGATGGCGCGGTTTGAGTCCGAGCGCCAGGCATTGGCGCTGATGGAACATCCCGCGATTGCCAAGGTGTTCGATGCAGGCTCGACGCCGGATGGGGCACCGTACTTCGCGATGGAGTACGTCGCAGGCGTTCCCATCACCGAATATTGCGACAACCACCGTCTTTCGATCCAGGAACGATTGGAACTGTTCACACAAGTTTGTGAAGGAGTGCGGCATGCGCATCAGAAAGCGGTCATCCACCGTGACTTGAAACCCTCGAATATTCTGGTCGCTGAGGTGGATGGCAAGGCGACGCCCAAGATAATCGATTTCGGAGTGGCAAAAGCATTAAGCCAAAAACTAACCGCGCACACCATGTTCACCCGTGTGGGGGCACTGATCGGAACACCCGAGTATATGAGCCCAGAGCAGGCGCTTTCCTCGGGTGAGGATATCGATATACGGACGGATGTCTACTCGCTGGGGATTATTTTTTATGAATTGCTGGCGGGTGCGCCGCCGCTCGAACTGCGGAAAATCGCGTTTGATGAATTCCTGCGAAAGTTGCGGGAAGAAGATCCGCCGAAGCCGAGTACCAAGATTCGGACGCAGGACGCGGCCACGTCGTCGGAATTAGCTGAGAAGCGGCAGACGGAGCCGCGGGCGCTGGCCAAGCAGATTGGCGGGGATCTGGATGCGATCGCACTGAAAGCTTTGGAAAAAGACCGATCGCGACGGTACGGTTCGGTTTCGGATTTCGCCGCGGATATTGGGCGATACTTGAATCATGAAGCGGTGCTGGCAGTGGCGCCATCGGTGGCGTACAGGGCGCGGAAATTTGCTAGACGTCACCGTGGAGCGCTAGTGACGGCGTGCGCGTTTGTCGCGGTACTTGTCGCTGCGGCGGTCGTCAGCGTTCGGCAGGGCTTACGCGCCAACCGGGAAGCGGCGGTGGCGCAGGCAGTCAGCGATTTTTTGCGAAACGATTTGCTGGCGCAGGCTGGCGCGTCCACGCAATCAGGGCCGAAGACGAAACCTGACCCTGACTTGAAGGTGCGAACAGCGCTAGATCGGGCAGCACAGCGGATTGCGGGGAAGTTCGACAAACAGCCCGAGGTGGAAGCGGCGATCAGGGATACGATGGGACAAACATACATGGACCTGGGTCAATACCCAGAAGCTAGAACGCAGTTGGAGCGGGCGCTAGAGCTGCGCCGCCATACGCTGGGTGCAGAAGATCAAAAGACGCTGGCAACCGCGAGGAACCTTGGAAATGTTGCCCTTCGTCAGGGTAAGGACGCCGAGGCCGAGAGCATTCTAACGAATACGGTTGCGATCCAACGCCGCGTACTGGGTGCGGAGCATACGGAAACGCTGGCATCCATGATCAGGCTGGAGTCGGTCTACGAGCACGAAACAAAGTACACGCAGGCGGAAGCACTTGCTGCGCAGGTGGTGGAAACGCAGCGCCGTAAGTTGGGTCCCGAGAATCTCTCCACATTGGCGTCCATGATGAGCCTGGCCCTCGCCTACTACGATCAGGGCAAGTACGAGCAGGCAGAGAAGCTCGACAACCAAATCGTGGAAGGTTTCCGACGCGTTTTGGGCCCCGAGCATCCCAACACCCTAGGGTCTATGAACAATCTGGCATTGGTCTACATTGGCGAGAGCAAGTACGCCGAGGCCGAGGCTCTCCTGAGCCAGACGCTAGATATAAAGCGCCATGTGTTAGGTCCGGACCATTCGGACACGCTGGTGACCATGAATAATCTTGCAGGAGTCTACCAGGAGGATGGGAAGTATATCCTGTCTGAGGGGCTCATTAGCGAGGCACTCGAGATACGCCGTCGCGTACTGGGGCCGGAACATCCCGATACGCTGGAATCCATGCACAACCTTGCGCGAGTGAACTACCTGCAAGGCAGATATGAACAAGCCGAAGCGCAATTTAGCCGAACAGTGGAGATGCGGCGTCGTGTGGTCGGCCCCGAGCACGCCAAAACACTGCTTTCGATGTGGATGCTAGCAGCTGTTTACGCGGCGCAGGGTAAGTATGCACGGGCCGAACCGCTATTCAAGCAGACTTCGGAGACCAGCCGGCGCGTACTTGGGCCGGAGCATCCGTACACACTTGGTGAGCTTGGGGACTTCGCGTTTATGTATCAACAAGAGGGTGACTATGCGAGGGCGGAGAGCGTTGCCGCAGAAGTGCTAGCGAGCCGGCGGCACCGCTCGGGATCGCAGAACCCGAATACGGTTTCTTCGGCTCTCGACCTGGGACTCGCCTGCGCGTCGGAAGGAAAGTTCACGGAAAGCGAGGCGCTGGCGCGCGAGGCCCTGGAGTTCTACCAAAAACAGGAGCCCGATGATTGGCAGCGATATCGCGCCGAGAGCGTGCTGGGCGCGAGCCTGGCTGGGGAGAAGAAGTACCAAGAGGCCGAGCCGTTACTCACGGAAGGATACC
>Ga0210402_10005336_pt1 | contig 11537 bp, 8 predicted proteins | sample IncBWC7MmetaG_FD_161055 | JGI IMG/M metagenome (GOLD analysis project Ga0210402, IMG submission 161055) | Forest soil microbial communities from Barre Woods Harvard Forest LTER site, Petersham, Massachusetts, United States - Inc-BW-C-7-M | ecosystem: Environmental > Terrestrial > Soil >... | reverse complement strand
TTGCCAGCGTTCTCGACTGCAATCCCCAATCCTGCGCCAATCGCTTCCACCACGAGAAGGTCGTCGGCGGTGAATGCGTCCTGCCCGGCGCGGTAGAGAGCCAGAACGGCAGCGACTCCGGCATTTCCCTCGAGAGGTATGGCCAGCGCCGAACGCAACGTGCTGAACTTCGAAGGATCATTCATGTAACCCGGCTCGACGGACGGATTCCCGTTCAGGATTGCCTTGTGGTTTTGAGCAACCCATCCTGAGAGCCCCTCGCCCTCGGGAATCCGCAGGGAGGAGAACAACCGGGAGTTCTCGCCGCTCACGAATTCCGCGGACAGCGTTCCGTTCTTCGGACAATACGCGGCCAGCGAATCGTATGGCACCAGGTGTTTCAGCCTTACGGCGAGCAGGGCAAGAATGTCTTCGATGCGCAAGGAAGCGTCGGGCCGGCGGTTGAGCTCGAGAATTTCCTGACCTTGCTGCCGGGCCGCCGAAAGCCGCATGCCGGAATCCGCGGATTGTCCGGACACCGTGCCTTTCGGTTCGCCAGACTCGGCGAACCCCGCCGCAGGAGCCAATCCCCGTTCCACTTTGATATCGGTCGACAGTTTTACCGGAGCCTGAAGGGGCTGTTCGTTCGCCATCTTCTCCAATTCAATATAGCGGCGCCCCAGAATCGAAACCACCTTCGGATCGAAACTCTTGCCGGCATCCGCGACTACCTTGGCCATCGCCTCGTGCAAGGGCAGAGCTTTGCGGTATTGCCTGTCCGAGGCCAGCGCGTCGAGGCAATCCACTGCGGCGAGAATGCGAGCCCCAATCGGAATGTCCTCTCCCGCCAGTCCGTTCGGATAGCCGCTGCCATCCCACTTTTCGTGGTGTGCGCGCACAATCGGTACCACGGGATACGGAAAACGAACCTGCTCCAGAATCTCCGCCCCGACAATGGGATGGATCTTCATCTTCTCGAATTCTTCCGGCGTCAGTCTCCCTGGTTTCGAAATGATGTGCTCGGGCACCGCCAGTTTCCCAATGTCGTGTAGCACCGACGCGGCTCGCAGCGCCTCAGTCTCGTCCTCGGTCAGTGCGAGTTCCTTTGCCAGTTCCATGGCATAGACCCGCACCCGATGCAAGTGTTCGCCCGTGGTTTCGTCTTTCGCCTCAATGGCCAGGGCGAGTGCTTCGATGGTCCGCAGGTGTAGGCTCGAGACCTGTTCTGCATGCCGCTTTTCAGTTTCAAGTTTGCCCAGATAGAGACGATACGAGCGATACATCAAATAGATCGGCGGCAAGATCAGCAGAGACGACTGCCATCCGATGTGCCGGTTCAAGAAATTGACCAACCCGGCCGCAGCCGCTCCCACCATGTAATACGGGAAGGACCACAGGTAACTGGCGGTCCATACCCTTGGGATGGGCTTATTTTCCGTTACCCCGATGATGGTCGACATCGCCGCCGTGTTACAGCCGAAGTGAGTGATGGCGGCCACCAGGAGCGCGAGTGGTCCGGGAGCGTGAAGAACATACAGGACAACCAACTTGTAAGCGCCATACGCTACCGCGCTCGAAACCGTTACCTGCGACAGATTGAAGATCAACTGGACCAGCTTCACGCGGCGCGCGGGTCTCCAGTAAAACTGTGCCAGCGTGCTGGCAAGTCCAATCACCAGCGTCTGCGGCAAACTGAGTTCCAGGATTCCCAGCAGAGTGAATAAGAAGTTCACCGACAGCGTACCCTCAATGCCCGGCAAACTCACTTTGAGTGACGACGCCAGCAGGGCCGCGATCAGGTAGCAACTGAACTTGACCGGATCGTTCGATTGCCAGTGCGAGAACGCCAACACAAGACAGAGAACTGCCCCCAAAGCCATGCTGGCAATGAACGCACGCGCGCCGATCGAACGCACCCATGACATGATAGGTGCCTAAATTTTCAACCAAATGGAGGAGCCTGTCCGCCCAAAAAGACGCCCTCTGGTTACCATGGTTTCCCTAAACAAATCAGCAACTTACGCGGCTACCCCGTGCACTCTCGAAGCTAAGCCGGTCGTCCCCACGTGCGACAAGATGTCCCGCGCCCGGGCCATGGGACAAAGTGCCCATTGAATTTCTCATCGGGCGTCTCTATGTCATTGATAGGTAAGGCTTATCCTTAGTCAATTTGGACCTGCACCTGCACAGTTATAGGTCACTTGGGGCAAGGTTACGCGCCTGGGGGCGCTTTTTAGTTGGGGGAAAATATGAAGAAGAAGTTCTTGCTGCTCTTGTTAATTGCTGCGGTGACGCTGGCACATGCGGACGACTCGAAGCTATCGCCCGAACTGCGGGGCTATAACTCGAAACAGCAGGTTCAGGTCATCGTGCAATACGCGCCAGGAACACAGGTCAATTGCAGTGGTCTGCTCGGCCTGTTGGGTTGCCTGGTCAATGACGTCGTGAAACTTGGTGGAACCATCCTTGGACAGTTACCCCTGGTCAATGGAGTGGTTGCGCTGCTGGACGGGAACGGCATCGTAAGCCTCTCGAACCAGTCGAACGTCGTATACATCAGCGTGGACCGGCCGCTGACGCCGTCGTTAAACAATGCCGCCGCCGCAGTGAATGCGGATTTCGCCTGGCAGTCGAACTACACCGGAGCCGGTATTGGCGTGGCGCTCATCGACAGCGGTGTGAGCAATCACCTGGACCTCAATCAAGGGATCCTTCCGCTGTCACGCGTTGTATATCAACAGTCCTTCGTCCCAGGAAACTCGAACCCCGCCGATCAGTACGGGCACGGAACTCACATCGCGGGACTGATCGCTGGGGATGGCCTCAGCTCCACCGGCCCTTTCTACAGCAAGACCTTCAAGGGAATTGCGCCGGGCGCAAAGATTATCAACCTGCGAGTGCTGGATGCGAATGGTGCGTCTACCGATAGCGTGGTGATCGCCGCCATCAACCAGGCGATCGCTCTGAAATCGAAATACAACATTCGCGTCATCAATCTCTCGATGGGCCGCGCGGTCTACGAGACATACAAACTCGACCCACTGTGCCAGGCGGTCGAGAAGGCATGGCAGAATGGCATTGTCGTGGTCGTGGCGGCTGGCAACAATGGCCGTTATCAGGCTACCGACGGCTATGCGACCGTCACGTCGCCGGGCAACGATCCCTACGTGATTACTGTGGGTGCGATGAAGACGATGGGAACGCCCTCGCGCGTGGACGATCAGATTGCCAGCTACAGCTCCAAGGGACCGACGGTGATTGATGCCGTTGCCAAGCCCGATCTTGTTGCGCCCGGCAACCTGCTGGTTTCGCTTGAGGCCCCGGGTTCGACTCTTTACAACCAGTACCCCGGCAATCGCGTTCCCTACAGCTTCTACGTGAATGGCGGAAACAGCGCATCTTCGTCCAGTTACTTCACGCTGAGCGGCACCAGCATGGCCACTGGCGTCGTGAGCGGCGTTGTGGCGGACCTTCTTCAGAAGAGTCCGCGCCTTACTCCTGATCAGGTGAAGGCACGCCTGATGAAGACGGCATGGAAGTCGTTTCCGGCATTCAGCAGCACGACCGATCCGACCACGGGAATCACCTACACCGACCAGTACGACCTGTTCACGATCGGTGCCGGCTACGTCGACATCGAAGCTGCGCTGAACAGCACCGACGTGGCCCAGGGAACGGCGATGTCTCCTGTGGCCTCGTACGACCCGAACTCCGGCAACGTCTATCTCAATGGCAGCTCGACTGCGGTTTGGAATACGTCGGCTACCTGGGCGAACTCGGCAGTTTGGGGAACGTCTGCATTCGTTGCCGGCGCTCAGGCGACCACGATGACCGGCAGCAACGCGCTCTGGGGCAGCAATGCTCTGTGGGGTTCGAATGCCTTGTGGGGATCGAACGCACTTTGGGGCAGCAACGCGTTGTGGGGAAGTAACGCCCTCTGGGGTAGCAACGCATTGTGGGGCAGCAACGCGCTCTGGGGCAGCAACGCCGCCGCTGGCGAACAATAAACGCCCGCGCAGTTTGAACCTGCGCAGTGAGAAGCAGAGGGCCGCGATTCACACTCGCGGCCCTTCTGCTTGGTTGGAAACCAGAGATGCATAAGTGGGATGGCCGCCTCGGCCGTCCAGCCACGGCGCAGCCCGGCCGAGATGGATCCGGAATTAAGCCCGAACCTACGCCCGCGGTTGCGTGGCGGTCACCTCAACCGGCTTGGCCAGCGTCATCCGCGGCGGTTTTGTTCCAGCATCGTTTGTCCCAGCAGGATGATGCGCGCTGGTCACAAACCCCTGTTCCGAATCATCCTGCGTCACCGACGTTAACGCGAGATCCGTGTTATTGCGGGCGTGATCAGGATCAACCTGAAGCGCTTGCGCGCACGTTGGTCAGTCCCCATGGCAAATGCTCCAAGTGGAACGCCGGCCGATCCAGAAGTATCGGAACCTGAGAGCAGATAGCGTGCACAAATTTGCGAAGGCTGACCCGCCGCGAAGGGGACTCCCCGGTGTTTTGGAAGGAACCCATTCATAGAACGGAGGTGCCGTTAAGGGGCACCCGATTGGAGGGGAGCGATCTTGACGGGAACGATCTTTTGGATCGCGGCTTTCAGTTCCCCCGACTTGAACCCGAACGGTCCCGGGCGGCTCTTATAGGCGACCCGGCCCGTCCGATCGATCAAGTAGAGACGATCGGGCCACGCGGTGTACGCGCTCTCGGTCGAATTGCCAAACTCATCGAGGACAGCGGGAATCTCGATTCCCAGTTTGCGCACGCAGGCGCCGGCAACGAAACTGCGCTCGTCCTCGCTATGCGGACTGGCGAAGACGACCTTGTCTTTTAGGTTGCTCGCCATCTGCCAGACGTCGCTCGGATGCGCTTCCGTGATGTAGACCACGAGGAAGGAAACCTGGCTTCCGTATTGCTGGTAGAGCTTGTTGAGGGCAGGAACCTCCCGCCGGAAGGGAGGTCAGGTGTAGCTTCCAAAGACGAGCACCACCGGCCGCTGCTGGGCGGTGAGAGCGGACAGTTGTATCTGTGCGGTTTTGTCGAGCTTCCCCAGCAGGAAGTCCGGTGCGGGACTGCCCACCTGCAGCGTGCCCGCCCGGGCGCGCATCCAGAGAGTTTCGAATGGAAAAATCAGGAACGGAATGGGCCCTGAGATTTTGGCCATCACCCGCCCGAACTGTTGGGGCGGCCGACGCATCGCGCTGTACAGCGCGATCGAACCCAGCACCCATAACGTGGCAATTACGCAGAAGGTAGCGACCACTGCCTTTTTCACAGATTTGGATTTTGCGCCCACGCGATTCGCGATCGACTCCCCAAAATAAGTGGGCCGATTATAGGCGGGCGCAGAGAGAGGTCAATAGTCGGAATGTAGTACTCGCCCCCCACGAGTTGAGGCCGCGAGTTGAGGCCATGATGGGAAACTCAAAACGCGCTTCCGCCCCCGCCCCCGAAGCCTCCACCAGAGAACCCGCCTCCGCCGCCGCCACCTCCGCCAAAACCCGAACCACTCGAACTCGCTCGCGGCGAAGACACGAAGACCTGGTGCATATCGGTCGCCATGCTGTGCATCGAACTCGAAAAGAAAATCGGATTAAAGCCTCCACCATAGCCGCCCGGCCCCACATACCACTGCGGCGGATCCTTCACGATCCCGGCAAAGGCTTGCGCCCAGTGGTGCTCCACTCCCAGCGCCATGGCGTAGGGCAGAAACTTCTCAAACGTCGTCGGAGGCATGATCTTCAACCGCTCGCCATCCACTCGATTCATGAACTCCTGGAACCCCAGCACCGCGACCCGAACTTGCCCGCCTTTTATGGTCTTGGCCGTCATCACTCGCGCAAACAGCCACCAGATCATCGCCGCGACAGGTAGGCACACCAGCAGCAGGAGTGCCGAGTTGAAAAAGTTAGCCCATCCCAGGTACTGCAGAATAGCAAGTGGAGCAAGAATCGCGACGGCCGCGCCAACACTGTATCCATTGGCCGATTGCGGGTCGAGCAGATACATCCCCTTCTTCTTCAACGCCGACATAATGTCTTCGCGGATCACCGGGACCGCCGTGTAGAAGCGGTTCTTCAGGCTGGAGAGGCGCGTGTCGCTACCTCCAGCGAAAATATTCTCGAGCATCACGCGCTCGTGCGGAGCGAGATCGGCCTCCCATTGCTCGCGGGGTCTCAGCAAGTGGAATACATAATCCTTGTGGGTGAAGATCACGACCTTCTCCGCTGTCTCCTCGATCTTGAGGTAGCCGCGAACGGCGAGATCGACAATGGTCGATGTAATATCGCGCGGATGAATACTGTCGTCGAGCAGCGTGCCCGCTTCCGCGGGTGAAATCCCGGACGGGGGTTCGTACATGGGCGCCACTGACATTCCAGGATCGGGATCGCGTCCCTTGTACCACCACACAGCGAACATTCCGACGAACGTGACCAGCGGCAGGAAGACCACGGGATTCCCGCCAAGGAACCAGAAAACCTTGGTAAGCACGCCGGGTTCTTTCAGAATCTCCTTCGGAAGATAAACATCGATGGTCAACCCGCCGCGCATGGGCAGAGGACTGGTGGTCTCAAACTGCGCCTGGGCGCCATCCACTTTCGAACTGGCATCGCGCTGCTTTGAGCCATACACTCCGCTAAACGCTTGCGCCCTGAGCGAGCCCGCTGCAAAAAGTGGGAACCGAACGGTCGCGGACGCATGGTCAATCGGCACAGGCCAGTCATTCCCGGTGACATTCCAGTAAAACTCGTCCTGATCGTTGAAGAATCGCGTTCCATTCCGCACCTGGTAGGTAATCTCGACGGTGCGCGAAGCGTCCACCGCATCCGGAATATAGATCTTCAGAGAGCGGGCGCCGCCGGAGGTCGACGACTGGTATTTGAGTTTGCCGCCGCTGCCGTCCGTGATGCTCGTGACACTGAGAAACAGTTCGTAGTTCGTTCCGTTTGGCCCAGGATATTCAATCGGAATCGTGCGATGAATCCCGTGAAATTCTCCCTCGAAGATCAGCGTGATGCGCTCCGTTACTAGCGCGCTGCCGTCCTGGCTGACAACAATGTGGTCCTGAAAGTCGCTGACGCGCCAAGACTTGGCCTCGGCCGCGCCGGTAAAGACGCAGACGAGCAGCGCAAGAAGGGCCGGAGCGATCGTCCTCGGAACTTTCAAATTACGCAATTCCCCAATTACAAAATTACGCAACCGCTTAAAACTTCACCTGCACCGGTTCGCGGTCGGCTTCGGTGGTCTCAAAGAATTGCCGCGGACTGAACCCGAACATTCCCGCCAGGATGTTCGTGGGGAACGACTGGATCTTCGTGTTCAAGTCGCGCACCACCGCGTTGTAATAGCGGCGCGCGTTCTGAATCGAATCTTCGGTCATGCTCAGTGATCCCTGCAGTTGGGTGAACTCCTCCGAGGCCTTCAGTTCGGGATAGTTCTCGGCCACCGCGAAAAGGCTCTTCAACGCGCCCGTGAGTTGGTTTTCGGCTACGGCCTTGCCCTCGGGCGTGGTCGCCTGCATGGCTTGCGACCGGAACTTGGCGATGTTCTCAAACGTCCCCTTTTCGTGTGCAGCATATCCTTTTACCGTTTCCACCAGGTTCGGAATCAGATCGTGCCGTCTCTTCAACTGCACATCGATGTCGGACCAAGCCGAATCGCAGCGTACGCGCAACTGCACCAGACTGTTGTACATGCCGATCAACACCACGGCGATGACAACCAGAATTACCAGGACGAGAATGCCGATCATGAACGGTCTCCCGGACTCGGAATGAGATTTCAGACGGACGTTACCACAAATACCCGGAACCACAAAATCTGCGGCCGGACCTGGGTAACGGGCTTGCGGCTCTCGGCTCTGGCCCTATGGCGGAGCTCGGAATCACGCGAGCACAAGATCGCTAATCACGGAGACCCGCTCTCAGAATCAGAGGTTGTAGGATTTGAAGTTGAAAGCGGGAGCCGAAAGCCGAAGCCGATCGACGGCTAGCTTACTGTTGTGGCGCGAAGTAACCCTTGCGCGCCCGCACCTGCAGGTCTTTCTTCAGGGAAGAAATTTCGATGGAGCGGTAGCGCCCATCCGCGTCAAAATTGGCGGGCTTGTACGAGACCACGTACTGGCTGCGCAGTTCGTCTTCAATCGCCGCGAACGAGTGGGTGATGTCCTTCATCTTGAAGGGGAAGAACGCGCGTCCCCCGGTGGCTTCGGCCAATTGCTGTAGCACCTTGTCGCCGCGCATTACCAGGCCGCTGTCATCGGTAGAGATGGCGTAGATGATGACTTCCGACCGTTGCGCCATCTCAATGGCCTGGGCTTTCGAAATCTCGCTCTGATTATCCTCTCCGTCGCTGACGATCACGATCGCCTTGCGCAGCGGGTGATCGGGACGGTCCTTCAGGAATTTATCTTTGCACGCATGATAGACAGCATCGTACAACGCCGTTCCTCCACCATCGTGGAGCTTGTGCACGCCGACGGAGAGCAGTTGCACGTTATCGGTGAAATCCTGCGCCATCAGGCTGTGGCTGTTGAAGCCGACGACGAAAGCCTTGTCGAAGCCGACGCGAAGCGTGTGCTGCAGAAAGCTGGTAGCCGCATTCTGTTCGAAATCAAACCGGCCGTCCACCGAGCCGCTCACGTCCACCAGCAGCCCCATGTGCAACGGAAGATCGGTCTCGCGGCGGAAGTTCAGAATCGCTTGCGGTGGCTTGTGGTCGTCGAGAATGCTGAAGTCGGTCTGATTCAGGTCGCGCACGAACTTGCCATGCTTGTCCGTCGCGATGAAGAGCACGTTGACCTCATTCACCCGGGCGTGCAGGGTGATCATCGCGCTCTGCGGATCGTCGGCATTTTCTGCCGCGGCGGCCTCTGCGTTGTCGGGACTTAGTCTGGGCGCCCCCGACACGTAGCCGGACTGTGCCCGCGACTGGCCGACCGATAAAAAGGTTGCCAGCAAAAGCGTCAGGAGGCGAAGAGTCCAGTTCGTGTACTTCATGCCTGAAAAATCCAATTTTTTCACCCTAAACTGCGTCTGGCCACACTCCCAAGCTATTGGATGCACGCCGGATGCCGAAATCAGGTCCCCACCGGACCTTCCTATCTGTTCGACTCTAGGATCGTGCCGTCAAAGTTCCAAGTTACAAAAGGAGCACACGTTTGGTCATGGCTCAACCCGTGCCGATTCTGCCAGTTACCTCTTGCCATGCACCATTGCTCCGATTTACCCCGGTTAGCCAGCTGGATGCAGGGTTTAACATAGTGACACGAACTCAAGCGCTTTTTCTTAAAATCTCCTGGGGAGGGACTGCATGAAGAAATTCATGGTGTGCTTAATCGTCGTCCTGATGTCGACCGTAGCCGCATTCGCCAACGACGAGCGCGAAGCGGAGCGAGTGAAAGATGCCGGCGTCGTCATGAAAGAAATCCTGAACATTCCTGACGACATCCCGCAAGATCTCCTGGATAAGGCGGAGTGCCTCATCATTCTTCCCTCCGTGAAGAAGGGAGCTTTCGGAATCGGCGGCAGCTATGGACGCGGCATCATGATTTGTCGTGGCGGCGAACACTATAAAGGGAAGTGGGGCGCTCCGGCTCTGTACGCGCTGGAAGGTGTCAGCATCGGATTCCAACTCGGCGGCCAGGCAACCGACTTTGTTCTGCTCGTCATGAATCCCAAAGGCGCGGAATCTCTGCTTTACAGCAAAGTGAAGCTGGGGGCGGATGCCTCTGCGGCAGCTGGTCCCAAGGGACGCACGGCGGAAGGCGCCACCGACATCGTGATGAGTGCCGAGATTCTCTCCTATTCGCGCAACAAAGGATTGTTCGCGGGGATCTCTTTGGAAGGCTCGACTCTGCGCTCCGATGGCAGCGCCAACGAAAAGCTGTACGGGAAAAGAGTGACGGCGAAGGAAATTATTCGCCAAGGCAAAGTCGGCATCCCGGCGCCGGCGCGTGAACTCGTGTCGCTGCTCGACGCCAAATCGCCCGTCAACAAGTCGGAACCAAAATCGCTGCAGTAGACTCGCAATTGTCTAGGGACAATCTGTGACCTCTGGGAAGGCTTTTCCGGACCCGGTTCGCTGCCCGTGGGCCAGCGGCGAGCTGTCGATCCGCTATCACGATGAAGAATGGGGCGTGCCGGTGCACCATGACCGCACGCTCTTTGAATTCCTCATTCTGGAAGGCGCACAAGCGGGTCTGAGCTGGAACACGATTCTGAACAAGCGCGAAAACTACCGCCAAGCCCTTGATGGATTCGATCCGGAGCGCGTGGCGCGCTACGACCGGCGCAAGATCCACCGGTTGCTGCTCGATCCCGGCATCGTCCGCAACAAACTCAAGATCGCATCGACGGTCGGTAATGCCAAGGCGTTCCTGCAAGTGCAGAAGGAGTTTGGCAGCTTCGACCGCTACGTCTGGCAGTTCGTGGAAGGCAAGCCGCGAGTGAACTCGCCCAAGTCAATGAAGCAGGTTCCGGCGCGCACGCCGGAGTCCGACGCGATGAGTAAGGATCTTAAGGCGCGCGGCTTCAATTTCGTCGGATCGACCATTTGCTACGCCTTCATGCAGGCCGTGGGCATGGTGAACGATCACACCGTGAGCTGTTTTCGTTATCGGGTCTCGTCCTAACCGGTGCTTCGGCCTCCTGGTTTCGCCGATAACCAGGACGCGAATCTGACGTTTTATCCCTGAATCAATTCGCCTTGACGGGCTGTCCCGATGGCGCGCTATTCTGTGAGTGCATTGGCGCCCCGAAGGGCAGGCCATCCAGGTTTGCCATTCCATCGGATACGCGGCGGGTTCCTTACGAATCGCAGCCTTCGTATTCGTCGGGTGCGGGAGTTGAGTGAAGCCAGCGCCGGGCTCCAGACTCCGCATGCGAATTCAAGGAGAAATGTTCCGCCGCCTTCCCATCGCCAGAAAGTTGCTGCTCATTGTTGGCGTTTTCGTCGCCATCGTGATCTGTGTCTTTTGTCTCGGCGTCCTGCGTTCCCAGATTCTCTCTGGGGTGCGGGCGTACGTCGGCGGGGAGGGCCTGTGGTCGAAGGCTGAAAAACGAGCCGTTCTCGGCTTGACCAAGTACGCCATCAGCCACGCGGAATCCGACTACGAACAATATCTCGCGGAAATCGCGGTGCCAGCGGGCGACAAGCAAGCCCGGGTTCAACTGCAAAGTTCGGCGCCCAACATGGCGCGGGTTCGTCAAGGCTTCGTGCAAGGGCGTAACAACCCCGAAGATGTCGACAGCATGGCCGTGCTCTTCCGGCGATTTGGCCACATCGGCTACATGGCGCGAGCCATCGCGGTCTGGACGGAGGGCGATCGCTACATCGACCAACTTCGCTCGCTCGCGGACGATCTGCATCGCGAGGTGCATTCGGCTCATCCTGACGCCCAGAAGATACTGCAGATCACCGATCAGGTGGCCACCGTCGATGCCCGCGTCACTCCGCTGGAAGACGAATTCTCCTCGACTCTCAGCGAAGGTGCTCGCTGGATCGATCGCGTGCTTTCCATCGTGACTCTGTTGGCCAGCGGGGTGCTGCTTCTG
>Ga0210402_10005335_pt1 | contig 11537 bp, 12 predicted proteins | sample IncBWC7MmetaG_FD_161055 | JGI IMG/M metagenome (GOLD analysis project Ga0210402, IMG submission 161055) | Forest soil microbial communities from Barre Woods Harvard Forest LTER site, Petersham, Massachusetts, United States - Inc-BW-C-7-M | ecosystem: Environmental > Terrestrial > Soil >... | reverse complement strand
AGTGGCAGAATCGAGGTCGAAGCGCATGACATTTTGATTTTAGTATGGCGCGGGTGGCTTGAGTTTTGCCGGGGAGGCTGATTGGTTTGTGGGAAACCCAGGAGGGCTATGGACTGAAAGGAATAGTTCGCATTCCGGGCTGGCTGGCTAGTCAGGTGCGGGTCGTACTTTCGTTCGGTATCTTCTTGGTATGATTGGCTTACAATAAGCAAGGCAGCGCAAGTTTACTGCTGCAGTTCGTTCTGCATCTAAGTACCCATATCTTAAGAGGCCCTCTACGTATGAAGCGATTGCACGTTGTGTTGATGTTTACTGTATTTTCGTTCTCGACTGCAGCAGCATGGGCATCTGCTATGGGCAGCTCCGCACGCGGAGTGATCCCTTCAGAGGTACAACAGGTCATCACAGTGGACTACCGGACGCTGAAGAATTCCAGCACCGCCATGGCGCTGAAAGACCAGGTGCTCCCGCCGAGCCTTAAGGAGTTCGAAGCCTCGTTGAAGGGCGTCGGAATCGATCCGGAGAAGGATGTGGATCAGCTGACCTTCGCTTCTTACCGTCATGGCAAAGAGGGCGTCAAAGTCATCGGCGTGGCGCAAGGTTCATTTTCGAGCAAGGCGTTTCTCAAGAAGGCGAAATTGAACAAGACGAAACCGATCAAGTATCGCGATACCGATATTTACCCGATGTCCGGTGGCATGCAGATGACTTTCCTGGACGAAAATTCGCTGTTGTTCGGCGATGGCGGAGCGGTGAAGGGTGCGCTGGATGCGCGTGACGGCTACGCCACGGCGCTCGATTCCAACAGTCAGGTCACCGATATGATCGGTTCGGTTGAGTCGGGCACGGTGTGGAGTGTGCTGGATCAGCAGGGAACGCAGAACATGCTGCTTTCGGCGCTGGGCGACGCTGGCAAGCTGGCGGACTTCGATACCATCAAGAAGCATGTGCTGGGCTCGCGCTATGCCATGAACTTTACCAACGGCGTGAACTTTGACATGGATGTCGTGACTTCGGACTCGGTGACGGCAGCTACGCTTTCCTCGCTGGTGAAGGCGGGGGTGCTTTATCGAAAGATGACGGCGACTCCGATTGAGAAAGTTGCGCTAGAGAGTGTTTCAGTAAACTCGGACAGTTCGAATTTGCAGATGCACTTCAAGGCCGATGACAAGCAGTTTCAGTCACTGATGCACTCGGATCTGTTTGCGGCGGTATCGAAGTAGGCGAATTAATCTTGAATTCAGCGGGCGAGGGCGCCCGCTCCACAAGAGCGGCCAAGACAGTCTCTGCTTCATTCATGTAAAATTGAGTGCGGCGAGTATAGATTCCCAGCCTTAGACGCACTCCCGAATTCTTAATTAGGATTCTGATTTCGTCCAGGCCGTCGGCCTGTGGGAGAATTTTTGCCAGGAGATAAAGCATGGCCAAGATCGCAAAGACAGCAGATCGCAAGAAAGTGATGGATACATCCAAGAGCACGGATTGTCCGAAGTGCGGCAAACCCACCCGGATCGTGAAACGAGTAAAGGATCGTGAACGCGGAGTGCCGGGTGGAGTGTTTATTTCGTGCTCTGTGTGCGAGTTTTTTGAGAAGTTGTAGGAAAAGCGCTTTTAGTTTTTGGCTTGGAGCCTTCCGAGATGGCCGCGACGGTGAGATCTAATCGCCTGTCGCGGCTTTTCTTTTGCTCTCGGGCGCTCCGGGTCAGAAACTGATTTGGCCAAGGATGGCACGGGCTTCGCTGGCGGGATCGGCGGCGCTGGTGATCGGGCGTCCTACGACGATGTGAGTGGCGCCGGCGGCGATGGCTTCGGCTGGAGTGACCACTCTGGCCTGATCGCCGGGATCGGTGCCGGGAGGACGTACACCTGGAGTTACGATGGCGAAGTCGCCATCGAGCTCGCTGCGTAGCTCAGAGGCCTCCTGCGCGGACGCGACCACGCCCGCACATCCGTCAGCGATGGCTAGCGCGGCCAGACGGAGTACCTGATCCTTTACCCGGCCGCGCACGCCCAGCTTATCCAAATCCCGGTCATCAAGGCTGGTCAGGACGGTAACTGCGAGAACCATGAGCGAGCCGTTCAGGCTGCGTGCGGCCTCGGTGGCGGCGCGCATCATCTTGCCTCCGCCGGAAGCGTGTATCGTCAGCATGCTCACGCCCAGGCCAGCGGCTTCACGAACGGCAGCGGCGACGGTATTGGGAATGTCGTGGTATTTCAGGTCAAGAAACACCCTGCGCCCGGAGGCCACCAAGTCACGAACTACTCGAGGGCCTTCCGCGGTATAGAGCTGCATCCCCACCTTGTAGCAAAAGGCGGAGTCTCCGATGGCCGCCACGATGTTCTGGGCGGCGACCGCGGATGGCACATCCAGTGCGACGATCAGACGCTGGCGCGGATCGTACATCCCTTTGGGAGTGTAAAACGAACGTGGCTAATACGCTAGTGACTGCAGCATGGCCAGCTGCTCAGGAGCTTTCCGTGGCGAGGCCAAATCCAGGCGTACGCGCTGCAGGCCTCTATTCTCGAAGTGGAGAACCTGGGCTGCGCCGTAAGAGAGGTCAATAATCCGGCCTGGAGTAATCGGTCCCCGATCATTGATGCGGACATAAACCACTCGCCCATTGCGGAGGTTGGTCACGCGTACCCAGCTCCCAAGAGGAAGTGTAGGGTGTGCGGCCGTCAGGTCGTGCATGTTGTAAGGCTCGCCGCTGGCGGTCGGGCGACCTTCAAAGTTTTCCCCGTACCAGGATGCGGTTCCCATCTGATAGGGATGATGGATTGTTTTGGGTTGAGAACCCGAGCGAGAGCTCGTTTCTAAGTTTCTGGGTGTCGTACTTTGGGTATCTTTCGACCCTGAGCTGGTTGGCCCCTGAGCCGCCCCCAGGCTGACGACCAATAAGACGCTCGCCAGTCCATGAGCTATTCGATTTCGCATTCAGTGTCACCTCGTCTCTAAAGTCTTTTCATCCGAAAGTCGTCCTCCAGCGACCCAGTCCGGTAATGATCTGTCGATGTTATAGGCCGGGCTGCAAGGGTGTCAATCCGAAATCGCCTGTAGCAATCGGGCCCGATAGTTAGGGATGTCTTACGTAACCTGCGGCTCGACTTGAGCAAACCTGGTGATGTTGCTGTAATAACAGCAACTTATGTGTTTATATACTAGTAAATAACAGCAGTTGCAGAGAAGCGCGTAATATTTCCACTACCTGTGTTTTCATGCGATTAGCGCCAATCATAGCGGGGAGCTCGTGATTTCAACTACTTGCGCCGAAAATCGCGCCATTCCGCTTAGAGAGGCTGCGGAAGAACTCCTCGGAGCGGGGTTGAACCCATCATTCACTCGGGAACGGATACCGCAGTTCTGGAAGTACTGCGCCACCGAAAATCGAGTTTTTTCGCAAGCTGTAAAGCCGATCTCCTCGAAGCATGCACGTCGAAACAGATTTGCAAAGCAGGGCGTTTCCGATACATTTCGACTATGGCTCCAACGCCCCGAGTCGTCCTCACCGTCGCCGGCTTTGATCCCAGCGGTGGAGCGGGGATCACGGCGGATGTGAAAGCGATTGCGGCCCACGGATGTTACGGCGTGGCCTGCATCACGGCCTTGACCGTGCAATCTACGGCAGGCGTTCGGCGGGTGGAGGTGGTCGACGCAGGCTTGGTGGCAGAAACCCTTGCCGAGTTGATCTCCGATATAGAAGTCTCCGCCGTCCATGTCGGAATGCTCGGGTCGGGGTCGGTGGCCCGGAGGGTCGTAGACTTCATAACCGCGAACAAGCTGCCGAACGTTGTGCTGGACCCGATTCTCAAGAGTTCCTCCGGGGCCGAACTGCTGGACGCCGCCGGAGTGCAGTTCCTGATTGAAGAGTTCCTTCCCCTGGCTGCGGTGTTGACTCCGAATGTTGATGAAGCTTCGGCGCTGACCGGCTTGCCTGTTGCCAACCCGGAGCAAATGCGCACGGCGGCCCAAAGGCTGCACGAGATGGGGGCCTCTGCAATCGTACTAACTGGTGGCCACCTGGACAAAGCGATTGATTTGTTGAGTTTTACCGGGCGCCGGGGAATCGAACAAGAACTTTTCAAGTCGGCGAGGCTGCGGTCCAACTCGACCCATGGAACGGGATGCGCCTTTTCTACGTCGGTGGCCTGCCATCTGGCCATGGGACGAGGACTGCCCGAGGCCGTGTTGCTGGCCAAAGCCTACGTTACGGCTGCGATCAGCAATGCGCACCCACTGGGTCATGGTATCGGACCGGTTCATCATCTATATCGCATGCAGCAGCAGAGGCGGGTTATAGCTCCGGACCCCGAGCCTGTGATTTGAGGCCAGGTCACGCAGAAGGCTATCGGCTTCAGGATTGATGCAGGAAGTAACAAGGGAAGAAAAACGGGAAAGGGAATTCGGAGGGAATCAAGCTGCCTTCATTTCCTAGACGAATCGGTCTTGACCGAACCGGCCTGCTTCAATAATATGCCCGCCGCGAACGCCACCAGCGCCGCCAGCAACCACTGTGTCCGCCAAGATTGAATGGCCTGAAAGTCAGCCAGAGTCTGAACCGAGTAGATGACGCCGACAGCAACTGCCGCCAGCAGGCATCCCAGTCCGGCGAAAAAAGCGATCAGCGAGGCCATAGGAAGGCCCAGCCAATCCTTGACATTATGGAACTCCAGCATGCGAAGGGACTCCAGTACCCGAGTCCAGCCTTGGGCGGCGGAAGAAGCGGCTATTGGTTGGCGGCCTGCACCGCAATCATGGCAGAATCTTGCACCGACCATGAACTCCGTGCCACAGCGATCGCAAACTTCGACCATAATCGGTTCAGCAGCATCCGCCTGAACGACGGGAGGGCGCCAGAACTCCTGCGGTGCGTTTTCAACTGCGTGTGCCATGTGGATTGCCCCAAGCCCTCAATCGCAAGCCAGTGACCAAAGCCCGCTTTCAATAAGTTATTGCGATACAACAACTTCGACAAATCGCTCGGCACTCCTAGCCCGAAGGCAGAGCAAGAATTACCCCGTCCCCGGCAAAGATGGCCATTTTGGGAACTCTGCAAATCCACGGCGAAATTCCTGACAACAAATGTTTTGCCGAATTGATGATTTTGGTTCCATCGTCTTCGTTGCCCCAGCATCAGATAGACTCAAGACGCAGACTAAGCCGAGGTATACCCATTTGTTTCCCCGCGATTCGGTCCTTGCCAGCGTGCTGCTGACCCTGGCCTTGGTGGCGATTCCTATTACCCCCACCCCGGCAAAGGGCCAGACACCTCACTCTGAGGACAATCTTTCGTTTCGCCCGCCGGACCCGCTCAATCGGATCGCCTTTGACCATTTCTACAACCTCGATTACGACCGTGCGGTGCAGGAGTTCGAGCAAGTGCTCCGCAGACATCCAGACGACCCGTTCGCGGTGAACCATTTCTTGTCGGTGGTCCTATTTCGTGAGCTCTACCGAATGGGGGCGCTAAATACGGGTGAGTATGCGAATGACACCTTTATTCGAGCCGCTCATCGACCAGCTGATCCCAAGGTAAAGCAGCAGATCCAGGAACTGGTTCAGCGAGCCCTGCGTCTCGAGCAAAAGAGTCTTGATGCAAACCCTAACGATGTTCCCGCTCTCTATGCCCGAGGGGTAACCCGTGGCCAATTCGCTACCTATACCGCCATGATGGAGCGCGCCTGGTTTTCGGCGCTGCGCAACGCCGTAGGAGCGCGACGCGATCACGAGCGGGTGCTGGAGTTAGCTCCCGGAGACACGCCGGCGAAGCTGATCGTCGGCGCACACAATTACGTGATGGGCAGCCTTCCTCTGGCACTGCGAGCGGGTGTTACCGTGGTGGGCATTGGTGGAAACAAGGAAAAAGGGCTTCAATACCTCAACGACTGCGCACAAGGGACGGGAGAGACCGGTACCGACGCCAAAATCTTGCTGGTTCTGTTTTTTCGACGGGAACATCGTTACTCGGAAGCCTTGCCTATCGCGCGTGGCCTGATCCAGGCATACCCGCGCGATGTGTTGATGGCGCTGGAAGAAGGGAATCTGCTTCGGGCAGAGGGGCATGAACAGGAGGCCGCAGCGGTCTATCGAAGAGTTTGGAAAGCGGGAAGGGCGGGAGACTATGACGGTTTGCATTATGAAATTTCGGCGTTGAGTCTAGGCGACCTGCTTCGCAGCCAGAAGAATTACGGCGAGGCGGCCGCGGCTTACGAGCAGGTAAGCGAGGTTGCTCAACCCGACCCCGAAGTCCTGCAGAAAGCGAATCTCGCGGCCGGCGAAATGTATGACGTATTACAGAAACGCGAGCTTGCGATGAAAAGCTATCGCGCGGTCGTGGCTACAAACAGCGAGACCCCGCTTGCGGACACCGCCAACCGCTATCTGAAAGATCCTTATCGCGAAGAATGACTCGCCGTGTCCCGACGACCGCCGAACGCTTCATTCTGTGCGTAGGGCTCGCATGGGATCAAGCGTGGCCGCCCGTCGAGCCGGAACGACGGCCGCAAGCAGGGCAGCAAAGCTCAGAACCGCGGTCGTCAATAATAATATGTTTGGATCGTAAGGCTTGACGCCGAAGAGTTGCGCAGACATGGCTCGCCCTCCAAGAATAGTGGCTGGAATGCCAATTGTCAGCCCGATTCCAATCTGCACAAAAGCTCCCCGAAGAACCAACTTCAAGACGTTGAATCGATCTGCGCCGAGGGCCATGCGGATTCCGATTTCGCTGGTGCGGCGCTCGACCGAATAGGCAGTCACGCCGTAAAGCCCGACCGAGGCCAGCACCAGCGCGAGGATCCCGAACATCGAGGTCAGCTTCGCGATCATCTTCTGCTGGCTAAAATTTCCTTCAACCTGCTCAGCGAAGCTCACAAAATCGATTACAGCTAGGTCGGGATTTATTTGTCCCAAAACGCGCCGCACCTGCGGCTCCAGGCCCGGCACATTACCCCGCGTCTCCAAAATGATCGCGTTCAGGTAGTGGTTCCGGTTCTCGAATGTGATGAAGCGCGGATTTTCGTAGCTAACGCTCTGCTCAGCCGGCAGGAAAAATGTCGGCCGGATCTCGCGGGTTGGCCCCTGGTACCGGGTATCCTCGGTCACGCCAACAATCTCGAAGCTCCCGGCGTACCGTGGCTCAATGTTGCCGAAATGCTTTCCAATCGGGCTTTCGCCCTTGAAGAACTTCTTGGCAAACGTTTGGTTTACCACTGCCACGCGCGGAGAGGTAGCAGTGTCCTGGTCGGCAATGGTGCGGCCTTGCACAATTCTGGTGCCGATGGTTTCAAAGTAGCCGTCGCTTACCCGCAACCACGACGCATTATTCTGATCGCTGTCGGGTGGAGGGGGAGCTTGACCTTCGACATAAACCGTTTCCCCCCAATTGTCTCCTTCCATCGGTGTGTAAAGAGAAAAACTGACACGGCTTACTCCTGGAATGGCTGCCAGCGTGTCGCGTAGTTGCCGATAGAAAGCGGTGAGCTGACTTGGCTTGTAACCCGCCATCTGCGGATCAATATGTGAAATGTAACGGTTGGAGGTCTCGAAGCCGAAGTGCTGATGCTGCATGTTTCTCAAGCTTTGCGTCAGTAACCCTGCAGCGCATAGCAATACAAGTGACAAAGCAGCCTGGGCCACGACCAGTGACTTTTGGGTCCAACCGGCGCCCTGCCCGGTCGATCGATTAGCGCCTCGCAGGGCATCGACTGGATTTGCCGTCGCCGTCATCCACGCTGGGGCGACTCCGAAAAGAATTCCGGTGAGCAGGGCCACGGCAAAGGTGAAGGCCAGCACTGGCAGTGAAGGCGTAGCCGCGATTTGAACATAGTCCTTCTGAAATGCCAGGTGGAGGATGAGCCGCGTTCCCGCAAACGCCAGGCCAACTCCAGCAACGCCCCCGAGCAAGGCGAGCAGCGTGCTTTCCGTCAGCGCCTGGCGGATTTGCCGCGATCGTGGCGCACCTAAGGCGGCCCGCACCGAAGTCTGTTGCTTGCGGGTGGTCGCGCGCACCAAAGTAAGGTTGGCTACATTAGCGCACGCAATCAGAAGCACGAAGCCGGAAATGCCCATCAGCAGATGCAGGCCGCTCTGGTATTCGTCGCGCATCATCTGCACTCCGCCGCCGCCGTACGACAAGTGTAGGACCTGCTTCGGCACGACGGCGTCTTCTCCGGGTTGGAGCTTGCTCACCGGGCTCAACAGCCATTGTTGCAACTCCACTTGCATGCGAGCCTCAATGCTCCTCACGTTGGCGCTCGGTGCAACGCGGCCGATCAGATTTAGCCAGTCCTGCTCCGGGAAGTCGAGGATGCTGCTCGATCCGTTGATCAAAGGTTCATCCGCGAGTGCAAGCCAGAAGGCAGGCGGACTCTCGAGCCTGTCACCAAAGAAGCCCGGCGGCGAGATTCCTACAACGGTGAAGGGCTGACCGTTCATGATGAAGCTTGCCCCGATCACCGAAGGATCGAGTCCGTACTTCTGTTGCCAGGTGCGATAGCTCATGACCGCGACCGGATCTGCTCCCTTGCGATCATCTGCGGAATTAATGACACGTCCAGCGTAAGCGCCGATGCCAAACATAGGAAAGTAGTTTCCTGAGACGTACTCGCTGCGTTGCGACTCGGCAGGCTGGCCGCTTCCGTTACGGCGCACGCCGATCAGGCTACGTCCGGCCTGGAAAGCCGCGAGCTCGAGGAAGCCAGGAGTCCCATCGCGAAAGGTCTTGTATTTGTCGTAGGAGAAAAGCGACCAGTCGTCTTGCAGACCTCCGTTCACGCAACAGTTTTCGATGTCACCCACCCGATAGAGCTCACTCGGTTTCGTCACCGGCAAGGACTTCAACAAGACGGCGTGCACGAGAGTGAAAATGGCCGTGGTGGCCCCGATTCCCAATGCAAGAGTTAACACGGCTGTAATCGTGAAACCGGGCGCGTGTGCGAACTGTCTGAGCGCGTATCGGATATCTTCTCTGAGCTGCATGTCTCCCTCGCCGTTTGGCCAACAGATCTCGCTACCTGTATACGAGTAAGCCTTTCCTTTCGTTCCGCACTGCTTGGCAGAGACCACCAAAGGTGACCGGCCGTTACGCCAGTGCGTTGGACGCGGAACTGGGCTATTCGTAAGCGGCTCGCTTATCGATCAATGACGGGAACGTTTTCCCTACACAGCGCGTATCCTAAGTAGGAGGGAAACCATGTACTGCAACTACTGCGGCAAAGTGATTCAGGATGACGCGAATGTCTGTGCCTACTGCGGCGTACGAGTGGGCGCGGTGACCGCCCGAAAACGCCTGGTGCGTCCCCGGACCGACCGCAAGATTGCCGGCGTGTGCGCCGGGTTCGCAGAGTACTTCGACCTGGATGTTACGCTGGTGCGTTTGGTTTGGTTGTTCGTTTCTCTGATGACCGGCGTGGGTTTGCTGGCCTATCCGATCGCATGGATTGTCATACCGGAAGAGCCGTTGCGACTCGCCGCTCCAGCGGGAGAGCAGCAAATGATCAATCCTTAGCTATTCACGCTTTGATTCGGCGATCGACCCTTGGCTGTGTTTAAATCTGGCGATGCCCCGAATTACCAGCGATGGTGCCGAGATATTCTATGAGGTCCTGGGCAGCGGCCCTCCGGTTGTATTGCTCCATCCCTTCCCCGCTGATCACGAATTATGGAAGCCAGCCGCTCAATTACTGGTGGCTCGCTACCGCGTTATTCTTCCCGATTTGCGAGGGCATGGGAAGTCCGGAGTCGGCGAGGGCCCAGCCACTATGGAAAAGCATGCCGTGGACATCGCACGAGTCTTGGACTGCGAAGAAATAGGGCGCGCTCCATTCGTCGGAGTCTCGATTGGCGGCTATGTGTTGTTCGAATTCTGGCGGAAATTCGTTGACCGCGTGGAGGCCTTGACACTCTGCAACACCAAGTCCCAGGCTGATGCTCCCGAAGCCCGAGCGGGACGGCTGATGTCCGCGACCGAAGTGATGGAGCGTGGGACAGAGTCGTTCTTCCAGAGCATGCTTCCCAAGCTGCTGGGGAAAACGACTTATGCCACACGCGCCGACCTGGTTGAGGGAGCCTTGGGCATGATGCGAAAAATGTCTACGGAAGATGTGGCCTTGGTGCAGCGAGGCATGGCTGAGCGACGTGATTCCGTGGAAACGCTGAAGACGATCAATGTGCCGACCTTGGTTGTCACAGGCGATGAGGACATCCTCACCGGCGTCGCTGAGGCAGAGGTGATGCGACGAAACATCCCAGATTGCCAAATGAAAGTGATCGCAAAGGCAGGGCACTATTCTCCCTGGGAGCAGCCGGAGGAAGTGGGAAAACTGCTGCGGCAGTTTCTGGATGCGGCACGCGGAAGCTAGTAGAACAGCATTAGGGTTGGTTTGTTACAATGCTCACGCTATGGTTGATACTTTCCTGATTCCAGAAAAGACGGTGGTCAACGCGAAGGGGGATGGTCCGGTCGTCGACGTCAATGGCGCGGCGAATCGTGTTTTCCTTTTGAGCCTGAACATCACTGGCATTGTCGAGCAGGAATCGTTGGACGTGAGCGTTTACGGGTCGGCTGACGGCACAACTTGGGGGCCGAAGCCGGTCATAACTTTTCCTCAAAAGTTCTATCAGGCGCAGCATCCTCTGCTGCTGGATCTGACGGGGCAGCCGCAGGCCAAGTTTCTCCGCGCTCACTGGGAGGTCAGCCGCTGGGGTCGCGGCAGTGAGACGCCGATGTTTGAATTTAATGTAAGCATCAAGGAAGTGTCCGCCGACATTCTGAAAGAAGCAACCGCCGAAGCGAAGGCGATGGTTTAGACAATTGGCGAATTCCGATCGGGAATTCTTCGCTTTCCCGGCGCGCTACCCCCATTCTTCTGTATGAGACTCCAAGCCTCATCTTCTCTTTTCCGCTATATTGATTGACGAATGAAGAAGGAGAGAATAGATTCCACGGTCGTGGTTCGCCCGGCTCGGACAATCGAGGGAGTGCTGCGACTTGCTGGTGACAAATCAATCTCCCACCGCTACGCCATGCTGGCGGCACTAGCTGAAGGAACGACGAGGCTGGAGAACTTTTCGACAGGGGCGGATTGCGCAAGCACGTTGGGTTGTCTCACAGGGCTGGGTGTGCAGGTGGAACGAAAAGAAAACGCTGTGCTGATTCAGGGACGGGGAACCAAGCTGCAAGCGCCGACGCTTGCGCTGGACTGCGGTAACTCGGGGTCCACCATGCGCATGCTCAGCGGCATTCTGGCGGGGCAGAAATTCACCAGCGAACTCATGGGCGACGAATCGCTGTCGAAGCGTCCGATGGCGCGAATCATCGCGCCTCTTGAAGCGATGGGCGCGAAGATTGCGTCCGAGGATGGAGGCCGCCCACCATTGCGCATTACGGGCACGTATCTAAAAGCGATTGACTACATGATGCCGGTAGCAAGCGCTCAGGTGAAGTCTGCCCTGTTGTTCGCGGGGTTGTTCGCCGAAGGCGAGACTCGCGTGGAGGAGCCGTTACGTACCCGAGATCACGGCGAACTGGCGCTGCGCGCGT
>Ga0210402_10005333_pt1 | contig 11540 bp, 7 predicted proteins | sample IncBWC7MmetaG_FD_161055 | JGI IMG/M metagenome (GOLD analysis project Ga0210402, IMG submission 161055) | Forest soil microbial communities from Barre Woods Harvard Forest LTER site, Petersham, Massachusetts, United States - Inc-BW-C-7-M | ecosystem: Environmental > Terrestrial > Soil >... | reverse complement strand
CCTTGCCAACGTGAAGGCCATTTCGCCGGAGAGACTGCCGTGCTTGGAGAAAATTGTCGTCGTTGCTTGCGCCCAAGAAACTGGTTCGCCATGGTTTGAAACGTCGCCGGAAACATCGATCGAAACGGCCTTTGCAGACTGGATTCGCGACTGCCCTGCCACTCTCGATGCGGCTCGCACCAGCAAGGATGATACTGCTTTCTGGCTCTACTCGTCGGGAAGCACCGGAAGGCCGAAGGCTTGTGTACATCTTCAGCATGACATGGTCGTGTGCGCCGAACGCTATGCGAAAGCGATTCTCAACGCCACCGAGAGCGACCGCTTTTTCAGTGTGGCCAAACTTTTCTTTGCCTATGGATTGGGCAACGGGCTTTACTTTTCGCTGGCCGTGGGAGCGACCAGCATCCTGCTTCCCGGGCCTCCTACACGGCAAAGCGTTTTCGAAGTGGTGGAGCGATTTCGTCCGACCCTATTCTTTTCCGTGCCTTCCAACTACGCGAAGTTGCTGGCCGATTCGCCGGACACAGGACACAGTCCAGATTTTTCTTCCGTTCGCCATGCAGTTTCCGCAGGAGAATGCCTTCCTGCCGCGATCTTTCACCGTTTCAAAGCGCGCTTCGGCGTTGAAATTCTTGACGCCATCGGATCCACAGAGGCGCTGCACGTGTTCATCGCGAACCGTCCTGGCGCAGTGAAGCCGGGATCGAGCGGCACCATCATTCCGGGATTCGAAGCACGCATCGTCGATGAAACCAATCAGCCCGTCGCGTTGGGCGAGACGGGAGATTTGGTCGTCAAGACCGATGCCGCTTGTGCCGGCTACTGGAACCAGCACGAGAAAACGAAAGACACTATCAGCGGCCATTGGCTACGCACCGGCGACCGCTATCACCAGGATGCTGAGGGATTCTTCTGGTACGCAGGGCGCTCCGACGACATGTTGAAGGTCAGCGGCATGTGGGTCAGTCCGGTGGAAATCGAGAACCAACTGCTCGAACATCCAGAGGTACTGGAGGCGGCGGTTGTCGGACGAAAGGACGAAGATGGTCTGGTGAAGACGGTGGCCTGCATCGTGCTGCGCGATAGCAAGCCGGGGAGTCCAGAAGCTGCGGCAGAGTTGCAGCGGTTCGTTCTGCAGCGACTCCCGGGCTACAAGCGGCCGCACCGGATTGAATTTTTTCTGGAACTTCCAAAGACAGCGACCGGAAAACTGCAGCGCTACAAACTTCGCTAGTGGACGAGTGGACAGATTCGGAGGACCATGGACGATCAGGCGCTACTGCATGAGGCTCTCGAAGAAGCCAGGACTGGGCTGCGGGAAGGCGGTTTGCCAATCGGTTCAGTCCTGGCGAACCAGCGCGGGGAGATTGTGGCTCGAGGACATAATTTACGGGTGCAGAGCGGCGATCCCACGGCGCATGCGGAGACGGTGTGCCTGCGCAACGCCGGCCGCCGGCGCGACTGGTCGGAGTTGACGCTGGTCAGCACTCTCAGTCCCTGCATCATGTGCACCGGCACCGCCCTGCTGTTCCGCATTCCCCGCATCATCATTGGAGAGAATCGAAACTTCAAGGGAGCCGAGGAACTCTTCCAACAGCACGGAGTAAGCGTCGTCGTGGTCGACGATCCAGAATGCACTCGCGTGATGCGCGAATTCATTCGCGCACATGCCGACCTGTGGAATGAGGATATTGGGAAGTGACGTCGTGCGAGAGGCTCGCAGTCAGCGGGCCGGAGGAAATGGCCTGTCAGTCTTCGCTGCAGGAGACCTCTCACTCGCAGGAAGTGCAATCTTCAAATCCCACCTGCACAACGGACAGCGGGTCGCCAACGAATACACGACGCGCCCAAAGGCTACACATTCGGTGTTCGTGCAAGCTCTCATATCGGCCTCCGGCCATCGCGAAAACGGGGCTTAACGTTCAGCTCCACTTACATTGCGCTTAGAAAATCAAAGTAGCACGAGGCTCAGACGCGAACGAACGTGTTTTCCTCTACCGCGTATCGATTTTTCTTCTAAGGTACCTGCCAGACCTTGGGGGCAGTATCCAACCCCCATCCGTGATGTGAAGAGAACTGCAGTTGAGGACGTCCGATGGGAGGCCGGGCGGGATGACAGTCTCGGCGAGTGTTGTACAATCCCACCCCAATTGCACTCGGTCGAGGGAGGAGCAGCCCACGGAATGGAGCCTACACCGCCAGAGAGCACCCAAAGCGGGGATTTCGGTTTGCGGCGCGGGATTCTTTCTCCCCTGGAGACTCTGGCGCAATCCGTTTCGACGATGGCGCCCACCACAACTCCTGCGGCAACGATTCCACTGGTGTGCGCGCTCGCGGGCAACGGGACCTGGCTCGCATACGTTCTGGCCACGATTGCCATCTTTCTGGTCGCTTTGTGCATTGCGCGCTTCGCCCGTCATTCTGCATCTCCCGGATCGCTGTACACATACGCCTCGATGACCCTTCCGCCCTGGCTGTCCGCGACGGTTGCGTGGAGCCTTTTGCTCGCCTACGTGGCAACCGGATCCAGCGTGATTGGCGGGTTTTATCACTATGCGACCTTACTGTTGCGCGATGCCACAGGGCACACTGTTTCTGCCGTGTTGTGGTCGTTGCTGGTGACAGGAATTTCGATCTGGATTGCTTATCGCGATGTGAAAATTTCCGCGCGGCTCATGTTGTGGATCGAAGCCGCTTCGGTTTCGGTGATCGTGATCGTGGTCGTGCTCTTGCTGTTTCGCCAGGGCTGGCACCTGGACCTGGATGAACTCCATCTGCGCGGAATGACGGGGAGCGGACTCCGTTTGGGCTTGGTGTTGGCGCTGTTTAGTTTTGTTGGCTTTGAAAGCGCGACGACGCTGGGCTCGGAGGCCCGCAATCCGCTGCGCACGATTCCCCGCGCGGTGATTCAAAGCTCCATTCTGGCTGGAGCGTTCTTCACAGTCTGCGCATACGCCGAGGTCTTGGGATTCCACATCGTGGGCCAGGACCTGGGGACGACACCAGATCAAATGCACGTGCTCGCCCGTGTCGGCGGCGTGCCGGTACTGGGAATATTGATCGACGTCGGGGCGCTGGTAAGTATGTTCGCCGGTACTCTGGCCTGCATCACTGCCGCGGCACGAGTGCTGCTTCGGATGGCGCAGGATGGGCTCGCGCATGACTCTCTGGGCGCAACTCACGCCCGCAATCGAACGCCGAGCCGTGCCGTAGTGATCACCGGCGTAGCGTCCGCGCTGCCTGTAGCCGTGCTCGCTTATCGCGGAGCGAGTGGCTTGGACGTTTATGGCTGGTTAGGCTCTCTGGCCACCTACGGATTCATCGTGGCCTACGCACTGGTGTGCGCTTCTCTGCCAGGCTACTTGCGCCAGCACCGTGCATTCCGTCGCGGCGCGCAGTTCGTTCCCTGGTTGGCTGCGACGGCCATGCTGCTGGCTCTGGCCGGGAACCTCTATCCCGTGCCCGAAGGGCCTTACGGCAAGCTTCCCTATATCTACCTCGCATACTTAATCGCCGGACTGGGGTGGTTTGTGGTGCGCGCGCGGAGCAAGCGCGTGACCCTGCCAAAAGACGTCGAGATGTCCGAGCCATAAAAATTACTGATTCCGGCCAAAAGAATTTTCACTGAGCCTGCACCTTTCGCTTTCGCCTGGGTTCGCGTACATTTGGCGGCATAGTTTTCCAGCCTGGGCAGTGCAGAGCAGCGTACGGAGCAAACCAGCTTCGCGACTACGCCGTAAGAAAGCACGCGATGATCCGCGGTCGTTGACGGCTGCTTTGGATTGGTGCTTCTAACCCTGACGAGGTTCACATCGATGGCAAAGAAGATGAAGCTGGGCATTTTCTTACTGGCGGTGCTTTTGCAGTTTTCGCCGTTCGCGATGGCGCAGCAGACTCTGGGCGGCATCACTGGAACCGTGACCGACAAGAGCGGCAGCGTGCTGCCTGACACTACCGTCACGATCGTTGGGGACCAGACCAGTTTGACGCGCGTCCAAAAAACGAATGGCAATGGCGCTTACGATTTCGTCAACCTGCCGATTGGAACCTACACGGTCACGGTCGGTCACGAGGGGTTCCAAACCGAGAGACTGCCCTCAATTCTGGTGCAGGCAAATCGAACCGCAACCTTGAACGTCACCTTGAAGGTCGGCCAGGTAGGAACGACGATCGACGTCGCGGCAGCGCCGGTCATGAACGCGGTCGACACGACGAACGGCTACATTCTCGAAAAAGAGCAGATCGATGAAGTGCCCCTGCCGACGGGCAGTTTCACGGGGCTGGCAATTCTCTCACCCGGAGTTAATGCGGAGTTGCCCAATGGCAGCGGGGCCAACGCCGGGTTGGGGAATCAGCCCATTTGGGCCAACGGCCAGCGCGACACCAGTAACACGTTTCTCCTGAACGGCGTCGACGCCAGCAATCTGTTCAACGGCAAGAGCACCAGCCAAGTGGCGTCCGCCCGCATCGTGAACAACACCGGCGTCTCCGGGGCGGGCAGCACCACAGCGCAAGTCATCCAGAGCACGGCGTCGCCGTATCTGGCGATAGGCCAGGCGTTGCCTACCCCCGCTCCTGAGACCGTTCAGGAGTTCCGAGTCAACACGTCGATGTACGACGCGCAACAGGGATCAACCAGCGGCGCCCATATCGACATGAGCACCGCGTCCGGCAGCAATACTCTTCACGGTGAGGCCTACATTCACCGCGGAACGGACTGGCTGAACGCCGCCCCCTATTTCTACAATCAGGACCCAAATATTCCCAGCAACGAGAAGGTTCCCCAGTTGCACCGTTACACCGCGGGCGCAGCGCTCGGAGGGGCTCTCATCAAAGACAAGCTTTTCGGCTTTGTCAGCTACCAGCATATTCACGTTTCCGATTTGGAGATCGGAACTTCCCGCACCGCGGTGCCTTCGGGGCTTGGCGACGATCGCAGTGTAGCGGCGTTGGTAAACGTCGACAATCAGAACTTTAGGCCCGACTGCGGCAGCTCGCTGAACCCGACGCCGTGTCTCACGTCTGGCCAGGTGGACGCAGTTTCGCTCGCAATGTTGACCGCGAAATTGCCCAATGGGCAGTACCTGTTCCCATCAGCGAATCCGAATTTCACGCCGACGCTCAACTTCCCGGAAAATGTCTTCCTCACCCAGCCGGCATATTTCATCTCCGATCAGGCAGTTTCCGATCTCGATTACCTGGCCACCGCGAAGGACACGCTGGCTCTGAAGTATTACTACCAACACGATCCAACGACCGCGCCTTTCGGTTACTCGGCGGTGGAAGGCTTTCCCCAACACCTGGACGCGGGAAGCCAGGTCGCGTCCATCACGAATACGCAATCCATCACGCCGAACTTCAGTGTCGCCGAGGTGTTCGGTTTCATTCGCGAGAAGGTTTACAGCACGATTGCTCAGCCCTTTTCTCCGCAATCGGTGGGTATCAACAACCTTGGGTCCAACGTTTTTCCAGGAATCACGATCGTGGACGATCTGGGAAACTTCTCCCCAAACAATACCAACTTCGTGTTCAACGCCGGAACCACCCTCGGCTCGACGGCAGCGTCGCAAGGCGCATTCACGGGTATTTTCCAGAACCGCTGGATGCCTTCTGTCAATGCGGTGTGGAACCCCGGTAGACACACGTTTACCTTCGGAGGAAGCTACTCCTACACCCAGCTCAACGCTCGCGACCAAAGAACGAATTCGGGCATGATCGGCTTCACAAACTTTGACGACTTCCTGACTGGATCGCCGATTACATATACCGCGAATGGATTCATCGCCACGACCTTCCTGCAAGGCGATGCGAACCGCTACTACCGCTCGAACGAAACCGGTGGGTACTTTCAGGACAAATTCCAGCTGCGGCCGAACCTCAGCATCAGCGCCGGCATCCGCTTCGACTATCACGGAGGCCTGCGCGAGAGAAACGGCCGCATCTTCAACTTCGATCCGTCGAGATACAGCTACGATGCCGCCTCCGATACGATCAGTTCGAACGGTTTCATCGTGGCCGGAAACAATCCTGACTTCCCCACCAAGGGCGTGACCGATTCGACGCTGACGGGCCGCCAGTGGGGCCTGGCGCCCAGGGTTGGATTGGCGTGGAGCCCGAGAGAGTTCAGCGACAAAGTCGTGGTTCGGGCAGGTTGGGGCATGTATTACGATCGAGGCGAATTGTTCGCTTACCTCTCCCCCGGCTTCGCTTCGGGCGTGATTGCGGGCGGCCCATTTGGCGTCAATCAATCCCCGCCCTGGGTGAATTCACAGTCTTGCAGCCCCTACGCCTACTCGTACTGCAGCAGCTTTGAAGCCCCTTGGGGACCGACGCTCGGTCCGCCTCCTTCGGGCAATCCCGCAGACTTGGTCGTCCCGAATGCGGCGGCCATCTCCACCGGTCTGCCGCTGTTCTCCTTCGCCGACTACAATCGCGCCAACAAGCTTCCCTACACGCTGAATCAGACGCTTGACGTTCAATGGCAACCGCGTCGCGACCTCATGATTGAGGTCGGTTACGTGGGGAATCTCGGGCGTCATGAGGTCGTGCCTCTGCCTTTCAATCAGGCAAAAATCGCTTCCCCAACCAATCCCATTATGAAGGGGAACGCACTGGGGTTTGAGCAGGACTATACCTACGGTTATTCGGTCGTCACTCAGGCCGGCACCTTCAACCCCGCGACCCTCCCGAATGGGCAGCCGTACCTGCAAACATTCGAAGGCGGAAATGTCGATCTGCGCGTCCCCTACATCGGCTATTCCTCCGAGTCGGAGTCCTACACCGCGGCCGGTATCTCGGCCTACAACGCGCTTCAGACCCACGTGGAAAAACGAATGAGTCATGGCTTGCAGGTAGGCTTCTCATATACGTACTCCCACGCGACCGACGAGCAAAGCGCGATGGGCCTTTTCTACAACGGCAACAACCCGCTTAATCTACGCTCCGGCTATGGCCTTTCGGACTTTGACCGTAAGCATGTGATCAATTTCACCTACACCTACGAGCTGCCTAGACTTTTCTCGGCCACGTCACTCAAGGGCAGGATTGCCGACGGCTGGGCGATCTCCGGTCTCACGGTCCTCCAAAGTGGTCAGCCCTACAGCGTGGTCGATTATTCGGGCGCGGTCGGCAGCATCTTCTACGGGGTAAACGACGGCATCACGAATCCGGTCGTTCCCCTGGCCGGCTGCTCACCCCAGCAGGCTTTGACGGGGGCCTCGGGAGCAACCCCCGGGTTTCCCGCCTTGCATGCCGCATGCTTCGGCTTGCCTTTGCTAAGTCCCGGAGGGTTGAACGGCGCCATTCCCTCCAATGACCCATACGAGACGAACTTCATCGACCATGGCCAGCGCAACATTTTCCGGCAGGCGTGGCAGAGGCGCGCCGACATCTCGCTGTCGAAGACCACTCAGATCACTGAGCGCTCGTCCATTAAGTTCACGCTGGACGTCTTCAACTTGACGAACACAGCGAGCTTCGACATTCCCATTGACGACGTGAGCCAAAACATCAACTTCAACGGCTTCCCTGCCGTCGGGCAAGCCGGAGCGACGACACCTTGCAACCAGGACTTCAGCGCCTTGTACGTATGCCCGACCCTGAGCGGCTTGGGCATTACGAACAAGACCATCGGCAGTCCGCGGCAGGTGCAGATGACGTTGCGGCTAATCTTCTAACCAGAATCGTGATTTAGGAGAGACTCAGACTTCCGGCTGCCATATCCACGATGGCCTTGCCGACGGTCAGCGAGGCTGTTGCGGCCGGCGAAGGAACGTTCTGCACGTGCGGCACCTTGCCGGAAGGCACGAACTGGAAATCGTCGACCAGGGCACCGTCGGGCTTGAGAGCCTGCGCGCGCACGCCTGAGCCGCCCGCAACAAGCTCGCGCTCGCCCACCTCCGGCATTAACCGTTGCAGGGCTCGGAGGGACGCGGGCTTCGAAAGCGAGCGATGCCATTCCTCGACACCGTTGCGCCAGTGCCGCCCCGCCATGCGCCAGGATCCTGGAAAAGCGAGCGTACCCGCCAGGTCACGCACGCTTACGTCGGTATGACGGTAGCCCTCCCGAGAAAGGGCGAGGACGGCATTTGGGCCCGCATTCACTCTGCCCGTGTTGCGCCGCGTGAAGTGCACTCCTAGCCTCGGCTAGAAATGGAAAGCGCGGACCGGGCACGGGATAAATCAGAGCCCGCACCAGCGAGGCACGCTCGGGCACAAGGACCGTAGTACTCGGCGCGGAATGGGACGATCATCACTCCAGGATCGTCGCCCGCCAGCCGGCGGATGCCTGTGGCGGCGGAAGTCAGCACTGTTCCACCGCCGGCGGAGATCAGCTCAGCATATTTTTCGCAAACTCGCGCGTAGTCGGTGGCGCCCGTGGAGGGCACCACCAGGGCTTGACAGGCCGCTGGCGTGCGGCTCGATTTCGCGCAGCTCTTCCGCTCCAATTATGCGCAGCCCACTTAGGCCGTTGGCCTCTCCGTGCGCTTTACCCGGCATCGGGAGTCACGCCGGGAGACGTTCCGGTTACGGTGATGTAGTCGGTGACAAGCTGGCTCCCGAATGACGACGTTGTCCCGCCTCCCGTGCTGACGCAGCCGCAGGAGAGCAGCGACAACGTCACATGAACCAGCACGATGATCGACCTTAGTCTGTGAATCTTGCGCTTCGCATCGTTTCTTAGGGCTGCCCAACCGATCACAACGCCCGGAAAGAACAACCACAACGCTTAAGGAAGAAGCAGCGTGCTGGGCGCGCATCGACAGCTTGGCTTTGAATGCACGTCGACGAAGTTCCGGGGAGGATTTCCCAGGGAGCAGACGGCCTCGGAAAAAACCATTCGTTGCGCTCTTCGACGTGATTCCATCGGCATCAGAAATGGGGTTTTCAGGGACAGACTGTTTTGCGACCTGGGCTTGCAGGAGGGCAACCGCAGCGAAACATATCGGGATAAGCATTGCCCCCGCAAGGCAGAGAGAGAGCGCGGGGGAGAGAGATACCGCGTGGCATGATGAAATTCAGCTGCCAGTATCGGAAGCAGACGAGGGCAATCAACGCAGAGCGGCGTGGATGCACGGCAATGGCTCACTTTGGGAAAAAGCTGTTTCGGGACTGGGCACCACCGAGCGCGCCGGCCCTGTACAATTTGCTTTCTGTCGTGGAAATGGTATCGAGAGTGCAAATAGAGAGGACAATCTAGACAATATGCGACATTTTAGACCCGCATTCATGGCAGTGTGTCTCCTTCTAGCCACGGCTCCGGGTTTTGCACAGGGAGGGAAGAAAAGCCCATCCGAACTGGTCGTGGCGGCGGCCGCAGACTTGAGTGCGGCACTGCCAGAGATCGGCGACGGCTACCAGAAAAAGACGGGCGTCAAACTGAAGCTTTCGTTCGGAGCTTCCGGGGCTCTCACCCAGCAGATTCAGAATGGTGCCCCGTTCGATCTATTCTTCTCGGCGGATATGGATTATCCGCGCCAACTGATCGCCGCCGGCGACGCCGACACCGCAACTCTGTATCAGTACGCGGTTGGAAAGCTGGTGCTGTGGGTTCCAGCGGATTCCCCACTCGACGTTGAACATCAAGGTATGAATGTTCTGCTGGATCCGTCGGTGAAGAAGATTGCCATTGCGAATCCGCAGCATGCTCCCTATGGCCGGGCAGCGATGGCCGCTTTGCAGCATTCGGGGCTTTATGATCGGGTCGCCGATCGTCTGGTGCTGGGAGAAAACGTTTCGCAGGCTGCCCAATTCGCTGAGTCCGGCAATGCACAGGCAGGATTCGTGGCGCTGGCGCACGCCGTCGCGCCCGGGATGCTCGGCAAAGGAAAGTATTGGGAGGTTCCGGCGGAGTCTTACCCTAGGCTGGCGCAAGGCGTGGTCGTGCTGTCGCACTCCCCACACAAAAAAGAAGCGGCGGATTTTCTGAACTACATTAAAACCAAAGAAGCGGCCGATCTGTTTCAGAAGTACGGCTTTATACTGCCGTAGACAGTAAGGGAGAGTAGCGTCGGCATCCTGCCGGCTGTAGCGGGTGCGTCTGGCCCGCGCACACAAAAAGGGGCCCATGGCAATCGACTGGCAAGCATTTTGGCTGACCCTGCAACTGGCGATCACGGTCTCCGCCATTCTGCTGGTCCTCGGTCTGCCCATCGCCTACTGGATTGCCTTCTCCCGCTGGCGCTGGAAGTTCCTGGTGGAGGCCGTAGTGGCACTCCCGATCGTTCTTCCGCCAACCGTGCTGGGATTTTATGTGCTGGTGGCGCTAGGACCGCATAGTCCGCTGGGCCGCTGCTGGATCGCGTTCACCGGCCACACACTGGCGTTCACCTTCAGCGGCCTGGTGATTGGTTCCATCCTCTATAGTCTGCCCTTCGCTGTGCAACCGTTTGCCGCCTCCTTCGCCGGAGTCGATGGCAAACTACTTGCTGCTTCTGCAACGTTGGGCGCTTCCCCGCTGCGAACTTTCCTTCGTGTGATCGCCCCGCTATCAGTGCCCGGGCTCATCACCGGCACAGCCCTCAGTTTTGCTCACACCACAGGAGAGTTCGGCGTCGTGCTCATGGTTGGCGGAAACATTCCCGGCGTCACTCGGACCGCCTCGATCGATATCTTCGACCGTGTGCAGGCCTCGGATTACGCTGCCGCGAACGAAACGGCGCTGCTGTTGCTCGCCTTCAGCTTTGCCGTGCTGGCCATCGTCTATGGCATGAATCGGAAGGCATGGGTCATCGGTCCCGTAAAATAGCTGCGGTATGCCCGAGTCGCCCACCGACGGAGCTGCAGCGGTTAACGCTTCGCCGCCGCCGGCTGCGGAGAACAAACCGGCCAGCCCACTGCTCGACCTGCGATTCCGCAAAGGCTTCGCCGTACCGGCGCAGCCATTTCTTCTGGAAGTTGAGTTCCAGGCCGCTGCGGGATTCACGATTCTCTTTGGCCCTTCCGGAGCAGGCAAGACGACTCTCCTCGATTGCGTTGCAGGATTGGCCAAGCCGGAGTCGGGCCGCATCGCCATCGGCGGGCGCATCCTGTTCGATGCCGCTCAGCACATTGACCTTCCTGTGGAAAACAGGCGCCTCGGATATGTGTTTCAAAACCTCGCCCTGTTCCCGCATTTGACGGTGAAGCAGAACGTGCAATATGGTCTCGCGCATTTGCCGCAGGAGGAGCGTGGCGCGCAGGCATTCGCAATTCTGGAAGCATTTCGGATTGCTCATCTCGCGCAGCGTCACCCGCGCGAGATTTCCGGGGGAGAAAGCCAGCGCACGGCTTTGGCGCGAACCCTGGTGACCGATCCTGCTCTGTTGCTTCTCGACGAACCGCTTGCCGCGCTCGACGCCGCCACCAAGGCCAGGATCATCGACGACCTGCGGAACTGGAATCAGGTTCACCGGATTCCCATTCTCTACGTAACCCACAGCCGGGAAGAGGTCTTTGCCCTGGGAGAACGTGTGGTTGTCCTCGACGCGGGACGCATCTTGGCTCAAGGCACGCCCCACGAAGTGATCGAGGCGCCGCAGCAGGAAACAGTCGCTCAATTG
>Ga0210402_10005332_pt1 | contig 11540 bp, 7 predicted proteins | sample IncBWC7MmetaG_FD_161055 | JGI IMG/M metagenome (GOLD analysis project Ga0210402, IMG submission 161055) | Forest soil microbial communities from Barre Woods Harvard Forest LTER site, Petersham, Massachusetts, United States - Inc-BW-C-7-M | ecosystem: Environmental > Terrestrial > Soil >... | reverse complement strand
GCGCTGGAACGCAGTTGAGCGTCATCAATATGTCGCCGATCGCGCCGGGCCGGTGCAGCGCGATGGCCGGTAGCGTGTCCGCCATGACCGACGTTTCGAGCCGACGCACTCGCGCGTCCCACTCGGCGTCGTTCATTCCGATCCGCTCGCGTGCCCGCCGGGCCCATACGAGCGCATGCCCGAGGTCGCCCTGGAGTTCGTAGCACCACGAGATGAGCCGCGGCGGCTGGTCCGTGTATTTGTTGGTCTCGCGCCACAACTGCGTCGGCGGCACCGGCGCGTCGGCCGCCTGCAGCGCGTAGCCGATCGCGTGCGCGTATCGGCACTGGTCGTACGCGAGGTACGCGAGCTCCATCCAGAACTCGCCCCAGCCCGGCTCGCGGCTCGCTGCCTCGAGCAACGTCTTCTCGGCCGCCGCGACGTCGCCAAGCGCGCGCTCGCAGCGCGCGCGATACAAGTATGCGAACAGCCATTCGTCGCGAAATCCCTCGCCCATCGCGATCCTGCGCGTGAACATGTCGGCGGCTTCGCGCCAGCGGCCGCCATCGCGATGCGTGGTGGCCAGGTAGAACGCTGTGCGCGGCGTCGGCTGTTCGGCAAACTCCTCGGCCAGAATCCGCAGGTTCCGCTGGTTCGACGACTCACCAACACCGGGAGCGGCATCGTGCCGAATCACGCTGTCCGTCAGTACCAGCGACCGATGGCCGCCGATCGTCGGGTACTCGTGGCAGCGGCCCTCGAACCGGATGCCGCGACCGCCACGCCACAGCCGGTGATGGGTCCAGCGCTGGCCGCCGCTTTCGATCTGCACGCCGAACACGTCGTGCTCGCCCCAGTACAGCGCGCGGCGCAGATTGGCCGGCGTCAGCAACTCGTCGTCGGCGTCCATCCATAACACGAAGTCCGCGCCGCGACGCTCGATTTCGTCGACGAAGACGTTACGCGCCTTGCCGAAGTCCCACAGCTTCCACTCGCCGGCCGCGTCCTGCCGTGATGCGCCGGTGTAGACCTGTGTGAACACCGGCAGCCCGCTGGTCGCGGCCACCGCCAGCGTCGCATCGGTCGAGCCGGTGTCGACGATCACGGCGGCGTCGACGACGCCTGCCAGGGATGCGAGACAGCGCGGCAGGTCGCGCTCCTCGTTCCTGACGATCAGCCCGGCATAGACGACCGGCTTGCGCGCCAGCGGGCGCAACACGACGTCGCGCTGTCCCGCACCCTGCATCGGCACGGCCGACTCGATGTCGAACAGGTCGCCGCCCTGCACGCACAACTCGAGCAGGCTGGGCAGTGCGTGGAAATACGGATGGATAGTGAAATGGCCGGGCGTGAGGTCGCGCTCGAAGCCGGCGACGCCGTGATCGGGCAGGCGGACGAACACGCGCCCATCGTCGGCGACGAGCCGCCGCAGCTTCGCGAGCGCCGCCAGCGGGTCGTAGATGTGCTCGAACACGTGGACCATCGTGATCAGCGCGAAGCGCTCGGTCGCGGTCCACTCCCGGATCTGCGCATCGGTGATGGCCTCGAAATCGGCCATCAGCATCGGCACGCCGAGCGCCCGCGAGTAGTCGGGCACGACCTCGATGTTGTCCATGCCGAACGCCTCGCAGCCGAGCTCGCGCAGGCAATGTGCGAGGTACGGGTACTTGGAGCCGACGTCGAGCGTGCGCGCCGGTGCGCCGCGCAGCACCGTCGCGAACAGGTGTTCCGCGAGCGCGCGGTTGACCGACTGGTCGTGCGCGGACATCAGGTGACCTGCGAATCCGCCTGCCGCGTCCTTCTCGTGCGCCGCCTCGTATAACTTAGGCGGCAGCGGTGACTGGAACCACGCGTCGCAATTCGGACACGTCCAGTACGGTGTGCCGCCGAAACGCTGATGCGCGGGCGTCGCGCAAATCGGGCAGTCCGGCATCGCGCGTCGCTACGTCTGCCGCGCGCGGCGCCGCGGCCGACAGCGACGGGATCGCCCACGACGGGAAACAACGCTCACTGCACGCCCTCCGCGCTCCTGCGCCACCCTGCTGATCGCCAAGGGCGTCGTCTCCTACTCGGACACGCGAACCCGACCATCACCCGCCGCACCTACGCCCGCCTCTAAGCCCTAGATCATCGCACGCGCCGCGCTCGACGCGAGCTACGTAGCGCTCACGCAGTCCGCCAGGTCACGCGCCTCGCGGTGCTAACGGCTACATCGGCATCACGATGATTTGTCTCGCATTGAACGTCGCGCTGCCGCCACCGACGACCTTGTACACGGCCTCGAACCTGATGGTGCTGCCTACTGCGGTCAGGCCGGTGATCAGCACCGTGATACTCGACCGGACTGGATCCGAGGCTGACGAGCGAAGCGAATTCGCATCAAGTGCAATGCTGTTGTTCAAGCTGACTGACATGAAAGCAGTGGAGTTCAGGCGGCTGGTGCTTATCTCGGCCGTCAGAATCACGAGTAGCGTTCCCGAGGGCGGGACGACCGCGTTAACGTACGGGCCCCCGTCGCCGTCCACTCCGGGCTGCGGAGTGTAAACATCGTTATTCGTAGTAAAACTGGTGGTGGCGACGCCGGCGAAGCCCTGGAAAGCGGTTAGCGGGACCGTGCCCGTAATAGTTCCGACGATCCACCACTGTGTGCCATCCGACTGGATCGTCACGCCCGACAGGTTTGTGGTCAGCAAGCTAGGACTCGGCCCATTGAGCACCACGTTCCCCACTGCTCCATCGACGTTCGCCACCACGCAATCCGAGTTAGTGGTTCCGCCGACGTTCGGATTGACGCGCTTGACGATGTAGACGCGTCCCTTGTTCGATGCGTCCCCCGCCGGCGGCGTGATGGTGACCGGCGCCACACCGGCGGTGTTGTTGCACAGCACCGTGTAGTCGTCGTTGGCGATCGTGTAGTCGCCAGTGACGACGCGGATCGGAGAGGAGACCGATCCGCCAAACTGCGCGTTCGCCGTCTGCGCGGCGCTGATGCCCGCGGTGTTGCCCAATTTCACGTTTGCAGTCGGTCCCGGCCCCACGTTGTCGCCGAACGACAGCGCGAAGTTGCTGGCGCCGCCGAATGTCACGCCGGTGTTCTGGTTCAACACACCGCCGAGTTGAACCGTCGGTCCCGGGGCCAGCGTCAGGCCGTTGTTCGCATCCGCAGACCCGGTTGCGCCGGTGGCACCGGTCGACCCGGTCGCGCCCGGGGCACCCGCCGTGCCGACGCCAGTGGCTCCTGTCGAACCCGTCGTGCCTGCGGCACCTGCTGTCCCGGTTGCACCAGTCGCACCGGTGACCCCTGCGCCGGTCGCGCCGGTGGTGCCTGCGACGCCCGCCGTTCCGGAAGCACCAGTCGCGCCGGTGACCCCGGCGCCGGTCGCGCCAGCGGCGCCTGCAACGCCTGCGGTTCCGGTCGCGCCAGTCGCGCCCGCGGTGCCGGCAGTTCCCGTCGCGCCGGTGGCGCCCGCTGTGCCGGGTGTTCCCGTAGCGCCGGTGGACCCGGTGAAGCCGGCAACACCCGTTGATCCGACTGCGCCCGTGGTCCCTGCAGCACCTGTCGAGCCTGTCGCACCTGCAAGGCCCGTGGAGCCCGCGGCGCCCGTCGAACCCACCGCGCCGGTTGAGCCCACCGCGCCGGTTGACCCCGCAAGTCCGGTTGCACCGACGAGACCAGTCGATCCAGTCGTTCCCGCGATGCCCGTCGCGCCGGTCGTGCCCCCAACGCCTGTTGCCCCTGTGGCTCCGGCGATACCGGTCGCGCCAGTCGTCCCCGCAATCCCGGTCGTCCCCGCCGTGCCGGTGCTACCTGCGGATCCGGTCGCACCCGTTGCACCTGTCGTTCCGATGCCTGTCGCACCGGCAACGCCCGTGGCCCCGGTGACGCCCGCGCTGCCGGTCGCGCCCGGCGCACCGACGAGCGAGACGGGCGCGCCCCATGCCCCACCGGTCTTCGGTCCGTAGAGATTGTTGGTGGCCGTATCGAGGTAGAAGTCCCCGTTGTCGCCGAGCGCGTTGCTCGGGGGTCCGACGCCGTTCAGTACGGTACTGCCGTCGATCCCCGTCGCGCCGGTCGCGCCGGTGGTACCAGCGGCGCCCGCGCTGCCAACGCTTCCCGTCGCACCCGTGACGCCAGCGATGCCGGTCGCACCCGTTGTGCCCGCCGTACCGGTTGCGCCGGCTGCTCCTGCGACACCCGTGGCACCCGTCGTTCCGGCAACACCCGTTGCGCCTGTCGTCCCCGCCGCGCCGGTACCGCCCGCGATGCCCGTCGCACCCGTGGCACCCGTCGTTCCGATCCCCGTCGCACCGGCCACGCCCGTGGCCCCGGTGACACCCGCGCTGCCGGTCGCACCTGGCGCTCCCTCGAGCGACACCGGCGGCGGCCACACCCCGCCCGCCTTCGGCCCGTAGAGATTGTTAGTCGCCGTGTCGAGATAGAAGTCTCCGTTCACTCCGAGCGTATTGCTCGGCGCGCCGACGCCGTTGAGCACCGTGCTCCCGGCGGCGCCGGTGTTTCCGGGCAACCCCGGCGCACCGATCGCGCCAGTCGCGCCAGTGGATCCGATGGCGCCCGTGGCGCCGGCGATACCGGTGCCGCCCGCTGATCCCGATGCCCCGGGCGCACCGGTCGCACCTGGTGTTCCGGCACCTCCGGTCGCGCCCGCCGAACCGGTTGCACCTGTGGCACCGATGGAACCGGTGAAACCTGCGCCGGTGACGCCGATCGCGCCTGTCGCGCCGGTCGCTCCGGTGGCGCCGAACGCCCCGGTCGCGCATTGGCCGAGCAGTCCGGTGCCGGTTTGGAAACACACGAGGCTCGGCTGCACCGGCGCGACGGTGAGGAACGGAATCGTGACCTCGCCGTTGGTACCGTTGACGAGCAACCGCAGCAGAGAGCCCGCGTTGTCGCGCACCGCGAAGTTGCCGCCGGGCGGCGTGCGGATCTCGACGTCGGCCGCGTGCAGCTGCTGGCCACTGGCCGCAAGGGCGAGTGCCAGTGCCACCGCCAGCGGCCGCCGTGCGAAACGGTTCATGAGCGTGCTTCCCTGCCGGGAGCGCGGCGTCGCGCAATAGTGTCCACTATCGGCGATGACGTGCGGCGGCGCAAGCCGAGACCAGCGGCAAGCGCAAGCAGCACTGCAAGGACGCATAGCATCAGCGTCGACAGCGCAGGAATAATTGCGACCTCGCCGGCTGGCGGGGTTCCGAACCAGCCCATCGCGTTGCCACCCCCGCCTTCGTTCTGCAGAGCCGGTGCCAGTGGTTGGCCCGTCGCCCACACGTCGGTGACGCCGACGTGGACGATCTGCTGCGTGCCGGTTCCGGTCAGGTTGATAAAGGCAACCTGGCCCGGGGCCGAACTGCGAAACTGGATCGGCTGCGGCGTCGTGCCGGTGATCTCCAGCACGCCGGTGATTTTTTGTTCGCTGCCGACCGCGAACACGTAGTTCTTGCCGATCGACGAAACGAACCGTGCGTTGGCAAACGACGAGCTGCCCGAGATCGTTGCGCTGGCGATCGCGCACAGATCACGGAATCGGACCGTGCCGATACCGGCGACAAATGCGCCGTTGTTCGACCAGTTGCCGCCGAGCTCGACGGCGCCGCTGCCGCCATCGAGCGCGCCCCCAGGCTGGATCGTGACGTTCCGCGCGTTCAGCGCCTGTCCGCTGCCGACCTGCAGCGTTCCGGCGACGATAAGGTCGGTACAGCCGAGGTCGAGCGTGCCGCTATTGAGGCTGACGATCGCGTTGGCCGGAACGACGAAATCGGCCGCCGCGAGCAGAGGGCACAGCGACAGCACGATTGCGGCGGCGCGCAGTCCATAACGGGCGAAAACCCGAGCGAATTGCCTCGTTGTTTCGATCCCGCTCTCCCATCCGTTTCCGCAGCGCACCCTCGTCCGGACCCCGGTGGGTATCACCCATATATATGAGGGTCACGTTAGTTGCATACACATTCTCTGTCAACTGCGCAACCAAAGTTGCAATAAGCGCCCAGCGGAGCGAAAACACGACAAACGCGTGGCGAAGGATCAGTCGCGTTGGAGTACGGCCAACGAATGGAGGCTGGGCGCCAGCGGAGCGTGCTATCGATGCCGCGTCGCATCGACCTCAAGCGTATTCGTACGAACCTTGTACAGGATGAAGGATTGGATGTCGATCGATTGGATGTCGATCATGTCCCGCACGTCGCGCCGAACGACGCCGGCAATTCGAGCGCCACCACACAAATGAATGCGTTCTGGCTGCTGCTGAAACGTGCTGCTGAAAACGGCCGGACGAATCAGTGCGCGGAAACCGCGCAGCTCACCGCTTGATGCCACTTGCGATCGTGGCGGCCTCCGACGAACATGCCCGCGCGCAGCATGGAGAGCTGCCCGAGCAGGGCGCCGTTATCGTCGGAATAGACTGCGTTGTCGCACGCATCGAGCAGCTTGAACATTGCCGCGCGTGATGGAGATGGAGTGCTCGACTGTTGGTTCCGGGACATGAAACTTCCCCGTTTGGGGCGGTACGAAGAGTCAGGCTAGGCGCCTTGCTCGGCGACGTCAATCGGCAAATCGTGCTGCACATGCAGCATTTCGGAGCCCCTCCGCTTGTTTTTCCGCACTGACGCAAGGTATGTTGCAGGACATCATGGGCGACAAGAAAAAACCCTTAAGCCCGACCGGCAAGAAGAACCGCCACGTCAAGGCGTGGATGCAGCAGCACGTCAACGACCATTGGGTGCAGGAAGCGCAGCGGCTCGGCTACCGCTCGCGTGCCGCATTCAAGCTTGCCGAGGTGGCCGAAAAGGACAAGCTGTTCCGCCCCGGGCTCGCGGTAGTGGATCTCGGCTCGGCGCCCGGAAGCTGGTCGCAGTTGCTGCGCGAACGGCTGGGACGGTCGGCACGCATTGTTGCGCTCGATCTGGCGCCGATGGACCCGGTCCCCGGGGTGCATTTCCTGCAGGCTGATTTTCGGGAGGCGGCGGGCCTGGACGCGCTCGCCCGCATGCTCGAAGGCCGCAAAGTCGACCTTGTGGTGTCGGACCTGGCCCCCAATCTAAGCGGAGTCGAATCCGCCGATCAGGCGCGGAGCGTGCACTTAAACGAGCTGGCGCTCGACTTCGCGGTTCAATGGCTGCAACCTGGAGGCGATTTTGTCGTCAAAGCGTTCCAAGGCGAGGGATTCATCGAGTTTCAGCGCGCAATAAAGATCCATTTCGACAAGGTTTACGTAAGAAAACCCAAGGCTTCGCGCGATCGCAGCCGCGAGGTGTATCTAGTCGGCAAGGGATTCACCGTTTTGTCGCCCGTCAACGACAGAATATCGGGCGCAACGCCGTCTGGCGGTGCGTCTGGCGTCAGTGGCCGGTAAGGGCTAAAATTTACGTGCTTTTGAGGGATATCGGCCTGTGGGGCCTGAAGGAATACGTTGAACAATCTGCTTAAGAACGTTGGCATCTGGCTGGTCATCGGCCTGGTGGTATTGACCGTCGTCAAGCAATTCGACGCCCGCCAGACCACGCGCGAGGCCGTTTCCTATTCCGAGTTCATGGACCTGGCCAAGCAAGGCAAGGTTGAATCCGCTTCGATCGAGGGCCGGACCATCAAGTGGGTCGGCAGCGACAAGAAGACCAACATTACCTACAGCCCGGGCGACTTGTGGATGGTCGGAGATCTGGTCAAGGATGGGGTCAAGGTCCAGGCCAAGCCCGAGGAAGAGCAAAGCTTTTTAGCCCAGGTCTTCATCTCCTGGTTCCCGATGCTGCTCCTTATCGGGGTGTGGATTTTCTTCATGCGACAAATGCAGGGCGGCGGACGAGGCGGTGCGTTCTCCTTCGGCAAGAGCAAGGCGCGCATGCTCGACGAGGCCAACAACACGGTGACCTTCGCCGATGTCGCCGGCTGCGACGAAGCCAAGGAAGAAGTCGCCGAGCTGGTCGAGTTCCTGCGCGACCCGTCCAAGTTCCAGAAGCTGGGCGGGCGCATTCCGCGCGGCGTGCTGATGGTCGGCAATCCGGGCACCGGCAAGACGCTGCTCGCCAAGGCGATCGCCGGCGAAGCCAAGGTTCCGTTCTTCTCGATCTCGGGCTCGGACTTTGTCGAGATGTTCGTCGGCGTCGGCGCGGCGCGCGTGCGCGACATGTTCGAGCAGGCGAAGAAGAACGCGCCGTGCATCGTGTTCATAGACGAAATCGACGCCGTTGGCCGCCAGCGCGGCGCGGGGCTCGGCGGTGGCAACGACGAGCGCGAGCAGACGCTCAATCAGTTGCTGGTCGAGATGGACGGCTTCGAGGGCAACTCGGGCGTGATCGTCATCGCCGCCACCAACCGGCCCGACGTGCTCGACCCGGCGCTGATGCGCCCCGGCCGCTTCGACCGCCAGGTGGTCGTGCCGCTGCCGGATATCCGCGGCCGCGAGCAGATTCTCCTGGTGCACATGCGCAAGGTTCCGCTTGCCACCGACGTCAAGGCCGAGGTGATCGCGCGCGGCACACCGGGCTTCTCCGGCGCGGACTTGGCCAATCTGGTCAACGAGGCGGCGCTGTTCGCCGCGCGCAAGAGCAAGCGCCTGGTCGACATGGAAGACTTCGAGATGGCCAAGGACAAGATCATGATGGGCGCCGAGCGCAAATCGATGGTCATGTCCGAGGAAGAGAAGCGTAACACCGCGTATCACGAGTCGGGACATACGGTGGTGGCGAAGCTCCTGCCCAAGTCCGACCCGGTTCATAAGGTGACCATCATTCCGCGCGGGCGCGCGCTGGGCGTCACCATGCAGCTCCCCGAGCAGGACCGCTACTCGTACGATCGCGATTACCTTCTGCAGCGCATCGCCGTGCTCTTCGGCGGCCGCATCGCGGAAGAAATCTTCATGCATCAAATGACGACTGGCGCCGGCAACGACTTCGAGCGCGCGACGCAAATGGCGCGCGACATGGTCACCCGCTACGGCATGTCGGATACGCTGGGGCCCATGGTCTACGCCGAGAACGAGGGCGAAGTCTTCCTCGGCCGCTCGATCGCGACGCAGAAAAACGTCTCCGAGGCGACCATGCAAAAGGTTGATCTCGAGATCCGGCGCATCATCGACGAGCAGTATGGATTGGCGCGCAAGCTCATCGAAGAAAACCGCGACAAGGTCGAGATGATGGCGAAGAACTTGCTCGAATTGGAAACGCTCGACAGCGAGCAAGTCGAGGACATCATGCAGGGTCGGCCGCCGCGTCCGCCCAAGCCTTCGTCATCGCCTGCCAACCCCACCTTCGGCCCTGACGCAGGTCCCGACGCCGCGCCCACCGCGACCCCGGCCTAACGCGCCATCCGCGCCGTGTCCGGTCGCATGGAGAGGGCCGGAAGTGGGGGGACGACGATGGCCGCGCATTCCAACGCGCTGATCTGCGGCCGGCATCGCCTCTCCCTCGATCGCCCATTGGTCATGGGCGTGCTCAACGTCACCCCGGACTCCTTTGCCGACGGCGGCGCCTTTCTCGATCTGCGTGACGCGACCGATCGCGTTCGGCAGATGCTTGGCGAGGGCGCCGACATCGTCGATATCGGCGGCGAGTCGACCCGGCCTGGCGCTGCGCCGACAGCGGAGGCGGACGAGCTCGAGCGCGTCATTCCCTTGCTGGAGACCATACGCCCGGGCTGCGACGCGCGCGGCGTGCCGATCTCGGTCGACACGCGCAAGCCGGCGGTGATGCGCGCGGCGATCGCTGCGGGTGCATCAATGATCAACGACATCAACGCGCTGCGCGCACCCGGCGCAATGGACGCCGTGTCGGAGGGCGGCGCCGCAATCTGCCTGATGCATATGCAAGGCGAGCCGGCGACGATGCAGCACGGCGCCAGCTACGACGACGTTGTTGCCGATGTGGCCGCGTTTCTCGCGCAGCGTGTCGCGGCGTGCCTGGCCGCGGGCATCGACCGGGACCGGATCGTGCTCGACCCTGGTTTTGGCTTCGGCAAGACTGTGGAACATAATCTGGCCTTGCTGCGGCGCCTGGCCGAAATTGCCGCGCTCGGATATCCGCTGCTCGCAGGGCTGTCGAGAAAGTCGACCATCGGCGTCCTGACCGGTCGCGACGTCGACGACCGGATGGCGGGCAGCGTCGCCGCGGCGCTGGCGGCGGTCGCGCGCGGTGCCGCGATTGTTCGAGTGCACGATGTACGTGAGACGGCAGACGCGCTCAAGGTCTGGTGCGCGGTGCAAGGCGAGCAACCGCAGATGGGTTGACGGTTACGATGAGCAAAAAATATTTTGGCACCGACGGTGTTCGCGGTCGCGTGGGCGAGCTACCGATCACGCCGGAGCTCGTGCTGCGTCTGGGTTACGCCGCCGGTCGCGTGCTGGCGGCTGAATCCGCAGGGCGCCCAGGCGAGACTCCCGCAGTATTGATCGGCAAGGACACGCGCATCTCCGGCTACTTATTGGAGGCCGCGCTGGAAGCGGGCCTCTCCGCCGCCGGCGTCGATGTCTATCTCTCGGGCCCGCTGCCCACGCCCGCGGTCGCGTATCTCACCCGCGCGTTGCGGCTCTCGGCGGGCATCGTGATCAGCGCCTCGCACAATCCGTTCGAGGACAACGGCATCAAGTTTTTTTCGGCCGCGGGAACCAAGCTGCCCGACTCGGTCGAGCACGCTATCGAGCGCAGCATGGACGAGCCTCTCGCGTGCGTTTCGTCGGCCGAGCTCGGCAAGGCGCGACGCGTCAACGACGCTGCGGGCCGCTACATCGAATTCTGCAAGGCGACGTTTCCCAACGAGCTCGATCTCAAGGGCCTGAAGCTGGTGGTCGATTGCGCGCACGGCGCCGGCTATCACGTCGCGCCGCCGGTGTTTCACGAGCTGGGCGCGGAGGTGGTCGCCATCGGCAACGATCCCGACGGTCTCAACATCAACGCCGGCGTCGGTGCGATGCATCCCAAGTATCTGCAGGCTGCGGTGAGGGAGCACCAAGCCGATCTCGGCCTCGCGCTTGACGGCGACGGCGACCGGCTGGTGATGGTCGATGCCGAAGGTCGCTTGTACGACGGCGACCAGTTGCTCTACGTGATCGCGCTCGACTATCTGCGCCGCGGCACGGTGGCCGGAGGGGTCGTGGGTACGCACATGAGCAATCTCGGCCTCGAGCAGGCGTTGTCGCGAAGCAAGATCCCGTTTGCGCGCGCGCCGGTTGGCGATCGTTACGTGCTGGAAACGATGCAGCAGAAGGGCTGGCTCCTCGGCGGCGAAAATTCGGGGCACATCATCTGTCTCGACAAGCACACGACCGGCGACGCCATCGTCGCCGCGCTCGCGGTGCTGCGAGCACTGCGCGAGCAGAAGACGACGCTGGCTGCGGCCGCGGCCGACGCGGCATTGTTTCCGCAACGGCTCATCAACGTGCCGATTCGCAACGGCTTCGACTGGCGCGCGAGCGACGCCATTCGCCGCGCAGAACAGGACGCGATCATCATACTTGACGGATCCGGCCGAGTTCTGCTGCGTCCGTCCGGCACCGAGCCCGTCCTGCGGGTCATGGTCGAGGCGCGCGAAGCGCACGTCGAGGAGCGCTGCGCCCAAGGTA
>Ga0210402_10005330_pt1 | contig 11544 bp, 14 predicted proteins | sample IncBWC7MmetaG_FD_161055 | JGI IMG/M metagenome (GOLD analysis project Ga0210402, IMG submission 161055) | Forest soil microbial communities from Barre Woods Harvard Forest LTER site, Petersham, Massachusetts, United States - Inc-BW-C-7-M | ecosystem: Environmental > Terrestrial > Soil >... | reverse complement strand
CAATTCAACGCCGAAGTGCCCGTGCTCGTCTCCAGTACTTCGCGCGCTCCGCGCTACCCTTCCCCGCACACATCAAAAGCCAGCTCTGGTTTTACGCTCATCGCTCCACCGCCGCGCCGCTCACGCCATTCAGCCAGCCAAAGGGAGGCGCGCGTCAGAATTACACCGCGCGTAGATGCAGTGATATTGACTGGGAGCAGCGCGAAATATTAGAAGGCAAACAAATTAGCGTGCTGAGGTAACCGGAGCGGCAGGTTCTTTTTCCAGAAGCTGTTCTTTACGGTAGACCAGCGAATTGATGTCGTAAGTCGCCAGTTCAAATCCATGCCCGTGCGTGATCGCATCCGTCGGGCAGGCCTCCACGCAATACCCACAAAAGATGCATCGCGAATAATCGATGTTGTACACGCTGGCGTAGCGTTCGCCAGCAGAGATGCGGTTGGCGTCCACGTTTTCCGCGGCTTCGATATAAATGCAATTTGCGGGGCAGGCGGCGGCACACAGGAAGCAGCCAACACACTTTTCCAGCCCGCTTTCATCACGGTGAAGCACGTGGATCCCGCGATAGCGGGGCTGAAAATGGACCGGCTCGTAGGGATAGTTTTCTGTAACTGTTTTACGAAACATATTTCGGAAGGTCACACTGAATCCCTTGACCAGTGCGCCAAACGTCTCGCCCACTTCGCGGATGATCGATGCCATAAACTACGAGTCTAGCAAACGCGTTCGGTGCGGGCAAATCCGTCCCTTAATGCACTTGCCCCCGAGGCTCATGCTTTCAGCGCCTGGATGATCTGTTTCCCGTGGAACCGCCCGTTTTCGATGAAAATTTCTCCGGTGTGCCGCCCACCAATGACCACCCCGGCCAGATGGATTCCCGGCACATTGCTTTCCAGAGTTTTGGAATCCAGCGCCGGCTTGCGGCTTTCCGGATCGAGCCGCACGCCCAGGCTTTCTATAAACGTGAAATCGGGATGGTAGCCGGTCAACGCGAACACGCGTCGCGCCGGCAATCTCTTCTCACCGGCTCCATTTTCGACCACTACTTCTTCCTTGGTAATCTGTTTCACGCGCGTCTCGAACAGCGCTTTCACTTGGCCGCCCTTGATCCGGTTCTCGATGTCCGGCCGCACCCAATACTTGATCGTCGCGCCGAGATCTTTGTTCCGGTGCACCAGCGTCACATGAGCGCCGTTTCGATAGAGATCGAGCGCCGCTTCCGCGGACGAATTTTTTCCGCCAATCACCACGACGTCCTGATTCCAGTATTCATGAGGCTCCGAGTAATAATGCGATACGTGTGGAAGGTCTTCGCCCGGAACGCCCAGCAGGTTCGGCAGATCGTAGTAGCCCGTTGCGATGACAATTTTTTTGCCTGCATATCTCTGCTCCACCCCTTTGTCCGTTACCGTCACAACCGTGAACTGTCCATCCCGGCCCTCAACCCGTGAGACCCGCTCATACAGCCGCAACTCAAGTTCATAATGCTCCGCCGCTCTCCGGTAGTATTTCAACGCCTCGACCCGTGTGGGCTTGTCCGTCGCGCAGACTAGCGGCAAGTCACCGATCTCCAGGAGCTCTGGAGTCGTAAAAAACACCATATTCACGGGATAGTGGAAAATCGAATTGCAGAGGCAGGCTTTGTCGATGACCAGCGGCCGCATTCCGGCGCGTTTGGCCTCAATCGCCGTCGCCAGGCCCGTCGGCCCCGCGCCAATCGAGATAATGTCGTAGGTCTCCATGAGCGAATCAGTTTGCCGGGAGTTATTCGGAATTGCAAACTGCCACCGTTCTACTGCAACGGAAGAAGACCAAGGATTTCGGCAAGGGCCCGCTGGAATGATTGAAGCTCTTCTAATCTCGCTGGCGTGGCTTCCAGTTCCGTCTTTTTCCAAACAAACACTTCGCTCGAGCCGCGTTTCAGCTTCACGCTAAGATTTCCATCAACGAGGAACGACGGTGGCGCGAGCAGCTTGATCCCGGCGTTGGGCACTGGGGCGAGCAGCCCGGCGCAATTCCCTCTCCGCACGCAAAGCGCACTTTCGTACGGCGGAATGGCAATCGGACGAAAGCCCGCCGCAAACAGACGCTCCATCACCTGCATTTGCTGTGCGCTGAGTTCAACCATTATCTGGGTTACAGCAGGCGGATCCTGCCTGGCCGAACACCGGCGGGGGGCCCCGCCGGTTCTCGCCAGGATTACGCTGCCGTCGAATCTGCTTCCGACGACGAACCTTCAAGCTGCTTCAGGATCTCGCGCAGCGTCGAGATCAGCTCATCGCGTGAAACGTGGCTCTTCTTGAACTGAATCCGGAACTTAAAGGTCTCCGCTGGCGGTTCAAATTGAAAGATGAACGGCTGTGGCCGCTGCGGCCCCGCGTGCTCTTCGCGCCGCTCGCGCCGCGCCTCGTCGCGTGTCAATCCGCCCTGCATGATGCGGTGGAACATTTCGATCATGCGCTTTTCAGTCGGCTGCCGCGCGATCTGCAGCAAGAGCGATTTGGAAAGGATTCCATGCTCGACGCACTTCTTCCTCAACGATTCAGGAATATTGCGCAGCGACAAAGTTTCGGTCACCGATGACCGCGCCCGTCCAATCTTTCTGGCGACGTCTTCGTGGGTGTACTCAAACTGCGTGCTCAGCCGGTGCAGTCCATCGGCTTCTTCAAAGGGCGTCAGGTCTTTCCGCTGAATATTCTCGATTAGCCCGATTTCCAGCGTCTCCGCGTCGTCCGCGGTCTTCTCGATACACGGCACTTCGCGCAGCCCGGCAGCGCGCGACGCGTGATAGCGCCGCTCACCCGAGATAATGTGGAAGGAATCTTCGCGCGGAACGTAGCGCACCAGCAACGGTTCCAGCACACCTTTTTCGCGAATCGACTCCGTCAGTTCGCGCAGGTCGCCCAGCGCCTTGCGCGGCTGGTCCGGGTTCGGGCGGATTTGATCCAGGCGAATCATGCGCCCCACCGCCGCACCGCTGTAACTTGTGAGTGATTCTACGTAATGCGCGTCATGCCGCATCTTCAGCGTGATGGGTAGCCCGATTCTCTTCGACACGTTGGATAACCTCCCCTGCGAGTTTCTTGTACTCGACTGCGCCGGGTGATTTCGGCGCATACGTCAAAATCGTCTCTTTGTATGCCGGGCTCTCTTCCAGTCGGACGTTCTTGGTGATTTTCGTCTTGAACAGCACTTCGCCGAACACCGATCGGATTTGCCCGTGGGTATCCTTGGAGATGTTCGTGCGCTTGTCAAAGAGCGTGATCACCACGCCCAGCACTTTCAGCCCCGGGTTGGGGCGCGCGCGAATTCGCTCGTAAGTCTCAAGCAAATCGTCCGTCCCCTCGATTGCAAAATATGCCGCCTGGATGGGCACCAGCAAATGCGTCGACGCTACCAGGGCATTTACCGTCAGGATTCCCAAAGACGGCGGCGTATCGAGCACCACGTAGTCATAATCTTTCAGGACCGGCGTTAACGCATCTTTCAATTTGAAGGGCGCGTCGAATTGTCCCGCCAGCACCTGCTCGAGCTTTGCGAGCGCCAGCCGTCCGGGCCCGAGAAACAAGTTCGGATCTTTGGTCGGCTTGATCACCGTGGCTATCGCCGCGCGACTGTCGCTCAGCACGTCAAACATCGTAGTGGAAATCTCGCCCGAAGAATAAAAAGCGATCGTCGAATTGGCTTGTGGATCGAGATCGATCAGCAGCGTGCGTTTCCCTCGATGTGCAAGCGCCGCGGACAAATTGATGGCCGTGGTGGTCTTTCCCACGCCGCCCTTTTGATTCGCAATGGTAATGATGGCAGTCATTTATTCCTGCCTCCGACCGCGCCCCAAAAATCGAGTCGCAGCGATCCGGCAACTGGGTTCCTATATATGGGTGTTGCCTTCAGAAAACCCCCAAGGCCTAGGCTAACTCTACGTTTGCAACCTATTCATTGGCAAGTGAAAAGTGGGCCGAGCGCCCGAATCGACGGTGGAAAACGAGACGTGGGGCGCTACGCAAAAAGGGAGCTTGTTGCCGGGCGAGTCCTAAAAATCGAGGCCCCAAAAATCTGGGGAAGGTTCCTGCAGCTCCAGGCCAAGTTCCCATCCCGCGCGGCCTTCATGCCCGCGCCAAATCAATACCGCCTCGCAGGAAATGTGGTTGGTCAGATTCACGAGCCGCACCCGCTGCCCGACCGCAAAACCTTGTGGGACGACGGCAAGGCAGCCTTTCCCGCCGATATCGACTGTGTAGCCCTCCACGCGCAGGTCGCGTCCCGCTTCACACCACTCGACCGCCACCGCCACGCGTGAATTGAGTCGCGCACTGCTGCGAACATCCCCCAGCCGCGTTTCAAATCCGGAATCCTTCAAGAGCGCCACGTTTTTCACCTCAGTACCCGAGTCTCCAGCTGCAGTGCCCCGTTTTAGCACACGCATCTCTGGCCAGTGGAACTGTCCGCAATCACTCCACAAACTCAACGATCCCATCAGCCTAGGGATGTTTGTATCCGGGGTCAATGGAACTGCCTGCTTGGCACGTTCCAGAAGTAACCCCGGTTTAAGTCTTTAGCTTATTTGGAGATCTTGTCGTCTCTTTGAAAACGCAAGTACTAATTTGAGTCTTCCCAACACCATGCTTTCGTTCCACAGTGAATTGTATCTACTAAATCTTGGCCTGCGCCATCGTCCTTCCTTGGTGCGAGGGAGCACCGATGGAAGTGCATGAATCCGACCGCCGAAACTCTCGTCGTATTCAATTCAAAACCTCTTTGCGCCTTCGCGTCTGGAACTCCGGATCCGCCGAACGCAGAGTGGAGTCGGAAAACCTTTCCGAACACGGGACCCTTTTTGCCACCGATTCCCCAATGGCTATCGGTACCGCCGTCCAGATTCTTCTGAAAATGCCCCAGGAAGTCACCGGAAAACCCACTACCGAGTGGCGATGTACCGGCCACGTTGTTCGCCTCCAACCAGTCGACTCCTCCCGGAGCCAGTTGGGCGTGGGGGTGCAATTTGATTGCTACGAGATCTTGCGCTCAAACACGGTAACCACTTCTTGAGGTACCTGAGTCCACCGTGCAGTTCGGGGCCAGCCCCGGCGGTTGCCCCTGCACCTCTGCTTGAACTACTTCGCGGCCACCTTACGCATTGCCACCGCTACTTGTACCCTTCCGGCGCTCGCGCGGTAGTTTCTGGAGATTGAAATGCAAAGGCGTGCTCTGGTTGTCGACGACGAACAGGTTGTTTGCCAGCTGATCGGAAAAATTCTGAAATCAGTAGGCATTGAGGCTTTGACGCTTACTCGAAGCACCGATGCCCCCGAGATGCTCGAGGAAGGGATGTTTGATGTTGTTTTCTTGGACTTGCACATGCCCTCCCCCGACGGAATCGACCTGGCTCGCCAGATGCGCAGTTCGCGACTCAATCGCTTGACTCCCATTATCATGATCAGCGACGATCAGCGCCCTAGCGCTCTCTCGGTTGGATTTGCGGCTGGGGCAAGTTTCTTTCTTTACAAACCCATCGACAAAGATCGCCTCCTGAAACTTGTTCGCGCCACCCAAGGCACCATGGAACAGGAGCGCCGCCGGACCCGCCGTGTTCCCATTCAATCCAAAGTGAGTCTTCAGTTTGGCGCGGAAGAGCTGGAGGGGAAAACCATTGACGTGGGTATGGGCGGCCTTCTGGTGCACGCCTCTCGCGTCCTGCCTTTGGGGTCGTCCCTCCGCATGAACCTGCAACTCTCCCCTCGAATGGAGCCCATCGCGGCTGGCGGTTCCGTCGTCCGCATTCTCAACGGGAATCAGATGGGCATTCAATTGAACCAGCTCGCGCTCTCTGAAAGTGAGCGCTTGCAGGAATTTCTTTTGCGCTCGATTCCCAACGTCTAGTTAGCCGACGCTTCTCGCCCACCTCCCCCTCTCCGTCCCGGGCGTTTGCTCCTTTTCTCTCCCCCGCTTACACTCATTGCTCAGTTTCCTTCAACCATGCTTGGACTCGCAACACTTCGCGCCGAAATGCGCCCCACTCTTCGGCTCGCCGTTCCTCTCGTCCTTGCCGAACTTGGCTGGATGAGCATGGCTATTGTCGACACCATGATGGTCGGACGCCTACCCAATAGCGCCACTGCCATGGGCGCTGTCAGTCTGGGCTCCAATATTTTTATCGTCCTGGCCCTCTTTGGCGGTGGCCTGTTGATGGGACTGGACACCCTTGTCTCACAAGCCTTTGGAGCAGGTCGCCGCGAGGACTGTCATCGTTCTCTAGTCAACAGCATCTATCTGAGCATCGCCCTGACTCCGTTTCTCACTGCCGCAGTCTGGCTCCTTCCCGCTCTTCTCTCAGGCATGCAAGTAGATCCCGGCGTCTTGGCCCTCGCGATTCCTTACACCAAAGCCCTGGCCGCCGGCCTCCTGCCTCTGCTTCTCTATTTTGCCGTGCGCCGTTGCCTGCAAGCGATGAATATGGTCAGGCCCGTAGCGTTCGCGCTCGTCAGCGCCAACATCATCAATGCCCTCGGCAACTACGTCTTGGTCTATGGGAAGTGGGGAGTGCCGGCAATGGGCGCGGTTGGTTCCGGCTGGTCTACGGCCATCTCGCGCCTTTACTTGGCCTCGGTCTTGGTGGGCTACTTGCTCTGGTACGACCGAAAGCACCGCACCGAACTGTTGAGAACCCCTGTCGACATTGACCTCCCGCGCATTCGCCGCCTCATCACCCTCGGCCTTCCCGCGGCAATTCAGTTCACCCTGGAAAGCGGCGTCTTTGCCCTGGTTACGGCGCTCATCGCCCGGCTCGGTGCCGTTCCTCTCGCCGGCCACCAGATTGCTTTGAACACCGTCGCGTTCACCTACATGGTCCCACTCGGTATCGCCTCCGCAGCCGCCGTGCGCGTCGGCCAGGCCATCGGCCGCGGAGATCCGCATGGCGCCGGTGACGCCGGCGGTACCGCCATTTTTCTTGGTGCCGCCTTCATGACCTGCGCCAGCGCCGGACTGTTGCTATTTCCGCGTTGGATCGCCCGCATGTACACTCCGGATGAAACCGTCATTCGCAGCACTATTCTCCTGCTCGCCGCCGGCGCGGCTTTTCAACTCTTCGACGGCATCCAGACTGTCGCCACGGGCGCGCTCCGCGGCGCGGGAGACACGCGTACTCCCATGTTCTGCCACTTCACCGCCTATTGGATTATTGGTTTGCCGCTGGGCGCTTGGTTGTGTTTCCGGCGTGGATGGGGCGCCTTCGGCTTGTGGTCCGGCCTCAGCCTGGCGCTCATTCTAATTGGCATCGTCCTGCTTTTCGCGTGGCGTCGCGCGGTTCGCCGGCTGATGGCAATGCCGGCAGCCAGCCCTTGGCGAGCCTAATTTCAGTTTAGGGGTTCTTGGGACGGGCCGCGAACCACCACTACATCTTGTAGCGGCCAAGATCTTCGTCGGAAAGTCCATCCAGCCAGGTGCGGAGTTGCTCGTTGGTATTGCGCTCGGTAAACGCGCTCGAAATCTTGGAGTTCTTGAGCACCACTTCATCCACAAAAATCGGGCAGTCCATGCGCAAGGCCAGCGCCAGAGCATCGCTTGGGCGTGAATCGATCGTCATCATCTGGCCTTCGCGCTCCACCCAGATCAGCGCGTAGAAGGTATCGTCCTTCAGATCATTCACCACGATTTTCTGCACCCGCACTTCGAGCCCCAGCAAAACATTTTTCAGCAGGTCGTGCGTCATCGGGCGCGGCGTTTGCACTTTCTCGATTTCCAGCGCGATGGCGTTGGCTTCGTACACCCCCACCCAGATCGGCAGGATCGCCTGGCCCTGCACATCCTTCAGCACCACAATGGGCATGTTCGTGACGGGATCCATCATCAGGCCGCGGATCTTCATCTCCACTTCCATCAGGGCCTCCCTGGGTTATTCGACGTGCTCTCCCACCGAACCGTTTGGCGTTGCTCCTGTAACTTTTACCTGCACGTAGGTTCCCAGAAGCTCTCGCTCTTGTGAAGTGAAATTTATCATCCGATGCGAGGTGGTATACCCGGTCCACTGATTCTCGCGCCGCGATTTTCCGCTGACCAATACTTCAAAACGCTCCCCCACCATTCGCGCGTGCTTTACCGCCTGAATTTCGCGCTGTTTTTCCTGCAGAGCCGCCAGCCGCCGGCTCTTTTCTTCCTCCGAGACGGAATCACTCATCGAAAGCGACGGCGTATTTGGCCGCGGCGAATACTTAAACGAGAACATGCTGTCGTACTGAACCTCATCAAGCAAACTCAGTGTCTCTGTGAACTCCGATTCCGTCTCGCCTGGAAAGCCCACAATAATGTCCGTGGTGATGCCAATCGGGCGCTTCGCCCCGCGTATCATCGCGATCTTTTCCAGATACGCTTCGCGCGAATAAGTCCGCTGCATCGCGCGCAGAACTCTGGTCGATCCGGACTGCACCGGCAAATGCACGTGGTCGCAAACCTTCGGCTCCCGCTCAATCGCTTCCACAATGTCCGTTGTGAACTCACTCGGATGTGAGGTCGTAAACCGCACGCGGCGAATCCCCTCCACATCCGCCACCGCCAGCAGCAATTCCGAAAAACGCATCCGGCGCGGCGTCGGATCAGCGTAAGAATTCACTGTCTGCCCCAGCAGCTGAACCTCCGAATAGCCCAGCTCCGCCAGTTGCCGCACTTCCCTCAGAATGGAATCGCTCGCGCGGCTGCGTTCCGGCCCTCGCGTGAACGGCACCACGCAATACGAGCAGGCCTTGTCGCAGCCCTCAATAATCGTCAAGTAGGCGCGCCAGGGATTGTCCCGGCGCGTCACCTCTGTTTCAAACGTCTCATCCGTGTCCGTATCCAACCCGGTGACGCGGGAATTTCCCGCTTCCAGCCGCGTTAGCATTTCCGGCAATTTGCTGTAACTTGCAGATCCACACACCAGGCTCACCCACGGCGCGCGCTTGAAAATATCTTCGCCTTCCTGTTGCGCCACGCAGCCCAGCACTCCGATGACTTTGCCTTCGCTCTGCTTGTCCCGGTATTCCCCCAACCGCGAAAAGACCTTCTGCGCCGCCTTTTCGCGAATGCTGCAAGTGTTATACAGGATCATCGACGCTGCTTCCGGCGTCTCCACCTGCCGATAACCTCGCGAAAGCAGCAGTCCCGCCACCTTTTCCGAGTCGTGGTCGTTCATCTGACAGCCAAACGTCTCCAGAAAAAACGTCCCCCGCGGCCCAGCGCTTGCACCGCGCCCTGCCGCAGCTAGTCCGGTCAATCTCTCTAGTTCGATGTCGAACGGTTTGCCCATGCCAAGTCGCAGTTTAACACACCTGCTTTGCCCCCTAAGTACCGCTTACAGTGAGGGCCCAGCAACCCTCGCCCGTTGCCCGACAAGCAGCAGAATCAGAAACTTACGCATCCTATTTCTTGCGTGCTCTGGAGCCGTGTGCTACGTTTCTTAAGCCCAGAAAAATGTTGACCGCATGGCGGTCACAGTTCATCTGCGCTCACTGAGGGGTACATCATTTTTCTGTTCACCGCGTTTCTCGTCACTGACATCGGAAACATCCTTACGCAAACCGGCTTGGTCGCCCGCGGAGTTCTGCTGCTTCTGTTAGTGTTTTCCATTGTCTCCTGGGCCATGATTCTCCAGAAACTGGGCCTTTTCAGCCGCATTCGCCGCGAGAGCGATCAGTTCCTCCGCATTTTTCGCGCTACCCGTGGCGTCGCGAATCCGCAAGCCCTGGCAACCGCCGGCTCACCGTTTTCCACCGTTTACGCCGCCGGCTACCGCGAACTCCAGAGCCAGGTTGGCAGCGCCCCAGGCAATCCGCATCCGCCCAAACTAAAAAGCTTGCAAGCCGTAACCGTCAGCATGCAGCTGGCCTCCGCCGATGAAGTCCGCCGCGTCGAAAAAGGTATGTCCTGGCTGGCCACCACCGGCTCCGTGACCCCCTTCATCGGCCTCTTCGGAACCGTCTGGGGGATTATTGACGCTTTTTCCGGCCTCGGCAGCGCCGGTGCCGCCAGCTTGCGCGCCGTCGCCCCGGGCATCGCTGAAGCACTGGTGACCACTGCCGCTGGACTGGGCGCTGCGATTCCTGCGGTCATCTTCTATAATCATTTTTTGCAGAAGATCCGCGACCTCGCACAGCGCCTCGACACTTTTGCTCTGGAATTCACGGCCCAGGTCGAAAAAACTTTTGACTAGCATTTCGCGGCCGTCCCCATCCGGCCGCGTTTAGGAAATCGGAAAAGATGCCGCAACTGTCCAAATCGACGCAGACCTCGCTCTCCGAGATCAACATGGTGCCCTTCGTGGACGTTGTTCTCGTCCTGCTGATCATCTTCATGATCACTGCCCCCATCCTCCAGTCCGGCATCGAAGTCGATGTTCCCAAGACCCGCACGGTGAAAGAAATCAACCAAGAACGCCTGGTCGTCACGGTCGACAAAGCTCAGCGAATCTACCTGGGTAACGAGCCCACCAACATTCACCAGCTCGGCCCGAGGATCAAAGCGCAGTTGAAAAACATGCCGCAGCAGGGCGTCTTCCTCCGCTGCGACGAAACCGTTCCCTTCGGCAGTTTCGCCGCTGTCGTCGACGCGCTTCGCCAGTCCGGCATCAACAACATCAGCATCGTCACCGAGCCCATCACCGCCCGCGCCCGAACTCAATAAAGATGACCGCTGCCGCCGCCAATTCGATGGGCTCCCTCGGGGCTACACATCCCGAAGACCAGAGTCTCCGCCAGTTCCTCATCTACTCCATCATCATGCATGCCAGTTTGGCAGTCGTCGTCGCCGTATCCGCTTTCATCCAGTTCCGAAGCAACCAATGGGGTGGTGTTGGCGGCAATTTGGGCGGCACCAAAGTGAGTTTGGTCAGCGCCGCTGGGATTCCCATGCCCAAAGAAGCGGTCGTCACCGATAGCAAGGCTGTCGATCCAACCAAGGGCCTTCATAAAGAAGAGCCTCCGAAACCGCCTGAACCGAAAACCGACGCCGAGAAAATTCCAAAATTCGAAAAAGAAAAGCGTCTGCCTCCCTCCCCTAAATCCAGAACTCTGGAAAACAAAACACCTACGCCCGATAACGCCGTTCCTTACGGCAAAGGCGGCAATCCCGATCTGCCAACTGGCTATTCTCAGACGCCAGGCGAAGGCTCGAGCGGTGTTACCGTTCAAGGCCAAGGCGGCGCCGATTTTGCCACCCGCTATGGCTGGTACATCGAAGCCGTGAAGAACAGAATTTATGGCAACTGGCAGCAGTGGACGATTGATGCAGCCGCCCGCGGGTCGCGTACCATGCATTGCGCCATCACCTTCACCATCAATCGCGACGGCACCCTCAAGGACGCACGCATTTCCGAATCCAGCGGGAATACTTCCTACGATAATTCGGCGCTGCGGGCGGTCCTAAGTTCAACGCCGGTTACAAAACTGCCCAGCGATTATTCAGGCGCTTTTGTTGTCGCTACTTTGGATTTCAATCCCCCGTCCATCCGTTGAGGACGGGGGCTCTGGTTCCACGAAATTGCCATATTCTCGGAGGTCAGGGTGCAATTGAAGC
>Ga0210402_10005329_pt1 | contig 11544 bp, 7 predicted proteins | sample IncBWC7MmetaG_FD_161055 | JGI IMG/M metagenome (GOLD analysis project Ga0210402, IMG submission 161055) | Forest soil microbial communities from Barre Woods Harvard Forest LTER site, Petersham, Massachusetts, United States - Inc-BW-C-7-M | ecosystem: Environmental > Terrestrial > Soil >... | reverse complement strand
GAGCCCCATGCCTCCCTGCTCCTTCCCATCCTCGTTGAGCGCGACACCGCTCTCCAGGCCCCGCTCCGTGAACGTGCCATCGCGATTGTTGCGGAACAGGAGACTGGGCGTGGTGTCGCAGGCGACGTAAATGTCCGGCCAGCCGTCGCCGTCGAAATCGGCGGCAGCCGCTGTGAGCGGGTAATTCGGCGTGGCTGCCAGAATGCCGGATTGCCGGCTCACATCGGTGAAGGTTCCGCCTCCGTTGTTGTGGTAGAGACGGCATCTCTCCTGCGGCAGTCCCCCTGGCCCACAGAAGACCGGAACACCCCCCCGGTTGCAGATGGGATTCTTGCCGCGAACCGGAATCTTGTCCGGGTCGAAAACAACATAATGACTGACGAAGAGATCCAGCCGGCCGTCGCGATCGTAGTCGATCCACGTGCAGCCGGTGCCATAGCGCACCCCCGAATGCAATAATCCCGCCTGCCCGGTGACGTCCGAAAAAGTGCCGTTGCCGTTGTTGTGGAACAGAAGGTTCTGGCCCCAGCAGGTGATAAAGAGGTCGTCAAAACCGTCGTTATCGTAATCGCCCACCGTGATTCCGGCCGCCCAAACGCTGCGGCCGATGCCGGATTGAGCGGTGACATCCTGGAACGTGCCGTCGCGGTTGTTGTGATAGAGCCGGATGGTCGCCCCGGCGGGGGTCGGCCCGGTACGGCGGCGGCCAGTCAGCATCACGATGTCCAGCCAGCCGTCGTTGTCGTAATCCACAAACGCCGCGCCGCATCCCATGGATTCCAGGATGTAATCGGCTCTGCCCTCATCGCCATAGATCACCGGAAAGTGCAGGCCCGCCGCGCCGGCCACGTTCACAAATTTGGCGTTGAATGGCAGGCCCGATGGCTTACCGCGGGGTATCGGCGTGACGCCTCGCGACGCCATTCCGCTGTATTGTTGGGCGGGCGCCTCAGAACTGAGAGCGCCCAGCGCCAGGGCAGGCAGGGACAGGATTTGCCGGCGGGTCATCGGGTATCGCGTCGAGTATAACAACAAGCGCCGCCAGAGCCGCAATCGGTAGGTGTCCCTAAAGCCGCGTCGATCAGGAGACTACCCGCTGCCGGGTAGTGCGCCATTTCGAGGCAACCGCTCCGTGATCGTCGCGGCTCTGATCGAAGCCGCGCGGGGCTGATCGGAGCCGCGCGGGTCTGATCGGAGCCGCGCGCGTTAGCAAGCGGTTTCCCGATACGTCGGCGTATTTCTGAAACGACCGACTAAGCTAGCCGCCCGTCCGGAAAATACCAGCCGAAGGGCGGCCAGCCCAGGAACTTCGCACGACTGGCGGGGAATGGCGGTGCTACTTCCGCGGCGAGCTCTCGCGAATTGCCCGTCGCGGCCCGCTCATCGCGCCGCTTTTCTGGCCGATCTTCACCAATTGCTGGAACTGGTCTTCGGGCAGGCTCAGCGACACCGTAACCACGTTGCCGCTGGCCGTCACCTGCACCTGCTGCGCCAGTTGTGCCGCCTGCTGGTTCTGCCCGGCGTTCATCTGCGCCAGGCTGATCAGCAGTTTGATGGTGTCGCCCAACGTGGTCGCGTTCTGCGCGGTATCCGTCTGGGCCTGGCCCGTGAAGACCACATTAGCCCCGAATTTAACTCCGCCGCTGGCCGATTGCACGGTCTGCAGCACCGGCGGAATTTGGCCGTTATGCGCCGCCGCCGCGGGGGGCGCCAGCGAAGAAGGCGGCACTGTGCTCAGCGCCCAGGCGTCCTGGCTGGCGCTCAACTGGCTGATCTTCACGGTGACGCCTGAAGGCAGCGGCTGCGGACTCTTCTGCCGGTCGATGGCCCCTTTCACCGAGGCCACGTCGCCCGCCACCGCCGTGGTGGAATCCAGGAAGGCCACTCCGTGCTTCTGTTTGGGGTCCTCCAGAATGTTCACGCTGTTGTAGGCTTCGCTGACCGCGCCTTTCAGACTGGCGGCGGCCGTGAGCTTGCCAATATCGAAATTGCCGCGCGCCAGCGCCAGCCCCGTTTCGGGCGCGCCGGTGGAGGCCACCAGGGTCTCGTTGACGTCGCGCGTGGGGTCGAAACCAGTGAGCGCGATCAACTGCTGCATTCCCGTGATGCTCGACTGCATCTGATTCAGCACATATTGGCCGAACAGGGTGCCTTTGCCCTGTTGCACGTTGACGCCCGCCAGTACCTTGGCGTCGGGACTAACCAGATTCAGCAGGACGGGGTCGGCGGCCGGCAGCACGCCGGCCAGGGTTGTCAAAAACGTCGCGGTGGTGAGGAGTTGTGCCTTCATATCTATTCTGACGTGGATTCTGCTCCATTATTAACGGGACGGTTACAGGTCTGCTAAAGGGACCCCTTACTGGTCCACCGGCGTCTGCTCCACGATTTCGATACCAAACCCTTCCAGCGCAACGATTTTCCGGGGATGATTGGTGAGCAGCCGGATGGTATGCAGCCCCAGGTCGGACAGGATCTGGGCCCCGATCCCGTGCTCGTGCTGGAGTTGGCGCTGACCGGCTTCCCCTTGGTAGTGCATGAAATCGCGGCCATGCGAAACCATCCTGGGCTCGCCAAACCCCTCGCGCTCGATGCGGAATCCCGGGCCAGTTTCGTGCAGGTAGACCAGTACCCCGGCGCCCTCCCCAGCGATCCGGCGCAGCGCCTGACGCACCAGCCGGCTGCAATCGCAACTGGTGGAGCCAAAAACGTCGCCAAACAGGCACCGGGAATGCATTCGTACCAGGACCCCCTCCCGCCCCGCCACCTCGCCCTGTACCAGAGCCAGATGGTATTCCGGGTTGAGGTCGCTGGTATAGGCGATGCTGCGGAAATCGCCAAACTCGGTCTGAATGCAGCCCTCGGCCACGCGCCGGATAAAGCGCTCATGCTTCATGCGGTAGCGGATCAGTTCGGCTACCGAGACCATCTTGAGGCCGTGACGGAGACAGAATTCCTTGAGTTGCGGCACCCGAGCCATGGTGCCATCGTCATTCATGATTTCGCAGATGACGCCGGCGGGCGAGAGACCCGCCATGCGGGCCAGGTCCACCGAGCCCTCGGTCTGCCCGGCACGCACGAGCACGCCGCCATCGCGCGCGCGCAAGGGAAAGACGTGGCCGGGGCGGGCCAGGTCCGCCGGGCGGCATTCGGGGTCGATGGCCTGCAGGATCGTCCGGGTCCGGTCGGCCGCGGAGATACCGGTAGTGACGCCGTCGCGGGCGTCGATAGCCTCGCAGAACGCCGTCCCGAAATTGGAGGTGTTAGTGGGGCTCATCAGCGGCAGTCGCAGGTAGTCGCAGCGCTCCGCGGTCAAGGTGAGGCAGATCAGCCCGCGGCCGTGGGTCGCCATGAAGTTGATGATCTCCGGCGTCACTTTTTCCGCCGCGATGGTGAGGTCGCCTTCATTTTCCCGGTCTTCATCGTCCACCAATACTAAAATTCGGCCCGCGCGGATTTCCTCGATGGCTTCGGCAACGGAAACAAAAGGCATGATTTCATTGTATTGGTAGTTGTCAGGTAACCGCGACACTCCGGGTGGCTTTCACGGGCTGGTCCAACCATCGGGCGAGCAGCTCTGCAAGTTCGCGGCGGTGAAGCGGCTTTGCGAGATAATCGTCCATGCCGGCATCCATCGCCAGTTTTCGATCGCCGGCAGCCGCGGCCGCAGTGACGGCGATGATTGGCACGGAGGTCCTTTGCCGGGCACGGATCCGGCGGGTTGCCTCGAATCCATCCATTCCCGGCATCTGACAGTCCATCAGCACCGCGGAATACTCTCGCGACAGACACTTCTCCACGCCTTCGAGGCCGTCGCTTGCAAGTTCGTACGAGAGGCCGAAGCTCCGCAGCATGGCCGTCGTAACCTTCTGATTAACGAAATTGTCTTCGACGACCAGAATGGGATGCGCCGCCGTCAACTTCCCAATGACTCGCCCGGCCGTAACTCTCTCGGGGCCGCTCTCCACTACCGGGAACCGTACGAAGAAGGAAAACCTGCTACCCGTTCCCGGAATGCTCTCCACGCCAATCGATCCGCCCATCAATTCGACGAGCCTCCGGCAAATGCTGAGGCCCAGGCCGGTACCTCCAAAATGACGAGTGGTGGAGCAGTCCGCCTGAGTGAACTTATCGAAGATGCGGGCTTGCGCCGCGGGCTCGATACCAATGCCGGTGTCGCTTACCGAGAAGGCGATGGTCGTGGCCTCGCTTCCGCCGGCGGACGAGGCTGCCAGGCGGATCTCTCCCTCCCGAGTGAATTTGACAGCATTATTCACCAGATTGCTGAGGATCTGGTGAACGCGAAGCGGATCGCCCATCACCGTTGGCAGGTCGCCAGGGATCTCCAACTCCAAACGAAGGCCTTTCTGAAGCGCGATCGGATGAAAGGCCCGCCACACGTTCCGCAACAGATCGGATGGACAGAACGCGACCGCTTCCAGCGTCAGCTTACCGGAGTCAATCTTCGCCGAATCGAGGATGTCGTTCAGGATGACCAGTTGGAGCCGAGCCGATTCGGCTATGGTGGTTGTGTATTCGAGTTGCTCGGCGTTCAGCGGTGTTTCCATCAGCAGTTCCGCCATGCCAACGACTCCATTCATTGGAGTACGAACCTCATGGCTGACGTTGGCAAGGAATTCGTCCTTGGCCCGGTTCGCATTTTTAGCGGAGCGCGTTGCCGCACGCGCCCGTTGGTACATCCACCCCAGCAGAATCATCAGGATCGTCATAGCGACAAGCACGGCCCAAGCGTAGCTGTTCCTCCGGCGCTGTTCGATCAACTGGGCCAGAGAATTCGCCTCAATATTCGAGAATACGAACCAACGGTCCACGAACCCGGCAAACCGGCCATCCTGAAACATGATGCCGATCTCCTGCCGCAGCGCATCCGCCTGGGGCCGGAACGCCTTGGTGGACGCCGTCCCCATCGGCTGGTGCAGTTCGGAGATCACCCGGACGCGAAAGCTCGTGCTGGCGCATCCCGGAGGACGGTTGAGCAGCATGGCTTCAAGCAGCCGCACTTCCATGAATCCACCATCAACCAAGCCGGCGCAAAGGTGCTGGAGCGTCACCGTACGGTTGGCTGTCAGGTCCATCGTGCTGCCGGGCAGAGCCTGCCTCGCAAGCCGGACACCCGAAGGCAAGTTGGTCACGGCGACGGTGCGATTCTTCCAATCGGGCTCCTCGTCATGCCAGCCGGAGCCGGTTCCACGCCAGATGACGGCGTACTCGTTTTGCAACCACGGGTCGGCCGTGTAGAAACCAGCTTCCTGTGCGGAACGGGACGCCAGCAAGGGCCAGAGATCGACTTTCCCGGCACGCAGCGCTTTCTGCGGCCCCTCCGGACAAAAAATCCACTGAAGATCGATGCCGCGCTTCCGGGCGGCGGCTTCGAGGACTTCGACCGCGAATCCGACCGGTCCGCGGCCCTCAACCAAGCTCTGATAGGGCGCTGCCTGATCGACGCCGATCCGGACCACGCGATGCCCCGCTTGCGGCTCGCCGCGAACAGGCGCCGGAATCGATGCCTGGCCGCCAAGCAAGATCAGAACGGCCGCGAACGAGTATCGAATCGACACGTTACCCCCAATACACTATCGGCATTTTTGCGGCGATCTTTAGCTGGTTCCCGCCTCGCGAAGCGTGAAGCAGCACAGGAATGTCACGCTGAGCCTGCCGGAGCCTTTGCTTCGCAAATTCAGGGTCTATGCCGCCAGACAAAACCAGTCCATGACCAGTCTGATGGCGGTGGCCATACGTACCTTGATGGACCCTGACGAAGAGAAGGCCAAAGCCAGGCGGCGATTCCTCGAACGTATCCGGAAGGCGCCCGACAGGAAGACTGGCGGCACCATCGGCTGGACACGGGACGAGTTGCATGAGCGTTGAGTTCATCGACAGCAACGTCCTGATTTACGCTCACGACGGGGGAGCCGGTGCGAAGCACGCTCGAGCCGTCGAGTTCGCTAAACCGCCTTTTCGAAGGGGAGGCCGGAGCGCTGAGCATCCAGGTGTTGTCCGAGTTCTACTCGGCGGCGACCGAAAACTGGGCGTCAAAAGCGCTGAGGCCGAGGAAATCGTCCGGGATCTCGGCGGTTAGACCATTCACCGGCCCGGACATTCCGATCTGTTGAATGCCGCGCAACTGCAACGCCGGCACAAGATCTCATGGTGGGATGCCCTGATCGTCAATAGCGCCATCGAACTCGGGTGTACGGTACTTTGGACCGAGGACCTCACTGACGGCCAACGGTACGGGAGTATAACCGTCCACAACCCCTTCCGATGAGTCGATCTGAGCCGGGAGCTCGCCAGCTCTTCAATCTTCCGGTATTGCGAATTTGTCGCCGGTGTCGGCCACCCATTGCTTCAGGCGCGCGATCATCTTCTTGCGCTCGGGGCGGTAGCGGTTCAATTGCGCCAGATTGATTTCCTCGTAGGGATCTTCGATCAGATTGAACTGGAGCCAGGAGCGGTTCTCGAAGCACACGTATTTCCAGCCGTCGCGGGTCACCAGGCCGCGGTAGGGTGTATTGGGCGTGTCCAACTGACCGGTGGGTACGACCGATTGCAGATATGCCGAGTCGGGATCGGGAATGGCCGGAGCGGCGCCGATGCGGTGGTAGGACAGGTCGGCGCCCTCCATCCACTCGGGCTTGCGAATGCCACAAAGGCCGAGGGTCGTGGGCGCGATATCGACGTGGTTGGAAAGCACCGGCAGGCGACCGTTTTTCCACGGCGGATAACGGGGCACGCCGCCTGAGATGATGAACGGAGTGCGGATGGATTCCTCAAACGGGCAAACTTTGCGAAGCATACCGTGAGAGCCGTGCATGTCGCCGTGATCGGCGAAGAAGAAGACGTGAGTATCGGCGAGCAGACCGGTTTGCTCCAGCGTCCGGATCACGCGGCCGTAGTTCCAGTCCAGGTTTTCGATCATGGCGTAATAGCCCGCCAGATCGCGGCGCACCTCCTGTTCGAGCCGGGGAACATGCGCCACATCGGGGCGGAGGACGATCCGTTCCGGGTTGTAGTTCGCCATGAAACGCTCCGGCGCGACGTAGGGGTCATGCGGAGGCTGAACGCTCATGACCGCGAAGAACGGCTTGGCGGTCCCCGTCTTGCGCTCCTCGGCGCGATCCTTGACGTAGTTGATCAGCAGGTTCGACAACTCGTCGGTCTCGTAGCCGGGCAGCCGATAATGGAACGCGGTCGCGCCGCTGCCGCCATGCACCCAGCAATCCCACTGGCTGTTGTTGTTCTCGTAACCGCTCCACGTCTCGAATCCGCCGCGGCGCGCGGGATCGGTGATGAAGAAGGCCGCGCGGCCATTCCGCTCGTGGAAGCCACCGAGGTGCCATTTGCCGAAATACGCGGTGTGGTATCCGTTCGTATTGAAGACATCGGCGATGGTCTTCTGGCCTTCCGGCAGAGGGTACTCGTGACCGGGCACGCAATGGTGCGGGTAGCGGCTGGCGAGCATGGAGCCGCGGAACGGGCAGCACAGGGGAAACCCGGAAAGGTGGTTCGAGAACGTTACGCCATTAATGCCCGCGCGATCGAGGTTGGGCGTGCGCGCGTTGGGATCGCCGTTGGATGCGAGCGCCTGCGCGCGAAACTGATCGCCGAGAATCCAGATGACGTTGGGGCGCGGATTGCGCGCCGGCTCGTCCGCATGATGGCCCGCCGGCTGGCCTTCATATTGTTGCCCGATGGCCTGAAGACCGCTCGCCATGCCCAGGGATGCCGTCTGGAGGAATGATCTGCGATTCATAAGTCTCAGTGTAGTTCCGCGGTGGCGATGGCGCTGTCGCCGGCGGCCGAGTAGAGAAGGTAGGGTTGCCGCCTTCGCGTTAGATCGCCGGGTCCGGTCTGTACCGTGACAGGTGAGTTCGGGTTTCAGCACAAGGCTGCCTTCGGAGGCTCGACAATCTTCCGGGGGTCCGGTGATTCATCACATGCGCCGGAACGGAGCGAAATTGGCTAATATCGGGTAGAGGGAAAAGCTCAAAGCTATGACGACCGCTAACGGCGTGATGGTTTGCAGGGGAACAGAGGAAGTTCGCGGCAAGGCCGTGGCTATGGCATACGAAGATATGCCATGCGAAGAATGCCCAGGCGGCTATCGGCTACGCGGAAGCGATTTTGGAATTTGGCCATCCTGTCGACAACCGGACGGCCGTTCCCGAAGGTGCACATGACCACGCATAGGGCACGGGTCCGGAACTCCTCGTCAATTTGTCTTTTGCTCATTGCGGCGGCGGGCGTCGTGGCACTTCGGGTAGCGGCTCAGTCCCCCCCACCATTAGCCACGGACCCGAGCGGCACGCTGGCGCGGACCGTGGGTCCATTCATCGAGAAGAACTGCCAAACGTGCCACAACACCGGCCTACCCTCTGGCAGCGTCGATCTCCAACAATTGCTGGCGACGCCCAATTCACTCGCCGAGCGTCATGATACGTGGGAAGACGCGGCCTACCAGATTCGTTCCGGCCAGATGCCCCCGCAGGGCGCTCCCAAGCCGTCGAGGGTCGAACTCGACGCGGCGCTCGAAGCGATCAGCCTTGCCGTGGCCGCAAACCCCAGGGGGACGGCACCGCCGGTCACCGCTGCTTTGGCGCCCGCTACGGGCGACTGGCTCACGTTCGGCTACGACGCCGAGCGAACTGGCTGGGCACGCGGCGAAACGAAAATCTCGAAAACGAGTGCTCCCCAGCTCCACCTGCTATGGAAGCTGCAGACCGATACGGCGCCAAACCCCGTCAATCGCTATTCGACGCTGACCGACCCCGTTGTGGCAGCCAATGTTCCCACGCGCGACGGCCCGAAGAAGCTGGTATTTGTGGGCAGCCACGACAATACGGTATACGCGATCGACGCTGATAAGGGCACGATAGTCTGGAAGAGAAGCTACCCGAATACCACCAAGCCGCCGCTGGCCGCGACTGGGAATTGCCCGAACAACATGAACGCCACACCGGTGATCGACCGGCAGACCGGCATCCTGTATTTCCTGCCCAACGACGGCAAGCTGCGGGGTGTGAGCCTCGCTGATGGGGAAGATAGATTCCCTGGCACTAGTATCGTTCCGGCGTTTTCGCGGAATTTCAGCCTGAACCTCGTGGATGGCCGGATCTTCACTTCAACGACGCGCGGCTGCGCCAATGCCATCTCCGAAGTCGTGGGGATCGACGTGTCCGGTTCAGAACATCAGGTGATTCACTTCTACACCAGTACCGGAAAGGGGTCGGGAATCTGGGGACGCGGCGGAATCGTGAAGACGCCCTTTGGCTGGCTGGCTCAGACCGCCGATGGCGCGTACGACCCTGGAAGCGGCCGGTGGGGCAGTTCGATCATCGGCCTGTCAAGGGATGGCCGTCTGACCGATTCGTTCACTCCGCCAGATCAGGAAGAGCTCAACGCGCGGGATTTCGATCTCGGCTCAAGCAGCCCGATAGTCTTCCCGTACGGCGGTCGCACCCTGGTGGCTACTTCGGCCAAAGAAGGCAAGATCTATCTGCTCGATGCCAAGAATCTGGGCGGCAAAGATCATCGCACCGCGCTTTATACATCTCCCCGCTGGTCGAACGACGCCATGCTATTCGGCTATAACGGCATGTGGAGCGTGATCACGACTTACGTGGATGCCGAGGGCAAGCGCTGGCTGCTGGCGCCGTTTTATGGACCGGCGGCGAAAGACACGGCGGGCTTGTTTAAGAAGAACCATGGTCCCACGGTCAACGGACAATTGATGGCCTTTACGGTGGAAGGACCGGGAGCGCGCCCCATGCTGCAGCCGCAATGGGTGTCCGCGGATCTGGATCTGCCTGGCGTCGCCGTGGTGGCAAATGGCGTGATCCTGATACTGGCAAACGGCGATCGCGCCTCCACTCTCCTTCCTGGCGGCGGTCGCGGGGGACGGGGCGGTCCCGGCGGATTTGGTGGCCGAGGTCCTGGCGGCCGCGGCGGACCGCGTGTTTTGCCACTGACGGAAGTTAATCCCGCCGAGCCCGGATTCGAACGAGACGCGGCATGGCGCGCTGCGCAATCGCGGCCCTTTGAAGAAGGTGGACAGAAACCCGGGACACGCTACTCGGGTGGCAGAGATACCACTCACGCCGTCCTCTACGCGCTGGACCCGGCTACCGGTGACGAGATTTATTCGACCGGCGACGCCATGGATAGCTGGAACCACTACGGTGGCCTGGCGCTTTCCGGCGGAAGCATTTTCATCAGCACGTGGGACGCGAGAGTTTTTGCGTTTGGACTGGGAAATTAACGGCTCAAGAGTGACGTCATCAACGTGAATAAGAGGATGGCGACGTGCGGCCGCCGGAGGTTTGAAGAGATGAAAAGAAGCCTGCTGTTCGTAACGCTGGCCGCGATGTTCGCCAGCACGATCGTGGCGCAACCCGATCCGGACTACAAACCCCGACGCCTGAACAAGGCCATCGAATTACTGGAGGACGATCAGCCCATTTTTTACACCGGGGCCGGCGGCGGTGGGTATGAACAGGGTGTGAAGATGGCCCAGACCTGGGCGGACGTGATCATGTACGAGATGGAGCATGGCGCCTTCGACCTCGCCAATCTGCGCCAGTTCATGCAAGGGCTGGCGAAGGGCGGGCCCACCAAAAGCGGCCATCGCCTGCCGACCGTGATTGTGACGATGCCGGTGCTCGGTTACGACGAGGCTTACATGCGCGCGAACTCGTGGATGGTGGCTCAGATTCTAGCCACGGGCGCAATGGGACTTCATCTTTGCCATGCGCGGGACCCCAAGGCGATAGAGGTATTCGTGGCTGCCTCGCGTTATCCCTTTGAGCGTCCGAATATCAAGCAGCTTCCCATGGAGGGGATGCGGGGCGCCGGAAGTCAGAACTTTGCTTCGCAGATCTGGGGCATCTCGCCGAACATGTATGTGAACGTGGCGGACGTCTGGCCGCTCAACCGGAAAGGGGAGATCATGCTGGGGCTGAAGATCGAGGACAAGCATGCACTCGCCAATGCCGAGAAAAACACCGCCGTGCCAGGCATCGCTTTCGCCGAGTGGGGTCCGACCGATCAGACTATGTCTTTGATCGGGTTCTCCGCTTACGCCGACACGTCCATGCCCGCGGGCCGGGGTGGCGATGGGGAGGGCGGTGGTGGTGGGGGCGGACGCGGGGGACGCGGCAATCCCCTGGTGAATACCGATTCAAGGCTGATCAACGCCCGAGCCAAGGTCTTCGCGGCGGTGAAAGCGAATCACGAATATTTCCTGAACAGTTGCAACGTCGACAACGTGATCGACATGATCAAGGAAGGCGTTCGCGTGTGCACGGGCACCGAGGCCGTGGCGCAAAAAGGGCGCGAATTCACGAAACGCAAAATGCCGTGGTAAGAAAACGCCGCATCGGCCAGATCTGACGCGATTGCTTTTTCCGGGCCATTTTGGAGAGCATCTGGCTCCGATCCCATTTCGCCAAAGGCGAAACCATTTCGCCAAAGTCGAAACATGGTGGGGCCAGGCGGAGACTCCCCGGTTACGTTACCTCTTTCCTCAGT
>Ga0210402_10005328_pt1 | contig 11544 bp, 14 predicted proteins | sample IncBWC7MmetaG_FD_161055 | JGI IMG/M metagenome (GOLD analysis project Ga0210402, IMG submission 161055) | Forest soil microbial communities from Barre Woods Harvard Forest LTER site, Petersham, Massachusetts, United States - Inc-BW-C-7-M | ecosystem: Environmental > Terrestrial > Soil >... | reverse complement strand
GCCCATGACCAAGGCGACGATCCCACTGCCGAAGCGCTGCTCAAGGAAGCCGTGACCATCAATTGGGAGCTGGGCGATCGGCGGGGTATTTCCGAATCGATGGAAGCATTTGCAGGCGTGACGTTCGCTTTGACCGGACCCAGCCGCGCGGCGCGCGTCTGGGGTGGCGCGGAGCGACTGCGCGAGGAGATTGGTGCCCCGATAACACCCGCCCAGCGTTCGTGGTACGACCGTCACGTTGCCGCCGCGCGCGCCGCGTTGGGCGATGACATTGCGTTCAACCTTGCCTGGCAGGAAGGCCGCGCGATGAATGTTGAGCACGCGGTACGGTATGCGCTCGACACCGGAGGATCGTGATATCGATCTGATGAACGACGAGCCATCTCGCCGATTTCGCGATGAGTGCTCGTCGGCAAGCTGCCGAACACGAACCGGCTAACGGGGACGCCCTCGATCCCGCGAACGTGCGCGTCACGCGCACCTCGGCCATCGGATCTTCGCGTTTCGCTGGGGCGGTCCGGGCGTCTCGGAAATATCAGGAAATCTTCAGTTAATCCCCAAGACTTGCAGGCCGCGAATCGTGACACTAGCCACGAGCCGGCTTTACAAGCAGACGGCAGGATCGATCCCTTCGGAACTGCCCCGGCTCCGGGCCGGTAATGTGATGGCGGTATTTTCTCATCAGGCGGGGAGACGACATTGGAAACGACATGCTCGCATGTGCTTGTGGTCGACGACGACGTGGATATGTGCAATCAGTTGAGCGATTACCTCGGCAGGAACGACTTTCATGTGACCTCGGTCAACACCGCCAAGCAAATGCTCGACTTCATCGCGCATGAAGCCGTGGATCTGCTCCTCCTCGAACCTCGGCTGCGAGGCGAGGACGGCCCGCGGTTGACCAGAACCGTGCGCGAGTCATCGAGCCTGCCGATCGTCGTCGTGTCGGGACGTGACGAAGTAGCAGATCGCGTGATGGGACTCGAGCTCGGCGCCGTTTCGGCACTGATGTTCATCAGAGTCGGTGACCCGGCTGACGACGGATTCAGCGCATCGGGCGCGTCGTCAAAGACTGAAGTGACCTTCGCGTTACCCGGCCGACTGAAACCGACTCTGCCCGCGACGCGCCCGTGATGCCCGATACGCTGCCTCATTCCGATCTAGTCGCCGTCTTGCCTCGGCTGCGGTGCTACGCGCGCAGGCTGACCGGCGACGTCAATCGCGCCGACGATCTCGTGCAGGATACGCTCGCACGTGCATGGGAAAAGCGCCGGTTGTGGCACGTCGGCAGCGACTTGCGCGCATGGCTGTTCACCATTATGCACAACGTTCATGTCAACCAGTTCTCGCTGCGCCAGCGTCAGCTGGTGGAGATCTCGCTCGACGGCGATGGGGGCGCGTCTGGCGGCTGGGAGATTCCCGTCCGGGCGACGCAATCCGATCGCGTCGAGCTTGCCGAAGTGCTCGCGCAGATCGAGAAATTGCCCGTCGAACAACGCGAGGTGTTGATACTTGCGGCGGTCGAAGAACTACGCTACGAGGACATCGCACGCGTGCAAAGCGTGCCGATCGGTACCGTGATGTCACGGCTCAACCGCGCGCGCGGGAAGCTGCGGCGCATGCAGGCAGACGCGTCATCGCCGTTCGAGGTGATCAGCGTGTACGTACCTTGACCTCGACGAGGCCGATCTTTCCGTTGCGACTTTAGGGGAGCCGCGCCATCGAACTACGTCCAAGAGCGCTGGTGGTCGAAGATGATCGGCGGATCCGGCGCCTTTTGCGCTCCGCACTCGCAGGCGGAGGCTTTCACGTGTGGGAAGCCGAGACGCTGCGCGCGCAGGCGACCATGGCGACAGGAGGCCTCAGATGCGAGTCGTAAGCTGGAAGCTTCGCGCGCGAGTCTTTCTGGAGCGCCTGTGGCAGCCCACATGCGCGTGCATGACCTGCATGACCGCCGGCCGACTCTGGCCGCTAACCCTAAAGGAGAACCCCGATGTCTCGCATTCCAACTCCCGCGTCCATCGACGCCGCTCCAACCGCGTCGCACCAGTTGCTCGAAGGCGTCAAGAAGCAACTCGGCGTCGTGCCGAACATGTTCCGCCTCATCTCGAACAGCGCCGCTGCGCTCGAAGGCTACCTCGGTCTGTTCGCCGCGCTGAGCAAGGGACGTTTGCCAGCCCCGACGCGCGAGCGTATTGCGCTGGCGGTCGCCGAAGTCAATGGCTGCAGCTACTGTCTGTCGGCACACACGTACTTGGGCGAGAACCTCGCCAAGCTCGACGACGCGGAAATCTCTGCCAACCGTCATGGCGCCTCGAACGACCCCAAGGCCGACGCGGCAGTACGCTTCGCGGTCGAGCTGGAGCGTGAGCGCGGCCATGTCGGCGAAGACGGCCTCCGGGCGGTGAAGGCGGCTGGCTATGACGACGCGCAAGTGATCGAGATCGTGCTTCACGTCGCGCTCAATACCTGGACGAACTTCATCAACGTGGTCGGCGCAACCGACATCGATTTCCCCGTCGTCACCGCTGGGAAGTTCAACTGACGGGCGATGGGAACACAGTAGGCTTCGCCGGCGGCGCGACGCGGCGCCGGCGATCGCCTCACTCATGCACCCAACGAGGAGCAGATTCATGAGTCGTCCGCCGCTTCCACCCTTCATCGTGGAGACCGCCGTGCAGAAGGTGCGCCTGGCCGAAGATGCGTGGAATACGCGCGATCCGGCTCGCGTCGCGCTCGCGTACACGACCGACAGCCGGTGGCGCAATCGTGCCGAATTCCTGCAGGGCCGTGAGGCGATCGAAGCATTCCTGACGCGCAAATGGAACCGTGAGCTCGACTACCGTCTGATCAAGGAGCTTTGGGCCTTTCGGGACACCCGCATCGCCGTGCGCTTCGCCTATGAGTGGCACGACGACAGCGGCCACTGGTACCGCAGCTACGGCAACGAGAACTGGGAGTTCGAAGAAGACGGCCTTATGCGGGTGCGCATGGCCAGCATCAACGATGCTCCGATCAAGGAGGGCGATCGCAAGTACCACTGGTCGCTGGGGCGCCGCCCGGACGATCACCCGTCTTTGAGCGATCTCGGCCTCTGAGTGGATCATCATGCACAGAACCCAGGGCTATTCGAGCGATGTCGCCTTTACGCCCACGGTCAAAGCGGTGCAGACACGCAGAGGTTCGCGCCGGGCCTATGCGCGAATGGAAGAAGGAGGCTCGTGGAAGACGCGTATCACGCCCGATCTTGCAGAATTCATCGCGGCGCAGACCAGCATCTTCATCGCCACCGCTAACAAGGAGGGCCAGCCCTACATCCAACACCGCGGCGGCCCGCCCGGCTTTCTGCGGGTGCTGGACGACCAGACCATCGGCTTCGCGGACTTCACCGGCAACCGGCAATACATCACCCAAGGCAATCTCGCCGACAATCCCAAACCTCAGGTCTTCCTGATCGACCATGCACAGCGCCGGCGCGTCAAAATCTGGGGCGAAGCGCGCGTCGTGGAGGATGATACCGAGCTGACCGCGGCGCTGATGCCCGAGGGGTACAAGGCGCGGGCCGAGCAAGCGATCCTGTTTAGCGTCTCCGCTTGGGACGCGAATTGCTCTCAGCACATCCCCCAGCGATTTTGGTTTGTCCATTGAAAGCGGTGGTGCTTCAAAAGTTCGAGGTGTGTCCCGTTGCGGTTCACAAAAGTGCGCGCCTGAGACACCATTCCCAGTCTAGACAGAAAACATGAAGCCTGTGCTTCATGTTTTCGTCTCTCGCAAATCAGATCTTTGTTGCGAGGAAATGTCCAACACCGCGCAGGGAATCGAACTCCTAAGCGTGGCGCACGTTTCCTCGCTTAACCGGCACATTTCCGTGCGCGCTGTACAGTCGTCCCCGTGGATGGCGGCTCGCCGAGGTGATACTGTGAATCCATGACATCAGATCCGAAGGCGACCGTAGTGGGGCACACGAAGGCAAACGATCTCGGATCTGCTTCCAACTCACACGCCGGTCACAAGATGTCCGATATGCATGGTAGCCACGGTTCCGGTGCAACAGGGGGCGTCGGCTAGACTGCGTTGCCGATGGAGCCGCCCGATGACCAAACGCCAGGATCGTGACGCGATCTATGTGAAGCGCCAGTTCGACAGCGAGATCATCGTTCTGTGCGTGCGCTGGTACTGGTACATCACCTATCGCCTGAGCTACCGAGATCTCGTTGCGATGATGGCCGAGCGCGGCGTGATCATTTCTCACACGACGATCATGCGATGGGTGATTCGGTATGTTCCGGAATTTGAGAAGCGCTGGAATCGATTTGCCCGCTCGATCGGTAGTTCCTGGCGAGTCGACGAGACTTACATCTCGATCAAGGCAAATGGCACTATCTGTATCGAGCCGTGGACAAGCAAGGGCGCAGCGTAGATTTCATGCTGCGCCCGGATCGGGGCATTGCCGCTGCGCAGGCGTTCTTTCGGAGGACGCTCGCCTCGCATCCGGATCGAGCTCCGCGCAAGGTCACACTCGATGGCCATGTGCCGAGCCACCGGGCGTTGCGACTGTTGCGACGCGAGTACCCTACTTGGCGCCGAGTCAGAGTTCGGAGTTCAAAGTACCTGAACAACATCATTGAGCAGGACCATCGAGCGATCAAGCGGCGATGCGCTTCAATGAAGGGCTTCAATTCGTTTGCCAATGCGGCGGTTACGATTGCTGGCGTCGAACTCGCTCATCGCATCCATAAGCGTCAATTTTCCCTCGGACGAGGCCGTCCGCGTAATGACAGATCGCTCCGGACCGACTGGGAACGTGCCGTTGCATGAGAATCGATTGGCCGTCCGAGAATCCGTCGGGTGCGTGCGCAGCCCGTAGATGCACCGGAACCGTCAACTTGCTGCCATGGTGTTGCAATCGTTACATGAACACCCCGAACCTTGATTGGCCGTCATATCGTGGCTACCGCTTTTCCGCGACGGTTATTAGCCATTGCGTCTGGTTGTACTTTCGTTTCTCACTGAGCTATCGCGACGTCGAAGAAATGATGGCCGAGCGCGGTGTTGTGGTCAGCTACGAAACGATTCGGGAATGGTGTCAGAGTTCGGACAGTCGTACGCCAAACGCCCGCGCGCAAGGCGCGGACGCCTTGGCGACCGTTGGCATTTAGATGAGGTCTTTCTGCGGATCAACGGTAGGCTGCAGTATCGGCCACCGCAGATCGAAAAAGTTGAGGCGGCAGATTTATCAGTGAGCGCTGGCGATGGTGTGAAATGGGCGGGAGAGCATGACGCACTGGCACGCCGACACGAGAAAGACGCGTTCTTTTCGCGATTAGTGGCACTCGGGTACATTCCGCACCAGTTCCGAGTGACCGTTCGCCACGTGACGTCGGAAGGGGACACACGGCAAAGGTATACGGTTCTCGTGGCCCAGCTTCGGGACGGCGTGCCTTATCGAGGCAAGCGATACGTCGGAGGGTACGGCGCAGAGTGGGTCAACGATTTTTCTCGCGATGCTCTAACCCACTTCCCGCGCAATGTCGACGCGGTTTGGGCGTCCAACGTCGCGTAGCTAAGCGCTCAACAACGCGCTTGTTAAGGCGTTGAAGCGCATCTCAATGCACCGTCAGAGCCCGCGTCAGGCCTCGGCGCTTGACCCGCTTCGATGAGGCGGCCGCGCGATCGGTAACGAGCTGCGCCCGGTAGTGTTCACGCTGAACCGAAACCACGTTGGGAGTACCATCCCATAATATGCGTGGTCGCGATCCAATGGATGGGCATCTTACTCGCGGCTTGCTTCAAGAAGTTAACGCTTTGCGCTCTCGCGAACTCCGAACAATGAGCGTCGCCTCGAGAACATTTGGCGCGCTTGCGTTGGGTGCGATCGCCATCGGCGCATTAGCCATCGGTGCCCTAGCCATCGGTAGACTGGCAATTGGTCGCGCCCGAATCCGACGACTGGAAATTGACCAGCTTGTCGTTCGGCAGCTTCGCGTTACCGAACAGCTCCAGGTCCCACCGAAGCCTGACTCAGAAAGCCAAGGCCCCCGCTAGCCTGCTTGCTGCAGCAGGTGTCTCGGTTTCCGGGGAAGTCCGTATAGAAGGGTTAAAGTAATCGATAGCGCGTAGTGAGTGGTCCGCCGTGTTCTGCGGCAGCGTCGGCGATTGTTCGTGGGCGTTGTGCCATGCTATGCTTTTCGGCGAGCAGCCATGTATCGCTGCGCGCCCGGGAGCCAGCATGGTCTCTATCGAAGAAGCAAGGCGCAATCATTTGTTGGCGGCGCTTCCTCCCGCCGAATTGGCCAGCCTCGCTGGGCAAATGAGTGTCGAGGGGCTGAGCCTGGGCGACTCCATCTATGAGTCGGGAGCCCAGCTTCAGCAGGTGTTTTTTCCGACCGACAGTGTCATCTCCCTGCTTTACGTGATGCTTGACGGCTCTTCGGCGGAAATCGCCGTCGTCGGTTGGGAGGGCGTGGTCGGCGTGTCGCTATTCATGGGTGGGAACACGACACCGAGCCGCGCGGTCGTTCAGAGCGCGGGTGAGTCGCTGGCGCTGAGCGCCAAGCACGTTCACGACGAGTTTGGGCGAGGCGGGGCGCTGCACGGCCTGCTCTTGCGGTACACACAGGCGCTGATCACGCAAATGGCGCAAACCGCGGTGTGCAACCGCCACCATACCGTCGACCAGCAGCTGTGCCGGTGGCTACTGCTCAGCCTCGATCGTCTACATTCGAACGAGCTCCTGATGACGCAGCAACTCATTGCCGACATGCTCGGCGTCTCGCGCGGCGGCGTCACCGAAGCGGCCGGCAAGCTCCAGGCGGCGGGAATCATCAACTACGCCCGCGGTCGTATCACCGTCATCGACCGCGAGGCGCTGGAGGGCGCGGTGTGCGAGTGCTATGACGTCGTGAAAAAGGAGTACGACCGACTACTTCCCACCGCCGCACAGTGGAAAGGCTCGCTCGCGTCGCGGTGACATATTTTCTGCGGAATGACGATGCCTCGCCCAAGCCGGATGCTGAAAAATGCAGGCGCGGTAGCCAGTACATAGGCGGCCAGCCCTGGCCAAGCCAACATGTCCGGCGCCGACGCCAAAGCCAGCTCTTGGTTGTCCTAGAGGTCGCGCTAAGTCTCCGCACTTCGAAACGAGTGTTAGCAGTTTGTTGAAAAGCGAAGTGCGGTGGCAAACACACTCGGATTTCGGGGTGTTCTCTTACGCTGTGGTCCGCAAAAACTCGATCCGCGCGATTGGGGCTGAGGACGAGCATGAAAGCCATGGCATGATGTCGACGTGATCGCCTTCGCTTGCATGGTTCTGCGTCTGCTCGGCGATTTGATCGGCTTGCAGGTGCTGACCGCCAGGTCGCGACGATCAATCGAAGCAGAAGACCTCGTCTTGCGCCGGCAGCTCGCGCTCTTCAAGGAGCGTGGAGTAAAACCGCGACGCATCGATGCCGTCACTCGCTTGAGCCTTGCCTGGCTCTCGCGGTTATGTGACTGGCGATCGTGCGTGATTGTCGTTCGGCCAAAGACAATTGTGCGCTGGCATCGAGCGGGCTGGCGACTGTTCTGGCGCTGCAGATCACGACCCGGACGGCCTCCCATTCCGCTGGAACTGCGGCAGCTCATTCGACGGATGGCGACCGAGAATCCTTTTATGGGGTGAGGAGCGCATCGCCAATGAACTCTTGGTGAAGTTGGGCATACGCGTCTCGCCAAGGGCGGTCAGGAAACACATGCCCATGAGGCCGCCAGGCCAGCCGCGTGGCGATCAGCGCTGGTCCGCCTTCCTGAAGAACCATGCAAAGGCGATTCTTGCATGTGACTTCTTCATTGCGGTCACTGCGACGTTCCGGATGTTATCCGTGTTCGTGGTGATCGAGCACGGCACGCGGCGTCTGGCGCATATCAATGTGACAGCGAATCCGACCGCCGACTGGACTCTGCAGCAGTTGCGGGAAGTCGTGGGGAATGGAGGAGGGCACCGCTACCTGATCCACGATCGAGACCAGATCTTCGCCAAGCACCTTGACGATTCCTTGGACGTTTTCCGAACGCATCTATGGCATCGCCCACTGCCTAATCGACCGTGACGGCCGCGTGATCGGCTGCAATCTACCTATCGGGAATGGTCCGCTGCTCGAGCAGGCGCCAGCGATGGCACAGATCCTCCGCAAGCTCGTCCCAGGCGTGTCCCCGGAGCCTTTACGCAGACGCGCAGCGCAGGTGCTCGAGCGGATCGATACCGGGCGAGATCGAGAGCCGGGCGAGGACGACGAATAATGCTCGGCGCCAAGTGACAGCAATTTCAACTACCCTCAGAGTGTCTTCCATGGCCGACCTGCTCGACAACGGCGGCCGCGCGATCGGGGCAGAGCTACGCCGACGCCAGTAGCGACTGTGGCCGCGCAAGCCGTCAAGCGACGGGAGGTAACCTTTTTCTAAAGACAAACAGACCCGCCAGCCCGAAGCCGAAAAGCACCAATGTGCCGGGTTCCGGAACGGGAGCGAACGGAAGAGGCGTCGGGGTGCCAGTGCCATTAGGCCCTGGTATAACCGTAAGGCCACCGCTCAAGCCGTTGCTGCCAGCCAGATGGGTGGTGCTACCCCCCAGTTCGGTCGTGCAGCCGATGGAGATAGTATTTGTATCCATGGTCACTGCAGCAGTATTCGCCAAGGCTCTACCGCAACCAATTGTTGCGCCGGTATTCAGCGTGATGGCCGCGAGCGCGAGAATGTTTCCTTCGAACGTAGTGGTTGTGTCGATGATCGCGGAGCTGCCGACATTCCAGAACAGGCCGGCGCCCGGACCTGTATTAATCACGTTAACGACCGAGCCAGGCGACGTGATGAGCGTACTCGGCATCTGGAAAACCCAGAACGCATTGGCGTTGCCCTGGCCGTCAAGAGTGAGCGTTCCCGTCAAATTACTAGCGCCAGCGGGTACCGTATACACGCCCGGGAAGAGCGTGAGTCCAGACAGGTCCACAGGCTCCGGGGTACCGGGCCCCAGGAGTCCCAGATCTGTTCTCGCAATGCCGAGTTGACTCTGAGCCAACGCCTGGGTTGAAGTACCAGGAGCTGGACCTGCGTATATTGTCCCTGATACCTGAGTCGGTAGAAGCCCAACGACAGCATTAGCCGCTACTGAGGTTGCCCAGTCACCTACGTTTCCGCCGATAGTGGTCGGGCCGAAGGGCAAGTTTGTGGCAGGGTTGGTATTGGTCACCGTCGAGTGACCCAGGACTGCGAAGCTCGCCAAATCCGAACCCAGAATTGGCGCGGCCAATCCTTGGGAGGAACCGTAAGCAAGTGTGACTAACAGCGGTACTGCCAATTTCATGGCGTTCATTTGGTTTCTCCTTACCTGCGCAGCCCTTGCAACAAGCGTTGAGGCGGCAAGGCTAGCCGCAAAATCACGTGCACTCTGTGCCGTGAGGGGCGAAAACAATTGCACGCATAAAACATGCCGTGAGCGGCCTATCGTTATAATTCAAATACGTGGAAAACGACGCGCGGTATCGAAAGGCGACGCGTAAAGTATCCCGACGGTAAAATCCCTGAACTGAACGCTACAGGCGAGCTTTTTTAGCAGTTGAGGACGACCCGCCACCACGCTGCGCAGCGAAACGTCAGGCTAGGTGTGGGGCGTCGCCGGCGAGCGGTAATCGCTCAATAGACTCGTCGGTGACGAGGCTAGAGGGACCAATGGTCAATCGTTCTCCTGCGCGAAGGTGCGTTCACTATCGTGGCAACGCGGGCAACTGCGACGCGGCCCTCGAGGTGATGCGGAGCTACGGCAATCGGATGAGATGAGCCGCTGAGTCAATGGTCGAATCAACGAGATCGCCTGCGACGATTTGACGCGCGCTTCAGCTGGAGAGCAAAGTCCAGACGCCGAGGGCGCGAAATAGGCCAGCGGCAACGAACCGAATCGCTTTGAGCGGGACACGATTGCCCATTCGGTTGGCAAGCAAGACGTACTTTCCGAAGCAAGCCGGGTACCGAAGAGCAATGGCGGGCTCGATCAACGTGAAATTCGAGTGAAGGGAGAATCACCATGCGCAAACCGTTCCCCGATCCGAAGACGTTTTCCCGCCGCCGCTTCATGATCGGCAGTGCCGCCGCAGCGATGCTGGCAAGCACCGATACGAGAGCCGCCGACATCCGTTATCGCCTCGGGCTCAGCCAGCCGGCGCGATTCAAGATGGTGCGCACGGCTTCCAGACTGCGATTGATCGTGGTCGCACTCGCGCCACCGGCAAGCCGTACCTGCACGAAGGGTTCCAACGTCTGATCATGAATTTGCCGTGGTTCGAGATCTCCGAAGCACAATCGGTAAAGGTCGGGCGCGCAGGCGCCTTTCGCGCGAGGTCGCATCGCACTCGAGCGATTTCGATGTCGAGTCGGTTCTCAGCTTGCTCTTGGGTTATCGCGCCGGCGCGTAGTCCGATCCGAACCCCGAGATATCGCTTATCGATGAATCGTCGGCCGTCCGTGAGGATAGTGATGCCTGGTGTGCGTGTCGTGGCCATGGGCTCCTCCTGTAAGGTGGGAGGAGCATTTTCAAGGGCGGCTGTAGCAGTGGGCAAGCTTGTCGATCGACGGCTTCCTAATCCGTAGGTTCAGGTTGGTTCCGGTGCAAACCGGCGTGATGTTATTTCCTATTTTCTTTGCTGGCCGCGTCCGCCTTTACCTTGCGGAAAATGGGCGCCCAGATGGGGTGGCCGGCTTCTGCTGGCTCAAGTTCGAACGTCGGGTCCGCGTCCAATGCCTTTCGGAATTCCTCGCGGCACGCCTTTTCACGGCCCGAAGTGCAAGTGATGAAGGCGAGATATTTGTGCGCCTTGGCTTGGTCGCCCCTCGCATCTAGACCTAAGTCCAACGCAGCCTGAAATTGCTTAGCTGCTGACTTGTAAGCGCCTTCCTCGTAGCTTTTGATGCCCTTTTGGAGCTCATGTTCGCCCTTATATTCGATTCGTTCTTTGAGCGGATCGCGGGCTTCCTTCGCTCGACCCGGCTGCGGCTCATGATTGCTCCGTATCGCTTGCTTGGGCGAATTGCCTAGCTCCTTTGAGGTTGGCGAGGCACAGCCTGAGCATGTCAGAACAAATGCGAAAGCGACCAAACATGCGTCGCTGGCCATGAATATATTGACCGTCTTCATCGGAACTTGTGCTTGATTTTTACGCTGGCCGCGCCACTGAGGTCGATGACTTGACGATAGGGCCGGAAAGTCGTGTTCCGAATCTCAATGATGTGCTTTCCCGGCGCGAGCTTGATTTCGGTCAGAGGCGGCGAGATGCCTCTTCTTCTGCCGTCAACGTAGACCACTCCCCACGGAGTTACGGCGAGTGATAAGCGGCCCATCGGCTTCGGAAGCGGCGATTCCTTGATGCCGGGGGCGGGGGCGGCTGGAGGAAGAGTTGTTTCGACGGGCGCTGCGCGTTCTACGGGCTCGCGTTTCGGGGCCGCGACGAACGGGGGCTCGGCAGACTTTGCGATCTTCGCCGCGTGTTGCTCCGATCCACGCTTCCGCGCCAAGATCCA
>Ga0210402_10005327_pt1 | contig 11545 bp, 13 predicted proteins | sample IncBWC7MmetaG_FD_161055 | JGI IMG/M metagenome (GOLD analysis project Ga0210402, IMG submission 161055) | Forest soil microbial communities from Barre Woods Harvard Forest LTER site, Petersham, Massachusetts, United States - Inc-BW-C-7-M | ecosystem: Environmental > Terrestrial > Soil >... | reverse complement strand
TCGTCCCCAACGACGTCTTGACGACGGGTGCCGCAGTCGCAGTGGCCGCAGTCGCATTTGGCGCGGCGCTGTCAGCGAGGACTGCTCGCGCCGCCAAAGACAGCAGCGCGGCGAACGCGAGTCGGCGAACCGAACGAACGCGATTGTTGATCATTAGATTGGCCCTCCGCGAGGGGGCTTCCGATTGGACAACGAGACCCCGCATAGTGGGCGCACGGGTATAAAAAAGGCGCTGCTTTCGCGTGAGCAATGAAAAAATCTTGATAAAAAAACCCGCACCGAATGGGTGGGTGTTGGCTCAATCCCTTGTCCATCAAGGGATTGTTCGATGCGTCAGGGCTTGGGCCGCGCCAGGGCGGCATCGATCACCGCCGCCTTCTCGTCCTCATCGAGTTTTCGCGGCCGAGTCCAGCCGGCGACGGTGGTCTGATGGGCACGGGCGAGGGTGAGCTTCCCGTCCGGCGCATTCTGCCCGATGGTCGACCCTGCGCCGATGGTAGCGCCGGCGCCGATTCGAACCGGCGCCACCAGCATGCTGCCGGAGCCGATGAAGGCGCCATCCCCGATCTCGGTCGGCCACTTGTTTTGACCGTCGTAGTTGCAGGTGATGCTCCCGGCGCCGATATTGACGCCGCTACCGACCCGGGCATCGCCGATGTAGCTCAAATGGTTTGCCTTGGCATGGGCACCGACTTCGCTGTTCTTCACTTCGACAAAGTTGCCGATGTGCACATCGTGATCGAGCGTCGTATCGGGGCGCACGCGCGCGAACGGGCCAACCCGGCAATTCTCGCCCATGACCGCATGCTCGATGATGCTGTTTGCGTGTATCTCCGTGCCGGCGCCGATCACCGAATCGCCGATCACGCAATTGGGCCCGATCTTTACGCCCCGGCCCAACCGCACCGTACCGGTGAAGACTGCATTGATGTCGATGAAGACGTCGGGTCCTACTTCCACGTCGCCGCGTATGTCGATGCGCGCGGGGTCCGCCACCGTCGCGCCGGCGAGCATCAACTCCTCTGCCCGGGCGCGCCGATGCAAGGCTTCCACCTGCGCGAGCTGGATCCTGTCGTTGACCCCCGTGACTTCCGAGCCGTGCAGGCATCGCACCGCCTCGACGCGTTCACCGGCCGCCACCGCTCCCGCCACCACATCGGTCAGGTAGTACTCGCGCTGCGAGTTGTTGTTGCCCAACCCCAGCAGCCATTCGCGCAGCCGCCCCGCGGGGGCGGCCATGAGCCCCGAGTTGAGCTCGCGGATCTCGAGTTCGGCCGGACTCGCATCCCGATGCTCGACGATGGCGCTGACACGCCCATCGGCGCCTCGAACGATGCGGCCGTACCCCGCCGCATCGCCGAGATCGACGGATAATATGGCGAGCGCCCCCTCATCGGCCAGCGCAAGCAGATTCTTGAGCGTCGCGGCGCGAATCAGAGGCACATCCCCATACAGCACCAGCACCGTGTGGTCATCCGGAATGACGCACATGGCCTGCATCACGGCATGACCGGTTCCAAGCTGCTCCGCCTGCAGTATCCACTCGACGGGCTCGTGAGCGAGAGCCGCCTGCACCTGCGCGCCGCCGTGTCCGTAGACCACATAGATATGCGCGGGCTCGAGTTCGACGGCCGTGCGAATCACGTGCTTGAGAAGCGGCTGACCTGCCAACGGCTGCAGCACTTTCGGTAAGCCGGAATTCATCCGCTTGCCCTGGCCCGCTGCCAGAATGACGACCGAAAGGTGGTGCATGAAGACTCCCTGCGAGGAGAGGTCCTTAGCGTTTCTTACGCAGACGCTCGATAGCTCGCAATTGTGCCACGGCGCGGGCGAGTTCGGCCTGAGCTTCGGCTATGTCAAGCTTGTCGGTACGCTCCCGCACCGCATCCTCGGCGCGCTGTTTCGCGGCCAGGGCGGCGGCTTCGTCCAGATCGCGCGCCCGGGCCGCCGTGTCCGCGAGGACGGTCACCAGATGCGGCTGAACTTCGAGTGCGCCGCCGCCGACGTAGAACGATTGTTCCTCGTGACCCTCGCTTTGCACGCGGACCTCGCCCGCCTTCAAGGTCGTGAGAAGGGGCGCGTGCCGCGGCGCGATGCCGAGTTCGCCCTGCGAGCCCGGTACGAACACCATGCTCGCCTCGCCGGAGAAGATCTGTCCTTCGGCACTGACGATGTCGACGTGAATGGTGTGGGCCATATTCGGTACCTACGCCAGGGTCTTGGCTTTCTCGACCGCTTCTTCGATGGCGCCGATCATGTAGAACGCCTGCTCGGGCAGGTGGTCGTACTCACCCGCGATGATCGCCTTGAAGCCGCGAATGGTGTCCTTGAGAGGCACGATCTTGCCGTCTTGCCCCGTGAACACCTTGGCCACGTTGAAAGGTTGCGAAAGGAAGCGCTGGATCTTGCGCGCGCGGTACACGCTCAGCTTGTCTTCCTCGGACAGCTCATCCATGCCGAGAATCGCGATGATGTCCTGCAGCTCCTTGTAACGCTGCAGCACGGCCTGCACGCCGCGCGCCGTATCATAGTGTTCCTGACCGACCACCAGCGGATCGAGCTGACGGCTGGTGGAATCGAGCGGATCGACCGCAGGATAGATGCCGATCGAGGCGATTTGACGAGACAGCACCACCGTCGCGTCCAAGTGCGCAAAGGTCGTCGCCGGTGAGGGATCGGTCAAGTCGTCGGCAGGCACGTACACGGCTTGAATGGAAGTGATCGAGCCCGTCTTGGTCGACGTGATGCGTTCCTGGAGCACGCCCATTTCCTCCGCCAGCGTGGGCTGGTAACCCACCGCGGAGGGCATGCGGCCGAGCAGTGCGGATACTTCCGTACCCGCAAGCGTGTAGCGGTAGATATTGTCGACGAAGAACAGCACATCGCGGCCCTTGCCGGATGCTTGCTTTTCGTCGCGGAAGTACTCGGCCATGGTGAGGCCGGTGAGGGCGACGCGCAGTCGGTTGCCGGGCGGCTCGTTCATCTGGCCGTACACCATGGCCACCTTGGAATTGGCGAGATTGTCCTTGTCGATGACGCCCGACTCGATCATCTCGTGATAAAAGTCATTGCCCTCGCGGGTCCGTTCGCCGACGCCCGCGAACACCGACAAACCGCTGTATTGCTTCGCGATGTTGTTGATGAGCTCGAGCATGTTCACCGTCTTGCCGACGCCGGCGCCGCCGAACAGGCCCACCTTGCCGCCCTTGGCGAAAGGGACCAGCAGATCGATGACCTTGATACCGGTGACCAGCAGATCCTGGCCGCCCGCCTGTTCGTCGTAGGGCGGAGCGGGACGATGAATAGGCAGGTATTCCTTGGCTTGCACCGGACCTTTCTCGTCCTGCGGCTTGCCCAACACGTCCATGATTCGGCCCAGGGTGCCGGCGCCCACCGGCACGGAGATCCCCTTGCCCGTGCCGTTGACTTTGAGCCCGCGGCGCAGGCCCTCCGAAGGACCCATCGCGATCGTGCGTACGATGCCGTCACCGAGCTGCTGCTGCACTTCGAGGGTCAAGTCAACGTCGTCGAGCTTGAGCGCGTCGTAGACCTTGGGGCTCTGATCGCGCGGGAATTCCACATCGATGACCGCGCCGATGATTTGCACGATTTTGCCGCTGGACATTGAATAACCCTCTTGTCTTAAACCGCTGCCGCGCCGCCGACGATTTCCGAAAGCTCTTTCGTGATCGCCGCCTGGCGGGCCTTGTTGTAAATGAGCTGCAACTCGTCGATGAGGTTGCCCGCGTTGTCGGATGCGCTCTTCATGGCGACCATGCGCGCCGCCATTTCGCAGGCGACATTTTCGACCGCCCCCTGAAACACCTGCGCTTCGACATACCGCATCAAGATGCCGTCGAGAAATTCCCTGGCATCCGGCTCGTAGATATAGTCCCAGCGCTCCTGCAGCTCGTCCTTGTCGATGGTCTGAAGCGGCAGCATCTGCGTGACCACGCCCTTTTGCGTCATCGTGTTGACGAAGACGTTGTGTACCAGCAGCAGCTGATCGATCTTCGCGTCGCGATAGAAGTCGAGCATGACGGTCGTGGTTCCGATCAATTCAGCCACGCGCGGCTTGTCGCCCAAATGCGTGGCCGAAGCCGCGATCTCGACGCCCGCGAGACGCCGGAAAAATCCCAGCGCCTTGGAACCGATGGCGCACACATAAATCTTGAGGTTCTTTTCCTGCGCTTCCCGGATGACGCCGAGCGCGGCCTTGAACAAGTTCAGATTCAGCGAACCGCACAGGCCGCGGTCGGTGCTGATCACGACGATGCCGACGGACTGCACCGGCCTTTCCAAGGTGAACGGATGCTTGTAATCCAGATTCACCTCGCGCAAGTGGCCGATGATCTTGCGGATCTTCTCCGCATAGGGGCGCGCCGCGCGCATCCGGTCCTGCGCCTTGCGCATCTTGCTGGCGGCCACCATTTCCATGGCCTTGGTGATCTTCTGAGTATTCTTGATACTCGCGATCTTGCCGCGGATTTCTTTTGCGCCTGCCATTGCCTTCTCTCAGCGCCTGCTACAGGGTCGCAAAGAATTCGTCGCAGCACTTCTTGAGTGCGGCTTCGACATCCTTCGTCAATTCGGGCTTCGCGTTGATGCTCTTCAACAGGTCCGCGTACGTCGAGCGCGCGAAGGACTGCAACCCGGCTTCCGTCTCCACCACTTTGCGGCGGTCGACCTTGTCGAAGTAACCGTTGTTGCCTGCATACAGCGACAGCGCCATCTCCGCCACCGACATGGGCGAGTACTGCTTCTGTTTCATGAGCTCGGAGATGCGCTGGCCGCGCTCGAGCTGCCTGCGCGTGGACTCGTCCAAGTCCGAGGCGAACTGCGAAAATGCGGCGAGTTCGCGGAACTGCGCGAGAGCCAAGCGGACGCTGCCTCCCAGCTTCTTGATGATATTGGTCTGCGCGGCGCCGCCGACGCGCGACACGGAAATGCCCGCGTTGATGGCCGGACGCATGCCGGCGTTGAACAAGTCGGTTTCCAGAAAAATCTGCCCGTCCGTGATCGAAATGACGTTGGTCGGCACGAAGGCCGTGACGTCGCCCGCCTGTGTCTCGATGATGGGGAGACCCGTGAGCGAACCGGTTCTGCCCTTGACGCGGCCTTTGGTGTACTTCTCGACGTACTCCTCGTTCACTCGCGCGGATCTTTCGAGCAGGCGCGAGTGCAGATAGAAAACGTCGCCCGGGTACGCTTCGCGTCCCGGCGGGCGTCGCAGGAGCAGCGAGATCTGGCGATAGGCGACCGCCTGCTTGGACAAGTCGTCATAGACGATCAGCGCATCTTCGCCGTTGTCCATGAAGTATTCGCCCATCGCGCACCCGCCGTAGGGCGCGAGGTACTGCATCGCAGCCGGCATCGAGGCGGACGCCGCGACGATGATGGTGTGTCCCATGGCGCCGTGCTCTTCGAGCTTGCGCACCACGTTGGCGATCGAGCTCTGCTTCTGCCCGACCGCGACATACACGCATTTCACGCCCGTGCCCTTCTGATTGATGATGGTGTCGACCGCCACGGCGGTCTTGCCCGTCTGGCGATCGCCGATGATGAGCTCGCGCTGGCCACGCCCGATCGGCACCATGGAGTCGATGGCCTTGAGGCCGGTCTGAACCGGTTGCGACACGCTCTTGCGGAAAATCACGCCCGGCGCCACGCGTTCCAGGGGCGACTTGAGCTTTGCTGTCACCGGACCCTTGCCGTCGATGGGCATCCCGAGCGCATCGACGACGCGCCCCAGAAGCTCGGGACCCACCGGCACTTCGAGAATGCGGCCCGTCGTTTTGACCGTCGATCCTTCGGAAATATGCTTGTAGTCGCCGAGCACCACGGCGCCGACCGAGTCCTGCTCGAGGTTCAGCGCCAGGCCGAAGGTGTTGCCGACGAATTCGAGCATCTCGCCGTAGCGTGCATCGGCGAGGCCGTGGATGCGCACGATGCCGTCGGTGACGCTCACCACGGTGCCGACATTGCGCGCCTCGGTGGCGGATTGGAATTTCTCGATGCGCGCCTTGATCAGGTCGCTGATTTCCGATGCCTTGATGGACATATCAACCCTCTAAATCAGTTTAGCTTCCCAATTCCGTGCCGAGTCGTTCCAGGCGGCCCTTCAGCGACCCGTCGATCACCAGATCACCGGCGCGAATCACGGCGCCTCCCAATAGGTTTGCGTCGACCGAGTTTTGCATGCGCACCCGGCGCTTGAGCCGGGTGCTGAGCGCGGCCGTGAGCTTGTCGGCCTGGCTGGCGTTCAACGCGACGGCCGAGATGACCTCGACGTCGACGGTGTTCTCGACTTCGGCGCGTTCAATTTCGTAATGCACCGCGATTTCCGGCAACAGCAGGAGCCGGTGATTCTCGGCGAGCACCCGCACGAAGTTCTGCATGCCCGCGTCGAGCCGAGCACCCGCCACCTCGATGACGAGGTCGGCCATGTCGCTCGCGGACCACGCCGGATCCTTGATCAGCTCGGCTACGCGCGGATCATCGACCACCTGCGCAGCGGCCTGAAGTCCCCGCGACCACGCGGCGAATGCATTCGCGTCGCGCGCGTATTCGAACGCTGCCTTCGCGTACGGCCGCGCGATGGTGGCGCGCTCAGCCACGCGCAACCTCTGCGGCCAGTCTGTCCAAGAGCTCGGCGTGAGTCTTCTCGTCGATCTCGCGCCCGAGCAGACGCGACGCTCCCGCGACGGCGAGCCTTCCCACTTCCTTGCTCAGTTGTTCGCGCGCGCGCGAGCTCTCACGGGCGACCTCGTCATGCGCTTGAGACACCAGGCGCTGCGCCTCGCTCGATGCCGTTCCCTTGGCTTCCTCGACGATCTCGTTCGAGCGCTTGCCCGCGAGATCGACGATATGCGCCGCACGCTCGCGCGCCTCGCGGATGATTTCCTTGGAGCGCTCCTCGGCCTGCTCCAGATCCTTTTCGCTTTTGCTGGCCGCCGCCAGGCCGGCGGCGATCTTCTTCTGCCGCTCCTCGATGGCCCCCATGAGCCACGGCCAGAAGAATTTCATGACCGCCCAGGCGACCAGAAAGAACACGACCCCTTGGATGACCAGCGTAAGTGCTAAGTTCATTGCGTACTCCTTGCTGAGCGCCGTCGAGCGCCCACGCGGCGCTGCTTATTTGAGACCGAGCGCGCCCAGGAAGGGATTGGCGTACAGCAGCAAGAAGCCGACGGCCACACCGATGATCGGCACCGCGTCCAACAGGCCCGCAACGATGAACATCTTGGTCTGCAGCATGTTGGTGAGCTCCGGCTGTCGGGCCGAGCTTTCGAGAAACTTCCCGCCCAGAAGACCGAAACCGATGGCGGCGCCCGCGCCGCCTAGGCCGATCACCAAGCCTGCCGCAATCACGGTGGAGCTCATGAGTTGAGCGATCTGGGTCACATTGTCCATTATTGTCTCCGGTCTTTAATGTCTTGATGAATCGAATCTAGTGCTTCTCGGCCGCAATGCCCACGTACACGATGGTCAGCACCATGAAAATAAATGCTTGCAGGGTGATGATGAGGTAGTGAAATACCGTCCACACCACGCCGGCGCCGAACTGCGCGATGCCAAGCGCATAAGTGGATATGTGATTGAGCGCCGCGCCCAGCGTGAAGCAGGCAATCAGCAGGAATATGAGTTCACCGGCGTACATGTTGCCGAACAGTCGCATCGACAGCGACAGCGGCCGGACTACTTCCTCGATCACACGAAATGCGAAATTGATGGGCGCCAGCACCAGTTTGAGCACGATGTTGTGGGCATGAAACGGAGCGGTGAACCACTCCCCGGCAAAAGCACCGAGACCCTTGTGCGTGATACCGACCCATTGGATGAGCAGAAACACGCCGAGCGCCATGCCGACCGTCGTATTGAGGTCGGCCGTCGCCACCGTGCGAAGATGCTCGACGCCAAACAGCTTGGCGGCTGCGGGCAGCGCATCGACCGGGAGGATATCCATGAAATTTTCCAGGAACACGATGCAGAAGATCGTGATGGCGAGCGGCGCGATGAACTTGTTGGAGCCGTGGTAGGTGTCTTTCACCATACCGTCCACGAACTCGACCAGCATCTCGGCTGCCGACTGCAATTTACCCGGCACGCCGCTGGTCGCGCGGCGCGCGGCGAGGGACAGCACCAGAATGAAAACGAAGGAGATGATGAGGGTAAAAATGATGCTGTCGATATGAACGGACCAGAACGCGCCGTGCCCCGTATCCACGGTGTAATGAGTCAGGTGGTGCTTGATGTAGCCTGTCACCCCGCCCGAGACATCTTCTTCCGCCGTGATTCCGAAACGCATAAGTCCCCAATCGTCATTTGAGCCGGACTAATCCGGCCCAATACCCCAATTGCGCGACCACCACTCCTATCAATAGCGGCGCCGCGTCGAGTTTCAACCGCGCGAGCGCCAAATACAGAGCGATCGCAAACCATAACCACTTCAGCGCTACGCCGGCATACATCGCCGTCGTGAGCGTCGCGCCGCCCGCAATCCCGGGCTTGAACACGCGCCAACCAAACACCGCACTTCCGGCAGCCACGATCAAACCGCCCACCAGCGCCGCAATGGCCTGGTGCGCGCCTTTGAACACAAGAAACGCAGACGCGGCCAACGCCGCGCAGCCTGCTTGCAGAAGCACGACCCGAACGACCAGCCGGTAACTGCGGACCAGGAAGTCGCTCATCGCGAAGGGAACCGAACCGGCGGCGCTACTCTCGAGTTGCACATATGAGCCGTCGCCAGTCGAAATTGCCGCGCGCATTATAGAGACGCGGCCCCGCTGCATCAAGGCGTTACTGGATGTGCGCGAGGATTCCCTCGAGTTCATCCAGGCTGTTGTAGCTGACGACGAGTTTGCCCTTGCCGGCGGCGGTGTGCTGGAACGCCACCTTGGCACCCAGCTTGTCGGCCAAGTCGCGCTCGAGGCGGTGTATGTCCGGATCCACGGTCGGGGGTTCTTGTGCGCCGGCGGAGGGCGGATTGATGATGCGGCGCACCAAGCTTTCGGTTTCCCGTACGGAAAGCGACTTTTTGGCGACGAGGCCGGCCACTTCGATCTGCTGGCGGCGCGAGGTGAGGCCGAGCAGCGCGCGCGCGTGACCCATTTCAATGCGGCGCTGTTCCAACAATTCCTTGACCTCGTCGGCCAGTTCCATGAGCCGCAACAAGTTGCTCACGGCGGCGCGCGAGCGCCCAACGGCTTCGGCGGCGGCCTGGTGCGTCAAGCCGAACTCTTCGATCAAGCGCAGCAGCGCACTCGCCTCTTCCAGGGGGTTGAGATCTTCGCGCTGAATATTCTCGATGAGGGCCATGGATACGGCGGCCTCGTCGGGCACATCGCGAATGACCGCAGGGATCTCCTCGAGCCCCGCCATTTGCGCAGCTCGCCAACGGCGCTCGCCGGCGATGATTTCGTAGCGTTGCGATTCGCCGGCTATTCGCCCCCCCACCGGGCGAACCAGGATGGGCTGCACCAAGCCCTGCGATTTGATCGAGTCCGCAAGCTCGCTCAGAGTTTCGCTGCGCATATCGACGCGCGGCTGAAACTTGCCTCGCTGCAAGAGGTCGAGCGGCAGGCTCGCCAAGCGGTCGCCGACAAGGGCGGGCGGCGCAGGCGCTTCGAAGGGATTCGCGCCCGCGCGCTTCGCAAGCAGCGGCGAGAGCTCGGCGAGGCCACGACCCAAAGACGGCTTTTTACCGGACATGCTTCAAATCCCAGTGAGGGGCGCCGATTGCACGAGCCGATTATACGGGCGCCGGCGGCCGATCGTCGCGGCGAATCATCTCGCCGGCGAGCGCCAGGTAGGCCAGAGCGCCGCGGGACTCCTTGTCGTGAAAAAGCGCCGGCTTGCCGAAACTCGGAGCCTCGGCCAAGCGCACATTGCGCGGGATCATGGTGCGAAATACCTTGTCGCCGAAATGCTCGATCAGCTGCGCCGAGACCTCATTCGACAAGTTATTGCGCGGGTCGAACATCGTGCGCAGCAGTCCTTCGATTTCCAGCTCCGGATTGATGCTGGCCCGAATCTGCTCGATGGTCTGCACCAAGGAGCTCAGGCCTTCCAGCGCGTAGTACTCGCACTGCATCGGCACCATGACCGAATCGGCCGCCACCAGCGCATTGAGCGTGAGCATGTTGAGCGCCGGCGGACAGTCGATCAGAATCACGTCGAAGTCCTCGCGCACGGGTTTCAGCGCATTGCGCAGCTTGAACTCTCGGCCGGTGATCATGCCGAGGAGGCGCACCTCGGCCGCCGTGAGATCCTGATTGGACGGCATCAACATGAAGCCACCGTACTCGACCGGCACCAGCGCCTCCATGGCGGCGCAATCGCCCAGCAGCACGTCGCAACTCGTGCGCGCCTGCGCATGTTTGTCGACTCCGCAACCCATGGTGGCGTTGCCCTGCGGATCGAGATCGATCAGCAGCACGCGCCGTTTGGTGGCCGTCAGCGAGGCGGCGAGATTGACCGCCGTGGTGGTCTTTCCGACCCCGCCTTTTTGGTTCGCAACCGCAATGACCCGCTTCATTTATTTGCTCGATTTGGGCCGAGCCGCGTCACGCGGGGCGGCCCGCAGCCTTGGCCCGTGAAAGTTCCACAAGGTGCCGCTCATCATCGAGCCCCGGCACTTTGAGCCGATGCACCGCAAGGACACGAAACGATTTGGGCAGTGCCGAGATTTCCTCGTCCGGCCGCTTTCCCTTCATCGCCAGCAAGCGTCCGTCCGGGGCGCATAAGTGTCCGGCATAGGCCGCGAAATCCGCCAGTGACGACAGAGCTCGCGCCATCACTGTATCGAAAAGTTCGAAGGGTCTGTAGTTTTCCGCTCGAGCGTGCTCCACTCGAACATTGTCGCACCCCAGCGCCAATGCCGTTTGTTCCGCGAATCGCGCCTTCTTGCCGGTGGCTTCGACCAAGGTAAAACTGCGCCGCGGGTTGACAATCGCCAGCGGGAGGCCCGGAAACCCCGCACCGGTGCCGATATCGGCCACTCGGCGGCCGCGCAAGTAAGGCTGTAGAGTAAGGCTGTCGAGGACGTGTTTGCGCAGCATTCCCGGGCGGTCGCGAATCGCCGTTAAATTGAACTTCGCATTGCCGAGTTCGAGTTCGTCCACGAGTCTCAGCAACGTCTCCGCGCCCGGCGCGTCCAAGGCAATCCCGAGTTCGCGTACGCTCGAGGCGAGGAATTGACGTTCGGCCTCCCTTGACACGGGCACGCAGCTCAAGGACCGGGCACGCTATCGAGCGTGAGCGAGAGCAGAGTATGCGTTTCGGCCGTATCCTCCCGAATCGGCTCCTCTGCGAGGCGGGCGCTGAACCGGATGGCGCCGTCGCGGCCTTCGCAGGCGGCGCCCGCCTCCGAGGCGGCCGGGGCTTCGGCCGCGGCATGCCGGAACCATGCGGCGCACGCGGCTGCGAATACATCGGACGCTTCAGCCGCCGTCAAGTGCACCGAAGCTTCAATGCGAGACAGGCGATCCTGCTTGAAGCAGAGCAGGTACTCGTCCGGCGCGCGCCCCAGGAAGCGGGGTGC
>Ga0210402_10005326_pt1 | contig 11545 bp, 11 predicted proteins | sample IncBWC7MmetaG_FD_161055 | JGI IMG/M metagenome (GOLD analysis project Ga0210402, IMG submission 161055) | Forest soil microbial communities from Barre Woods Harvard Forest LTER site, Petersham, Massachusetts, United States - Inc-BW-C-7-M | ecosystem: Environmental > Terrestrial > Soil >... | reverse complement strand
AACTCCACCACGGCCGGCGACTAGCCGCCGATCTCCACCAGGGCCAGGGCGTCGTTGAAAGAAGCCCCGGTCAAAACATCCCCCGCTTATCCAACTCTTGCATCACGCGGCGGACCACCTGTTCCACCTTGTCCTGTTCCGGCTGGCGAATGCGCGGGGCGCACCCCTCGCCGGGCCGGTCCACCAGTTCGAAATCGGCCAGGATGCACTGCAGCACGCGGGCCAGCGCCGTGCTGTCCCGCTCCTGCGCCTCGGTCAACGGCTGCCGGCCATGGCCAAACTGGAAGCCTCGCAACCCGGCGGCGGTGCGGAAACCGTCCGGAAATTCGAACGGGAACAGCATCATATCGAACAGTTCCTGGAGACGGTAATTCCACTTCATGGCCTCCGCGTAGTTGCCGGCCCGGCAGAGTTCGTAAATGCGCCGCGTCACTTCCGGCACCGCATTGCTGCTGGCGTTGGTGCCTCCGTCACACCCCACCATCAACATCGGCGCCAGCACCGCCTCCCACCCCGTGAGGAAGCAGAAATCGGGGCGCAGCGGACGCACGGCGGCGATCATCCGCATCATAAACGCCAGGTCGCCCGTGGAGTCCTTAATCCCCACCACGCGCGGGAATTCCGCCAGCCGCCGGATAGTGGGCACGTCGATGGGGCTGGCGAACATCGGGATGTTATACAGCGTCAGGTCGATGGGTGTGTGGCGCGCGATCTCGGCGAAGTAGGCGTACACCGAATCGGCCGCCAGCCTGAAATAGAAGGGCGAGACGATGGCCACCGCATCCGCCCCCATGCCCGCGTAGGCTTCACAGGCGCCCAGCGTCTCCTTCACGTTGGCTTCCGCCGCGCCGGCCAGAACCGGCACGCGCCCGCGGCACTCGTGGCACACGATCTGGACAATGCGCCGCCGCTCCTCGGCCGTGAATCGCGTGAATTCGCCGGTGGACCCGTTGGGGTACAGGCCGTGTACGCCGCGCTCGATAAGCCACGAAATGAAGCGGCGGAGTTCCGGCTCGTCGATCTGGCCCCGGTCATCCAGCGGGACCAGCGTCGGCGTGAATATCCCTTGCAGTTTGACAGACATTTGTCGAAGCGCCCCCACAAGTTTAACAGTGCCTGTGGGACACGGTAAGCGGCGGCGGATTGGTAATCAGCCTGCCGGCGGTCACAGGCGCTGCCAGCCAGGCGGATTGCCAATCCGCCGCAGGATGCCATCCAGGGATGCCATCCTGCCCCACAGGCCCCTTAGCTGGCTGTTAGAATCGTGTCCAAAGCATGAGTACATCCGACATGAGTACATCCAACATAGGTACGTCCAAGAAGAGCATCTTCGTGGCGGCCGACGGGACCAACCTGGCGTTCACCTTCATTCTGGTGAGCTCCCTGTTTCTCCTCTGGGGATTCTGCAACGGCATGATCGACGTGATGGACAAGCACTTTCAGGAGGAACTCGGCCTGAGCAAGTCGCAATCGGCGTGGGTGCAGTTCGCGCACTACCTGGGCTACTTCCTGATGTCGATGCCGGCCGGCTGGCTGGCCAGCAAAATGGGCTACAAAGCCGGCATCATCGCCGGTCTGCTGATCGTCGCCCTGGGCGGATTCTGGTTCATACCCGCTACCCATATCAACGCCATGGTTCACGAAGGAACCGTATCCCCCACCACCGCGTTTGTGGCCTTCCTGGCAGGTGTTTGTGCCATTGCCACCGGCCTGACGTTTCTGGAGACCATCGCCAATCCATATACGACGGTGCTGGGCGATCTGCGCTTCGCGGCCACCCGCATCAATCTGGCCCAATCCTGCAACGGGGTGGGCTGGATTTTCGGCCCGATCGTCGGCGGCATGTTTTTCTACTCGAAGGATGCCCTGGGCAAGAGCACGGGAAGCCAGACGCTCTACATCCCTTATATGTACATCGCGTTCGGCGTGATCGTTCTGGCCGTCATTTTCTTCTTCGCCAACGTTCCCGACATCAAGATGGAGGACGACTATCACCTGGACGATTCCGCACCGGGGGCTTCGCATTCCATCTGGTCGCAACCGCACTTTGTGCTGGCAGTGGCCGCGCAGTTTCTCTACGTCGCCGCGCAGGCGGGCATCTTCAGCTTCTTCATAAACTATATGACCACGGAGGTTCCGCCCATTCCCGCCTCCTGGCCCTTCGGCCAATTGCACAACTGGCGCCCCGAATGGTTTGAAGTGAGCAACGCCGGCGTTCTGTCGTTCAGCAACAATGGAGCGGCCAGCCTGGCGTCACTGGGTTCCCTCTGCTTCCTGATTGGGCGATTCAGCGGCGCCGGGCTGCTGAAGAAATACTCCGCCCACAAGATTGTGGGCCTGTACGCCCTGCTGAACGTGGTGGCTACGTTTCTGATTTTCTTAAAGCTGGGCTGGGTGTCGGTGGTCTGCGTATTTCTGACCTATTTTTTTATGTCGATCATGTTTCCCACAATTTTTGCGCTGGGCATCTTCGGGCTTGGCGCACGGGCAAAAAAGGCGTCGGCGTTTATCGTTATGGCCATCATGGGCGGGGCCATCCTGCCCAAAGTCATGGGCTATGTTGCCGACCAATACAATATGTCGCGAGGTTTCATCGTGCCCATGTTCTGCTTCGCGTTCGTGGCGTATTACGGTTTCAACTGGCCCAAGTTCAGCAAGGCGGACTCCCTGCGCAGCGTGAGGGCCGGGGGTCACTAGCGCATGAAGACTCCCGTCAATATCGTGGCCAGATAGAAACCGCCGCCATTCTCGCGTTGGTCCGCGGCGACATGATGTGTGGCGAGGCTTCCTCGATCCGTTCCGAAACCGATGGCGGCAGCCGCTTTGTCGACGTCGGCTAGCGATGCTGGGGCGAATTCGAGCAGGTCACCCGGCACTGCAGTGCCGCGCAGATGGCATCGAGTGTGGAGAAGCGGATGGCGCGGGCCTTTCCTATTTTGAGAACCGACAGGTTGGCGAGCGTGTTTCCGCGCCGCCGCCGCCTTCGCGGACAACGGCACCTTTATAGTAGTAGGAGTAGCATGCGGTATGACCTGGTAGTCCTCTTCGAGCATCCGGAATGGCAGAAACCGTTGTGGGCCGCGCTCGACCGCCGCGGCGTTCGCTATGCCGCGCTGGACTTGAAGCGCGCCGCTTTTGATCCGGACGCCGTCCCAGCGGCGCCGCTCTACTTCAATCAGGCCAGCCCCAGCGCCTATGTGCGCGGCAACACCCGCGCCGTGCCTCTCGCCTTGTCCCTCATGCGTTCTTTGGAACTGGGCGGTGCGCGCGTATTGAATGGTTCCCGCGCATTTCTGCTGGAGCTTAGCAAATCGGCGCAGGCAGCCTTGCTGCACAAGCTCGGGATTCCCCATCCGCGCTCGCTGGCCTTTAATGACCCCGAGACCGCCCTGGCGCAATGGACCGGCGGCTGGCCGGCCCTGCTCAAACCGGAACAGGGCGGCAGCGGCGCGCGCATGTTCCTGCTGGGGTCGCCGGACGAATTGCGGAGGCTGTTGCGCGATCAGCCGTCGCTGTGGCTACCCGACCACCTATTGCTGCTGCAGGAGTACTTCCCGGTGGATGCGGCGCGGGGGATCGTCCGCATGGAATTCCTGGGAGGCCGACTGCTCTACGCGATGCGGGTGGTTTCGAACGGTGCGTTCAATCTGTGCCCGTCGGAAGCGTGCAATCCGGAAGGCGGGGGCGCGTCGCACTGTGAGATCCCGGGGCAGGCGCCGGCCAAGCCTGTCGAGTTTTACCCGTACCCGGAGGTGCCTGCGATCGCGGTCGCAAGGGGCGAAAAGATCGTGGTGTCCGGTGATCTGGATGTGGGCGGCATTGAGTATCTGGAGGCAGCCGATGGCCGGCAGATCTTCTACGATTTGAACGCGAATTCCAACCTCCGGTCCACGATTGGCCAGGCGTTCGGATTCGATCCGTTTGAGCGCGTCGTCGATTATCTGACCGCGCTGATCGAGCGCCCCGGCGAAGTTTCGTTCACACCCGCGTTCAAGCCCTAACTATTCCTGAACACGACTACCTGCGGGTTAATTTGTCACGGGCGCCCGGCAAGGGAAACTGCAGCGGGCGGTCCGAACCACTTGGTTAGCGCGTCGGTGAGCGACGTTGACCCGCGCCAAAGCCAATTCGCCCGCCAACATCAGCCCGGTCGGACCTCCTCCGGCGATCACCACCGCATGCTCGGTTATGGCCACACTGCGATCAGCACCAGGGCGCATTGCGCTCTTCCTCTCTCTCTTTTCTTGAGGGTTCATAAGACCAAGGTACTCAGACCAAGGGCCGCCAGCAAGACGTCGGCTGGTGTTTTGTTGGTCTGTATCTTGTGTGTTTTCTTTGCGTTAGACTTTTATTTTAGAGACTTGTTATCCTGAAGGCGGTTGCAATTCGGCGTTCACTGCCTGCCACACAGACGAGTCACCGCGCCTTATGTGTTGGTTCTCGCTGAAATGGACAGCGGGCGCTCACCGTTAGCGACGATAGCGCCGTTTTCGGCGGGCCAGTCTGCAACCACCGTATAGAGTTGGGGCTCAGGGCACCAGGGCCGTGTGGTTTACCGCAGCACGAAACGCATCAGCCCTCAATTTTGGGACTGCCGATCAGGCGGACGTGGACTTTGAAGTGGTAATTTCCTTATGTGGACGAAGCGCAGCGGTTACGGGAAATCGTTCTGGACTCGCTCGATCAAGAGCGGGATGCCAACGGTTTTGCCCGGCAGGCGTATCGAAGCCGGACGCAGTTCTATCGTGTGTTCCGGGCGATGATCGAAGAGACGCCGGTTGCCATGCGCCGCCGGCTGCTGTTGGAGAGGGCGGCGTGGCACCTGTCACGTACGCAACTCTCGGTGACCGACATCAGTCTCCAGGCGAACTACGGATCGCTGGAAGCGTTCACCCGGGCGTTCCGAAAGGCTTTCGGAGCTTCCCCGAGCCTCTATCGGCGCATGGGGGCGACGTTCACTCACCTCCACGCCGCTAATGGAATTCACCACCACACGGGTACGGATAACACGAAAGGAATTGGTCGATTTATGGATTTGTTCGATATCTTCTCCGGCCAGGAGTCCTGGCATACGCGACGTCTTCTGGATCTGGCGAAGGCGCTGAACGACGCACAGTTGGACCGCCCTTTGAACAACCAGATCCATGTATTTCCATGGGATGCCCCGGATCAGAGTCTACGGCAGCTTCTGGACCGGATGGTGCAAACCAAGGAAGCCTGGGCCGCGGCACTTACGGGCGGCAGCACGCCGCTCTTCGACAACGCTCCTCCGGAGGACCGAACTCCTTCAGCCATGCTGGGGCGCCTGGAGAAAGCGGACGCTGCGTTCCACAGTGTACTCACGGATGTCCGCAACCGGGACGCCTGGCTGGACACGTTCGTGGATGCGCTTTGCGAACCGCCGGAGACCTTTACGTTTGGCGGGATGTTTGCGCACGTGATTACCTTCAACGCCTACCGGCGGATGGTTGCGATCGACGTGCTGCGAGGCCTTGGAGTGAAGGTTGAGGGTGTTGGCTGTCCCATGGAGTACGTGGAGAACCTGGCGAGGGCGTGAGACCGGTGAGCCGACAGAATTCCTTGCGACCGAGGTTCGAACGCTCGCGTTTGCCGACAACTACGCCAACGACTTCGTCACCGCACAGCAGCTGCAGGGATCCTGCTGGTATTCGTTCGCGCTGCGAAGCGCTTGCGGACGAGTCCATCGATCGCGAATGGGCCGGAGCCGCCGATAGCGAGGGCTGCGAGGCAGGCGATATAGAGCAGGACGACCTCATAACCCACCGGTCCGAACTTCGCGCCCGTCGCGGTCACCGCGAGGAGCTTGATCGAGCTGAAACCATACGGCAAGTGCACTTTAAACATGGCCATCAATAAGACAGCCGTCATCGGCAAGCTGACAATCGCCACGAATGCCCCCAGCAGTACAGCAAGGCCGCCGAGCAGTTCGGTGAGTACGGTCAACCATGCCATGAGGTGCGGTGCAGGGACGCCCATCCCCTGGAGAACGGCGGCAAACATGCCGGGCCCCCTGGACAGCTTGGCGAACCCGTGTTGCATAAACCCGTAACCGACGATCAGCCGCAGTGGAATGGCGGACCATCGAGCCATTGAAAATGGGCTCAATAGTCTAAGAACGAAATGGCTCAATGCCTTCATAGTGTCCTTTCAAAAGTGCCAATGGCAAAAAATCGATCGCGCAATTCCGGGCGACCATCATTGACATAATGACATCATTATGTCACTATGTCAATAATGAAGATTGATCCGCAGAGCCCGGTGCCTCTATATGCCCAGCTCGAATCGATGCTTGCTGCTGAAATCGCGGCCGGCACGCTTCCTCCGGGGAATCGGCTGCCGAACGAAGAGGAGCTCGTCAAACGACACGCGGTCAGCCGCACCACCGTTCGGCAGACAATTCAGAACCTCGTACGGCGCGGGCTCATCGAGATCCGGCGCGGCAAGGGCACTTTCGTCTTACAGCCGAAGATTACGCAGGAGTTGACGGAGTTGAGCGGATTCGTCGAAGACATGCAGTCTCTTGGCCGCCAGGCGTCCGCCCGCCTGCTTGATAAACAGACTGTTCCGGCGAGTGACTCCGTAGCTCGCCGCCTGGCGATCACCGCGGGAACTCCAGTGGTCCGCATTCGACGCGTGCGATTGGCGGACAATTCTCCGTTGTCCTTTGATGAAACCTATTTACCACGGGAGATCGGCGAGAGAATCCTAGAGAACGATCTGGAAACGGAACCGATCTTCTCATTGCTCGAGCAGAAGTACGATACGCCTTTGGTGGAAGCGGAGTACTGTCTGGAAGCTGTATCTGCTGACGCGACAGTAGCGCGAGCCCTCGGTATTGTTGCCGGCAGCCCGATATTCCTGATAGAGCGCACTTCGTACACCAGGGGGCGTCAGCCCATCGACTACGAAAAACTCTATTACCGAGGCGACCAGATCCGCTTCGTAACCCGGCTCGCGCGCCGACCGCGAACGGAAGGCGGAGTCCGCTGAGATGGCTGGCAGCTTCAGCTTATGGCTGTTCGCAGTTTCGGTGGCGGCTAGTGCCCTCGGCGGCATGCTTGGCATGGCGAGCGGGATTTTCATTGTGCCAATTCTGACGATATTCGGCCACATCGAGATTCATAAGGCAGTCGGCGCCAGCATCGTTTCCGTCATTGCCTGCTCGTGCGGCGGAGCAGCACCATTCCTGAAGAATCGACTGACCAATATCCGGCTGGCGATCGTGCTCGAAACGGCAACCACAACGGGCGCTTTAACCGGAGTGTTGCTTGCCGGAATCGTACCAGTGTCGTATCTGTATCTTCTATTCGCCGTAATACTATTTCTTTCCGCGCACCAGATGCTGGCGAGACGCCGTAACCCGGTTCCCGGCTCCGCTCCCGCACCGGCTTGCAACTGGAGTGATCCACTGGGGCTAGATTCGTGCTATCACGATTGGGAACTTGGCCGCGAAGTTACATATCGTGTACGCCGTGTGGCACTCGGTATGGTGCTCATGTATGGTGCCGGCCTGATCTCCGCGTTATTGGGCATCGGCAGCGGCGTTCTCAAAATTCCCGCCATGGACTCGGCGATGCGATTGCCCCTCAAAGTCTCTTCGGCGACATCCAATTTCATGATTGGCGTGACCGCAGCCGCCAGTGCCGGTGTTTATTTCATGCGAGGCAGCATCGTCACCGAGGTCGCTGGGCCTGTAGCATTTGGATCGGTGCTCGGCGCGATTGCCGGTGCGCGCATTCTCCTGCTCGTATCGAACGACAAGCTTCGGCTTCTGTTCGTTGTGGTTCTGGTAGTCCTTGGTATACAAATGCTTCTCACAGTGTTTGGTGTCCACCTGATCGAAGGCTCTCTATGAACAGGGCTGGGCGGCTCGAAGAATTGCTGGCGGCTTTTCTCCGCTATGGCAGTTGGTCGGCCCTCGCAGTAATCGGCCTGGGATATGTTCTCGCGCTGATCAGCTCTCACCGGCCCACCCGGAATCTCGCGGCTCTGCCCAATATGCGACTCGTCAGCGCGGGAATCGTCCTGTTTATTCTGCTTCCCATCCTTCGAGTGTTGTTGATGTTCCTTGTTTTCGTTCGCGAACGTGATTTTCGTTTCGCATTCATCTCCGGCATGGTATTAGCGATAATTCTTCTCGGTATATTTCTCGGAGTTCCTGCAACATAGGGCATGGCCGACGGCTCCGGAGTGGGGTCGGACGCGCCCGACAGTGTCCATCGGCGGGGGCAGAGCAGAGGCGTTTCTCGTCCAGGTGATCATGACTTCTGCCCTATGCTCCACGCAGTTCCCGCCTTGATGTGCGAAAATCCCAGCATGCGCCTTCGACCGCATCTGATCGTGATCCTCCTAGCTGGCCGAGCATGGGCCCAGCCGACCACGCTTGCGGGGTTTTCCGATCAGGGTTCCTTCGTATTATTTGTCAATGAAGAACGCGTCGGAAAACTCACCTTCCAATGGAAGGCAGACGGAACGTTCGATGCCAAGGTGAGCCTGTCCACGGCAGGGCAGACGATCAGCGGCACCGTAGCTTTGACGCCGGACGCCGAGGGGCGCTGGATCAAGGCGACCGTGGAGGACCCCGCTAATAAGCGCGCCTGGGAGCGGGAGGGCAGTACGATCACTCTTACCTCACCAGAAAAAAACGCCAAGGGGATGTTCCCCGAAGGCGTACTCACATTTGAGACCTACACTCCGCCGTTGATCAGTCAGGCGCTCCGGCGGTTCGACATGAGCAAGGGCAGCAAGCAAACGCTACCGGTCCTAGTCTTGAACGCTGAATTGCTCAACCATTTCGATTTGGTCGTGGAGCGCCAGGATACGGTTGAACGCCGTGTGGCCGGCCGGAACCTGAAGCTAACCCGTTGGATTTATTCGCCGCCCGGCCATGAGTATCATGTGCTGGCCGATGCCGACGGGCGAGTTTACCTGGCATCGGGAGTGCCCGGGTTTGGCGGGGGCATCGGGGACAAGAATGCCGTATTCGTCCGTGACGGCTACGAGGAACTCCGTGAGGAAGAATGGCGCGAAGCGCACCGGGATAGCGGTCCGGTTTCGCAGCCAGAATTCGAAGTGAAGGTAAAACCTGCCGTTCCCTTGCCAATGCGCGATGGCGTGAAGCTTTCAACGGATTTATATTTTCCCGCGGGCGCGGAAAAATCGCCTGTTATCCTGATCCGCACGCCATATAAGAAGGAGAACGAAGAGTTGCGTGCGCGGTTTTATACCCGGCGTGGCTATGTGGTTGCCGTTCAGGACGTCCGCGGGCGTTTTGGTTCGGAAGGCGTATGGGAGCCGTTTGTACACGAGGCGAAAGATGGCTACGATGCCATCGAGTGGTTGGCTCGACAGCCCTGGTCTAACGGCAAGGTGGGAATGATTGGAGCTTCCTACCTGGGATGGGTGCAATGGTGCGCGGCCAGCATGCATCCTCCGCATCTTGCCGCAATGATTCCCAACGTCAGCCCGCCCGACCCATTCCACAACTTCCCTTACGATCACGGCATTCTATTACTGCAGCCAGCACTCTGGTGGACCGACGTGGTTGAGAGCAACGCGACGGCTGACCTTTCCGGCGTGAAACTAGCCGCAGCGGCCCGCAAGAATCTCCAGGAACCGCTCAAGGCGCTGCCTGTTGTCGATCTCGACAAGGCTGTACTGGAGAAAGAAAACCCATACTGGCGGCGCTGGCTGGCGCATCCATCACCGGACGCTTACTGGGCCGACTCCATGTTTTCGGACAAGTTGAAAGCGGTCAACGTCCCTGTGTTTCATCAATCCGGCTGGTTCGACGGCGACACGATCGGCACCAAGTTGAACTATCTGAAAATGGCCGGCTATGGCCATACCAACCAGAAGTTGACGATCGGCCCGTGGGATCACACCGACACGGCGACACAGATTTCGATGGAACAGGATTTCGGCCCCGCCGCCAACATTGATTTGCAGCAGGATTATCTGCGCTGGTTTGATCATTGGTTGAAGGGGATGGATAACGGCATCGCCAAAGAGCCTCCCGTCTCGCTGTTTGTGATGGGCTCGAACCGATGGCTGCGTGGAGCGGCGTACCCGCTACCCGAAACCCATTTCGAAAGGCTTTACTTGAGCAGCAGCGGTCATGCGAACACCTCAAAGGGCGACGGCCAACTCGGTTTCGACCAACCCGGCTCCAAACAGAAGCAGGCAGTGGACCGCTATGTATACGATCCCGGCGAGCCTACACCCGAGCCGAATTCCGATAGCGCCGAGCGCGACCGGCTTGCCGCGGCGAGGAAGGACATCCTGGTTTACACGACCGATCGGTTCGAGAAGCCGCATACGATTGCGGGACCGGTCAGCGCCGTGCTCTATGCAAGCAGTTCGGCGCGGGACACCGACTGGTTCGTGCGCTTCGTCGAGGTTGACGAGGATGGCAAGTCCTCTCTGCTGTGGACCGGCGGCTCAGCGGGCCACATTCGTGCGCGATACCGCAATTCCCTGGCGAAGCCCGAACTGCTCAAGCCGGGGAAAGTCTACAAATACACGATCGATCTCTGGCACACGGGCGTCACGATCCCGCCCGGCCATCGTTTGAGAGTCGAAGTATCGTCAGCGGCGTTTCCTCTGTTTGAGCGCAACCTGAATACCGGAGGCAGCAACGAAACCGAGACCCATTTCGCTTCGGCTGAGCAGACGATCTATCACGACGCCCGGCACCCGTCCCACATTCTCCTGCCCATGATTCCGGAAAAATAGGGCTTGCCATTTTGACGTAATCCTGGCATCGCGCCCCAGAGCCGATTGAAGGAGGATCTTTGAACTCGCCTGAAGCGAGTGGCGGCGGAGTTCGGTCCCAACTTCGGACCAAACGAAGTGCATCACCAACCACTTCGTGTAACCCGTGCGAGTATGTCCGCGGCCGGTGTCCGAGGCGATCCGAAGCAAGCGGTAAAAGGTGAGGTAATCGATAGCGGGTCTGCCGTCGAAGATCTTGGCGTAAAGATCATCTTCGAATATCAGAGAGTCCGGAGCGTTCGGCTCAATGGCCCTGCCACGATTCCGAAAGGTGGGGCGAATCGCCGTCACGAGGAATTGGCCATCCAAGGCGAACACACGGGAGAGGAGAGCACGGTCGTAGTAGAATGCAATCCTACAATCCTACGAGAGCATCTTTGGTGAGTTGAAGGCCGCTGCCGAGCGGGTCAACCCTGGCGAGATAGTAGTTGTGATGAGCTCGATATGCGGCAACGCGCGACTTGGCTGACAGACGACACAAACCGATCGTCTGTCCCACCGTCGCGCTGACAGACGACACAAACCGATCGTCTGTCCCACCGTCGCGCTGACCGACGACACAAACCGATCGTCTGTCCCACCGTCGCGCTGGCCGACGACACAAACCGATCGTCTGTCCCACCGTCGCGCTGACCGACGACACAAACCGATCGTCTGTCCCACCGTCGCGCTGACCGACGACACAAACCGATCGTCTGTCCCACCGTCGCGCTGACAGACGACACAAACCGATCGTCTGTCCCATCGTCGC
>Ga0210402_10005325_pt1 | contig 11547 bp, 9 predicted proteins | sample IncBWC7MmetaG_FD_161055 | JGI IMG/M metagenome (GOLD analysis project Ga0210402, IMG submission 161055) | Forest soil microbial communities from Barre Woods Harvard Forest LTER site, Petersham, Massachusetts, United States - Inc-BW-C-7-M | ecosystem: Environmental > Terrestrial > Soil >... | reverse complement strand
GAAGAAGGAGATACCGAAGCCCTCCAAGCAGGGCGACGACGACTTCACTTGCCCAAAGACCGGCAATTAGGGCCTGCCTGTTGAGTCCCTAAACCTGCCGTTCCGGAGCGGCGCGTTGGAACTCCGCTAGTTCGCGGCAAGCGGCGTCGATCTCCACTATCCGAGGATAGGGGCCAAGGTCCACCGCGAAGCGGCGCGCGTTGGCCACCTGCGGCACCAAACACACATCCGCCAAGGTCGGCGCATCGCCGTGACAGAAGCGCCCGGTCGCTCCGTCGCGAACCAACCATCGCTCGAGCGCATCGAAGCCGACCTGCACCCAGTGCCGATACCAGGCATCCCGCGTCGCCTTGTCGTGCCGCAATTCCTTCTCGAGATATTGCAACACCCGCAGGTTGTTCAAAGGATGGACATCGCAGGTAATCGCCTGCGCCAGCGCGCGCACGCGAGCGCGCGGCAGGGGCGATTGCGGCAGCAGCGGCGGGTGCGGATGAATTTCATCCAGATACTCGATGATGGCCACCGATTGAGTGAGCACTGCACCGTCGTCCAGCGACAGCGAGGGCACGAAGCCTTGGCAGTTGATTTGCAGGTATTCTTCGAGCCGCTGCTCGCCCGCGCGCAAATCCAGCAGCACCGTCGTGACCTGCAAGCCCTTGAGAGCCAACGCGATCCGTACCCGGTAGGAAGCCGAGCTCAGCGCGTGGTGATACAGAATCATGCAGTCACTCTAGCGGAAATCGGTCCGCCCGGCTGCCCATCTTGCCTCAACGCACCCCTTTTGGAATCAGGGCTTTCCTGCGATCGGCGGCCCCTCCAGCGTGCGCTTCCGGCCGATGCGGCCTTGTGCAGACGAGCTGCGCGCGCCCCTTATTCCGAGAGTCGCTTCACAGTTCTAGCATTAACGGGCACCGGGCGTGACCTCGCGCACGGCCCAGTCTCAACCCGCCTGCGACCCTGTACGCATCGTTTCAGGAGGATTCCAATGCGTAAGTCGAACCTGATCACCGTAGGCCTGGCGGCCCTGATAGCCGTCACGACCGGAGGCTTGGTCATTCAACATAACCAGCTGGTGGCACAGTCGGAGCAGCTGTCGGCAAGAACCTATCAACTCAAGGCTCAGAAGGAGGAGCTGCAGGCGCGGACGGAGCGGCTCCAGGCGCACTCGGAGCAATTGTCGGCAGCCAATTTTTCGAAGCCTGAGATTCAGTTAGCCTCGCAGCCCGAACTGCCCGACCTCGTCGTCTCCGCGCCGCGCGCCTCGGCTCCAGGGAAGTAGCCTAGGTCCAAAGCCCGACGTTCGATGGAACGGGCAAACCGGCGCTAGGTTCGTCCCCCAGGAGCTGGGTTCTTTGGAACCTCGATCGCGTCCTGCACGCTGAGCCGGCGAACGACCAACTCGTCAATCTCCAGTCGTTTGACCCGGGCGCGACCAATCGCGAGCCGGCCAACGGCGACTGCGCCGATGGCCAAGCAGCCAAGCGCGACTGCGCCCAACGCGACGGCGCCGACGCTCGTGGCTCGAAGCGCGCGAGAGCGAGAATCGCCGGATCCCTCGCGCGCGCCGCGCCTGAGATGCCGGCCCACTGGATCGCGAACTCGCAAAGTCATGGTCCTCCATCGTGGACGGGCCGCCTTTAACGGCAAAGGCGGCCCGCTGTTGTTTGATCGAATCCGAAAGCTACTTCGTGATCGTAATCTCGCGCATGTTGTACTGCCCGGTGATATCGCGCATGGCTGGGTAGTCGTGCTGGGCGGTGGCGGTCGTCTTCTTGTTGCGCTCCTCACCCCACTCCTTCATGAAGGCTTGGTAGCGAGCCTTGTTGGGCCCCAGCGAGTCGTTGTTCTTGAACTTGACCACGAGCAGCATGTTGAAGCTGCCGCTCTCCGGAAGGTCGCTGCGATAAATGTGATATTCCTCCAGTTGCCCCAGTTTCTTCGCAACCTCGCTCGAGTCCACCCACGTCTTCTTGAGGTCCTCGAGATACGCGTCACTCATGTTCGAGTGCACCTTGATGGTGGTGACCGACCATACGGCATCGCTTATGGTGTAGTCCTTCCAAGGTTCGAGATCCGCATACGCCGCGGCCGATCCGAACGCAATCGCTACGAACAACAAAATCATTTTTGAACGCATGACATCCCTCACTGTTAGATTGGTTTTGAATCCTTCCGACGAGAACCGCAAGAATTTCGCCTTGCTGTTGCTGACGCTTTTTACGCTCGGATCCCGAGGGGTGCAAATGTTTTTGAACGACCGCAAGAGCGCCGCGGAGAATCTCCTGGGGCATCCCGCGGCCGTGTGATAGCATCGCTGCGCACGCATCGCTCTGGCGCTCGCCCGAGTACATGGAGTTGCCCTTGACTAGAACCGTCATTCGCGAGCCGGCGTCTACTCTTTCGTCCGACATCTCGCGGCGGTGCTTCCTCCAGTCCTCAGTCGCAGCCGTGAGCGCCGTCTACGCCGCTATCGGGCTTGGTGCGCCGGCGGGCGGGGAAGAGGACCTCGCATATCTCTCTATTGCTGAGGCGTCGGTCCTCGTCAAGTCGAAGAGGCTTTCTCCGGTCGAGCTGGTGCGGGCCTGCCTGAACCGAATCGAACGGTTCAATCCACGGCTCAATGCATTCATCACGTTGACCGCCGCATCGGCGCTGGCCGATGCACGTCTTGCGGAGTCGGACATACAAAAAGGCCGATGGCGCGGCCCTTTGCATGGAATTCCCGTGGCGCTCAAGGATTTGATCGACACGGCCGGCGTTCTCACCACCGCGGGCAGCGCGGTCTTCAAGGACCGGATTCCGACCGACGATGCGGTCGTGGTGCGAAAGCTCAAGGAAGCCGGCGCCGTGCTGCTCGGAAAATTGAACATGCACGAGTTCGCCTATGGCTCGACTTCCGTTACGAGTTTCTATGGAGCGGTCACGAATCCGTGGGGAACCGACCACATCGCCGGCGGTTCGTCGGGTGGATCCGCCGCGGCGGTTGCCGCAGGTCTATGCTACGCCGCGCTTGGTTCGGACACTGGAGGTTCGATTCGTGAGCCTGCTTCCTTTTGCGGAATCGTCGGCCTCAAACCCACCTACGGGAGAGTGAGCAATCGCGGCGTCGTGCCGCTCTCATGGTCGCTCGATCACGTCGGGCCGATGACTCGTTCGGTCACCGATGCGGCGCTGGTCCTGCAGGCCATCGCGGGTTACGACCCGGGCGACCCGTCGAGTCAGGAGCGGGGCGTGGACCGCTATGATGGAACCGGGTGGCACGCCGGCAGCCGCTTGCGCGTCGGTGTCCCGCGTGCACTGTACTATTCCAATCTGGACCCGGAAGTTGGCTCGGCGATCGAAGAGGCTCTCACTCAATTCAAAAGATTGGGGGCGGATGTCCGCGACGTTGCGCTCGAAGTGAGCAAGGATAGGACGGTCATCCGGGCCGAAGCGTACGCGTATCACTCGCAACGCATTGCGGCTACACCGACGCTTTACCAACCGGAGACCTTGGCAAAGCTTCGATTGGGCGAGAGCATCACGGCGGAAATCTATATCGAGGCTCGCCGCGACTTGGAACGATTGCGCAGAGTCGCGCCGCAGGTTTTCTCCACGGTTGATGTGCTCGTCACCCCCACCACGCCCGTGCCGGCGCCGAAGGCGACCGACCTCGGGTCGAGCTTCGACGCCATTGTAGCCGGCGACGGTTTGTACCTTCAGAACACCAGACCGTTCGATATTTACGGCTTTCCATGTGTTTCCTTGGCGTGCGGAACCACACGGGCCGGTCTGCCGATCGGCCTGCACATAAGCGGCGCACCCTGGGCCGAAGCTCACGTCCTCGGCGTTGCGCGGGCTTATGAGCGTGCAACCCATTCGCCGACGCGTCGGGTCACCTAAGATGCCTCGAGCGTGCAGGTTTCAACGGCGGGCGGGCTTGGCGCGGGACAGGCGCGAAACGAACGACTCGTGCCATCGGGAGATCGAATTGGCGCGCAGCGCCTTGAGCATCGACTCGTGACGCGAGCGCCGCTCCGCGAGCGGCATGGCGAGCGCCTGTTGCATGGCTAAAGCAACGGCGGCCTTGTCATATGGGTTGACCAACAACGCACCGACGAGCTCCTGCGCCGCCCCCGCAAGGCTCGATAACACCAGGACGCCTGGATTCTCAGGATCCTGTGCGGCGACAAATTCCTTCGCGACCAGGTTCATCCCGTCGCGCACCGGGGTGATTACGCCAACATTCGCAATGCGGAGAAAACCGCTGAGCGTCTGGTGCGAAAAGTCCTTGTTGAGGTAGCGGATCGGCGTCCAATCGGTATCTGCGAATAGTCCGTTGATGTGGCCGGCGGCCCGCTCGAGAGCGTCGCGAAGCTCAGCGTACGCTGCGACGTCCACCCGGCTCAGGGGCGCAATCTGAATATACGTGATTTGGCCGTGAAGCTCCGGGGCGCATTCCAGAAATCTCTGGTAGGCGGCGAACCGCTCCATCAATCCCTTGCTGTAGTCCAATCGATCAACGCCCAACAGCAGCTTGCGCCCTAAAAGGCCCCGCTCGAGCTGTTTGACCTGGCCATCGTCGCGCACCGCGACCTCGGCCTGCCGGGCAACCCCATCGACATCGACACCAATGGGAAATACACCGACTCCGATCTGCCGCCCCTTGAGCCCAAGTTCTTCCTCGCCGAAACGCACCTCGCCGGGAAATACCGCGTTAACCGCCGATTTGAATCCGTCGAGATCCTCCGTCGTCTGAAAACCGACCAAATCGTATTGACACATGTCGCGAACCAACTCCGCGTACGTGGGGAGCAGACGCAGAACGGCGATATTCGGATAGGGAATATGCAAGAAGAATCCAATTTGCGCATCGATCCCCGCTTGGCGCAACAAACTCCCGAGCGGAATGAGCTGGTAGTCGTGCACCCAAATCACATCGCCTACTTGAACGAGTTTGACCAGGGACTCGGCGAAGTAGCGATTCACCGTCATGTACGCCGCGAATTCCCCTGGGTCGTAGCGGAAAGCGCCGGGGAAATAATGATGCAAAGGCCACAGCGATCCGTTGCAGAAGCCGTTGTAATACGCGTCGAAATTGGCGCTCGGCAAATCAACGGTCACGAAGCGAATACCGTCTTTTTCGTGGATCTCCGGCTCACCCGGGACTTCCTGGGTTTTACCGCTCCAGCCGAACCATATTCCTCCATCCGGCCCCTGCAGCGCCGCCAGGACCCCAACCGCAAGTCCTCCGGGCGACAGGCTCTGGTCGGGAAGCGCGACGCGATTGGAGACGACGATTAGCCTGGCCATGGCACGTGGTCAGTTGGCGGCCTTCGCCTCTCCCTCTCCCCGAGTCAGCGCGATGATGCGCTGGAGCAGATCCTCCGGATCCACAGGTTTCGTGAGATGCTCATCGAAGCCCGCTTGACGGCTGCGCCGCACGTCGTCCGCCTGGCCCCAGCCGGTCAGTGCAATCAGACGTGCCGTGCGTCCCCAAGGCAGAGACCGAAGACGTCGAGCGACCTCGTGCCCGTTCAGATACGGCAGGCCAAGGTCGAGGAGCACCACCGCCGGCTCGAGTATCCCCGCTATCTCGACCGCCGTGCGCCCGTCATAGGCGACTCGGGTTTGATAGCCGGCGAGTTTCAGAAACTGCGCCAGCGAATCGGCTGCATCGACGTTGTCGTCGACAACTAGGACTCGAATGCGATCCGCTCCCAGGACGGACACCTTGGTGGCATCCGCGAGCGACTCCTGCATGGCCGGAAGCTCCGCGGCACGGGGCAAGAGCACCCGGAACTCGCTGCCGCGCCCGGGCCCGTCGCTGTGCGCCGCGATGCTCCCGCCGTGCAGGTCGACCATCTGCTTGGCAAGCGCCAAGCCAATGCCGAGGCCCGTCTGACGCGCGTTGTGCTCGCCCTGAGTAAACATCTCGAAGACATGGGGCAGGAGCTCCGGCGATATTCCCCGCCCGGTGTCACGCACGCGCGCGACGATCATCGCCCCATCGACTGCACCCGAAACAACGATCTTCCCGCCGGCCGCCGTAAATTTGATCGCGTTGTTGATGAGGTTGCCGATGATTTGGATTAGCCGCGTCTCATCGCCGCGCACCGGAAGGGGGTCGTCAGGAAGCTCCACGCGAAGCTCTTGCTCCACGGATTCCGCCAACGGTCGAGCTGCATCGACGGCGTGCTTGAGGACCAAGCGCATATCGACCGAGTCGCGCTGGATTTCAAGCGTGCCTCGTGTGATTCTCGACACGTCCAGCAAGTCGTCGAGCAGCCGCGCCATGTGCGCCAGCTGACGATCGATCATGCGCCTCGCATCCGCCGCCATCTCCGGCGGCGTGCCAGGCTTCATGAGTTGAGTCGCGTATCGAATGGGAGCGAGTGGATTCCTGAGTTCGTGGGCGAGGGTCGCGAGGAACTCATCCTTGCGGCGATCCGAACGGCGCAGACGCTCCTCGAGAGCGCGCCGCTCCGTAAGATCACTGATGACCGCGACCCAGCCGATCGGCACGGGGGATCCATTCCAGATCGGAGTGTATGTGGCGTGGATCCACCGATTCGGATCGACCTCCGATCCCCACGCTCCCTCATATTCGACGGTCTCTCCGCCAAGAGCGCGCAGGAAGTAGGGCTCGAGCCGCTCAAAGAGCGTTCGGCCGAGGACCTCCTCGATTTTGCGCCCTTGTATCTGCTCAACCTGCCCGGCGGAAGCACCCACCGCTCGCGCATAGGCCGGGTTCGCCCAGATATATTCCAGCTCCCGGCTACACTGCGCCACGCCGACGGACATGGCGTTCGTCACGACTTCGAGCCGCTGCCGCGCTTGATCCCGGGCGCGCGCCGCCGAGTATTGCGCAGTCACATCAAGGCTAAATCCGGCCCAGGAACTCACCCTGCCGTCCAGCGCTCGCAGCGCGATGCCGCGGCTCCATACTCTGCGAACCGCACCGTCGTGCCCGCGAAGCGAATACTCCCAGTCCCAGGGCTCGCCGGTCGCTTTGCAGCGTTCCCACCGGGCGGCGGCCTCTTGGATCTCCTCTGCAGGCGCTTGAATCGCAGACCAGACTTGCGCCTCGGCTTTCTCGAGCGTCGCGCCGAGGAAATCGAGATAACGGGCGCTCACGAAGGTCAAGCGTCCCGCCGCGTCCGCGCTCCACATGCCGAAATCAAACGCTTCGCTGACCGAGCGATAGCGCAGTTCGCTCAATTCGAGCGCGGCGAGGTACCGCTTGAATCGGGCATCGCTCTCAACCAAGTCGTGTTGTGTCGACGCATGCGCCGCGAGCGCCTGATCGAGCCGACGTTGGCGTTCATAGACCCGATAGACGAGGGCGATGAGCGCCGAACAAATCGCCGCATAGACCGTGAACTCCAGTACAAGGGATTCCTGCGCACCGCGCGGCAGCAGAAACAGGTAATAGCCGATCACATACCCCAAGACAGCGGCCAGAATTGCCGGCCTTGCTCCCCAGAACCACCCGATGATGGCAACCGCCGCATAGAACGTGCCGAGAGGATAATGATCACCCAAGAAGCGTGTGAGGCTCGAGCGCACGAGCACCGCCACGCCGGTGATCAGTACGGCGCAGGCATACGGCACCATCCGCCGCAACAAAGGATCCATGAGCAACGCCTTCCCCGCCTGGCCAGTCTTGAAGGCTGTAGCTCGGCGCACAGCGCGGCAATAGGAATTTCGGAGGGGGGCGGGTAGGACGACGCCGACACGCGCGCGTTACACGCCACGTCTCTCCTCGCCCCGACACCCTTTCTCAGGCCACTTCGAACAGCCCGGCCGCCCCCATTCCGCCGCCGATGCACATCGTCACCACGACGTATTTCACGCCGCGGCGCTTGCCCTCGATCAGCGCATGACCGACCAGGCGAGAACCTGAGACTCCGTACGGATGTCCGACCGCGATGGCACCGCCATCGACATTGAGGCGCTCGGCGGGAATACCGAGCCGATCGCGGCAGTAGATGACCTGCACCGCGAACGCTTCGTTCAATTCCCACAAGCCGACGTCATCGACGCGCAGGCCGGCCTTGGCCAGGAGTTTGGGCACTGCGAAGACCGGCCCGATGCCCATCTCATCGGGCTCGCATCCCGCTACCTGAAAGCCGCGAAAGATTCCGAGCGCGCTCAAGCCTTTTTTCTCCGCCCGCTTCGCATCCATGACGATGCACACCGACGCGCCGTCGGAGAACTGACTCGAATTGCCCGCCGCGATCACGCCGCCCGGCAGGGCTGCGCGGATTTTCGCAACGCCTTCATAGGTCGTGTCGGGCCGAATGCCCTCGTCGGCGCGGATGGTCACTTCGCGGGTGACGATGGCTCCAGAACCCTTGTCGGCCACCGCCATCACCGTGGTCATCGGCACGATTTCATCGTTGAAGCGGCCGGCTTGCGCCGCCGCGGCTGCGCGCAACTGACTCTGCACGCCGTACTCATCCTGCAGTTGCCGCGGTATGTTGTAGCGCTTGGCGACATTCTCCGCGGTCTGCAGCATGTTCCAGTAGATTTCTGGTTTGTGCCGCACCAGCCACTGTTCTTTGAGCATGCGCAGATTGGCCTGGTTTTGAATGCAGGAGATCGACTCCAGGCCGCCGGCCGCATATATCTCGCCCTCGCCGGCCATCACTCGTTGCGCCGCGAGCGCGATGGTTTGCAGACCGGTGGAGCAGAAGCGATTCACCGTGACTCCGGCCGTGGTGACCGGACAGCCGGCGCGCAGCGCCACCTGCCGCGCCACGTTCATCCCGGCCGCGCCTTCCATGAATGTGCCGCCGACGATGACGTCCTCGACTTCCTTCGGATCCAACCGTGCCCGCTGCATCGCGTGCTGCAAAACGTGGCCGGTGAAGGTCACCGGATGCGTCATGTTGAACGCGCCTCGCCAGGATTTCGCGAGCCCAGTCCTCGCGGTTGCGACAATTACGGCGTCCGTCATGATTGAACTCCCCAACTGGCGAAGGTTTTGCCTTCTGAGGCGAGTTGCTCCAGCAAACGGGCGGGCTTCCACGCGTCCGGCTGATAGTCCTTCGCGAATTTGCGCATCGCCCGCAGAATATTGGGCAGGCCGACGGTATCGGCGTAGAACAGCGGTCCGCCCCGAAAATCCGGGAATCCATATCCGGTCAGGTAGACGACGTCGATATCCGAGCCGCGCAGCGCGATGCCCTCCTCGAGGATGCGCGCTCCTTCGTTGATCAAGGAATACAGTGCGCGCTCGACGATCTCATCGTCGCTGACCGGGCGCCGCGCAATTCCCAGCCGTGCCGACTCTTCGAGGACGATCTTGTTGACGAGCTCGGAAGGGACCGGCGTTCGGTCGCCGGGCTTGTAGTCGTACCAGCCAGCGCCCGTCTTTTGACCGAAACGTCCCAGCTCGCAGATGCGATCCGGCGTCTTGGAGAATACGCGGTCCGGATACTCGACATACAAGCGCTTGCGGATGTACCAAAGAATATCGTTGCCCGCGAGATCGCTCACCCGAAACGGTCCCATTGCAAAACCGAATTTTTCCATCGCCTTGTCGATTTGCTGCGGGAGCGCTCCCACGTCCAGCAGCAGCTCCATCTGGCGGAAATATGCATTCATCATGCGATTGCCGATGAATCCATCGCAGACACCTGAAATGACGCCGACCTTCTTGATTTGCTTGGACACGGCCATGCTGGTCGCCACCACATCCTTGCCGCTCTTGGCGCCGCGCACGATCTCGAGCAGCTTGCTGACGTTCGCCGGGCTGAAAAAGTGCAGCCCGATCACGTCCTGAGGCCGCCGCGTGAAAGACGCGATCTTGTTCAAATCCAAGGTCGAGGTGTTCGATGCGAGGATCGCCCCGCTCTTCGCGACCTCGTCGAGCTTCTCGAAGACTTGCTTCTTAACCGCCATATCTTCGAACACCGCCTCGATCACGAGGTCGGCGCCCTTGATGTCCTCGTACGACAGGGTTCCGGTGATTTGCCTGAGGCGCTTGTCGAATTCGTCCTGGGTGAGGCGGCCCTTCTTCAGCGTGCTTTCGTAATTCTTCTTTACCGTGCCCAAGCCTTTGTCGAGCGCGGCCTGGGTCGTCTCGAGCACCGTCACCGGGATGCCCGCGTTGGCGAAATTCATGGCGATGCCGCCGCCCATCGTACCGGCGCCGATTACCGCCACCGATCTGATCGAGCGCAACGGAGTGCTGCTCGGAACGTCGGGAATCTTGGCGGCCGCGCGCATGGCGAAAAACGCGTGCCGCAATGCCTTGGACTCCGGCGTGTTCAATAATTCGATGAACAGGGTCCCTTCGGTCTTCATACCTTCGTCGAAGGGTTTGAGCGCGGCCGCCTCTACGGCGTCGACGCATTTTAGCGGCGCAGGATAATTCTTGGCGAGCGGAGCGATGGCGCCGCGCGCGAAATCCAAAAACGCCTCCGCATTCGGAAAATCTATCCTGATATCGCGGGCTTTTTTCAGCGGCAGATTCGAGGCGATGACGCGTTCGGCAAATGCCACCGCTGCCGGCAGCAGGTCGCCGTCGGCAATCGAATCGAGCAATTCGGTCTCCGCCAAATCACGCGCGCTCACGGGATTGCCGCTGACGATCATGTTCAGCGCCCGTTCGACGCCTACCAGGCGCGGCAACCGCTGCGTGCCGCCCGCCCCCGGCAGAAGCCCCAGCTTCACCTCAGGCATTCCGAGCGGCGCCGCGGCGGCGCCTACGCGATAGTGGCATGCCATGGCGAGTTCCAGTCCTCCGCCCAGCGCGAGTCCGTTGATCGCAGCGACCACCGGTTTCGGCGAGTTCTCGATCAGCGAAAGCAAGTCCGACAAAGACGGACTTGCGGACATGGCGGGCAACCCGAATTCGCCTACGTCCGCGCCCCCGCAAAACGCATTGCCTGACCCGACAATTACGACCGCGCGGATTGACTCCTCGCTTGCCGAGCGTTCAAGTCCGTCGGCGACGGCGGTACGGAGCCCGGCGCGCAGCGCGTTGACCGGCGGATTATTCAGCGTGATCACGGCGACGGCGCCCTGTGAAGTATAGTCAGCGTATGCCATGCGCTCTCCTTGGTAGGCTCGGAAGTATACCGCTTTGAACCGGCTCCCCTCACCGCTCTCGTGGCTCTCGGCGGCGTTGCTGATGACCTGGTGCGTGGGCATGTTCGGGCGCGGATACTGGACTCCGGACGAGCCGCGTGAAGCGGACATCGCCTGGCGCATGAGCGGGCAGGCGGACAAAGCGGTCCCGCTGTTGGCGGGCGAGGCCTTTTGCGAGAAGCCGCCGCTGACCTATTGGGTTGCGGCCGTCCCCATCCGGCTCTTCGGCGCGCAAGCCTGGTCGGCGCGATTACCGAATCTGCTTTACGCCGTGATCACGGCGCTCGGCGTCGGCCTCATGGCCCGGCGCAGCGCCGGGGACCTCGCGGGTCTCGTCGCCGCGGCGGCGATGAGCACCTTCCTGCTGTCGTATCAAGTGGCCATCTGGCTCGCGACCGATGCACCGCTCCTCGCGAGCGTCTCGATCGCACTCCTGGGCGCGTACCGGGGCTTTTATGCGGCCGACAC
>Ga0210402_10005323_pt1 | contig 11550 bp, 9 predicted proteins | sample IncBWC7MmetaG_FD_161055 | JGI IMG/M metagenome (GOLD analysis project Ga0210402, IMG submission 161055) | Forest soil microbial communities from Barre Woods Harvard Forest LTER site, Petersham, Massachusetts, United States - Inc-BW-C-7-M | ecosystem: Environmental > Terrestrial > Soil >... | reverse complement strand
CAGCCCCACTTTTATCTTTGCGGGCTGTAAGTACAGCCCGCACCCGGCGCTTGCAACAATGCGGCCTAGAAGCGTAAACTCGCGCCAGGTTGATTGGGCTGGCCGAGCGACGGTGCGGTTGACCCCGGTGTATTGCGTTTTTCCGAGAACTTTTTTGTGTCGTTGCTCGTGATGTATTCGATGGTCCTGCCCTGATTTGTCCCTGATCTGGCTTTCGCTGAAACCACAAATGGAACGATGCTGGACGAGCTGGCGGCCTCCGCGGTGGAGGCGAGTCAGTACGAAGGGAGGGTTTCTATATGGAAACTGCAATCGGAGTATTTCCCACACGCGAGCAGGCGGAAGAGGCGCTCAAGAGTCTGCTGGGGCATGAGGTTCCGCAAGAATCGGTGGTGTACCTGACGCGGTCTGAATACGACGCGAGCTCGATCGGAAAGCAGTTCGGCACATCTGCCGGTGACGTGGCAGGTGGAACGGCGGACGGGCGTGATGGAATTGCCGCGAACAGTTTACTGACCATTCCGCGCATTGGGCCGGTATTCGCAGTGGGACCTGATTCCGCCACGTTGCTGGGAGTGGGGCTGGGAGTGGCTGGCGCGAACGGCGGAGCGGCTACTGCGCGCGACATTGGCGAAGACGGCGAGGCTCGGCTGACGAAGTCGGGGGATAGCAGGTTGGAAGACCTCGGGTTATTCAACCGGGTGCTGAATGAGGGGTACTCGGTGATCATCGTTCGAACGCCGTTTCCAGGGATCGCCGCCATCGCTTGCGAAATTCTGGACCGGGTGAGCCTCAGGATGAAGAAGAGCAGCACTTCGATATCAATGGTGACGATTCGAGAGGTGAATGGGCCGGTAGTCGCGTACGTGGTAGGTAGAATTGCTCTGGCCGAAGGAACGCTGCTGCTTCGCGATATGGTGCAAGATTTCCTGCGGCGAGGGAATGACCAGATTGTTTTGGACCTGAACGATGTCGATTTTATCGATAGCGCCGGACTGGGCGAGCTGGTGCGTAGTCATGCTGCAGTGCGCAGCCAGGGCGGTCAGCTAAAGCTGGTGAATCCCAGCGCGAGCGTTTGGGACTTGTTGAAAATAACAAAGCTGGATCAGGTGTTCGACATTCCACCAGACGAGGCGACCGCGCTGGCAGGTTTTAGGAAATCCTCGGCGGCTTCGACAGCGTAAGACGGCTTGCAGCCCTGCGTGGGTCAGTTTCCGATTAGCACGGCGGTCGGGCACATACCGCAGGTCGAATTTAATAACCGACCAGCAGCGCACAGGCGGGACGCGAACTTGCAACCCACTTCCCATCCACCTTTTCCATGACGTAGGTCGCTCCACTCGCGCAACGCTCGCCGCACCTCAATAGATATTTCACGACAGCAAACTGGTGTTTTTTGTCGAACGCAATTTCTGACAGAACTAGGAAATTCAATTCGGAGCCTTCTGGTTTAGAATCCGCGGTCAATTTCTCCTTTTGGGCATTTGGTGACGCATCGCGCTGCCTGAGAAGCTCTATCTGCTCGTGACGATCAACGAGTTTTAGGTCCATTCCTTTAGTGATTTCTGGCCCAAAAACATGAGTCGTTCGCATGGCGTCAGAAATATCTTCCAGTTCGATTCCGCTTAGGCAAGGTCGTGTTTCTGGAAAACCCGTGAAGTCGAACGGCATGCTAACCGTCGACAGGTTTCTGAAGCGAAGGGCAGGAAGCATATTAAGGAATCCGCGATATACGCTCAGCTGCTCATCACTGAATGGTGAGCGGCTGAGTACGGGCGTGTGCTTACAGCCCGAAACTAGAATGGACAGCAGAGCAAATGCCACAAAAACCCGTCCGGTGCCACTCATTTCAAATCGCCTCTGAGAACTAGTTTAGAGGCCAAGAGATGAACTACGCGTGGTTTACAGTGAGTACGTGTCCAGTTCCTTACGAGGCGGCAAACCAATAACGAGGTATTTCGGAGCCGGGTTACGATTCAAGTCCCGATTTGTCGATTATCCGAAGCTGACCGACTACCGGCGGGTGGGCTGCTTGGCGATTCTTCGCTATAATCCTGATTATGAAAGCACATGTTTGGGTTATGCCGAAGCGCACGGTGCTCGATCCGCAGGGACAGACCATTCAGCACGCACTTTCCGGGCTGGGCTACGCGGCCATCACCGACGTTCGCCAGGGGAAGTTTTTTGTGCTCAATCTTGATGGCTGGTCGCGCGACGAGGCGCAGCAGCAGTTGGAGAAGATTTCCAAGGAAGTGCTGACCAATCCGGTGATTGAGGAATACCGGTTTGAGATTGTGGAGTAGGAGCGAACGTCCTAGGGTGCAAGGCGTCGGCCAGGCTGCCAGCCTGCTTGGCAGACCTTGCCAATTTTGGAGTTGAGATTCTTCGGCGATCCTTATCGGATCGCCTCAGAATGACAAATGGAAAGGCCTTTCGGCACGGCTGAAGCCGTGCCCTCCCAAAGCAGACGGCTTCTCGTTTCGCGTCATCGCAACTCGCAAATTCCTCGCCCTTTTGCTTCGCATGCTACGCTTCTAGTTACGCCTTCTAGGAGAGTTGCTGCATGTGCGGAATTGTGGGCTACATCGGGCCCAAAAAAGTTGTTCCGGTCATTATTGAGGGGCTGCGCAAACTGGAATACCGCGGCTACGATTCGGCTGGGATCGCGGTGGTGGATTCCGCGGGCAAACTGGAAATTCGGCGCGCTTCCGGCAAATTGCGCAATCTGGAAGAGGTCATCCAGAAAAGTCCGATCGATGGAACTTACGGAATCGGCCACACCCGCTGGGCCACGCACGGCCGTCCCACAGAAGAAAACGCGCACCCGCATCGCGATTGCACTGGACAAGTCGTTGTCGTGCACAACGGGATCATCGAGAATTATCTGGAACTCAAGGAACAACTGCAGCGCGAAGGGCACAAGTTCGTCACTGAAACTGACACGGAAATTGTGGCGCATCTTGTCGAGAAAAATCTGCAAGCACCGGGAGGCGGCAAGGTTCCTCTTGAGGAAGCGGTCCGCAAATCGCTTAAGCAACTGCGCGGAATCTACGCGCTGGTTTTTCTATCGACCAGCGATCCCAACAAGATTGTCGCGGCGCGGCTTGGACCTCCCGCGGTTATCGGACTTGGCGACGGCGAATATTTTGTGGCCAGCGATATTCCCGCGCTGCTGGAACACACCCGCAACATGTTTTTTCTGGGCGATGGCGATATCGCGGTGCTCACCGAAAAAGGCGTTCGCGTCATGGACCACGACGGCAAGCCGGTCGAACGCAAGCCACATCACGTCGCCTGGGATCCGATCATGGCGGAAAAAGGAGGCTACAAGCACTACATGCAGAAAGAGATTTTCGAGCAGCCGCGCGCGGTGCGCGACACCTTTATCGGACGCATTTCGCAGGACAGCGGAAAAATCTATCTCGGCGATTTGGGGCTCAGCCAACAGCAGTTCCGCGAATTCAAAAATGTGCGCATCGTGGCCTGCGGCACCAGTTGGCATGCCGCCCTAGCGGGAAAATTCATGATCGAGCGGCTGGCGCGCCTTCCGGTGGAAGTGGACTACGGCAGCGAATTTCGCTATCGCGATCCGATTCTCGATGCGAAAACTTTGACGGTGTGCATCAGCCAGTCCGGAGAAACCGCCGACACCATCGCGGCGCAGCGCGAAGCAAAACAAAAAGGCTCGCCAACGCTGGCAATTTGCAATGTTCTCGGCTCGATGATCACGCGCGAAGCCGCCGGAACGATTTTGACGCATGCCGGGCCGGAGATTGGGGTTGCTTCGACAAAGGCATTTACCGCGCAACTGACCGCGCTGGTGCTGCTGGCGATTTATTTGGGCGAAACACGCGGCGCTTTGTCCAGTGAAGGTGCGAAAAATCTTTTGCAGGAATTCATCACCATCCCGCACAAGATTGAAACCATTTTGCAAGCAGATCACGCCGGATTTTACGAAACGCTCGCGCGGCAATTTTTCCGCTGCTCGGATTTTCTGTATCTCGGACGCGGCATTCACTATCCGATCGCGCTGGAAGGCGCGCTGAAGCTGAAGGAGATTTCGTACATCCATGCCGAAGGCTATCCGGCCGGCGAAATGAAGCATGGCCCCAACGCGCTGATTGACGAAAATCTGCCAGTGGTGGTGCTGGCCACGCGCGACGACAATGATCCGGCTTCGGTGACGCTGTACGAAAAAAGCGTGTCGAATATTAAAGAGGTGAAAGCCCGCGATGGAATTGTGATTTCCATTGTTACGCAGACTGATCATCTCGCGCGCGAAGCCTCGGACCATTTGATTGAATTGCCGCCCGCTCCGGAATTATTGGTGCCACTGCTGGAAATTATTCCGCTGCAACTCCTCGCCTACCACATCGCCGTGCGCCGCGGCTGCGACGTCGATCAGCCCCGTAACCTGGCGAAGTCCGTTACGGTAGAATAGTTTGATGCGACGGACGGTTCCCTCTTTCGCGGCAACAGCAATTGCCGCGCTGGTTTTAGTTCTTTGCTGCGCGTCAGTAAACGCGCAGACGGCGGAGTTGCGGGAAGTTAAGAGTGACGGGCAGAAGAAACTGACGGAGGCGCAGGTTGCGGAGTTGGCGGGGTTGAAGGTAGGGGCGCAGGTAGGCAAGGAGGATTTGCAGAAGGCGGCGGACGCGCTGGTGACTTCTGGGCTGTTCGCGACGGTGAAGTACGACTTTAAGACGCGCGCCGAGGGACTAACCTTAAATTTTCACGTGACGGAATCGCCGCGGATTTCGGCTTACTACGATAATTTTCCGTGGTTTGGCGATTCGGAATTGAATGATGCGATTCGCGCGCGGCTTCCCTTTTTTGACGGGACGCTGCCCGAAGGTGGGAACGTGGTGGAGTTTGCCACGGACGCGATTCACGCACTGCTGAAGTCGCACAATCTGGATTTGGCGGTGCAGCATCAGGTGGTGGCGAATCCGCTGGCGGATGGAAATATCCAGCAATTTGCGGTGGAAGGCGCGGGATTGCAGATCGCGAGCTTGAGTTTCAGCGACGCGGCGCTGGCAACGAACGGCGCGGTGCAGCAGCATCTATCGGAAATTACCGGCAAACCTTATTCGCGCACGACGATTGAAGTATTTCTGGCGGAGCACATCCGGCCGGTTTATTTGAAGCAGGGATTTTTGCAGGCCAAGCTGGGACCGCCGGAAATACGATTGAGCGGACCACCGACGGCGAAATTGCCGGAGCAGCTTCCGGTGTTTGTGCCGATTGCGGCGGGAGATATTTACAAGCTGGGAGAGTTGCAGTGGTCGGGAAACAATGTGATTTCTTCGATCGCGCTGGAATCCTATTTTGCGATGAAGCCAGGCGCGGTGGCGGATGGAATGGAAATCGAAGCGGCGCTGGACCGGATTCGAGAAGAGTATGGGCGGCGAGGATATCTGGATGCGGCGGTGCAACCGGCGACTTCGTTTGATGAAGCGGCGCACACAGTTTCGTACAAGGTCGGAATTACCGAAGGCACGCAATATCACATGGGCGGGTGGGTGATCACCGGAGTTTCGACGAATGGCGAAGCGAAAGTGCGCGCGACTTTTCCGATTGCGGCGGGTGATGTGTTTGACAAATTGAAGTACGAGGATTTTTTGACCAAGCTGCAGACGCATTCGCCGGTGATTTTTGGGGATTTGCCGATTCACTATGAGAGCGTCGGGCACTGGTTGAGGACGGATGGGGCGAAAGCGACCGTGGATGTGTTGCTGGATTTTAAGTAGGAAGAGAGTTGAACAGTTGAAGAGTTGAAGAGTTCAAGAGTTCAAGGGTTCAAAAGTTGGGCGTGAGCCAGGGTGGTTGTGGTAGGTGATTGACGCGGTGAGTGGGCTATACTTTTGGCGATGAGTGCGTTTGTACAAATTCGGAAGCGGGAAGCGGGCGAGGCGGATGCCGGCGCAAAAGAAATGGTGCTGCTGGCGCGGCTGGCGGAACTGCCTTCACTGGTGATTGCGGTGTCGGGCGGGGCGGATTCGGCGTATCTGGCGTGGGCGGCGCACCAGGCGCTGGGCGCGAAGGCGCTTTCGGTGACGGCGATTTCGGCTAGTTTTTCGGCGCACGATCGGGCGGAGCTGGAAAAGTTTGTGGCGCATAGTGGAGTGCGGCATGAATTTGTGGAAACGCATGAGATGGAGAATCCGGCATACCGCGCGAATGCTGGAGACCGGTGCTACTACTGCAAGGATGAATTGTTTAATGTGCTGGATGAACTGGCGAAGGCGCGCGGATTTGCGGCGGTTGCGTACGGCGTGAATGCGGATGACACCAGCGATTTTCGGCCCGGGCATCGCGCTGCGGCGGAACATCAAGTGCTGGCGCCGCTGTTGGAGGCGGGTATGACGAAGGCTGATATTCGGGAGCTTTCGCAAAGGGCGGGACTTCCGACGTGGGACCGGCCAGCGTCGGCGTGCTTGTCATCGCGATTGCCGTATGGGACAGAAGTGACGGCGGAGAGATTATTGTTGGTGGAAAACGGTGAAGCGATTTTGCGGGAGCTGGGATTCCGGCAATTCCGGGTGCGGTTGCACGACAAGCTGGCGCGAATCGAGATCGCTCCGGAAGAGTTGGCGGCGGCGATGACGCCGGAAATGGGCGCGACGATTGCGCGGCGGTTTAAGGCGACGGGATTCCTGTATGTGGCAATCGATTTGGAAGGATACCGGCAGGGGTCGTTGAACGCGGCGTTGAAGAAGCGGTAGATTGGGCGTTGCGAGGCACTTGGCTCCAGGGAACATCCGCGGCGCGGCGTTCGTATCTATAGAGTGAGTGGTGAGTACCAGGTAGTGAGTGGCGACCGCGATGGACGTTATCGCACGCGGAGGAAGTAATGATTCAGAGACAAATTACGACATGGATGCTGCCGGTTGCGGCGGTCGCGTTGCTGCTGGCGGGATGCGAGGCGGGCGGCGAATCGAAGGGCTCGTTTGACAAGACGCTGACGGTTTCGGGTCCGATCAAACTGGACTTGTCGAATGCGAGCGGGACGGTGCGGATTACCGGAAGCTCGGACAACAAAGTGCACATTCACGGGGACATTCAGTCGCACGGAATGTTTTTTAATGACCCGGAAAAACAGGCCAAGGAATTGGCTGCGAATCCGCCGATCGAGCAGAAGCCGGACGTTATTCGAGTGGGCAGAGACGTAAAGAGGTATGTTGGCGTTTCGATCGACTACACGATTGAATTGCCGCGGAATTCCGAAGTGTCAACGAGCGTGGCTTCCGGTTCGCAGACCATCAGCGACTTGCAAGGGCCGGTGAAAGTGGATTCGGCTTCGGGGTCGATTTCGATCAGCAAGATTGAAAAGTCGGTGCAAGTGAACTCGGCGAGCGGATCGATTACCGCGCAGGATTTGGGCGATGATTTTCACGCGAGCTCGGCTTCCGGGAGCGTGACGGCGACGAATGTCAAAGGGGATGTAAGGATTCACGCAATTTCCGGGTCGATGGAGATTGCGGCGCCAGGAGCGCGAGTGGAGGCAGGCACCACCAGCGGCACGGTCGAGATCAATGGCGCGGGTAATGACGTGAACGCGAATTCGATGGCGGGGCGGGTTTCGGTGCGGGGAAATCCGTCGGGCAACAGTTACTGGAATTTGAAGACGACTTCGGGAAGCGTGGAAGTGCAGGTGCCGCGGTCGGCGAATTTTCATCTGTCGGCGCAAGCGGTGTCCGGGCAGATTGAGGCGGGGATTCCGATCGTGATTGAGGATCAGGACAAGCACAGTTTGCGGGCGCGGGTGGGCAACGCGGGCGGCCGGGTGGAGATTCACACGATCTCCGGCGGGATTAAGGTAGAGCCGGCTTCTTGAGTTGGTTGTGGAAGTAAGCGCGGAGATGAGTCATTACGTGGCGGACCGCCTCAGGAGGCGGTCCCTACAAGGGCCTTCAGCAGTCGAGAATTTCGAGGAATTTCCGAGTTCGCGATACAATCCAAATCATGATTTACCGGTGCGCGATTGCGGCGGGTTTGTGTTTTTGGTGCGCACTAATTCCTTCTTCTCTTGCGGCGCAGACGAGTACTGGCACATCCAGTGGCGTTTCGAATCCTACTTCAAAGCAGACTGCAACGGACAAGAAATCCGGGCAAAAACAGGCTGCGGCAAAGCCACTGTCTGAAGCGGAAGAATTGCAAAAAGCGATTGCCGACGCGGGAAACGACCGCGCGGCGCTGGTGAAGAATCTGCAGGCGTTTCTGGAGAAATATCCGGATGCGCCGGAGCGCCCGCAGATTTATCGCGCACTGGTGGAAGCGTGCACGCAATTCCATGATGAAGGGTGTGCGACGAATTATGCGGAGCGGATTGTGGCGCTGACGCCGGACGACGTTTCGATGACGCTGCTGGCGATTCAACTGCTGGAGCGAACCGGCGACCCGCCCGGATTGAAGCGAGCGGTGACGTATGCGACGCGGGTGTATGACGCTGTGCGCGACACGCCGGTGCTGGAAAAATCGCCGCGGGTATCCATGGAGGAGTGGGAAGGCCAGAAAAAGCGCGATGAATCGGCGGTGCTGGCGTTGCGAGGGCGGCTCGAAGGGCGGCTGCAGGATAACGCCGCGGCGCGGAAGGATTATGAGCAGAGTTATGCACTGTTACCGAACTCGAGCGCGGCGTTAAGGCTCGGCGAAATGGACGAGCTGGCGAAAAATTACAATGCGGCGGCGACGGAGTATGCGCGGGCGTTCGCGCTTTCGGATACCGCAACCAAATCTGGAAACCGGCGGGAGATTCGGGAGAAGCTGGGGAATGCATGGCGGCTGGCGCGTGGGAGTGACGCGGGGCTCGGCGATTTTCTGCTGAAGACGGTTGATGACGTGACCGCGTCGGCGGCGGCGCCGCGGCCTAAGCGCAACGAGCACTTGAAGGATGCGTTTGCGTTTGTGTTGCGAACGGCGCCACAGGGCGTGCCGTATCCAGTTGGTCCGCAAAAAGGAAAAGTAATGGTGATTAATTTCTGGGCGACGTGGTGCGGGCCGTGTCACGCGCTGGAACCGATTTATGAAAAGCTGGCGGGGCGCTACGCCGGAAACCCGGAGGTGGTGTTTCTTTCAGCGAATTGCGATGAAGATGAGTCGCTGGTGGGGCCGTACCTAGCGGAGCGGAAACCGCATTCGAACGAAGTGTTTGCGGACGGATTAGAGGAACTATTTGGAGTGGAATCGTTTCCGACGGTGCTGATACTGGATCATGCGGGCAAAGTTGTGTTTCGCGCGAATGGATTTGATCCGGAGACGATTGAGCAGGAGTTGGGGGACGCGATCAAGCAGGCGGCGGGGATGACGGCGAGTGTGGAGAAGCCTGCGGCGCCGGTGGCGCAGTAGAAGGAACCGAAGCCAAGAAAAAGATAACGCAGAGACGCGGAGTTGCCAGAGGGCCGCAGAGAATTTGGTGTGCGCGGATGGATGCAAGTTGGCGGCGGGGCGAAGGAAAGAAGATAACGACAACCAGGAAAAAGAAAGAGCAGCGGAATAAAGCCGCTGCTGCACAAACCAATGGCGGACCTAGCTTGCTGATACGCCGTTCGCGCGACGCGATATTTCAGCGGCGACTTCGGTTGCGGCGAGGATGGTGTTGGCGTGGATGCGGATGGTGTCTTCGACGCGGCGGGCGTAGCCACCGGCGAGAGTGGTGGCGACCGGAATGTTGCGGGAGCGGGCGAGTTGGAAAACGCCTTTGTCGCGAGCCTTCAGTCCGGATTTAGAGAGGCGCAGGCCGCCTAGTTGGTCTTCGCAGAATGGGTCAGCGCCGCCAACGTAAAACAAAATATCGGGACGGAATGCGTCGAGTGATTTTTCGACGGCGGGGAGAAGTGTGGAAAGGTATTCGTCGTCTTCGACGCCGTCGTCGAGCGGAAGATCGAGATTTGAGGATGGTTTGTGCGCGGGGTAATTATTTTCTTGATGGATGGAGAGAGTGAAGACGGAATCGTCGTCACGGAAAATGTGGGCGGTGCCGTTGCCGTGGTGGACGTCGGTGTCAACGACGATGGCTTTCTTGATGGCTCGATCGGATTGCAAGCGGCGGATGGCGACGGCGACATCGTTGAGCGCGCAGAAGCCTTCGCCATGGCTGGCGTAAGCGTGGTGGAAACCCCCGCTGAGATTGCCGGCGAAACCGTCGCGCAGGGCAAGTTGTCCCGCGAGGATGGTGCCGCCAGCAGCGAGCCAAACGGCTTCAGCAAGTTCGGGCGAGTATGGGACTTCGAGTTTCATGATTTCGCTGGCGGTGAGGGTGCCGGTTTTTAGTTTGGTGACCCAGTCCTGGGTGTGGACGCGGAGAAGGTCTTCGTCGGAGGCGCGGTCGGGTTGCAGGATGTCATCGGCGGCGGCGATTTTTTCGTGGAGGAAGAGCTCGTACAGGAGGCGAAATTTTTGCGACGGGAAAACGTGTGCGCCGAGATTGAGGTCGTAGCAAGGGTGGTAGACGAGTTTGAAGGGGAGCATGGTGTTGGAATCGCGCGAGGTAATTTTACGAATACGGTTGGCGGCGGCGCAAGTGCTGCAATGGGCTGACATCGAAGAGGAGGAGAGATTCCTCGACTCCGCAGCCCGACGCGTTCGCAGGAGCGAACGCGGAATACAAACCGTCGGGCTGCTACGCTCGGAATGACAGTTAAATAGCATTGTGATGGCTCGCATGGAGAGCGGCGGCCAGAGCGGTCAGGGCATGCCGCGCCCCTACTGGAAGCGTCGGGCGGATTTCGTGAACAGCCAGAAGAAGATCGCGGCTAGTTTTCGCGGTCGAGGATGAAGTCTGGGAGAGTTAAAAGCGCGCGGGCGTATTCAGAATCGTCGGCGCCTTGGATGCAGGCTTTGGCGCGATGGGCGTAGTCGTGAGCGAGCTGGCGGGCGCGATCGAGTGCGCCGGATTCGTGGACGAGTGCGACGATGGTCTCGGGTTTGACGCTGATGAAATCCTTTTCTTCGAGGACGCGGGCGACGAGTTCGCGGGCATCGCGATGGCCGTTTTCCATAGCGTAGATGAGCGGCAAGGTGACTTTGCCTTCTTTTAGATCGCTGAGGACCGGCTTGCCGAGTTGTTCGGCAGAAGCGGTGAAATCGAGGAGATCGTCGACCATCTGAAAAGCGAGGCCGGAGTAGCGGCCGTAATCGGCGAGGGATTCCTCTTCGTCACCGCTGAGGCCGCCAAGGACGGCGCCGAGGCGCGCACAACCGCTGAACAGGCAGGCGGTTTTGTAGGTGGCGAGTTTTAGGGCGTCTTCTTCGTTGACGTCAATGCGGCCGATTTTAGCCAGTTGGATGAGTTCGCCTTCGACCATTTTTTGGGTGAGGTCGATGAGGATGTCGAGGATGCGGAAGTTACGCTCTTCGAGCGCCATCTGGAAGGACTGCATGTAGAGCCAGTCACCGGCGAGGACGCTGCGATGATTGCCCCAGCGGGAATTGGCGGAGGGGCGGCCGCGGCGCGTGTCGGCACTGTCAATGACATCGTCGTGGATGAGCGTGGCGCTGTGGAGGAGTTCGACAACGGCGGCGAGGCGGATGGCGCCGGGGCGGTTCGAA
>Ga0210402_10005322_pt1 | contig 11550 bp, 9 predicted proteins | sample IncBWC7MmetaG_FD_161055 | JGI IMG/M metagenome (GOLD analysis project Ga0210402, IMG submission 161055) | Forest soil microbial communities from Barre Woods Harvard Forest LTER site, Petersham, Massachusetts, United States - Inc-BW-C-7-M | ecosystem: Environmental > Terrestrial > Soil >... | reverse complement strand
GATTTGAAACTACCGGTGCTGCCCACGTCCGTGGTCGCACCCGCGCCGGAGGTGAAGGATGCGCTTTCGAGACGCGATGTCAATGCTCCGCAAGCGGCGATTGTCGAGCCTCCGGTTGAAGTTGCGGACGCGGGTTCGCGTCGACTGACGGATATCAATATCGGTCACACCCAAGTGGTGGCGCCGGCGCCGCAGTTACCGATGGGAGAGCAACGCGCGCTGTCGAGCATGACTCCACTGGATAATTCCGGCAATGCAGTGGTGCCGCCTCCGCCATCTGTTCAAGGCGCTGGAGGTTCGGGCGATGGGCGTTTGATTGCGCTGAACCTTCATCCCGCGGCTCCCAGCGGACCGGTTGATGTTCCCGCAGGCAACCGGCGAGGGACTTTCGCGGCGACGCCAGAGGGCAAGGCCGACGCGCCAGGGACGCCGGATATTCCCGCTGATAATCATCGCGGTGCGGCCAGCGGTGTTGGTAGTGGGCACGGCAGCGGCGATGCGGCAGGCTCGGGCAGTAACATAAGCGGCGTCCCGCCGGGGCTTGTTGTTGGCGCTGGCCCCAAGCCGGTAAGCGGTTCCGCGGTTGCTGGCGGCGCTTCCGGAGTCGCGAAGGGGAAGCCATCCGACTCTCCGCTGCTGGCGAGCGCAACTCCGCCGCGGGTTTCGGCTGTTCCGCGATCTTCCGAGTTGCCCAACAATGCCAGCGAACTCGAACGCAAGGTCTTTGGCGATCGGAAGTCCTATGCCATGATTTTGAATGTGCCCAATCTGAACTCCGCCGGCGGAAGTTGGGTGATGCACTTTGCGGAGTTGAAGGAAGCTGAAAAGCCGGGTGAGTTGGTCTATCCGACGGCCACCCAACAGGTGGATCCCGGATACCCACTTGAGTTGATGAAACAGAATGTTCAGGGCACGGTAGTGCTCGCGGCGGTCATTCGCGGCGACGGATCAGTCGGCGAAGTGAAGGTTCTCCGCGGGGTCGACGATCGTCTGGATCAGTATGCCAGTGCTGCGCTGTCGCGTTGGCGGTTTCGTCCTGCGACGAGGAATGGCGATCCTGTGGCGCTGCAGACCGTAGTCATGATTCCGTTCCGGCCCATGCGAAAGCCGGGTTTCTAGTTGACGGAAACGTAGGTAGCTAAGTTTCTACACCGGTGAGGGCGAGTAGGGTCAGCAATATCCGCTTAAGTCCCAGTTCACGTCCGATCCAATCGAACCATTCTTGAAGCGTGTGTGCTCCGCCGCCTACGCCACCGCCTCCGATGGCGATGGCTTCCCGGCCCAGCGACAGTGGGATGTTCGCATCGGTGGATGCACGCTGGATTTGCGCCGCGTTGCCCAGGTGCACGTCGACGGCGCGAATCACTTTCAGCATTCGAGCATTCCCATCCAATTCTCCCGCGGGACGATTGCCGATAGGAACAACCTCGTAACTGAGTCCCGAAGACCGCCTCTGGGATGAGATCCGCCGCTCACTGGCTCGCGATTCCTCCTCGACAGCCTGCTCCAGGGACCGTCGCAGGGAACCCTCCAACCGCTCCATCTCTGCCATCGAAGTAGATCGGATGTCAACGCGCATGCTTGCAGACTCAGGGATCGAGTTCACGGAAGTGCCCCCCCGGATCACGCCGACATTGAACGTCGTTTTCGGGGAGGACGGTAGCGAGGTCTGAGAGAACCAGTGGATGCATCGAGCCAGAACCAGGATCGGGTTGGGCATGCCAAAGTCGCTCCAGGAATGTCCCCCTGGGCCGCGCACGATGATTTCGAAGCGGCGGCTGCCCAGAGCTTCAGCCACGATGGTGTCGGAGCCCGCGCCGTCAAGGATCAGGCTGTAACGGATCGAATCTTTCCACGGGGCTTGGGAGAAAATGTGGCGCATGCCGCGCAAATCGCCTTCTCCTTCCTCGCCTACGTTGCCAATGAACAACAAGGGTGTGGCGAGCTCAATTTTGCAGGCGCGTAGGGCGGCGGCCACGGCTAGCAACGCTGCCACTCCAGCTCCATTGTCCGAAACTCCGGGCCCGTATAAACGGTTGCCCTGCTGCCGAAGGTTGAGAGGAGTTCCGGCGGGGAAAACGGTATCGATGTGAGCGCTGAGTGTGGTGTACGGCTTGGCTGAAGCCCGCTTGCCGCAATCCTGCCGAATGCCGAACACGTTACCTACTTCATCGATGTGAACATCTTCCAGACCCAGCGCGCGAAAACGTTCCTCCAGCCATTCGCCCCGGGCCGCCTCTCCAAACGGGGGAGCGGGAATGCGCGCCATCTCCAGTTGCCAGGCTGCGAACTGAGCTTCCTCGGCGCGAAGCCACGCGAACGCGGCGCGGATTTCTGGCAGGGCAGCGAGACGTGCGATCTCTTGCTGGACCGTGGGAGGCACGAACGGCACTTCGGCGCGCGGGCTGGGGGGCATGAGTTGACCACGTAATCTTACAACGTAGAGCCGCAAGGCTGCCCGATGTAGAATCTCGCTGGAGAGCGTGCCGACAGATGACAGTGCGTAGGTCAGTCAGCTTCGTGTGTCGTGATTGCAGCGGCCACAGCGTGTGCCGCTCCGATCACTCAACTCCGTTTCGGAGTGGTGAACCCTCAGATTGTCGAGCAGAGACTGAAGAGTTACAGCGACACAGACGTCGACCGAGAGGCCACGATGAAAGCTCTCTTTCAGTCGGCGGGGTGCTCGGAGGGAAGACTATCGAGCAACCGATCAAAGGATCGAAGCTGCCGAATGTAATATGCACTCTCCCAGGCCATACTGATTCAGTAATTCTGGTCGGCGCAAATTTCGACCACGCAGAAGTGGGCGACGGAGTGATCGATAACTGGAGTGGGGCGTCCATGCTTCCAAGCCTCTACCAGGCGCTGAACATTGAACCTCGGCGGGGGGCTCAACGGAATGGCAGTTGCGTTGAAAGTCCCGTTGACGGGAGCAAACATCGACTGGATTGCAGAGTTCCATGAAGGGCCCTTTGTCGAGCATCAAGTTCCAACGATCACGGTCCACTCTTTGATCAAGTCAATGCCGCTGCCCCTGTTACATCTGCATAAAGATAATTACAGCGCAGTTCATTTCGACGACTATTACAAGAGCTACCGGCTTCTAAGCGCTTATCTCGTGCTTCTGGATGGGTTGGCGGCTCGGTAGAGGTTAAGGTGTCGGATCTTGCCTGTGCAACGAGGGATCAGTGCCTAATCAGTCGATCAGCAGTAAGACGGCGATCGCGACAATAAGATCAGCCGGCGTCGGGATCGTGATTGCGGTGATAGCGGCCTGCGGGCCCCTGGATGCTCAGGTCCGCTTCGGAACCGTGAACTCTCGGGTGGTCGAGGAAAGACTGAAGAGTTACAAGGGCAACGATAGTGAACGAGAGGCTACCGTGAAAAGCCTTTTTCAGTCAGCGGGGTGTCTCGAGGACAAGCTCACCGAACAACCGGTGAAGGGATTGAAGCAGTCGAATGTAATTTGTCTGCAGCCGGGCAGTACCGACTCAGTAATTGTGGTGGGCGCGCACTTCGACCATGTAGACGCGGGAGATGGAGTTATCGACAACTGGAGCGGCGCGTCTCTGCTGCCAAGTCTGTATCAGGCTGTGAAGCTTGCGGCGCGTAAACACACGTTCATTTTCGTCTCCTTTGCCGGAGAGGAAAAGGGTCTGATCGGTTCACGGTTTTACGTGAACAGCCTGACCGCGAACCAGTTGAAGAAAATCGATGCCATGGTCAACCTGGATACACTCGCCTTGGGCCCTACTGAAGTATGGGTGACCCGCTCCGACGACAAGCTCGTTCGCGGGCTCAATGGATTGGCGCTGGCATTGAAACTACCTCTCACCGGCGTGAACGTCGACGGAGTGGGAGTCTCCGATGAAGAGCCATTCGTCAACCGCAAGGTTCCGTCGATCACGATTCATTCCCTGACTAAGGAAACCCTGCGGATTTTGCACAGTTCGAAAGATAACTACAGTGAGGTTCATTTTGACGATTACTACAATACTTACAGGCTTCTAAGCGGTTACCTGGTACTTTTGGATAGCTTGACAGGACAGTGACTGATCGCGAATCCCTGCCGGCCCGGCAACTTTCCGTGCCTGGCTTTCAATCTAATATAGACAGCTTTCCCATGCCCGATTTCGCTACACTAGTGTTATGAAGCTTTCACAGATTGCATTCATAGTGGTCATGGCAGCGGTCTTGTGCGGCCCGGCTTCTCCAGGCGCTTTCGGGGATGAAGGAGCGCTCAACCCCGCCGAACCCAAGGGCGTTACCTCCGACGAGATTATCCAGCGCTTTGCGGCCAAGGAAAAAGAATTCAAAACTGCCCTCGACCAGTATGGATACCGGCAAACAGTAAAAGTGCAGACCATCGATGGCGACACTCCCGATGGAGAGTACCAGCAGGTCTTTGACGTCTCGTTCGATGATCAAGGAAAGAAGGTCAAGAACGTGGTGTTCGCGCCGCAATCGACGCTGCAGCGGATCCTGATGACGGAACAAGACATTGACGACATCGAAAACCGACTGCCGTTCGTTCTCACCAGCGACGAGATCAATGAATACAGCATTCTTTATGTTGGACAGCAGCAGGAAGACGATCTGCATTGTTATGTTTTCGACATCGCGCCCAAAAAAATCGAAGGCAAGAAGCGATATTTTCAGGGACGCATCTGGGTTGACGACAAAGATTTTCAGATCGTGAAGACCTTCGGCAAGAGCGTCCCCGACATTACCCGGAAAAAAGGCACTGAGAACCTGTTTCCCAAGTTCACCACTTACCGGGAGCAGGTAGTGGATGGTCCTTATTGGTTTCCTGTCTATACGCGCGCGGACGATACCCTGCATTTCTCCGCCGGCGACGTGAAGGTCCGCGAGATTGTGAAGTACACGAACTACAAGAAGTTCGGATCGAACGTGAAGATTACGTACGACGGCAAGGAAGTGCAGAAGGGCGATCAGGGAAAGGCCGCGCCTTCACAGCCGCAGCAAAAATAGCAGCCCAGTACTCAGCATTCAGACAGGGCGGATCTGGACGAGGTCCGCTGGAGGGCTTGGAGGGTTCTAAGCCCCCTCATCTCCCAGCCTGATTTGGATCGTCAGCAGAATTGTCAGCATGCCGTCGGCGGTATTGGGCTGGGCGCTCTCAACCTTGGTGCCGTACATTGCATACTGAAATTCGGCTTCCTCCGGGTCCGTCATCGCGCGCAACACACCTTTTTCGACGGCAATCACGTAGCCCCCAGCGCATGAAATGCAGGGAACGGCTGAAGTTACAGTTTGGTGTTCGTGGTCGCATCCCAGGAGACAGCCGCTGTCGGTCCAAGCGGCAAAGTAGAAAGTGGAGCGCATGAACGTTCTCCGTCTCGACATGAGACAATTTCTGATCTACATGTCTCACCTGTGATACGGGGTCGAGATGATCAGCACAAGGTTACGGCAGTGAAAGGCGGGCATGACCTTTGGTAACCACGAGAACCTTCGGGCAGGCGCTACGCCAACCGGGTTCGTTTGCGGGCATAATGCTGAGTACCGACTGCTTAGTAAAAGAGATACTTCCGCCACTTGTCATCGGAGCGGCCCATCAGGCGCATGATGTGACGGCTGGTGTGCAGATTGAAAGCACGGGGTTCGCGCATGAGCTTCATCCCGGCCTCGTGCGGGAATTGGTTGCCCTTGCGGCGATTGCAGGGGTGGCAGCACGCCACCAGGTTCTCCCAACTGGAAGCGCCTCCGCGTGAGCGCGGGACAACATGGTCGAGGGTAAGGTCACCCGAAGCCAGCACTTCACCGCAGAACTGACAGGTATTGCGATCACGCAGCAGGATGTTCTTGCGTGAGAGCGCGCGCGTCTGATGCGGAATCCGCCGATACTCAAGCAGGCGGATCACGGACGGTAAGCGAATAGCAAGGCGGGCAGCGTGGAGGAAGTGTCCGTTCTCTTCCTCGGTCATCGCGATACCCTTGAGCACCAGGACAATAGCGCGGCGCGCGGCGCAGACGTTGATAGGCTCGTACGAGGCGTTCAGCACCAACACGGGCGCGTGCAGGACGTGAGGGCCGTCCCCCTCAGAGCGTACGCTCGCAGCTACGGGAGACAGGTGACCCCGGCCCATGCCACTCATCGAATTGTTCCACTTCCCTGACATAAAGCGCCTATTGCGTAAGTTCGCTCGGCAGCGCTCGACGAGGCCTTCAGCCCACGTGATTTCTTATCCGGCGGCTGCCATCGTCAACCTGGCTTCTGTTTCCGACAGTCGGATAGCGTGTTGCGCTTCGGTTTTCAACGTTCGTGCCACGGTGGCGACATACACTTTGGATGCGCCGGCGCGCCGCAGAACGCGGGCGCACTCTGAAACCGTCGTTCCCGTCGTGAAGACATCGTCTGCTAACAGGACCTCGCGTCCATCCAATCCGTCGGGCTTTGCCACCACAAATGCACCACGAATATTTTCCCTTCGTTGATGGCGGGAGAGTCCGATCTGAGACTTGGTTTCACGGCGGCGCTCCAGCAAGCCAGCACTAAGATTCAACCCAGCGGGAGCGGACTTCAGATTGAGTGCAGCGCGGACGATTAACTCAGACTGATTGAATCCCCTCTGGCGCAGCTTTCTGACGTGAAGAGGTACAGGCACGACCAGGATTTCCTTACCCGCCAAGAAGGGCTGCAAATCCTCGATCGCTTCCACCAGCATGCGTCCCAGAACATTCGCAGCAGGACGAACCTGGTTGTATTTGAGCAGATGAATCAACTCACGCAGGCCGCTTTCGTAACTCCCATAGGCCGTGGCCTTCACGTACGGAGGCTCAAGCCGGCGGCATAGTCCGCAGAGAACTTCATCCGACCGGGACGATTGCGTTTCAATGGAAAATGCAAACGGGCTCACCAGCCGCTCACCGCAAATGGAACACAGCCCGCCCGTGATCGGCGGCATAGCATGCAGGCAATCTTCACACACGGGAAGCCTGGAAATGTTTGTCAGAGGGGTGCCGCAGAGACGACAATCGGAGGGAAACAGCGTCGCGAACAAGGCTGCGGCAATGCCGCTCGTCCAGGAGACCGATGGATTGTCTGGCGCGACAACTTCGGTCCCGGTGGCCCGAATTGGGGTCCCGTCACTGCTGAAGACGATCCTCCTTCGCCCGGCCGCGGCTACGGGGGCTCCGACCGCAAGAATCCTCTTCAGTATAGCGGCGCTGGACGCCGGGCGCAACGAGCACAATGGTACGTATCATTTGCTGAACATCCCAGGTCAACCTGAAGCGTATTCGAAAACCTCGGGTTGAGCCAAGTTAACAGCCATCTGTGGAAAACCAAGATGTCGCGGAGCAAATTCCTTGTGGAGCTTGGGTTTTGGGGCTATTTGGATGGCGATCTGGTGCTAAACTTGGGACCCCTGAGGGCGTGCACCGTTAAGACCGCTCACATACGAGAAAGCAATGAGGAGGAAAGTTCTGTGAAACGATTCGGCCGGATATCCTTGGTGGTTTTTGCGCTGGCTTTGACAGCGTGGGCAAGTACGGAAAAAGTGGTGAGGAGCTTTAAGGGCGGCAGTGACGGTAGTGGGCCCTGGAGCAATTATTTCATCAGCGACGGAAAAGGCAACCTCTACGCCGCAACAGGCGCCGGCGGAACCTATTCCGCCGGAGTTGTGTTCATGCTGTCTCCTGCGGGCAAGGAAACAGTTCTCTATGAGTTCAAAGGTCAAGCCAACGGGGATGGTGCCTCTCCTCATGGTCGTCTGGCGTTCGATGCCACGGGCAATATATATGGCACTACCCAGAGTGGCGGAACCAACGGTACAGGAACCGTCTATGAGTTGTCTCCAAAACGTGGTGGCGGATGGACAGAGAAGGTGATTTACACCTTCAGCGCCGGTGGCGCGGACGGAAACAGCCCGTCAGCCGGATTGACGATTGCCCCCGACGGCACGATGTACAGCACCACTCCGGACGGAGGAGCCTTCAGCGGAGGTGTCATTTTCAGTTTGAAGAAGACGTCCAAAGGCTGGAAGCAGACCGTGATTCACAACATCAAATTTCCCGACGAGGGCGGGTTCCCCTACGAAGGCCTGATGAGAGACGCGGCGGGGAACTTGTACGGAGTAGCACCAGCTGGCGGCGCCACCGGAGCTGGGGTCGTATACCGCGTGAGTCACACCAAGCACGGCTGGGTGGACAAGGTACTCTACAGCTTCACCGGCCAGAACGGCGACGGGGCCGGGTTGTACTGGATTGATCTAATCAGCGACGCATCCGGCAACATTTACGGCGCTACGTCGTTTGGCGGCACAAACGGGACGGGCACTGTGTGGGAACTGGTTTACTCAGAAAGCAAGAAGAACTATTCAGAAAAGGTTCTGTATGAGTTCGGCGCCAGCGGAAGCGGAGACGGAAATAATCCGTATGGTGGCCTTGCCATGGACAGCAAAGGGAACCTATACGGCACGGCGTTGAACGGAGGTTCCAGCAATTTGGGAGCATTCTATAAGCTCACAAAGCAGGGGAAGACCTGGAAAGAGACGATTCTGCACAGCTTCGCGGGAGCTAATGACGGAAACCAACCTACCGGCAATCCCTATATGGATGCAACGGGGCGGCTGTACGGAATGACGCAGACGGGAGGAAAGTCCAACTTAGGGGTCGTTTACCGCATCACGCCGTAAACAAACATCTCTTAAGCTGATTAACAGGGCACAGCCCAGCGGTTGTGCCTCGTTTGGCTGTGGACAACGGTGGCTCGAAACGCTGCAAGAAGCTCTTCGAAGCGCAGTCGGGAGAATCTGGGCGGGACGGCCGCTCTCGGGTTCCCATTCTTCACCACCGCCACGGTGACACTCCGCACTTGTAAAGCAGGTCGTGCGCGTGCTAACGTGCGCCGTCCTACTTTATATTAATCATGCCTGATCATTCACGAGGATTTCGACTATGAGCCCCCAAAGCACCGTAACCACAACGGAAGCCCCAAAGAAATTCAAACCCTACGTCCCCGAAAACATGGAAATGCGGGAGTTCACCTTCCGCGCCGTAATGCTCGGGCTGCTGATGACGGGAGTTTTGGGAGCGGCCAACGCCTATCTTGGCCTGAAAGCCGGGATGACGATTGCCGCCACTTATCCCGCCGCCGTCATCGGCATGTCGCTCCTGCGGTTGATGAAGGGGTCTCTGCTCGAAGAAAACATCGCTCGAACTGTGGGCGCGATTGGCGAGTCGGTGGCTGCGGGCGCGGTCTTCACCATTCCAGCATTTGTCCTTGCCGGATTGTGGCCAAGCCTCGGGATGGAGAGGTACTGGCAATCCGTAGCGCTGATGGTGATTGGCGGGTTGCTCGGCATTTTGTTCGTCACTCTGCTTCGGCGCGTGATGGTGGAAGACGCCGAGCTACCCTTCCCTGAGTCAGTGGCCGCGGCGGAAATTCATAAGGCCGGACAGCAAGGATCGAAGGCGGCGAAGATCCTCTTTGCCAACATGGGCTTCGGCGGATTGATGTACTTTCTGTCGCAGATCAACGTCTTCTGGTACACGAAAAATGTTCTGGTTAACATTCCGAAGATGGCGACCGGGCTGCGGCTGGGGCGCGGCGCGAATGCGCCCATGCTGGCGACGGGTGGAATGTCACAATTCACATCGCCGGCCGTGAGTCCGGCCTATTTGGGTGTCGGTTACATTATTGGACCGCGGCTGGCGTCGCTGAACTTTGCTGGCGGCGTGGTGGCGTGGGGTTTGCTGGTTCCGCTCCTAATTTATTTCCTCGGCCCGACTCTACCTCCGATGGCGGCGGGTGCAAACCCGGCTGCGTATTGGGGAGGGATTGCATTCAGTGTGTGGTATTCGATCGTGCGCCCGATTGCTGTAGGTGGCATGCTGGTCGGCGCTGGCTTCACGCTTTTCCGCATGCGCAAGCAATTGCTGGCCGGCATGAAGCGCGCAGTTTCCGATCTGAAGAAATCCGCCGAAGCGCATAAGGCAACCAGCCGCGTCGACCGCGACCTGAATGCGAAAGTCGTTTTCGCGGGGGTCGGACTTGTATTCATCGCGATGATCGGCCTTTACTACTATTTCATCGCTGGCGCGCATAACTTGAGTGGGAGCAAGGTCGTCGCCGGCGCTGTCGTGGCGGCAGCCGTCATGATCGTCCTCGGTTTCTTCTTTGCCGCAGTTTCCGGCAATCTGGTCGGAATGATCGGTTCGTCCAATAATCCCGTTTCCGGTTTGACGCTGTGCACCCTTGTGGTGGCGGCGCTGCTCATGGTGGCAATGGGCGTTTCGGGCATCGGCGGCGTGGCTGCGGTGCTGGGAGTCGCAGCCGTGGTGTGCGTGTCGTCTGCGGTTGCAGGCGAGATGCTACAGGACTTGAAAGCCGGCCATATTCTTGGCGGCACGCCGGCAAAAATGCAGATGGGCGATATCTTCGGCACCATCGTGGCGTCTCTGGTTTTATTCTTCCCGTTGATGATTCTCGACAAGGCCTACCACTTTGGTAGTGCGGCTCTGCCGGCGCCGCAGGCCGGCCTCATGGCGATGCTAGCGCAGGGCATCGTCGGCGGCAACATGGCCTGGCCGCTGGTGGTGGTCGGCATTCTCATGGGCTTCGCAATGATTCTCGTAGAAGTAAAGAGTCCCATGCTCTTCTCCGTCGGCATGTATCTGCCACTCGAGACGACGTCGGCCATCTTTGTGGGTGGAGTGATTCGCTGGTTCACCGACAAACTCCGCGACCGGCGGGGCTACAATGACGCGCAGAAAGCGCGCGTCGACAACGCGGGCGTGCTGACTGCATCGGGGCTGATTGCCGGAGAAGCGTTGTGTGGTCTGGTGATCGCGGGCGTGGTCGGAAGCAATCATCAGCTTTGGCATATCGATGTAGGAGATTTCTCCTTTTCTGGCCTGATCGGTATGGCCGTGCTTATTTTTGTCATGATGAAAGTGCCTCTTTCGAACGCGGGCAGCCCGGATGAACCAGCGCCGCCAACGGCGATCATGTAGTTGATAACCACTCATCCGCAAAGGACACGAAGTTTCACAAAGGGGAACCCTTTGGCAGAACGCCCTAACTTCGTGAATTTTCGTGTCCTTCGTGGTTGATGCTCCTTCATGTCGATTACACAGAATCTGGCTTGGTTGCGTGAACGGATCGATGCGGCAGCGCGGCGCGTCGGACGCCGATCCGAAGACGTCGCGTTGATGGCCGTGAGCAAGACTTTCCCGGCACAGCAAATCCGAGATGCTTATGACGCGGGACTTCGGCTGTTTGGCGAGAATCGCGTGCAGGAATTCGCAGAGAAGATTGAAGGTCTTCGTGATCTGCACGACATCGAATGGCGCCTGATCGGCCATCTACAAACCAACAAAGCGGCGAAAGCAGTTGAACTGTTCGCTGGGGTGGATTCCGTCGATTCGTTGCGGCTCGGGCAGAAGCTTAATGCTTCTGCACTGCGACTCGGGAAACAAATCGAAGTCCTGATCGAGATAAATGTCGGCGGTGAAACGGCTAAAAGCGGTGTGGCGGCGGATTCTCGTGAACTTGACGAACTTCTATCGGCGGCGCCCGACTTA
>Ga0210402_10005321_pt1 | contig 11550 bp, 12 predicted proteins | sample IncBWC7MmetaG_FD_161055 | JGI IMG/M metagenome (GOLD analysis project Ga0210402, IMG submission 161055) | Forest soil microbial communities from Barre Woods Harvard Forest LTER site, Petersham, Massachusetts, United States - Inc-BW-C-7-M | ecosystem: Environmental > Terrestrial > Soil >... | reverse complement strand
GTCCCCAGCCATCGGGTGGCCTCCCGGTGGCGGCGGTCCGTTGATTCGCGACAGATATGGATCGATCAGAATACAGGTCGTTCCATCGGTGATCTCCCAGCCCGCCGCCCCCAGGTATTTCAGAGTGACTGGGTTGTTTTTTTCCGTGTGCGGTTGGTTCTGAGCGGCTTGATTTACGAGCACAGCCAGCGTGAATAGGCAGCACGCGAGTCCAGACTTCATCATTGGCATGCACCTCCAGGTCGACCCTGCTGCGGAGTATATTTTGAGCAGAGCATCCCGGTTAATCAACCCATTCGCGGCGGTCATGACCAGAACAACGGCTTCGAGCACTTGAGAATGCATTGTTGGCAACCCGGAAACGATCCTGAAAGTCACAAATTAAGCGGTCAAGTCCCGGTAAACGCGGAAACCGTCCATTTAAAGTCCTAGAGAACTTCTCCGGTTTCGCGACAAATCGACTGACAGCCGAGGGCGGCTCACGAGATACCAAAGCGCTCCTTTAGGATGTAGTCGAACCACCTCCACAACGTGACGGTAAATTGACCACGTGACTGGGATGGTTTCGAAATAATTCCAAGATGCTGGAGGCGTTCATCCGGTCTTTCTGTGGCCTTAGTTGCTCCAATCATGTACTGCGTAGTGGGCCGGACTTCGTTGGTTTTTCGGATACCAACAGTTTTCAACTGCGATTCGTTCGGTAGACTGTCACCAATCCAATCGAGGAGTTCGCAAATCGGCGAAGTCCCGCCTTTGTCTGTGTTGTGTCCAATCACCCTTAGGACAACAAATCTGCCCGAGAGCAGCCGATAGGCAATGAGTTCTCCGCTTTTCCACGCGTTTGATTCACGAAACCGCTTGCGTACTCGTTTTTCGGGCGACTGCGATGACGTTAGTTGTGCCCGAAGTTTGTCAAGAACAGCACGACGCTTTCTGTAGTCCTTTGAGTCGGCATCCCAGCGGGATAGGTCAGAGCCGCCGTCGATTGCGCTCAGGGCTTGCTGTAAAACATATTGCTCAAGGCGTCCGTACTTCCATTGAGTGGCTGCCAACGCCAGCCAAAAAACCGGAGCTTCGTCGGGGTCTTTAAATGATTCCGACCACTCGCGAAGTAGCTTCTTTGTCGCTTCGGGTCCGCTCAGCCCATCACCAAGGAGGTCAACATAGTCATCGCGCACGTCGCATGCAGTATCGTCGGAGAAGACTGCCGTGCCCCAAGCACCCATGCCGTCAAAACTATCATTACGTGAGTTGTCGCGACAAATCGCAGGTCCTGGTAAACGCGTTTGAACGTAGTCGCTGGCGCGACGGACGCTTCGCGTGCTATGCTCCTTACGTCATGCCGCAAGGTAGAGCTTTTAACTGCGATTGTCGGTTTCCTCTGATTTTCCTAAGCCAAGCAAAATCAATAGGCTGCAAACGAAAAAAGATTCAATTCCCATAGCCCCTAGATCGGTGCAGCCACTAGCCCGCATCCGCCGCAACCGCCAGCGCCCACCTTCAAACGGCTCTATCGAACGCGCGCGGAGCACCTTGCCCGGACTTCACGCTTTTGTGAAAACGCGCCTCCGATAGAGCACTAGCGTTTATCAGGACTTATCCCCAGATTGCCGAGGCAAAAGAAGCGGGAACGCTCTCGCGAGACTTAGATATTGAGCGGTGGGTTTGATCCCGATCGGACTGTACGACGCAAGAATAAAGCGATCTTCCTGAGTCATGCACGCCGTGGCATGCTCCTACAGTTTCGTCCGATAGAAGATCGGCTGCGGGCCGTCCACGATTTTGAAATCCGCCGGCACAGTGAACAACGATGGGCTCGGCTCCGTGCGCACGATGTTCGTGAGGCGGAACGTCTGTTCCCCCATGCGTGGATCGCTCCGTTTGCTGTAGACCACGGTCTTGAGATCGGGCGAAGTCCAGACTTCCGTAACAATTGTGATGGGCCGCTCATTTCCGATTTGTCCTGCCGGAATGGTGTGCGTCGTCCGTACTCCGTTCACGAGGACGCCTTCCATGGTCTGAGAACCAAGGTCCTCTGTATTCCCCTGATCCTGCTCACTTGTGATCAGATGCTTTTCGAAGAATACTCCTGGCGCAGGCGCACCCATCGCGGTGGACATAGCATCGGGTGGAGGTAACGGCGCTCCGTTCCCTTCGACGACTCTCATGGTGACCGTTGCGCCCGGCGCGCCCGCAGTACCTCCTGCAAGGGGAGGAAGCGCAGGCATTTTCTGCGCTGTCTTTTCCGTCAGGTTCAATGTGTAGGAAGTCTGCGCGACCGGGTCGTGGATGAAAATCAGATGCGGCGCATTAGCCGCCGATAAATTCCCGATCGCCGGTAGGGCCGTGTCCTGACGAGTGCGGCCTTGCGAATCGCGCGCGGTGGTTCCCGTGCTCGTCTCCACGAGGCGATTGCCGTCCACGAGAGTCTGAATTGATTCGTTCGTGATCGTGGCCGAATACGGAGCACCCAGTACAGGACCGGACGCTTTGTCGAATCCGCCCAAGGCAAAGGCGCCCACGGTACCAGTGGTCTGATAGACTACGTTCCCTTTTTCTTGCGCGAAGACGCAGGATGCAGCTGCGAGAACAAGAAGCAATGCACATTTCATGGTGGTGACTCTCCTTTCTCAACTCAACGAACTCATTGCCACAGACGAACCTGTTTGACCGATCCATCCGGGGCAATACTCAGTTCCGCGATGAAATTCATTCCTTTCGGCATGGCGCCCGGCGGAAATATTGCCTCCGCTGGAATGGCGATTTGCACAGCAGTCTCCCTCGGCTGCCATTTCACAGCTCGCACCTGGACGGGTGCAACCGCGTGCCGCCTATGAATCGTTTTGCGTGGAGCAGTCTCCGGCGCAGGCTGCGCGGGAACAGGAACAGAAGCAGCCGTAATCGTCGGGAGAATCGGCGGCGGTTCGATGCGAGTCCGCGGGAAAGTCAGGAACATCACGGCCACGGCCGCAACGGCGCCCGCAAGTACCGGCACCCAGCGCGGAACGCGGCGACGCGTCTTCGCCGCCACCACAACATCACAGTACACATCGAAGGTCTCGCTTACCTTTTCGTACCCTGCCAGCCGGGTGCGACATTGCTTGCACCCTTCGATGTGGCGCTGTACCTCGGCGGATTCATCTGTCGGTAGCTCGTGGTCGAGCCAGGCGATTAATTTCTCTTGAACGTCACACATTGCATTTCTCCGCTAGTTTCTTGATCCCGCGCTCGACCGTGTCCGCCACTGTGGATGTTGCTATTCCCAGAACTTCTCCGATTTCACGGTAGCGCAGCCCTCCCGCCCTCAGCAGGAGGCACTCCCGTTCGGACTCCGTCAGCAACCGAATCGCTGCTGCGAGGTGCCGGAACTTCTCTTTCTCAAGCACCCGTTGCTCCGGCGTCGCATCGTCCGCCAGAAAATCCATTTCACCGTCGAGTGGCTCACCGAATCGCCGATGGTAGCTGGTCTGGCGATTTCTCGCCTGATTGTGCGCCACGCGAAACAGCCAGCCGCGGATGTTTTCCTGCGTTCCATTCGAAGCCAGATGCCGTTGCAGGCTGAGAAACGCGTCTTGCACCACATCCTGCGCTTCGTCGCTCGTAAGTCCGAGACAGACGAGGTAGCGCAGCAGAGGCTTTCGTAGTTCGCGATACAGAGTCGTAACCTCGGAGGTGCCGGCGGCCAGCCGCAGCAGCGGCAGCGCCAGGGGTACGGAATCGTCTCTCACATGAGCCTCCGCATCGCGCCTCTATCTATAGAACAAGCGAGAGTCCGGGTTTTCCGGCGAGGTGTGTCCACCACCACAGAACGCTCTCGCATTGGAAGATGCCTCGTTCTTAGACGCGCTGGATCATCAGAACGTGGTCATCGGACTTACGGCGGCTCCGCCGTACCATTACCTAACTTCTCCGGTAACCGCGTTAATTACTACCGAATTTGCGTAGAATACGTCTGAGGCAAATATCATGATGACCTTGCGATTGTTTTTGGGATGCTTGCTTCTCGCCGCTTCGGGTCTTCCCCTAGGTCTAAGTTCGCCGGAGTTGCATCGTTGGTTCGGTGAGCCAATACTGGAGCGTTTCACTGCGCGGCCAGGCATCAATGTCACGGTGGAATACGGTTCGGACCGAATGGCATGCGAAGTGCGAATATCCCCAGCTCGCTCGTTGGTTGAAGAAGAGCAGCTCCAAGCAGCTATGCGTGGGCAACGTCCTACGGGCCTCTCTCAGGCAATGTCCCGCATGTCCTCAGCTGCAGTCGCTGAACTCATTGAACAAATCGCTCCCACCGCAGAGAGAGGAAAGAAAATTAATTCTGGCTCTTTTCAGGCTTCGTGCGGTGCCCTCGAAACCGACGACTACGAAAATGTAGGAATCAGCCGCGGAGTCGGCCTGTGCGAGCCGAAAGAACAAGCGGTCAGTGAGGTTTCTATTTCCTTCAAGCGGGATGTTTGTCCAAAAACCGAGTCTACACTCGGTTTCAAGAAATAACCTTTGATGCAGTGGCCTGTCTCGGGAAAGGAAGTCGCGTAACCGTCCGTGTGGGCACTATGAGCCACTTGATGTTCGGTTACCGCGTTTCTCAGGGTGCGCCGGGTTAAACCGGCATGTTGTAAGGAATGAAAGAGTCCTACAAGGAAGGAGACAGCGACTCCACCTTGGCCCTCAGTCTTGCAGGAGACATCGCGAGATGTCGCTTGAAGCGTAGACAGGGGTATCGGTGGGCCGGGCTATTGAGCTTCGAAAAACGCAAAACCAGGACGCCGACTCTTTCCTGATGGAGGAAGGCACCACGGCTGCATCGCGATAACGCGAGCGGGCAGTCGGTCCTGCGTAGTCTTAGAACCCGCGCACGCTGAGAAACAACATGCACGAGAACCGGGAGACCTCTAGAAGCGCCCGTACGGATCTGTGCGGGGGCGATCAGTGATGATCGTCCCTACCGCGTCACTAGCCAACAGGCTCTCCCGCTCTCCCTTCCTTCGTTCGTTCCTTCGTTCGTTCGTTGACTTGCCTTCTAGCGCAACCTAAGATGGGCGCGAAATGCCTGATTCCTTATCTCTGATTGGGCAAACAATCTCACATTACCGCATTCTTGAAGAGCTCGGTGGTGGCGGGATGGGTGTAGTTTATAAAGCCAAGGACGTTAAGCTCGACCGGTTCGTTGCGTTGAAATTTTTGCCCGAAGAAGTAGCTAGCGACCCGCAGTCCCTCAGCCGCTTTCAGCGCGAAGCCAAAGCCGCTTCGGCGCTAAATCATTCGAACATCTGTACCATTTATGAAATCGATGACCAGCACGGCCAAGCGTTCATCGCCATGGAGTTCTTGGATGGCACGACTCTGAAGCATCGCATCGCTGGACATCCGATGGATACCGAGGCCCTCCTTTCCATCTCGGTTGAAGTCGCTGATGCCCTCGAAGCGGCTCATTCCCAGGGCATCATTCATCGCGACATCAAGCCGGCCAATATTTTCGTGACCAAGCGGGGGCACGCCAAAATCCTCGATTTTGGCTTGGCCAAACTTACAGCGGGTCATTTCCCAACCGTACCAGTTGCCCTATCACAAGCCACCGTCGATACCGCTTCCGAGCACCTAACCAGTCCCGGGGCCGCCCTAGGCACAGTTGCCTATATGTCGCCCGAACAGGCCCTCGGCAAGGCTTTGGATCACCGCACCGACCTCTTCTCTTTCGGCATCGTGCTCTACGAGATGGCTACTGGAAAGCTTCCGTTTCGTGGCGAAACCTCCGCGGCAGTGTTCGACTCGATTCTTCACAAGGCGCCCTTAGCACCTGTTCGTCTTAATCCCGACTTGCCGTCCCGCCTCGAGGACATCATCAACAAGGCGCTGGAAAAAGACTGCAACCTCCGTTACCAGAACGCCCCAGACTTGCGCGCCGACCTGCAGCGCCTCAAGCGCGACACCGATTCCGGTCGTTCATCTCAGCACAGTGCCGCGAAGGAAGTTGTAACGCCTCTCGCTCCCGTGACAACCTCGGAAGCAGCAAGAGTCTCCAGCAGTCCGTATGCGTCTACTCGTGCGGCTTCGGCGCAAGCGAAGAAGCCGTTTGCACGCCGCTGGAAATTCCTCTTGCTCGCCACGGCGCTGCTCGTAGCCACTGTGGCTTGCGCATTATACTGGCGGTCTACAAAAGCCCACGCGCTCACCGAAAAGGATTCGATTGTCCTCGCAGATTTCGTGAACACCACTGGCGATGCCGTCTTCGACGACGCGCTCAATCAGGCTCTTTCGGTGCAACTCGAACAGTCGCCGTTCCTCAGCATTGTGTCTGAGCAGCAGGTGCATGAAACGCTACGCATGATGGGGCACGCCCCGACGGATCGCGTCACAGCCGATCTGGCCCGCGACATTTGCCAACGCACGGGTAGCAAGGTGATGCTGGTCGGCAGAATTGCTCCCCTGGGCAGCCATTTCGCACTGGCGCTGGATGCAGTCAATTGTGCTAACGGCGACTCGTTGGGCCGGGAGCAGGTCGAGGCGGAAAGCAAGGAGCGCGTGCTGAGGGCGCTTGGCCACGCAGCAACCGACATGCGCGGACGGCTGGGTGAATCGGTTAAGTCCATCCAGCGGTTCGATACCCCTATTGAGCAGGCCTCGACCGCTTCGCTTGAAGCCTTGAAAGCGTTCAGTTTGGCGCAGGCGCAGCGCGCCAGGGGAAAAGAGGCGGATGCGATCCCTTTTTTCAAACACGCTATCGTGTTGGATCCAGATTTTGCTTTGGCCTACGCCAAACTCGGTAGCTCTTACGGCAACGTAGGAGAGACTGGCCTCGCGGAAGAAGCAGCGAGAAAAGCGTACGACTTGCGAGACAGGGTCAATGAGTTGGAGAGATTCTCTATAGACGCGGGATATTACGGCCTCATCACTGGAGAATTAGAAAAAGAGATTGAAACAGTCGAGCTTTGGAAGCAGACCTATCCGCACGACTGGGTGCCGAGGAACACTTTGGCCGTGGATTATTCGTTCGTTGGCAAGTTTGAGCAGGCCATCGAGGAGGGCCGCGAAGCGCTGCGCTTGAATCCCGATCATTCGTATCCCTACGGAAACCTCGGCTGGGGATATTTGCGTGTGGGCCGCTACGATGAGGCCAAAGCGACGTTCGAGAGCGCTTCGAATAAAAAAGTGGATGACGTCGTGTGCCATGGAGGTCTTTTACAGATCGCGTTCGTTCAGGGCGACGCTGCTGAAATACAAAGGCAGGCCGCATGGGGAAGGGGCACATCGGACGAAGGGGAGTTGCTTTCTGACCAAGCGAACTTTGCGGTGTTTTCTGGCAGGTTGGCGGAAGCGCGAAGGGTTTTTCGCGAGGCCGTCCAAAATGAGAGATTCAAAGAAGTAGCGGCACGTTACGCGGCTGTGGAGGCGCTGGCGGAAACAGACTTTGGCAATTACACTCAAGCTCGTCAGCAGGCAGCTGCGGCCCTGGCGATTGCCCACAGGCGCGACTCTATGGCGATTGCGGCGGGAGCGTTCGCCACTTCCGGAGATTCAACTCAGGCCCGCAGCCTTGCCCGGGAATTAGCCACGGCATTTCCAAAAGACTCTATGATCAATCGCCTCTTACTTCCCTCGGTTAGCAGCGCTATCGCGCTTCAAAACGGAAACCCGACGCTTGCAATCCAACTGCTGGATAGTACCGCGCCCTACGACTCGGGAATTTTTGGTCGTCGGACCCTTTACCTGCGCGGTGCGAGCTATTTGCGCCTGGGCCAAGGAAAGGAAGCGGCGGTTGAGTTCCAAAAAATTCTTGCTCACCGAGCAGGTTTTACAGCTTCGTGGACCTATCCCCTGGCTCGTTTAGGCATCGCCCGAGCTCTGGCGCTGCAGGGAGATACAGCAAATGCCCGCATCGCGTATCAAGATTTCTTCGCGCTATGGAAAAACGCCGACCCTGATATCCCCATCCTAAAGCAAGCCAAAGCCGAGTATGCAAAATTGCAGTAGCTGTTTGTGGGGTCTGTTCGCACGCGACTCCGTCAAGTGCCCGAGGGTCCAGTCACTGCCGAAGGCCGACGCGAAAACGCCTTACCGGACCTTTAGTCGATCGGGCCGTTCCGTAGCGCAACTCGAAGAAAGCCCGGTGGTGATGGCGTTTCGTAAGAAGATGGCCAGCGAGGAAGTCCAGGAGCGCTACCGTCGTCGTGGACGAATCGTGGAGTTTTGTCACGCATGGATCAAGAGCAAGCTGGGACTGCGGCAGTTCCATGTGCGGGGCCTGAAGAAGGTACAGATGGAAATGCTGTGTGCTTGCCTGACCTACAACCTGCAGTTTTGGATCCGCCTAAGCAAGCTACGCAAAACACCAGCAGTTACATGAGAGCAAGAGAAAATCGAAGAGGGTCGAGGCACACGCCAAATAGCAAATCACAAATTCAATAAACTCACGCTCAATCCTCGGTCTACTCTTAATTGAGGTTTCTTCACAGGTTCCGTCCCAGGACTTCACTTTTCCGATTTGTGCTGCCGGAATAATGGCCAGGGCGGGAAGAACCGTGTTGCGGACTGATGGATTCCTGGAACCGCAGCGTTCAGCGTTTCAAGTTAATCGTGCCGCGACAATTCGCTGAGCTGCAGCAGCATGGAACCTGCACCGCATCGGGGGCATAGCGATAATCCACTGTGAGCTCTTCGCCGCGGCGAATGCGCCGCTTGCTGTAGTAGTTGATTGTTCCGCGCTCACGCTTGATGAAGAGATTCGGATCGCAGGAATGATTGATGAGTTCGGAGCCGTTACCACCCACCGCGCCGTCAATCACCCAGCCGCGGGAGAGTTTCGCAAGATACTTGCGCTTCGATCCCTTTGTCCGCTCGATCCGCCAGAACCGCCGTACGGCTTCGCGCATGGGAATCCTTTCGCCGGCATACTCAATCACCTTGCGCCGCGCCGGAATGGAATCCAACGCGAAGAGACCATTCCGGTCAATTTGCGAATTGCGCCTTTCCAGATGGAAACAAGTATGCTTCTCGGGGATTTTCATGGCTCCGTTTCTCTGCTGCAAAAAGGATCGAGGCCGGTGAGAATGACTCCGCCGGCCCCGTTAAACACTTCTTTTCCCGAAAGAGAGATTACCGCTATAACTGAAACTTAATACTAGCTTTGTTGACGACCCTCGTGGGTTTGGGAATCTTCCCCAGCGCCAGAGGCTTCGCGGGTTTCTTCGTTTCTTTCTTGGCCATCACTATCTCCTTTTGGTTTGCTGCTATTTAGCGCATCGACCAGTGAATTGGATTCAAGTTCCCGTGATACTGACCGAGAAAGTCGGAGTCTAACAAAGTCTCCTGAGCCGGCCAATTGCTTTCTTGCCCGGCCAGGCTCCCGAAATCCTCTCCCGGCAATAGGCCATAATGCAATCTGGTGTCCAAGAGCAGAGGTGTTTCCACGGATTTCAATGCCAAGCGAACATTCGCCTTAAGCCTATTGCAGGAATGGAGGAAGGAACGCCGTGGTCAGTCGGGTCAATAATTAACCTTCGCTCGGTCATTTGTTAACCCTAAAATGTCAAACAACGGAAACGTACTATTACCAGGTAAAGGGAGAATAGAATTGAAGTCGCAAAGCGAGCCAATCTCCTCTTTATCGTCACGGCACTTGATGAAGTAGAATGACACCTGAGGCTGACCGGTCTCGCCGATCTGAACATTGATGCCATCTTCAAGCTCAAAGGTGTCACCCCCATCCGGCAGTGCTCGTCGCCTACTGGCATTCCAGCCGCTATACCTTGTCGTGGCCATCGCATTGTTCGCGGTGGTTTGGATTACCAATTGGAGGCATGCGGACTTCATCGCCATACTTCTGTACTCATTCATCACCGGCAATCTCACCACGCTGAGCATGACGCGACTCGCGCGATTCTTTGCGCCCCTCCGCTTCCCCTATCACTGGCTTGTTTACGTATTCTTCTTATTCCTTTCAGCCCTGGCAAGCTCGGCATTATGTCTTCTTCTGATCATGGCGGCGTTTCGCATTCCTTTTTCGAGCTATTCTGCCGAGTTTTGGGTCTCCGGCAGACTCGGCGTAGTCGTGATCACCATCGTTGGCACCATCTATCATGCCTATACTGTATCGCGCACCAAACTCGAATACAGAAACCTTGAATTGCAACGCACTGTCGAATTTGAGCAAACACATTCACATCTGCAGGATCAAGAACTCGGGAAGGCCCGCGAGATCCAGGAAGGGCTTTTGCCCAATGTAATTCCTCAGCTGAAAGGTCTGGAAGTCTCAGCAGCCTGGCAACCCGCTCGTGTCGTTGGCGGGGATTATTTTGACGTGCTGAAGTTTAGCGACAGGAAGATCGGGATTTGCATTGGCGACGTGGTGGGCAAGGGCATTAGCGCGGCATTGTTGATGGCCAACCTGCAAGCCAGCTTCCGGGCCTTCGCCACGGAATCCATGTCACCCGGTACCCTCTGCCAGAAACTGAACGAGGTTTTCTGCAACAACATTGCCCCTGACAAATTCGTGACGTTCTGCTATTGCACCATCGACGCCGCGGATCACCGGCTGACGTACGCCAGCGCTGGTCACTGTCCGCCGCTTGTCCTGCGCGGAGCTGGAGCGACGGTCCTTCTGAACGAAGGAGGAACTCCGCTGGGAATTGACCCTGATCGGAAGTACGCCGACACAGAAGCACAGCTCGAACCCGGCGACCGCCTGGTTCTTTATACGGACGGTTTAACCGAGGCAATGAATTCTGCTGAACAGGAATTTGGGGAACCACGATTGGTCGAGCTTGGGAACCGAAATGTGACGATGAACGCCGCGGAATTGCTCAAGACCATCATGAATGAGGTGTCCAGCTTTAGCGGTGGAAGTTTTCAGGATGATTTCACCTTAGTGGTTGTTGCCGTGTAGTAAACCAATCGCGGATAAATGCGACTGGACGCTTACTCAAGTTTTCCGCTCCCAAAACGCAAGATTTTCTCGTTAGCCAAAAAGCCAAGAGAACTAGAGTGAAGATAATTAAGGAACAAGGATCCAAGCGCCCCGTGAGCGCATCATGTTTTGATAGCCATCGGAAAGGCTCACTTACCGCTGGCTACCGTGAACTACCTAGAGTTCAATACAAGTTCGCTCCAAGTCGGTTTAGCGCATCGCTCCACCGTATTGCGCAAGAAGACCGGGATAGTCTCTCTCAATGAGGTTTCGGAGAGTATCGTTGGCGGCTGCTTTGGACGGACTGGAAAACTCGACCAGATCATCCGTGCCTTCGGGCCTTAACGATTTCCCATTTATTGTTGTCTGGATTAAGGTTCCAAGAAAAATGTGTGAGGATAGGTCCGACACCAATCTGTGATCGGTATTGCGCTCCAGCGAATGGTCGGGTGAGTTTGTTGGCTTTTGTCATTTCTGTTCTCCTTTACTGATCGATTTATTATCCACAGGTTTCCACGCCTCCGGCTTTCGCCTTTTCTTCTGCCTTATGCTATGTATAAAATATTCAGGAGGGAAAGTGGCTTTCGAAGATTCCCTGAAGTCATGGGCGAAGGCTCCAGGGCAGACGGAGCAGGCGACCTGCGACAACG
>Ga0210402_10005320_pt1 | contig 11550 bp, 8 predicted proteins | sample IncBWC7MmetaG_FD_161055 | JGI IMG/M metagenome (GOLD analysis project Ga0210402, IMG submission 161055) | Forest soil microbial communities from Barre Woods Harvard Forest LTER site, Petersham, Massachusetts, United States - Inc-BW-C-7-M | ecosystem: Environmental > Terrestrial > Soil >... | reverse complement strand
GCCGTCTTCGCCTTGCGCAGCAGCACCAGCCGGCGCGCCTCGTCGTCGAGCATGGCCTGGGCGTTCTTGACGATCGCCGGCGCATGCTTGGGCGGGAACTTCACCGCGCCGTTCTCGTCCATATGGATGAGGTCGCCCGGCGCCACGTCCATGCCGCCGACCGAGACCGGCACGTTGACCGACTGCACCGCCATCTCACCATGGCCCGCCGTCACGCCGCCCAGCAGGAGCTGGAAGCGGAGCTTGCGGATGGCGTCGACGTCGCGCGACGGGCCATTCGACAGCAGGCCGACGCAGCCCACCGCCATCATCGAGCTCACCATCATCTCGCCGGCCAGCCCTGCCTTGTTGTGCAGCTCAGGCGGCCATTTTTGCTGGATCACCAGGATGGTCGGCTTCTTCATGGCGTCGAGCGCGTCGACCACGTCCATGAAGGAGAGGCGGCCGGCGTAGTTCGGGTCGGGCAGGCCGTAGACGCAGGTCACGGCGTAACCGACGATCGGGCCCATCTCGGGATAGATGCAGCGGATCGAGGTGTCGGTGTACCAGTTCTCGGTCCACGGATTGTAGAGTCCGAGGCACAGCGGGTTTTTGGGATAGGTCGCCACCACGTTGGTGATGGTAGGCGTGTCGATCTTGCGCAGCTCGGCCAGGAGCTGGTCGTCGGACGTCGGTACGGCTGAGTCGGGCATGGCAGGCGATCCTCGCTTTTTGCGGCTTCGTTCTTCGCGCAATTGACGGCCGCCGACAAGGGTTCGCCACCGCTGGGCAAAAGAGCGAACTTCCGGTAAAGCCTTCTCGTCCTGCGTGAACCCATGGCGTCGTCACAATGCCAATGCCGTCTCCGCCGCAACGATCCTGGCCCATCGGCCTGCTGGTGCTGCTGGCGGTGGCGGGCGTGCTTTACGGTCTCATGCTCGCCAACGCCCTGTACCAGCCCTCGGGCGGCGGCGAGGCGGGCATCGAGGCCGCGATCGAGGGACTCTTCCTCACCGCAGGCCTTTGGATCGTGCTCGCGATCATGATCGTCGTCGGCGCCGTCAAGGGCGCGATGCCCGGCTGGGCCGGCGGGCTCGCCGGCATTCTCGTTCCGGCGTCCGGGGTCGCCAATTTCACCGCCGTCGACATGTGCTCGCGCGACCTGCGATGGGCCATCGTCATTCCCATCCTGCTGGCGCCCCTGATCGCCTTCTACGCCTTCTGGGCGGGATGGCCGCGGCTTCATGCGGCGCTGCCGGCGGAGCGCACCAGCATCGCGGTGTGGGCTTCGATCTTCGTCCTGTCGGTGGCGACGTTCGTGCTGGCGGCCTGAGCGTTCAGCGATCGGACGCGAGCAAGGCGCGAACGCAGCGCAGCAGCTCTTCATACTTGTAGGGTTTGGGCAGCACGGTTTCACCGTCGGGCGCGGGCGAGAGCACCACACCCGAGGTGAGGAGGACCTTCATCGCGGGCTTGTTGTCCCTGACCCAGCGGCTCAATCCGAAACCGTCGAGGCTGCTGCCCTCCAGATTGACGTCGGCAAACACCAGATCGACCTTCACCGCCGCGTTGAGGATCCGCATCGCCTCATCGGCGCTGCTCACTTCGATGACGGCGAAGCCATGGTGGCGAAGCTGGCTCGCCGCGACCATGCGGGCAAGCACCACGTCGTCGACCACCAGGATGGTGGGCGACGGCTTGCTGGCCGATTCGTCTTCAATACCTTGTGCCGCTTTCATGATCCGGGAGCAGGGCTTCGCATGGTGCCGCAACGGGCGCCGCAGATTCTCCCGGCAACAGCAGCCAAGGCAAGCACAAAGGTCGGATCGAGCCCACGCAACCAAAGACCGGCACGAACGTTAATGGCGCCATGACATCGCTCCAGGGCACTTCCTCCGAATCGGTTGGCAAGCCGCCGCCGACCGTGCTCGTCGTCGTCGACGAAGTGCTGGTCCGCATGGCGGTCTCGGAGTACCTGCGGGAGTGCGGCTACAATGTCGTCGAGACCGGCGACGCCCACGAAGCCATTGAGGTGATGACGTCCGACGTGGCGGTCGACGTCGTCTTTTCCGACATCGCCATGCCGGGCAGCCTGGACGGCTTCGGCCTCGCGCAATGGATCCGCCGCGAGCGCCCGGACATCAAGGTCGTCCTGTCGTCGGGCGTCGCCCGCTCGGCCAAGGCGGCGGGCGAACTCTGCGAGCACGGCCCGATGCTCGCCAAACCCTACCGACATGCCGATCTCGAGCGCCGCATCCGGGCGCTCCTCGCTTCGGCGCCAAAAGGCGATTGAGGCGACGCGGCGTCAGCGCCCGACGAGGCGGCGAATGCGGCCCATGAGACCTGTCGCGGGTTCTTCGGCGTAGCAGCGCCCGAGGGCGATGCGCGTGCCTTCCAGCAGACCTTCCGACGTGGGAAACCACGGATACCAGCCGGCCAGGCCGGCAAAGACCGGCTCGAGAGACGTCTTGCTGGCCGGCAGAAAGTCGAACTCGATGGTGGGCCTGAGGGCTGCGCCACAGATCGGGGCGTGCAGGACGACGCTGTTCTCGAAGATCACCCAGATCGGCTTCTCGCTCTCGATCGTCAGCTCCTCGCCATTGCGCTGGCAGAACCAGGTCGTGCCCGAGCGCCGTCCCGCGCCCTGCGGCAGGATGAAAACCTTGCGGATGGCCGTCGGCCAACCGTCGGTATGGCGGTCTGCGGCGACGTCGCGGGGCACCAGCTGGAACTGGCGCGTCGAGCCGATCCGGAACGGGTGGCCGACGGCCAGTTCGATCGCCGGGCCGTGCGCCGCCAGGAATTCCGACAACAGCGCGAGCGAGCGCGGCGCGAGCTCGCGATATTCGTTGCAGGCGTTCATGTAGTCGCTTTGCGAGGCGGCCGTGCTGACATAGCCCAGGGCGAAATCGTCATGCCTGAGCGGTGTCTTGCGGCTTTCGAGCAGGGCCGCCAGAAGCTGGGCGGCGTGTCCTTCGTCGAGGGGAAATATCATCACACCGGTGCGCGACAGCGGTCCCGAATCGCAGTCGAGCGCCGAGGAGTATGCGCTCCAGGCGATGCGCGAGAGTTCCGAGCGCACGGCCTTGAAGCGGCGGAGTTCGGGGTCGTCCTCGTGGGCATGCTTTTCCAGCGCGTCGATTTCCTCGGCCAGGCGAAGGTCCGGATACTGGAGCAGCTCGCGCAACGATTGTTCTCCCTTGGCTTGTGGTCGGGCGCTTTGGTGCGGCAATCACGTCTTGGCATGGGCACCCGCGGGCGCACAAGCGCTTTGGCGGGCAGCGTCCGTGCTCAGGGAACGAAGATCAGGAAGACGAAGATGGCGAACAGCACGAGATGGACGAAGCCCGGCAGGATGTTGGTGCGCCCGCCGCCGAATGTCACCAGGCTGACCAGGAAAGTCAGCACCAGCAGGACCGTGTCGTTCTTGTCGATGCCGAGCTCGAGCGGCTGCTTGAGCGCGATCGCCAGCAGGCTGACGGCGGGAATGGTGAGCCCGATGGTGGCGAGCGAAGAGCCGAGCGCCAGGTTGAGGCTCTTCTGCAGCTCGTTGCGCCGGGCCGCGCGCAACGCGGCCACCGTCTCGGGCAGCAGCACGAGCAGCGCCACCAGGAGGCCGACGGCTTCGATCGGCGCGCCCACGGCGACGACCATCGTCTCGATCGATCCCGAAACGCCCTTGGCCAACAGCACGACGGCAACGAGACCGACGAGCAGCAGCGCGACGCTTTCCCAGAGCTGGCGCGGGGTGGGCGCGGTGGCGTGATCCGCCGCCGCACCGCCGAGATCGGACAGGAAATAGTCGCGATGACGCACCGTCTGGACGTAGAGGAAGACGCCGTAGAGGGCGAGAGTGACGAAGCTGACGAAGCCCAGCTGGGTGGTGGTGTAGAACGGCCCGGCCATGCTCGTCGTATAGGTCGGCAGGACCAGGGTCAGCGTGGCAAGCGGCATCAGCACGACGAGATAGGCGCTGGCGCCCGGCAGGCGGAAGCCCTGCTCGCCGTAGCGCAGGCCGCCCAGGATCAGGCAGAGCCCGACCACACCGTTGCACACGACCATGATCACCGAGAAGACGGTCTCGCGCGCGAGACCGGGCGCGCCTTCGCCCGCCAGCATGATAGAGAGGATCAGGGCGACCTCGATCACGGTCACCGCGACGGTCAGCACGAGGGTGCCATAGGGCTCGCCGGTGCGGTGCGCGATCACGTCGGCGTGATAGACGGCCGCGAACACGACGGCCATCAGGACGATCAGGCCCACGAGAGGCAGCACTGCATCGAATGCCGGCGGAATCCTGCCGGCGATCGCCGAGAAACCCAGCGCCACGACGAGGCCGAGAAGCGGCGTCACCCGCCATAAGATCCGTCTACGCCCGCTCGGCATCGCTCTCCCCAATCTGCACGCCTGCTGGCAACGATATGGTCCAGCCAGCGTTAAAGCAGGAACCTGCCCCCGCATAAAGTATGAGATCGCACAGGCTCGGCACCGCGCAGGCTTGTGTGCGTCAAACTGGCCTGCGACGGGCACGCTTTAGCGTGTGTCCTGCGTATAGCCATGATCAGGGCACAAGTCCGGGCCAACGCGGGCGGGATCCGCCGATGGGGTGTATCGCGGATGAGAGTGTATCGCGGATGAGTAAGAGAGCGTTATCCAAGTTTGGGGCGGCCGTTCTGGTGATCGGCCTGATCGTTGCCGGCTATATCGTGATCGACCAGATGGGCCGCGACAGGGCGCGGGCGGCGGCCGCCCGCCCGACGCCGGCCGTTCCCGTCACCGTCACCACGGCCGAGAAGAAGGACGTCCCCGTCATCGTGCGCGGCATCGGCACGGTGCAGGCCTACAAATCGGTCGTCGTGAAGGCCCGCGTCGACGGCCAGATCGTCAAGGTGGCTTTCGAGGAAGGCCAGTTCGTTCATGCCGGCGACCTTCTGTTCCAGATCGACCCGCAGCCCTTCCAGGCCGCGCTCGACCATGCCAGCGCCGCCAAGCGCCGCGACGAGGCGCAGCTCGCCGGCGCCCAGCTCGACCTCGAGCGCTACGGCAAGCTGATCGGCTCGGGCTTCCAGTCGCGCCAGAGCTTCGACCAGCAGCAGGCCACCGTCGATGCGCTGAAGGCGACCGTCGCTCTCGACGAAGCCGCCGTCGACACCGCCCGGGTCAACCTTTCCTACACCGACATCCGCGCGCCGATCGACGGGCGCACCGGCCAGCGCCTGGTCGATCTCGGCAACATGGTGCAGGCCTCGTCGCCCGCGCCGCTGGTCAACCTCACGCAGCTGAAGCCGATCTATGTCAACTTCACGGTGCCGCAGGACGTGACCGACGAGGTGCGGAGCAACCAGGCGATCGCACCGCTCGCCGTGCTGGCCTATGCCAGCGACGACAAGACCCTGCTGTCGCAAGGCAAGCTCACCCTGATCGACAACCAGATCGACGCGGCGACCGGCACGCTCCGCCTGAAAGCCACGTTCGAGAATACCGACGAGCGGCTGTGGCCCGGCCAGTTCGTCAATGCGCGCCTGGTGATCTCCACCAAGAGCGCCGCCATCACCGTTCCCCAGCGCGCCGTCATGCAGGGCGCCAGCGGCTACTACGCCTACATCGTCAAAGCCGACAACACGGTGGAGCGCCGGGTCGTCGAGGTCGCCGGCATGCAGGACGACCTGGCCATCGTCGACAAGGGCCTCGCCGCGGGCGAGAAGATCGTGGTCGACGGCCAGTACCGGCTGAGCGACGGCGCCCACATCAAGATCGACACGACGCCGCCCGCCGCGCCCGCGCCGCCGCCGGCCTCGACGCCCCAAGCCGTGCAGCCGAATTCGACGCCGCCCAGCGCGCCGCCCAACAAAGCCGGCTGAGCGGCGCGGCGATGAACATCTCCGAAACCTTCATCCGACGGCCGATCGCCACATCTCTCATGATGCTGGGCCTGCTGGTGTTCGGCGCGGCGACCTACAATCTTCTGCCGGTCGCCGCCCTGCCCAACGTCGATTTCCCGACCATCACCGTGTCGGCCACCCTGCCGGGCGCCAGCCCGGAGACCATGGCCTCGTCGGTCGCCACGCCGCTCGAGCAGCAATTCGCGGCGATCCCGGGCCTCGCCTCGATGAACTCGACCAGCGGCCTCGGCACGACCTCGATCACCCTGCAGTTCGACCTGAATCGCGCGATCGACGGCGCCGCCACCGACGTGCAGACGGCGATCAACGCGGCGAGCGGGCTTCTGCCCAAGGACCTGCCCAACCCGCCGACCTACCGCAAGGTCAACCCGGCCGACCGCGCCATCCTGATCTACGCCGTCACCTCCGACGACCTGCCGATCTACAAGGTCGACGATTACGCCTACACCATCCTGGCGCAGAAGATCTCGGCGGTGACCGGCGTGTCGCAGGTGCTGGTGGCCGGCCAGCAGGACTTTGCCGTCCGCGTGCAGGCCAATCCGGTGGCGCTCGCCTCGCACGGCATCGCGCTCGAGGACGTGCGCACGGCGCTCGCCAACGCCACCGTCGACCAGGCCAAGGGCAACCTCGAGAACGAGCACCAGTCGGTCACCATCGACACCAACGACCAGCTCTTCCATGCCGGCGGCTACCGCAACATCATCATCGCCTATAGGAACGGCGCGCCGGTCAAGATCCAGGACGTCGCCACCGTCGTCGACGCCACCAAGTCGCCGCGCACCGGCGCCTGGTTCAACGGCAAGCGCGGCGAGCTGCTGCTGATCTTCCGCCAGCCCGGCGCCAACACCGTCGAGACCGTCGACAGCATCAAGGCGATGATGCCGCGCCTGCTCGCCTCGGTGCCGCAATCGGTCCATGTCGACCTGATGTCGGACCGCTCGCAGGCGATCCGCGATTCGGTGTTCGACGTCGAATTCACCCTGCTGCTCACCGTCGGCCTGGTGGTGATGGTGATCTTCATCTTCCTGCGCCACCTGTGGGCCACCATCATCCCCTCGATCACCGTGCCGCTGTCGCTGGTCGGCACCTTCGGCGTGATGTACGTGCTGGGCTACAGCATCGACAATTTATCGCTGATGGGCCTCACCATCGCCGTCGGCTTCGTGGTCGACGACGCGATCGTCATGATCGAGAACATCGTGCGCTACATCGAGGAGGGCGAAAAGCCGTTCGACGCCGCCCTGAAGGGCGCCGGCCAGATCGGCTTCACCATCATCTCGATCACCTTCTCGCTGATCGCCGTGTTCATCCCGCTGCTGTTCATGGGCGGCATCGTCGGCCGCCTGTTCCGCGAGTTCGCCGTTACCGTCACGGTGGCCGTCATCATGTCGGCCTTCGTCTCGCTCACACTCACGCCGGTGATGTGCGCGCAGTTCCTCAAGCGCCAGACCGGCCACAAGCGCGGCCGGCTCGACCAGATGTGCGAGGATGCCTTCGACGCCGTGGTACGCTTCTACGACCGCACCCTGCAATGGGTGCTGCGTCACCGGTTCCCCGCGCTGCTGTCGACGATCGCCCTGATCTTCGTCACCGGCTGGCTGTACGTCATCATCCCCAAGGGCTTCTTCCCCGAGCAGGATACCGGCTTCATCTTCGGCCAGGCCGAGGCGCGCCAGGACATCTCGTTCGCCGCCATGGCCGACCTGCAGACCCGGCTGGCGGCGATCGTCCAGAAGGATCCGGGCGTCTCCGGGGTGGTGGGCTTCGTCGGCTCGACCGGCGGCAATTCGGCGGAGAATACCGCGCGCATGTTCATCCAGCTGAAGCCGTTCGGCGAGCGCGACGCCTCGGCCCAGCAGATCATCCAGCGGCTCAGGCCCAAGGTCGCCGAGGTGCCGGGGGTGAAATACTTCATGCAGGCCGGCCAGGACATCAATGTCGGCGGCAAGCTCAGCAAGACCGAGTTCCAGTACACCCTGACCTCGACCGATTCGGAGGAGCTCAACCACTGGGCGCCGATCATCGAGGAGGCCATGGCCAAGGTGCCCGAGCTGCAGGACGTGACGTCCGACCAGCAGATCGCCGCCCCTCACCTCGCCATCGACATCGACCGCGACAGCGCCTCGCGGCTCGGTCTCTCGCTCGGCCAGATCGACCAGACGCTCTACGACGCCTTCGGCCAGCGCCAGGTGGCGACGATCTATACGTCGAGCACCCAGTACAAGGTCGTGCTGGAAGTGTCAGAGTCGTTCCAGACCGACCCGGCGGCGCTGTCGCGCATCTACGTCTCCGGCCGCGACGGCGCGCAGATCCCGATCAGCACGGTCGCGAAGTTCACCAACAAGACGGCGCCGCTCACCGTCAACCACCAGGGGCAGTTCCCCGCCGTCACCATATCGTTCAACCTGGCGCCGGGCGTGGCGCTGGGCCAGGCGGTGCAGAAGATCCAGGAGATACAGGCCCAGCTCAAGACGCCGATCACCCTCGACGGCTCCTTCCAGGGCGCCGCGCAGGTCTTCCAATCGTCGCTGAGCTCGACGCCTCTCCTGATCGCCGCCGCCATCCTCGCCGTCTATATCGTGCTCGGCATGCTGTACGAATCGTACATCCATCCCATCACCATCCTGTCGGCCTTGCCCTCGGCCGGCGTCGGCGCGCTCCTGATGCTGATGCTGTTCCACTACGATCTCAGCGTGATCGCCCTGATCGGCATCATCCTGCTGATCGGCATCGTCAAGAAGAACGCCATCATGATGATCGACTTCGCGCTGGAGGCCGAGCGCGAGCAGGGCAAGAGCCCGCTCGAGGCCATCCACGAGGCCTGCCTGCTGCGCTTCCGGCCGATCATGATGACGACCTTCGCCGCGATCGGCGGCGGCCTGCCGCTCGCCATCGGCCAGGGCGCGGGCTCCGAGCTGCGCCGGCCGCTCGGCATCGCCATCGTCGGCGGCCTGTTGGTGTCACAGTGGCTGACACTTTATACCACGCCGGTCATCTATCTCTATCTCGACCGCTTCGCGCACTGGATGTCCGGCAAGCGCCGCCGCCCGACCGGCGAGATCCCCGCGACGGTGCCCGCCATGGCCAAACCGCCGGCCGACGCCGGCACGCAGGCGGCTGACTGACGCGCAGGCGCGCCATGAGCGAGAGCCGCGCAGCGTGTCGGCGCTGCAGGACTGCCTGATGACCCGGGCGACCAACTGCGCCGAGATCGATCCGCCCACGCCGTGAGCCGCCGCCGGGCGCTTGCCCGGTGCGCCTGAAAATCGGCTAGAGTGGCCGGCATGGCAATCAACCGGAAGATGTTGTCCCGTGTGGCCGCCGCCGTCGTCCTGGTCGGCCTCGCTTGCGCCGGCACCTTCTTCGTGCAGTACAGGCACCGCCCCCAGGCGAGCGCGCCGGCCGCAGCCGAGGACGGCGTGGCGGTTATCACCGCCGTCGCCGAGGCGCAGGACGTGCCGCTGATCGTGCGCGGCATCGGCACGGTACAGGCCTACAACATGGCGGTCATCAAGACCCGCGTCGACGGCGCGATCGTCAAGGTGTCCTTCACCGAAGGCCAGGACGTCAAGGCGGGCGATCCGCTCTTCCAGATCGATCCGCGGCCGTTCCAGGCGGCGCTCGAACAGGCGCAGGCGTCCAAGCAGCGCAACGAGGCGCAGCTCGTCAGTGCCGAGCTCGACCTCTATCGCGACAGGACACTCAGCAAGGAGGGCTATCAGTCGCGCCAGAGCTTCGACGAGCAGACGGCGGTCGTGCGCGCGCTCAAAGGCTTGATCGCTGCCGACACGGCCGCGATCACGAACGCCACGCTCAATCTCGACTATGCCGACATCCGCGCGCCCTTCGACGGCCGTACCGGCACACGCCTGGTCGATATCGGCAACCTCGTGCAGGCGGCGCAGGCGACCAGCCTGGTCAGCATCACGCAGGTCAAGCCGATCTTCGTCACTTTCACGGTGCCGCAGAACGTCAACGACCAGGTGCGCGAGCGGCAGGCCGCGGCCCCGCTCGCCGCCATTGCGCTGGGCGACGATCCCAAGCTCGTGCTGGCGCGCGGCGAGGTCTCGGTCATCGACAATCAGATCGACACCACCACCGGCACGCTTCGACTGAAGGCCACCTTTCCGAACGCCGACCAGAAGCTGTGGCCGGGGCAGTTCGTCAACGTTCGCCTGGTGCTCGCCGAGCGCAAGGGCGTCACCACCGTGCCGCAACGGACGGTGATGCAGGGCCCGGGCGGCTACTTCGCCTATGTCGTGAAGCCCGACGGCACCGCTGAGCGGCGGACCCTCGAGCTCGGCGGCACCCAGGACGGCATCGCCGTCATCCTGCACGGCATTGCCCCCGGCGAGACGGTGGCTGTCGAGGGTCAGTACCGGCTGACCGACGGCGCGCGCGTGCAGATGGACCCGTCCTCGGCCGCCACTGCCGCCCCGCCGGGCCAGGCGCGGGCCGTCGTGAAGACCGACCCCGCGCCATGAGCCTCTCCGAGTGGTACATCCGCCGGCCGATCGCCACCTCGCTCCTGATGGCGGGCCTGCTGGTGCTGGGCGGCACGGCCTACACGCTACTGCCCGTCGCCGCCCTGCCCGACGCCGATTTCCCGACCATCTCGGTCGGCGCCAGCCTGCCGGGCGCCAGCCCGGAGACCATGGCGACCTCGGTCGCTACGCCGCTCGAGATGCAGTTCTCCGCCATCCCCGGCCTCGTCGCCATGACGTCGTGGAGCGGGCTCGGCAATACGTCGATCGTCCTGCAGTTCGCGCTCTCCCGCAGCGCCAATGGCGCCGCCACCGACGTCCAGACCGCGATCAACGCCGCCGGCGGCCTCTTGCCCAGGGACCTGCCCAACCCGCCGACCTATCGCAAGATCAACCCGTCCGACCGGCCGGTGCTGATCTACGCGGTGTGGTCCGAGGAGCTGCCGATCTACAAGGTCGACGACTTCGCCTACACGATCCTGGCGCAGCAGATCCAGTCGGTGCCGGGTGTCGGCCAGGTGGCGATCGCCGGCCAGCAGGACTTCGCCGTCCGCGTCCGCGCCAATCCTGCAGCGCTCGCGGCGCACGGCATCGGCCTCGAGGAGATTCGCGCCGCCATCGCCACCGCCACCACCGACCAGGCCAAGGGCACGCTCGAGAGCAAATACCAGTCGCTCACGCTCGACGCCAACGACCAGCTGTTCGGCGCGGCGGGCTATCGCGACATCATCGTGGCGTACCGCAACGGCGCACCGGTCAAGATCCGCGACATCGCCGACGTGGTCGACGGCGCCCGCATGCCGCGCAGCGGTGCCTGGTACAACGGCAAGAAGGCCGAGATTTTGCTGGTCTATCGCCAGCCCGGCGCCAACGCCACGCGGATCGTCGACCAAATCGGGGCCATGATGCCCCAGCTCCTGACCTCGATTCCGAAGTCGATGCATGTCGACCTGATATCGGACGGATCGCTGGCGATCGATGAGTCGATCGCCGACGTGAAGTTCACCCTGATCCTGACCATCGGCCTGGTGGTCCTGGTGATCTTCCTTTTCCTGCGGCACTTCTGGGCGACCGTCATTCCCTCGATCACCGTGCCGCTGGCGCTGGTCGCCACCTTCGCGGTGATGTATCCGCTGGGCTACAGCATCAACAACCTCACCCTGATGGCGCTCACCATCGCCGTC
>Ga0210402_10005319_pt1 | contig 11552 bp, 8 predicted proteins | sample IncBWC7MmetaG_FD_161055 | JGI IMG/M metagenome (GOLD analysis project Ga0210402, IMG submission 161055) | Forest soil microbial communities from Barre Woods Harvard Forest LTER site, Petersham, Massachusetts, United States - Inc-BW-C-7-M | ecosystem: Environmental > Terrestrial > Soil >... | reverse complement strand
CTCTTGCCGGCGTTCACTTCACTCGAAATCACTCCACCACCCTATTATCTCTGAAACAAAAAGAGTGTCTCGACTTCGCGCACGTGACTATCGCAATGAGTTATTGTTGCCGCGCCGATTTTCGCTTGCCCCAGGCTAGGCCCACGGTTTCCGGCCACGAAGAATATTCTTCGACCACACCGCTGGAATAACGGCCACTTTCTTGAGCCCGTCCATGGCTGGCCGCAGTCCCGGAGGTTTTGGACGCAGTCCGGCTTTGCGCAGTAGGTAATTCATCCGGTACACATTCGCGCGTGCGGTATCGCGATACTGAAAATTTACGTTGAGTGAGATCGAAATATCCTCGCCGTTTTTCACCCAGTGCGGGAAATTCACCGGAATGTGCACTCCCGTTCCCGGCCGCAACGGGTAGACCGTGGCGTGATTCTGAAACTCCGGCTTGTACCGCGGCGCGTTGTGATCAACCGTCCAGAACTTCTCAATCTCTTCCTCGGTCAGGATGTCCCGGTCGTTGCGGTTGAAGATGTGGATGTCCTTGCCCCCGCGGATCTGCATCAGCAGGCTGCATTCCCGGTCGATATGGTAGGTCGTGATTCTCTTTGGCGAAGTCACGAACACAATCACTTCCTGCATTTTCATCACGCGATTCAGATTCAGCCCGCTAAGATCCTGCAGTTCGGCCATGCACTCGTCGAGCAGTTTGCGGTACTCGGGATCTTTGTCCGCGCGCTTCAGGACGATCCATGCTCCGCATTGCTCGATGCGCTGCACTGCTTCGGCCGCGCTGAACTCCGGTTTACGCGATTCGCTCCAGCGCTGGTTCAAATCTTCGGTGCCAGCGTCGTAGAAGAGGTCTACGGGACGCTCCGCCTGCGTGACTCGCGCCAGCTCGATCAATCGGTCCAGGCTGAACAGCGGATGCTGCGCCAAATTGTGGCCAAATTCAAAGCTCTCTTGGTCAAACTTTTCCCGGAAAACTTTGCGCTCCGCGTTTATGTGGCGTACTTCCGTGCCGCTCTCTGTCAACGCCTCTGCCGCTCTTGCCATTTTCTCTTCCTCCGAAATTCCCGCGCTCGCCTATTTCCGTTCTCGGGTCGACGACGGCACCTGCGGGCTCATCCGGAATCGCGACAGTGCTTCACCCAGGTTTTGGATGAACGCTTCCGACTGGAAAACCTCCGCGTCCTGCCGCATACTCGCTGGCGGCGCGATCGGGTCCAGTTCGTCCAGTTGAAATTCCCGCGCCACATCCGCGATCACTTTTGGCTCGATGATCTTCTGCTGGTCAACGAAAGAATTAATCAGCGAGTGTTCGCACAGCAAATTAATCACACGGGGGATTCCCATCGAATAGAGATGAATCGCGTCCATTGCGGCCGGCGAGAAAATCTCGGTCTCCGCTGCGGCTCCCGCGATTCTAAGCCGCTCCTGCACATAGTCGTGCGTCTGTTCCTGGCTCATCGGCATGGTCTTGCAACGCAGTGTGATGCGCTGTCGTAGTTGCCGCAGTTGCGGCAGCTTCAACTTATCTTCAAGCTCAGGCTGGCCGGATAATACGATCTGCAGTAGTTTCTCGGTCGAAGTCTCCAGATTGGTCAGCAGGCGAATCTCTTCCAACACTGGAAATGTCAGATTTTGCGCTTCGTCAACGATCAGCACCGCGGTCTCGCCCGCGCGGTATCTCTCCAGCAGCCAGTGATTCAATTTCAGCAACTGCTGGCTTTTCGATCGGTTCTCGCACGCAATATCAAATTCCGCCAGGATAAAATCAAACAACTGGCTCGAGTTCATCCGGGAATTGAATAAAAACGCGGTTTTCGTCCGCCGCAAGTGCAACCAGTCCAGCAGCCGGTTCACCAGCGTGGTCTTCCCGGTTCCCACTTCACCGGTCAGCGTGATAAATCCTTTGCGGGTCTGAATTCCATACATCAACCCGGACAGCGCTTCCTCGATCTGTTTTGTCAGAAACAGATACCGCGGGTCCGGGTTAACGTTGAACGGGTTTTCTTTCAGCCCAAAGAAGCTTTTGTACATGATCTTGTGGTCGTCTCCGTCGACAACTCCCTGCTTCCTCTCGAATCCTTCCCGCGCTCCTTAGCGCAACACCAGCGGCCGCGTGTGCCAGCTGAGTCCCACCGAAAACTGATGCGTCGTAAAACTTGAACCGCAGTTGAGCCCGGCGCACACCGTGCTGTTCGAATTCTCGATGTACCCCGTATACCCCAGCGATAAACTTGCATTTCGTCCTAGCGGGCGCGCCAATGACCCGCCCACATAAATCGTGTTGTACAACAAGTTCGTAACGCCCTGCCCCGTCTGTGCGTTGCTGTTCCGCGCATACCCTAGGTGCGCATTGCCCGTCCACAGCCGCGTAAGCCTTCTGGACGCCGATCCCGTTACCTGGTCGGTCGTCGCTCCCAGGAACACACCGCTTCCCGAAGTCAATCCGTGCAGATAGTCGAGCCCGATGCTTCCACGCGCGAATGCGTAGTTCATCATCGCGTTTCCTGAAAACTCGACGTACTGCGTTTTGGCGCCCACACCTTGCGCCACTCGAAAATTTGTAATCTCCGGACCGCCCGCCAGCTCCAAAGCCAGCCGGCCCGTTATTTTTCGCCCGTATACGGCGCGAATAGTGTTGTCGCCAATCGCCTGTGCAGTCCCCAGATAGTGGTAAGAGCTGAATCGGTACGACACGCCGATGGTGTCCAGCCGCGATACCTGGTAGTTGTAGCCCGCGTTTCCGATGTAATCGTTGCTCTCGATATTCCCTCTCTCGGTGAACCGCAGGATACTGTACACCCCTCCTACCGTTACCGAACTCCGCGCAGTCAGGTTGTAATTGACCTGCGTCCCCACGGTGTTCATGTATCGCGGTCCGATCGCCGTGAAAATCGACTGTCCGGGACTCAATCCTCCGCTCAATCCCGTCGATCCCGGTCCAAGCGATCCGCCGATTCCCGGCGCCGCCAGACCGGTACCCGCGCCAAAGCCAAATTGTGCCTCTGGAAGATACGCAAACTCGTCCAACAACGTCAGTTGCCACCGTTCCCAGTTGAACGTCTGCGTCGCTCCAAGCTGTTGAAACCATCCGTTTCCCAGCCTCGAATCCGTCGAGAAATCTCCGCCTCCCGAATAATTCACCGCAAGCTGTGACCGGCTCCAATTCTCCAGCAAGCTCACGTTTCCCGATAGGTAGCTCGTCGAGTTCCAATCATTCGACCCGCCCTGCGATTGCTGATTCGACTGCACAAAGTTGTAGTACGCCACTCCAGGTACCCAGTAGCTGTGCCGCTCCAGTTGTGTTCCAACCGTTGGATCCTGAATTCCAGTCAATGGCCGATTGTCCGGCTGGATCGTGTCCGGCGCCTGATTCGGATCCTGATCTTCTGCCCCGATCGGGCCATACACTTTTGCCGCGGGTTTGGGTTTTTCCTCGCCCTGCTGCGACGTGTCTTGCGCCAGTCCCGCCGTTGCGTAGCAAAGCGTCACCCACGTCAGCACGGAAATTGTCAGGATTGTTCGGCGAATATTCATAAGCCCTCTCTACGGCACCACAATTGTATCGCCGGGCTGGAGTACGATGTTGTCTTCCGAGCGTTTCCCGTTCACCACGTCCTTGTAATTGAACGAATGTTTCACCTGTTTGCCGCCTTCGGTCCGCAAAACATAGATCTTGTTGGTGCGTGCAAACTGCGTGAATCCTCCCGCGCTGGTCAACGCTTGCAGCACCGTCATGTTCGGCAGCAGCGCAAACGCTCCGGGCCTGGTCACCTCGCCGTTCACGTATATTCTGCGGCTGTTAATTTCAATCACCGTTATCGTCACTTGCGGATTGTTGATGAATTTTTTTAGACCCTCAGTGATGTTGTTCGCCAGTTCCATGGACGTCAGCCCGGCTGCTTGCACGTCATTCAATAGCGGCAGTGAGATCTTGCCGTCTGGCCTTACCGGCACCGACCGGGTCAGCTCAAGTTCCTTCCAAACGTCCACCTTCAGCACGTCCTGAGGGCCAATCCGGTAGCTAGTGTCGGTAGTCGCCGCCACCGCTGCGGGTGACGCCTGCGTCGTCGCAGGCGCGCTCTTTGTCGCGTCCTGACCTTGCGCCACTCCGATTCCCAGCATGGTCCCAAGCCCAATCCATAGCAACGCTTTCATTACTCTTCTCCCCGCGCTCGCTTGACTTCGTTTCCGCCGACGTCCATCTGTTTGATCTTGTACAGCAAGGCCTTGTAGCTGATCTGCAATTCTCGCGCTGCTTGCTTGCGATTCCAATGGGTTCTTTCCAGCGCTTTCTGGATCAACTCCCGCTCCGCTACCCGCGAAGCCTCTCGCGCCACAATTTTCAGCGGCGCACCCCGCGGACTATCCATCGGATTATGCAGCGCCGGACCGCTTTGTTTCAGTTCACCCATTGCCAACCGCGTCGCTCCCAGCGCCACCACTTTTCGCGCTAGATTTGCCAACTCCCGGATATTGCCGGGCCAGTCGTGCAAACGCAGGATCTCTTCGTCCTCCTGGCTTAATACCGGCATCCTCCTGCCTGTCTCCGCGGCGTGTTTTTCCAGGAAGTATTCCATCAACGCTCCGATGTCTTCTCTCCGATCTCGCAGCGCCGGCAGCTTCACGCAAGCTCCGTTAATTCGGAAATATAACTCGCGTCTGAACCGCCCCAGTCCAATTTCTTTGTCCAGATTTCGCGTGGTAGTCGAGATCAGCCGAAAGCCCATCCGGCCGCCGGACGCCATCTCCCGCTCCTGCAGTATCGCCAGCAGCACTCGCTGGCAGTCCAGATCCAACTCGTCGATCCCATCCAGGCACAAGGTACCCAAATTCTCGTGTGGCTCTCCGCTCCAGCCTCCCAGCAGAGCTTTCACTTTGCCCAGCAATTCGCCCGGCTGCAGCGACGTACAGCTCAATTTCACCAGGGGTAGCTCTCGCAGTGCCGAAAGCTGGTGAATCAGCCGCGCATACACCTCTTTGCCGGTCCCGCTCTCCCCATGCAGCAGTACCGGTATGTCCGTCCGGGCTATTTCACCAATAATCGCGTTGACCGGGAGGATCGCCTCTGACTGCCCATACACAAATCCGGCTTCGCTCTCCAACTCAAACGTCCGACTTAGGCCGGTTGCCATATGGATCCAACAACCATTCAGCAACTGTCTCGCCAAGCGGCATCAGCGGCCACAACCCTGGGAGTTTAATAAGATCAATAGTTTCAAATAGTTACGCAGCTTCGCTGTCTGTCGGGCCTTCCGTGTACGCACACGTAGTTCCAATAGCCAGTCCACGAAGTGGCAAAAGTTTATCCCTTTTGGCCCACAGACACCATGAGCACGCCTGCGACTTTCAAGTATGTCTTGTATAATCAGTAAGTTAAACGGAAACAGCTTCTATTCTTCGCCCACACTAAAATATGTGCAATCCGGGTGGATGAACGCCAGCGCACTTACGCTGGCCTCCGGGTCCATCATGAACCCTTCCGTCAGCTCCACCCCAATCTCCTCTGGTTTCAGCAGCTTCCATAGCCCCACCTGGTCCTCTAGGTCCGGACATGCCGGATACCCAAAGCTATATCGTTTCCCGCGATACCGCGACGTAAACCGCTGCGCCATCGTCATCTCCGGTGGATCTGGAAATCCCCAATCCTCCCGAATCCGTCGGTGCAGCCACTCAGCGCAGGCCTCTGCCGTCTCAATCGCCAGGGATTGCAGCCCGTGCGACCGGAAATAATATCCCGCATTCTTGGCCGCTTCCGACTGTTCCCTCACACCTTCTCCTGCACTGACTACAAATACCGCCACATGGTCGCGCTTCCCGTCTTGCGCCGGCAAAATGTAGTCGCTCAAGCAAAGCCGGTCACCAATTTTTTGCCGCTTCAGCTTCCACGTAAGTGTTGGCGCGCTCTCGCCCGGTGCAAACACATGCAGCTTTTCGCCCTCGGCTTCCGCCTCAAAAAATCGCCACACCGCACGAACCTTCATGAACTTCGCGGCATCTTCTTTCACCTCTTCCATCGCCGCAAACAGTTCCACCGCTTTCGGTTCGCGCTCCGCCAGCCGTTTTTCGAAATCGCCCTTATATCCCAAATGTCTTCCAAACAGCATGTACGGGTTGATATAACTCCACACTTCGCGCAAGTCCGGCACCAGCCGCACTTTTTTATCCAGATATCCCACCGGCTGAATCGGCAAATCCGCGCGTACCTTTGGCGAACGCGTCACCGCCGGCAGTTCTTCAACTCGCACCGTCGTCGTTACGCTCACTCCGCTCGCTAATTCACTGTTCGCCCGCAGCACCGTCTCCCGCGTCGCCGGATCCATCAGCTCATTCATCAAACGCAGTCCGGTCATCGCGTCTTTCGCATAGCACACCGCATTCCCGTAACTCGGCGCGATTTTCGTCTGCGTGAATTTTCCGGATAGCGCCGCTCCGCCCACCAGCAGCGGTATCACAATTCCCGCATCCTTCAAATCATTCGCCGTGATCACCATCTGCTGCGCGCTTTTCACCAGCAGTCCGGAGAGCCCGATCGCGTCCGGATGGTGCTGCTGGTACGCTTTGATCAGCTCCTCTGGCGGAACCTTAATCCCCAGATTCACCACGTCATACCCGTTGTTCTTCAAAATAATTTCAACTAGGTTTTTCCCGATGTCGTGCACGTCGCCCTTCACCGTCGCCAGCACAATCTTCCCGCGCTTCGCGGTGTCTGCTTTCTCCATGAACTGCTCGAGGTGATTCACCGAAGCTTTCATCGCTTCCGCTGATTGCAGCACCTCAGCCACAATCAATTCGTTCGCATTAAATAGCCGGCCAACCTCCGCCATCCCCGTCATCAACGGTCCGTTGATGATGTCCAGCGGTGCCGCGCCCTCCGCCCTCTTCTTCTCCAGATCCTCGACTAATCCGTCGCGCGTGCCCTCGATGATGTAGTTCGCGAGCCGTTGATCCAGCGGAATATCTTCCGCGCGTACTTTCTCTTTCTTTTTCGTCGTCCGAAAATGTTCCGTAATCGCCGCAATATGGAAGTGATTGATCGCCGCCCGCTGTTCCTTGTTCTGCTCACGCCAATCCGCCGGAGCGCTCTTCAACAATTCCGCGCGCGGATTCGATTCGTCCACTTTCTTCGGCGGGTGCTGGAACAGCAAATTCTCCGCCAACTCCCGCTCGTGTTCTGGAATCGACGCGAACCGTTCCAGTTTCTCGGTATTCACAATCGCCAGGTCCAGCCCGGCCTTCGTGCAGTAATACAGAAAAACCGAATTCACCACTTCCCGCGCGCCCGCCGGCAATCCAAATGACACATTCGAAATCCCCAGTATCGTCCGCACATCCGGCAGAGCCTGCTTGATGATTCGAATCCCCTCAACCGTTTCCACCGCTCCGCCAATATAGTTCTCATCTCCCGTCGCGCACGGAAACACCAGCGGATCAAAAATAATGTCCTCGGGCGCGATTCCATATTTTTTCGTCAACAACTCATAAGACCGCCGCGCAATTTCCAGCTTCCGCTCCCGCGTAAACGCCTGCGCCTGCAGCTTGTCCTCGTCAATGCAGCCCACCACCACCGCCGCGCCATAGTCATGCGCGATCGGCACCACTTTCTCGAATTTCTCCTCGCCATCTTCCAGATTGATCGAATTGATGATCGCTTTCCCCTGGCAATACGTCAGCGCCAGCTCGATCGCCGTGGCGTCCGTCGTATCCACCATCACCGGCGCCTTCACTTTCCGAATCAGCTTTTCGTAGAACACGGGAATGTCTTTTTTCTCGTCGCGCTCCGTGCTCTGCAAACACACGTCTACAATGTGCGCCCCGCCCTTTACTTGCCTCCGCGCAATCTCGCTGGCCTCTTCCCACTTTTCTTCCGCCACCAAATTCTTAAACAGCCGCGACCCGATCACGTTCGTCCGCTCGCCCACCAGCAGCGGTCGCGTACTGTCATCCGCCTCCACCGTCTCAATCCCAGAATAAACGGCCCGGTGCGACTCCTTCGGCAACGCCCGCGGTTTTTTCCCCTCCACCATCTGCGCAATCGCCGCGATGTGTTTTTCCGTCGTTCCGCAGCACCCGCCCACGATGTTTAACCACCCGTGGTCCACAAATTTTTCCAATTGCGCCGCCAGCGAAGTCGGCGTCTCCAAATACTTGCCTTCCTCATCCGGCAATCCCGCATTCGGATAGCACGAAACAAACTCTCCCGTCGACGCGCTCAGCGTTCGAATGTGGTCGGTCATGAACTCCGGCCCGGTCGCGCAGTTCATCCCAAACGCCAGCGGCTTCGCATGGCGCAGCGACGCCCACATCGCTTCCACCGTCTGCCCCGCCAACATCGTTCCCATCGGCTCGATCGTCACCGAAACAATCGTCGGTACCTGACTTCCGATCTCTTTCGACAGTTTCTCGATCGCCAGCAACGCCGCCTTGATATTCCGTGTGTCCTGGCAAGTTTCCACCAGCAGCAAATCCGCGCCGCCCTCGACTAATCCCTTCGCCTGCACGTAGTAATTTTCCCGCAGCCCTTCAAACGTCACCCCGCCGGTCACCGTAATCGCCTTGGTCGTTGGCCCCATCGACCCAGCTACAAATCGAGGCTTCGCCGCCGTGCTGAATTCCGCCGCCGCCGTCCGCGCCAATTCCGCAGCTTTCTTGTTCAATTCGAACGCTTCCGCCTGCAGCCCATATTCCGCCAACACCAGCGGCGTCCCGCCGAACGTGTTCGTCTCCACAATGTCCGAGCCCGCCGCAAAATATTTCCGGTGAATATCCAGCACCACGTCCGGCCGCGTCCGCACCAGTACCTCGTTGCAGCCTTCGAGAGCCACCCCGCCAAAATCCGCAGCCGTCAGGTCGCACTGCTGCAGCATCGTCCCCATCGCGCCATCCAGCACGAGGACACGCTGCCCCATCAGCTCCCGCAAGCTCTTGCCTATTTCTGTGAAATTTCGCATCCGAAGGTTTGACGTTACGAAGGTCGTTGCTCCTTGAGGCCCTGCCGCCGGTCCATCTCCCGCCTACTTCCCAGGATGACAGCCGACACCCCTATTTTACGCGGCTTTCTCTCAGGAATCGAATCTCATTCCCGCCCTATTGCCGTTTTGCTTCCAGCCTGCCTGGCGCAGTCCCATACCAAAAACACCCAACTCGTCAGTATCAATTCGTGAACAAACCTCTCTAACCCACTTGCCCGCCCGTGCTATATTCCACTACTCTGACGGCAGTGGCTACGAAACGTTCATCCGCGCCCAAGCTTTCTATCTGCCTCCTCTCGCCGCACCCCCTGGTGCTGAGCGAGTTCGAACGCATTTTGTCCAAGCCCGATTTCAAAGTCATCTCCAAGCAACTCGAGTCCACTCTCGCCCCCGATCTCCGCTCTTTCGAACCGCCCAAGGCCCAGGTCTACGTCATCGACGCTCACGCCGCTCGTCAGGCCACCGGTGCCCTGCTCTCCAATATTCTCGAACGCCACTCCGATGCTCGCCTCATCGTCGTCGGTGAAGCCCATAACGACGCCAACAGTTTTTCGCTGCTGCGCCTCGGCGTAAAAGGCATTCTCACTTACACTGAAGCCCGCGACCAATTGCTCCGCGCCCTCCCGCTCGTCGCCGCAGGTGGCTTCTGGGTGCCGCGCACCGTCCTCTCCGGCTTCGTGGACTCCATCCTTTCCGGACAAACGCGCCGCCTCAAATCCGATTCAGTCGCCAATCTCAGCCGCCGCGAACAGGAAGTTCTCGATTCGCTCCTCGAGAATCTTTCCAACAAGGAAATCGCCAGCAAACTCAATATCGCCGAGCGGACGGTCAAATTCCACGTCTCCAATCTCCTCAACAAATTCGGTGTCCGCCGCCGCGCCGATCTCATCCTCCTCACCTTCCAGCGTCGCATGGCCCCCGACGCCTGATCTTTTTTGGAGTGCGGGAGCTTGATCCCGCTTTTCCGACTTCCAGGACCGCCTCCGAACTTCTACTCACAACTCCCTACTTGCTATTCACGACTCCAAGCGCTCCTGGCTTTACTCGCCCTCCATTCCCCCATTACACTTTCTTCTCAACCACCTATGCCCCATCCACGCCACAACCCACTCGCCCTCGTCGATCCCAAACTCTCCGTCGTCATTCCCGTCTACAACGAAAAAGCCACCATCGACGAAATCCTTCGCCGCGTCATCGAAACCGAGTACCGCAAGGAAATCATCCTCGTTGACGACTGCTCCACCGACGGCACCCGCCAAATCCTCGAAAAAATGGCCCAGCTGCAATCTTCCGGCGAATCCTTCGCTCCCGCACAAGACGCCGCTGATTCCATCCCGCTGCGCGACCTGCGCATCTTTTTCCAGGATAAAAATCAGGGCAAGGGCGCCGCTCTCCGCCGCGGCTTTGCCGAAGTCACTGGCGACGTCATTCTCGTTCAGGACGCCGACCTCGAGTACGATCCCCGCGATTACGGCAAACTCCTCGAGCCTATCTGGGACGGCCGCGCCGATGTCGTCTTCGGCTCACGCTTTCTCGGCGGCCCGCAGCGCGTCCACTATTTCTGGCATTACGTCGCCAACAAAATGCTCACCCTTCTTTCCGACATTTTCACCAACCTCAAGCTCACCGACATGGAAACCTGCTACAAAGTCTTCCGCCGCGAAGTCCTCCAAGGCATCCAACTAAAATCCAATCGTTTCGGTTTTGAACCGGAAATCACTGCCAAAGTCGCAAAAGGGCGCTGGCGCATCTACGAAGTCCCCATCTCCTACGCCGGCCGCACCTACGAAGAAGGCAAGAAAATCACCTGGAAAGACGGCGTCCAGGCCCTCTGGTGCATCATCCGCTACCGCTTCCCCGACTAGCCTCGATCTCCATCTTCCAAACTTTCTCATCCTGCGACGCCTTTTTTTCGCTCCCACTCATTTTTCTCTTGCTTTTCGATTTATCCTATGGTATATTACCTTTCATAGATACTTGCGTTCGTCGCATGAATTCCGTAACTCGTTTCTTTTGATACTCTTGCATTTTTCGCGCCGCTAACTCCTTTGCTTTCACACTCTTTACTTTTTCATAGTTTCTGCGCCCATTGTTTTCATAGCGTTAGGGACAGCAGGGTGGGGGAGGGGGGGGTAGAAAACGGCTGAGACTGTCAACTCTGAACTCGTGACTGTAAACTTGTTTGTCATGCCCAGCTTCCACATCCAACAATTCGGCTGCCGCGCCACCCAGGCCGACGGTGCCGCCATCGAGCGCCAGCTCCTCAACCGCGGCTGTACCCCAGCCTCCGCCGGATCCGAAGCCGACGTCGTCGTCCTCAACACCTGCACCGTCACCTCAGCCGCCGACGCCCAGGCTCGTGACGCCATCCGCAAATTCCACGCCGCCAATCCCGCCACCAAAATCATCGTCACCGGCTGCTACGCCCAACGCGCCCCGGAAGAACTCGCCACCCTCCCCGGCGTCTCCTTCGTCGTCGGCAATTCTCACAAACCACAAATCCCAGATCTGATCGCGCCGCCGCGGACATCCGACAATCCGAATTTTGTCGCAATCGAAGCACTGCTCGAGGCGCCCGGT
>Ga0210402_10005317_pt1 | contig 11557 bp, 10 predicted proteins | sample IncBWC7MmetaG_FD_161055 | JGI IMG/M metagenome (GOLD analysis project Ga0210402, IMG submission 161055) | Forest soil microbial communities from Barre Woods Harvard Forest LTER site, Petersham, Massachusetts, United States - Inc-BW-C-7-M | ecosystem: Environmental > Terrestrial > Soil >... | reverse complement strand
AAGAACGACGTCTGGATCAGGGCCGGGTTCGCCGAGCTGGCGCGCTCGGGCGTCGAGGGGGTGCGGGTCGAGGTGCTGGCGAAGAACCTCGGCGTCACCAAGGGCGGTTTCTACCGCCGCTTCCGGGACCGCGCGGCGCTGCTCTCCGACATGCTGCAGGAGTGGAGCGAAGGGCGCATCGCCGCGATCGAGCAGCAAGCGAGCCTCGACGGCGAAACCGCGCGCGAGCGCCTCAAAGGCCTGATCCGGCTTTATTCGGAACGGATGAACACCGAGGGCATGGCGATCGAGCTTGCGATCCGGCAATGGGCCCGCTCGGACGAGGCGGCGGCGCTGGCGGTTGCCAGTGTCGATGCGGCGCGGCTGAAAAATGTCGGGCAGCTCTATCGCGCAACGGGCCTTGCGGCAGAAGAGGCCGATGCGCAGGCTTTCCTGTTCTATTGCTTCATCTTCGGCCAGAGCCTGTTGTTCCTCGAACGCGGTCCGCGCAAGCGCGCGCAGCTGATCGCAAAATCGGCCGAGAAACTGCTCGACGAAGAAGGCTGATGCGGCCGGACGGCGTCGTCCGGCCGCGTCGCTATCAGCCGATCAGGCCGGTCCCTTCAGGTGCTTGTTGCACTCCGAATAATAGCCGCCGCCCTTCTCGATCCACTTCATGCCGCCATTGCCGCCGGTCGTCTTGTTGGCATTGTACTGGTCGACGCAGGTGTGCATGCGGCCCTTGCCGGCGGTCTCCTTGGCGTATTTCGCATCGATCGCGCTCGGGTACACGGCCGGCCCGCTGGGCGCAGCGGCCGGTGCCGCGGCGGGAGTAGCTTCCTTCTTCGCTGTCGTGGTGGCTGCCGGCGCGGGCGCAGGTGCTGGCGCGGCAGGAGCGGCCGCCGCCGGCGCCGCGGCGGGAGTGGCATCCGCAGCGCACTGGGCCTTGCGGAAGTCGTTCCACTTCATGCCGTTGAGCGTGCCGTCCTTCTTGGCAGCCTGGTACTTCGCGCTGCATTCGGTGTTGGTAAGCGCGTTCGCCGGTGTGGTCGCTGCGAACGCAGCAAAACCGGACACCGCTATCGCGCACAATAATTGGGCCTTTATGGTCATCCTTGGTCTCCCTTAGGGACTAGCTAAACGGGGTGCACAGCTTAGCTGAGCCAGGGCGCGCGATCCATTCTCGATGTCAAAATATAGTCGCCGCGAGGGCCGCATTCGGCCGGCTCCATTCATCCGCGGTTCATCATCATGGCGCGAGGTTGCCTCCTTTCTCTCTTCCTCGAGGTACCTCCATGATCACGATCTCCTCCCGCGCGGTCGGCCTTGCGCTTGCGGCTTCGCTCCTGTTTGCAGGCTCGGCCTTCGCGCAGACCACCACGCCCGCGCCGGCCGCCACGCCGGCCCCCGCAGCCAAGACCGCGAAGCCGCACAGCGCCGCCTCGCTCGAATGCTCGAAGGAGGCCGATGCCAAGGGCCTGCACGGCAAGGAGCGCAAGAAATTCCGCTCCGATTGCAAGAAGCAGGCGGCCGACAAGGCTGCGCCGGCGTCGAAGTGATGTCTGATGCCACCCTTCCCTGGAGATCCTCCAGGGAAGGGTAAGGACATGCCGCGCAATGCTGCATCGCATTAGCGCATTTGTACGACTCCGGTGGATTTGCCATAAGGCGGCGTGAGGCAAATCCTTTCAGCCATCGCTGTTACGCTTCCCAGCCGCAACAAGACGCTGATCGCGCTGGAGACGCTCGCGATCGGCACCGCCGGCGGCGTGCTGTTTCTTTGGGCGCATCTTCCGGGCGGGCTGATCTCGGGCGCCATGGCGGCGACCGGCATCGCCGCGATCTGTGGCCGCCAGCTCACGGTGCCGCCGATCATCACCCAGGCGGTGCTGGTCGTGCTCGGGATCTCGCTGGGCTCGGTGGTATCGCGGCAGCTGATCGCCCATGTCAGCGCCTATCCGATCACCATCGCGCTGCTCGCGCTCTCAACCTTCTGCGCGACCTTCGGCTCCAGCCTCTATCTTCAGCGCGTCCATGGCTGGGACCGCACGTCGGCCTTTCTTGCCGGTAGCCCCGGCGCGCTGTCGCAGATCACCATGCTCGCGGTCGAGCGCGGCGCCGACCTGCCCGCGATCGCGGTGGTGCAGACCATGCGCGTCATCATCCTGACCGCGGCGCTGCCGCTGGTGCTGGCGCTGACCGGGGTTGCGCCCGCGACGTCATCCGCGATCACGCTGACCGAGGCGCCGCCGATCCAGCTGGTCGCACTGGTCGCCGCCTCGGTGGCGCTGTCGCTGATCCTGCGCATCCTGAAATTTCCGGCGAGCTGGATGTTCGGCGCGATGATCGCCTCCAGCGTGCTGCATGGGTCCGATCTGGTCGACGGCGGCGTGCCGGCCTGGGTGCGCAGCGTCGCGCTGGTCGGGATCGGCGCCCTGATCGGCAGCCGCTTTGCGCGGATGAAACCGCGCGTGCTGCTCGGCCACATCAACGCCGCGCTCGGCTCGTTTGCGGTCGCCATCGCCGTTTCCGGCGTCTTTGTCGCGATCATCGTGCTGACCACGCATGTGCGCTTTTCCGACGTGGTCGTCGCCTTCGCGCCGGGCGCGATGGACGCCATGCTGGCCCTGGCGCTGACGCTGCATATCGATCCGATCTTTGTCGGCGCGCATCATCTGTCGCGGTTCGTGTTCGTCACGATTGCGACGCCCGGCATCGTGCACCTGTTCGGACGCACACAGGACGATGTCGACGATTAGCGCGCGTCGCGCACTAATCGATTTTCTTGAGCATGATCTCGCCGGAAAACCGGTACCCACTTTTCCGGATCATGCTTTAGCGGCGGCTGGTTTTGGCCATGCCCCAGGCCGCGATCGCGGCCATCAACAGCGAGATCAGCGCGTTGTAGCCGGCGAGCGAGATGCCGAGGAAGCGAAACTGCACCTCGTCGCAGCGGATTATTTTGACCTTGTCGAGGTTGTCCAGGAGGCTGCCGGCGCTGCCGGGATTGAAGCCGGTCCCGGTGCAGTCGGTCGGGCCTTTCCATAAACCCCATTCGACGCCGGCATGATAGGCGCCGAAGACGGCATTGCCGAGGGCAGCGAGCGCCAGGATGGCAAGACCGGCCAGCACCAAGCTGCGCGGCGCGCCCTTTGCGGCCACAAACGCCAGCAGGGCCGCGAAGGGCACCGCGAAATAATAGGCGTAGCGCTGCTCCAGGCACATCGGGCAAGGCAGGATCTCCAGCACGAGCTGGAAGAACCAAGCGCCCGCCAGCGTCGCCGCCGCGATCGCCATGATCGCCAGCGCGGCCATCGCCGCCGGATTGGCCTCGCCGCGCATGGCGTGGGGAAGCGTGGATGTCTCGGACGTCACGTTTGTCCTCCCCGGTAGCGCATGACCCGGAAAAGTGGCCACCGGTTTTCCGAACAGGTCACGCGCCCAAAATAAAGCTTAGTGAACTTCGTATCCCGCACAACCAAACCTGTCGAGCGGCTGCGAAATCACATCCGCGCGGGTTGACCCCCTCCGGCCGCCAGCTATATTCCGCCCGCTTCGCCGCCCCTCGGGTCTTTTTGACCTTCGGGACATGCGAATGCCCCTGTGGCGGAACTGGTAGACGCGCTCGACTCAAAATCGAGTTCCGCAAGGAGTGCTGGTTCGATTCCGGCCAGGGGCACCATCCTACCGTCCGCCCTCATTCGCCAACGTTCATTTTCCTCAATAACGACAGGCACAAGTCGGATTTTCGGCTTCGCGGCCGTTCGTCCAGATCTCATGGTATCCGGCGACTTTCATGGTATCTTCCATGGTAGATCGTTGGGGTCATGGTATCGCGACTTTTGGGTGGAATCGAACCGATGCCGGTCAAGAACGACACCTATTTTCGGCACCTGAAAGCTGGCGAAAAAGACTACAAGCGATCCGACAGTGGCGGCCTCTTCATGCTCGTCACCAAGACCGGATCAAAGCTCTGGCGCTACGCGTACAACTTTGACTCCAAGCAGAAGCTTCTCGCGCTAGGCCAGTACCCTGTCACTTCTCTCGCGGACGCGCGCATCAAGCGCGACGATGCCAAGAAGCTGCTCGCCGAAGGCATCGACCCCTCCGTCAACCGCAAGGAAGAGCGCCGCAATGCGCGAATGGCGCGGGCCAACACCTTTGAAGCCGTGGCCAAAGAACTCATGGAAAAGTCCGAGGCCGAGGGCGATGCCCCGAAAACGCTGAAGAAGAAACAATGGCTGCTTGATTTCGCCAACAAGGAATTCGGCAAGCGGCCAATCGCGGAAATCAAGGCGCCGGAAATCCTTGACGCATTGCGAAAGATCGAGAAGCGCGGGCGGCACGAAACAGCCACTCGCGCGCGTGGTACAATTGGTGCCGTATTCCGTTTCGCCATTGCAACGGGTCGCGCTGAAAGGGATCCAACCGCAGACCTGCGCGGCGCGCTGATCACCCCGACGGTTACTCACCGGGCGACGATTGTCGAACCCAAAGCTGTCGGTGCGCTGCTGCGGGCAATTGATGGCTTTGAGGGGCACGCCGTAACGAGATACGCTCTGAAGCTCGCACCATTGGTTTTTGTGCGACCTGGCGAGCTTCGCCAGGCCGAATGGGCCGAGTTTGACCTGACTGGCGCGGAATGGCGCATACCTGCCAAAAAGATGAAGATGAGACGGCCGCACCGGGTGCCGCTGGCGCATCAAGCGCTCGCTATTTTTCGCGACCTCCAGCAAATAACGGGTGGATCAAAATATCTGTTTCCGTCGGTGCGATCCTGGCATCGCCCGATCAGCGACAACACGCTGAACGCGGCTTTGCGCCGTCTCGGATACGACAAGACCGAATTGACCATTCACGGTCTGCGATCCACCGCGTCAACGCTCCTGAACGAAAGCGGCAAATGGCATGCGGATGCTATCGAACGTCAACTTGCCCATCAGGAAGCGAATGAAATCCGTGGCGCCTACACCCATGCCGCCCAGTTCTGGCAGGAGCGCGTCCGGATGATGCAGTGGTGGGCGGATGAGCTCGATCGGATGAGGGAGCACGGTCGCTTGATCAGAATGAGGGTTGGCCAAAACCCGTAACCTCGCAAAGCCTCAGCGACGTGCAGCTGAGCCGCTGCGCGAACGGAACCAGATGGCTGCGGCCTTTATGGCATTCGTAACGGTCGAAGCTGGAGCGGCACCATTTTTTGTTGCATATTTTCGTTGACGCGCATGTGCGTCATGTGACGCACATATAAGATGAAATAGATCCTCATTGAAGTATTCGGTATGGCCTACGGCAACCAGACATTCGAGGAGGGACTCATTTGCCAAGCTCCGTGGATCTAAAGACCTTGCTGATCGCCTCCATTGCTGCCCTCTGCTGCTGCGATTGTGCACGCGCCGAGGACGGTCCAACGACGCTTGAAACCATCTTCGAGGTGACGTTGGATATTGCTGTAGGCAGCCGGTTTCAAGTCGCTTCAACCGCCAACTTCGAAGTGTTCGAGCCGCACCTTTCGGCAATCCGCGACGCGCGACTAAGCCGCGATTACTCGCTCGACCGCTATGGTCAGCGTTCCCGCGCGCCGATTATAGTGAGCGACGACAGCCCAACAACTTCCGCCGCTTGCGATCTGCGGTTCTTGCGCGCCAACGCAATCTTTATCCACGCCACGACCTATTGCCCCAAAGACTATATGGATAGCAGAGTTGGCTTCTACGCGCTCACAAGGTCTCGGCGGTGTACCTCAATAGGCGAGGACAAACTGCGTTCGGTCATGATGTCCGCAATGGAAGAACTCGACGCGGTTGTGAACCAACAAGGAAAAGCCGCAGCCTGCCGATGGGTCGACGCTGTAGCAAAAGATATCGAGAGCGCTCTACCCTAGGAGCACCTAACCAAATAGATGATGCCGGCGCCTCAATCCGCTACTGCAGGTGCCTGGCTTCCCGAAGCATTGGCCGCCGGTGGCGTTACTTCCTCACTTGGAGTATTAAACAGTTCAAACTATCGGCTGACGATAGCGTGCATCTACGGTCACGTGAATGCGATTTGGAACTCCCATGAAGTGGCTCTGCGTGGCCATAGCTGCGGCTCATTCGCCTGTGGTTCACGGGGACGCGCAACCAAAACAAATTGTAAAAATTCCGGGGAGTTGCGTGGTGGCTCAGCTGGCAGGAAACTCGGTGACCTGCGCCACGAATACGGGTGTCATCTTTGTCGTCCTGTCAAACGGGGTTGCAATGTTCAACATTCCACTTGCTGATGATCGCGTTCTCGCGTTCGTCGGCGAACGAGACGCACAGCCCGCACCCGGCGAATACGCACTATACTTGCAGCGCGTGAGACTGGGACTTAACGCGCAGGAGTCAGCTGCAACTGACGTTACCGGTACGTGTAAAATGTCCATGACTCCTGACGGTTCGATGGTTCACCGAATAGTCTGCAATGCGTCAGACATAAGCGGGAGACAATTTTTGCTGGATTTCCGCGGAAATGACCAGCCGGTTGAGATGATAACTCCCTGAAAGACCGGGAGCTTGCCAAGTGCGGCGCGGCATGCCTGCAACGACTATTTGACACTTTTACTGCAATCATTGTTTTTGACTGCTCTCCGAAACCGGATTTGCGTCGCGGTACAAGGTATCAGCCCGAGCCAGGTCCTTCGCAGAGCGCGCCGTTCCCAGTCGCTGGTCCAGCTTCCTTGCGACGGCCAACGCCATTGAGGCCTGCTCTCGAGCGTCTAATGTTCTCACGATCTTCAGCAATGTCTCGCCCAATTCAACATGGCTCAAAAAAAGGCTCCGCTGAATTTCGGTATCGTCTGAATGTTCATCGAACAGCCGCTGGGTGATTGCAAGACCGGTTCGATACGCATCAACGGCATCATTGAAATGATCCTGGCGTGCCAGAGCGTCACCGATATTTCGATAACTGTCTGTCAGATACAACTGCCATTTCAGGTTATTCCGATCCAACGCGACCAATCTCTCGCTGACCCTCAAACCTTCCCTGTAATTGCCAAGAGCAGCGTCTTGACCGGACTTATCCTGCTCTGCGATCCCCAGATTCACAGAGATCTTGTACAGCAATTCATTGTATTCAACGTTATCCGGATAAGACTGAATGATCGGCTTCATCAGGGATTTCCCGGTCGTAAAACTCAGGCTGGCGCCCCAGATGTCATCCAGCTTGAGCAACATACGGCCAACGTTGTTCTGTATGGCTGCGAGATCGTATTGTTCATCAACAAGATCCGGGTTGGCCAAAGCCACCTGCTCTCGTATTCGCTGAGATTCCCGGTAAGCAGCGAGCGCGCCCTTAGAGTCGGATTGCTCCTCCAGTATATTTCCGATGAGATTGAAACTGGTCGCAAGATCACCCTTGAATTTGATATTATCGGGATATTCCCGAACCAGCTCTGCAGCGGTCTTGTTGTAATCCTGATAAGCGGAAAGCGCCGCAGTCAGCTGACCATCCATCCGCAGGGCATCTCCGATGCTATGATCAACATCAGAAAGCGCGCCCTGAAATTCGGGGTTGTTCGGGTATGCTTCTGCCATTCGCCCGGCAATTTCCCGGCTGCTGCGAAAAAAAGTCAGCGCACCAACAGGGTCGTGCTGCTTCAACTGAACCAGGCCGAGGTTTGCCCGGCTTTTGGCGCGAAGATGCTCCGCATCTGCATTTGCCGAGCCGTCGGCCGCGATGCGCTCCAGGATCGTGTTGCCGGTCTTGAACGCAGCCGCTGCGCCGCTCAGGTCGCCGCCTTTCAGCAGCATGTGGCCAATTCTATCTTCGCTGACAGCAAGCCTTGTTTGCCATGCGTTGTTGCCGGGGGAAACAGTAACGAGGTTCTCCAGGATTGTCCGGCACTGGTTGTAGAGTGACAGCGCCTGGTCGGGGAGCTTTCTTCTTTCCAGGGTTTCGCCGAATTCGATCAGGCCGTCGGTCTGAAGTTCCAGGAGACTGGGTTCGTCGGGCGAAGTGCTGGCCAGATCCTCCAGCACCTTCTTGGCACGATCGAGAATGCGCTCGACCAACGCTTGCGGAATTCCGGCGTTATCCCGAATGTCCTGGGCCAAATCAAACACCAACGCACGCGCGGCCCCCTGCGCAGCCGTGGAATTGCGTTCGGCCCTTTCCTGTTGTTGCTGCGCCCTGTGTTCAGCGGCGACCGCTGCCTTTCTTTGCGTCTCCGCCACCAGCCAGGCCCAGCCGGCAAGTGCGAGCAAGGTGACGAGTGAGATCAGGGCTGCCCCCGCCAGGCGGAGCGCAAGACGTTGTTGCCTGACCTCCTCCGACAACAGATCTTCCTTCGGCCGGCCATGGATTGCAGCGGCGAAGTCGGCCCCCGCTTCCAGAAATTTGCGATCCGAAGGGGATATGCCATCCCGAAACGGGCGTAGATCGACCCATCGAGGCTCGTCCCCAAAACTCCCTTTCAGTGCAAGCGGCAGCGGCGTCGCCTTCGACCATTGGAAATCCCTGGCGGATTCCGACCACTTGAGTTCACCCGAAGTCAGTGCGATCAGGAGAGTTCGAGGGCCGCGGTGGGCGAGCCACCAGGCCACTTCCTTCTCCACCCAGGGCGATGCGGCAGCCTCCTCTGAAGCGAATAGAATCAGGAATCGCGACTGGCCCAGCCTCTGCTCGATCGTCGGCCATAGTTGCGCATTCGCCGATAGGCTTGTCTCGTCGCGAAATAGTCGTAACGCCCGGCGGCGATACCACGGCTTGCCGATCTTCTGGACAATCGATTGAAACGCCGCCGCGAGCGCCCTGTCCCTGGCGTGGCTGTAAGATACGAACGCGTCGTAAATTACTTTTTCCGCCACTAGGCCCGAAACGCGAGTCGAGCCGACCAGAGTTTGTTCGCCAACCGGATCGTCGACAGGGGTATTCGGAAAATTCATGTTATCAGTTTTCCAGCGCGGCCGTATTGAGCACGAGGACACTTTCGGCGATTTCAAGCGCGAATAAAAGCGTTGAATACGACAAGACCGAGTTGTCCATTTATGGTCTACGACCACCGCGTCAACATTCCTGAACGAAGGCGGCAAATGGCATGCGGATGCGATCGAACGTCAACTTGCCCATCAGGAGGCGAATGAAATCCGTGGCGCCTACACCCATGCCGCCGAGTTTTGGCAGGAGCGCGTGCGGATGATGCGCTGGTGGGCGGATGAGCTCGATCGGATGAAAGAGCTCGGTCGCGTCGTAAAAACGAGCGCCTGAGGAAGAAACGTGGAAAGCGGAATTACTCGCACTTGAGTCGCACACCGTCACACCGAGGTGTTCGACTCAAGGAGCGACAGAAGTGAGCGCACCACCACCAATCGGCGGCGTCCGACGGTTGTCGTCGCAAGATGTCCATCTCCTATCAGCTCGTAGAGTTTCGTGCGACCGAGGCCTGTCATCTCACATGCTTCGTTAATCGTGCAGGTGAGCTTCTGGGCGAATGGAACCGTCTGGGGCCTCACGGCTTCCGGAGCGGATGGAGTGATCTGCAACTCTTCTACTTCGTCGTTCGCTCGTCGCTTGCGCCTCATGGATTCTCTCCTGCTCGCAAAGAACTCGACAGGGGCAGACTTGTCTTTGCGATGAGCAGCGTCAATGCGGACGTCCGAGGGCCACAGCGTACGACAGCGCGCGGCGACGATTATTCGGCTAGTTTCGGACATCAGGGGCGCAAAATAATTTTTCGATGTGTTGTGAGAAGGTGCGACCACGAAAACGATTGGGCTCCCCACTCACGTCGGTGCCAGCATATGATGGCTCTGCCGGCCGAGCGCTGAAAAATTGATTATGGGGACCGTTCAGCCATCCCCTCGGCAGAGAGGGGCTGGTCTATCCCCTTGGTGGGCCTGAGCATCGTGAGGCGATTCCGCAATTCAACCCTGGCTTCTGTGTTATGTGACCACGGCGTTACAGGCTGAGCCCTCGGTTTCTTCCCAACGTCCACTCGATTCCGCCGTCCTCGCGTACAAGGCCACCGATGTGCCGCCCGATGTGCTTCTCGAGGCTCGGCAGCCAGGGCACGAGCTGAAAGCCGAGCCCGTTGTCGATCATGGCGAAGCGTCCGCTGACGAGGCTGGCGACGCCGGCGAGGCGGCCACTGACATACTCGCCAGCGTTCGCTGGCATGTAAGTTAACCCGCGGTCTCTCGCCATCTGATGGCCGACACGCTCAACCTCCCGTCGCTCAAGAGTCGCCAGTGTGTCGACAGGGACGCGAATTTTACCGTCCTTGACGGTTGCAAGACCCATCTCCACAAGTCGCTGCGCCCTCCGATTCATAGCTTTGCCAACCTCCCAGCCAAAGCCGCCGTCTCGGAGGCCCGAACGGTCATCCGCGATCATCTGTCGGTCGAGCCAAGTCGCACCATCGCTGGCAATCTGCCGGTCGAGGCCGATGGCCGAGAGCGTACGTATTCTTAAGCCATCGCCGCCCTGGCTGAGGTCGTGGGCCTGCCCACGCTCGACGATGTCGTTCGGGACCTTCCAATGATCGGCATCGATCCGCTCGACAAGACCCGCCCGGCGTAACGCCTCCAGTCGGCGGACGTGGGAGCGCACGAAAGCTTCGGGGTCCTTGCCCTGCCGCTCAAAGCTGTCGCGGACGCGCTCCAGGTGCCGGCTCGGCCGGTAGATGTCGGTGCGCTCCTCGACATTGCTGGCGATGTTGCGGTCGGCAGGTCTTGGACCGGAGACGACTGGGGCCGCTTCGACGATCATGTCCCGTCGGATCTCCTCGATCCGGCTCGGGTCCTTGAATTCCATGTGATGAACCCGGCCATCGATGCTGTCGACGACCAGATAGACGCGCTCGCCCATTTCGTCTCCAGCGAGGCCTTTGGCCAGGACCCGGCCAACGATCTTCTCGCCTAAGCCTTCGCCGTGAAGGGCGAATTGGCCGACACCACGCTCCTCGGCGAGACCATTCCTGGTGAGCGCGCGGTGGATAGAATTTATGGCCTCGTTGCGGTGGTCCAGATCCTTCAGGACTTGCTCCGCGCGGTCGGAAAGGGCCCATCGTCCTGGCTCAAGCTCGCTGGCCAATCCGTAGCGCTCCAGGTGCCTGACACGGCCGATCATAAGGTTGCGGTTCTCCCGCACGAGGAAAGTCGGCCCCTCCCCTGGCCTCAGGTCGATCACGCCCTGCTCCTGCTGCTCGTTCAGAAGCATCTTGTCGAGCCGGGTAACCCGCTCGGCCTCGACCTCGTTCTGCAGCTTTTTCTGCAGCTCGATCTCGCTCTGGTGCCCCAATTCCCGGGTGACCAGTTCGCTGGCGCGGTGACGGACGCCATGGGCGATGTAGTCGCCGGCAATATTGAGGATGCGGCCGTCGTCAAGCACGCCGCGGACGATGATGTGGGTGTGGGGATGGCCAGTGTTGTGATGGTCGACCGCGATCCAGTCGAGCCGGGTCGCCAGATCTAGTTCCATCTGGCGCATGAGCTCGCGGGTGAAGCCGCGAAGGTCGCCCATCTCGGTGGCATCCTCCGGCGCCACGATGAAGCGAAACTGATGACGATCCTCCCGGCCGCGCTCCACAAACGCCTTGCCATCGGCCTCGTTCTCGAAC
>Ga0210402_10005314_pt1 | contig 11561 bp, 7 predicted proteins | sample IncBWC7MmetaG_FD_161055 | JGI IMG/M metagenome (GOLD analysis project Ga0210402, IMG submission 161055) | Forest soil microbial communities from Barre Woods Harvard Forest LTER site, Petersham, Massachusetts, United States - Inc-BW-C-7-M | ecosystem: Environmental > Terrestrial > Soil >... | reverse complement strand
GGCCTCTCCACAAGCTCGGACTCGTGGAGAGGCCCCCTCACCCGGCGCGCAAGAGCGCGCCGACCTCTCCCCGCAAGCGGGGAGAGGTGAAGGCTGCGGCCAGCTGCGACTACCCTGCTCACAAGAGCGAAGGGAGAAGAGGCACAGTCTTTGCGCTCACCCTTGCCATCGCCACCGTAACCGCTCTCGCCTCCCCTCCCCGCGCCAACGCCGACGATCTCCTCAAGCTCACCATCGGCCAGCGCGGCAATTGGGATACTGCCATCGCCCAACTCGGCACCAAGGCCGGCATCTTCAAGAAAAACGGCATCGAGCTCGAGATGGTCTACACCTCGGGCAGCGGCGAGACGTTGCAGCCGATCATCGGCGGTGCTGTCGACGTCGGCCTTGCGGTCGGCACGCTGGGCGCGATTGCCGCCTACGCCAAGGGCGCGCCGGTACGCATCATCGGGGCGCAGGCAACCGGCGCCGCCGACTACTGGTACGTGAAGACTTCCTCGCCGGCGAAGAAGCTGACCGATCTCACCGACCGGAACACCATCGCGTTCTCCACCAATGGCTCGTCCACCAACAGCATCGTGCGTGCCTTCATCGACGAGTTCAAACTCAAGGTGAAGCCGATGGCAACCGGCAACCCGTCATCCACGCTCACTGCCGTCATGACCGACCAGGTCGACGTCGGCTGGGCTTCGCCGCCGTTCGGCCTCAAGGAGATCGAGGAGGGCAAGACCCGCGTGGTGGCGCGCGCCACCGAATCCGCCCTGGTGCGCGGCCAGACCATCCGGGTCATCGTCGCCAACACCGATGCGCTCGCCAAGCGCAAGGACGCGATCGGCCGCTTCATGAAGGGATACCGGGAGACGATTGCCTACATGTACGGCGACAATCCACAGGTGATGAAGGACTACGGCGAGTTTGCCGGCGTCTCCGAAGTCGTGGCCAAGCGCGTGCGCGACGATTTCTTCCCGAAGTCGCTGGTTGACCCGGACGAAATCCATGGACTCGATGCGCTGATGGCGGAAGCCGTGACGCTGAAGTTCATCGCGGCGCCGCTGATGAAGGAACAGGTGGCAGAGCTGGTGCAAACAGTGAAGTGAGGACTTGTAGCCCGGATGAGCGCAGCGACATCCGGGAACGATGGTTCCGCAGGTGGAGAGGCCTTCCCCGGATGAATCGACCGAAGGCGGTCGCTTCATCCGAGCTACCGGATCTCACAACTTGAATGTCTCATACACCGAGGGATGAAACATCTCCTCGACTTTCATCGGCCGCGGCGACAGGCCCTGCGAATGATGATGGCGCAGGAAGACCTCCAGCGTATGGCGGTTCGGTTCGACGCCGTAGGACCAGAAGTCGTGGCCCATCAGCTCGCGCACCGACTTCAGGGTCTCCTCCACAAACGGCAGCGTCACCTTGGTGGCGGCGGTATCGCTCAGGGCTGCGAGCGCCGCAGTCTTCGATTGCTCGAAGGCCTTGAACACCGCGACCGGCAGCCACGGATGCTTGTCGACCAGGGTGCGGCGAATCCCGATCAGGTGCATGATCGGGAAAATTTTTGTCCGCCGGTACCAGTCCTTCGCGGCCGCCACCGGATCGCGGAACAGCCAGCCTACATCAGGATGGCCGCGCTCAATGAACGACGGCGGGCGCGGCGCGACGAAGCCGTCGATCTCGCCCTTCTCAAGCAGGCCGGAAATGGTCGCGCCTTCGGGCGCGTTGTCGAGACGCACGCCTCCCGGCAGCTTGACAGAGATTTTTTCCGGGCGGCCCGGCTCCTCGATGCCGCCGCGGATCCAATGGATGTCGGCGGGCTTGACGCCGAAATCGTCCTCCAGAATGGCGCGCGCCCAGACGTTGGCGGTGAGCTGATATTCCGGCACGCCGACTTTGCGGCCCCTGAGATCCGCCGGCTCCTTGATGCGGTCGGTGCGCACGTAGATCGAGGTGTGGCGGAACGCCTTCGACACGAAGGCCGGGATGCCGACGTAAGGGCATTCGCCGAGCGCGGTCTTCAGCGTGTAACTCGACAGCGACAATTCGCAGATGTCGAAATCGACCGAGCGGAAGGCGCGAAAGAAGATCTCCTCCGGCGACAGCGTCATGAACACCGGATCGACGCCGTCGATGCGCACCGCGCCGGCGATCAACGGGCGATTGCGGTCATAGTCGCCGACCGCGACGGAGAGGTTGAGGTTGGACATGAGGTTTCCCAGCTTGCGAACGACAAACAGATAGCGCGCCGGCCGCGGCCGTACCACCTCATTCACAACGGAACAACGCGCTCGGCCTTCACCTCGCCCCGCTTGCGGGGAGAGGTCTGAATTTGCGCGCTCTTGGCGCAAATTCAGGGTGAGGGGGCCTCTCCACAAGCTCAGACTCGCCGACAGGCCCCCTCACCCCGACCCTCTCCCCGCAAGCGGGGAGAGGGAGCAGTGGCGCCGTGCCAAATGCGATTGCTCTGAACCGTTCACCCCCGCAGCCGCTCCACCGGGTCGGCCGACGCCACGTCGATCATCCGCAACTGGACGCGCTCGTTGCCCTGCCAGCGGTCGATCGAGAGCGTGCCGGCCACATGGACGGCGCGGCCCCGGTTCTTGAGCAAGGACGCACCAAGCTTTTGCCCGGCGGCGCGGAACGCGATGGCGTTGATGGTCGCACCGTCGCCGGAGCGCAATCGGGCGCGCACATGGACCTGGCCGACCTCTTCCGCATGAGCAATGTTATGCGCCGGAAGCACGATCACGGGTTCCGGATTGCCGGCGCCGAACGGCCCCGCGGCCGCGAGCGTCGCAAGCAGCTCCGCGGTTACGCCTCGCGCTGTCAAAGCGCCGTCAACCAGGAGGACATCGTCGCGACGCGCCGTTTCGACGTCGGCGCCAAGGCGGCTTTCCAGAAAAGCCCGGAACTCTCCGAGCGCACCGGTCTTGAGCGTGACCCCCGCCGCCATGGCATGACCGCCGCCCTTCATCAGCAGCCCCTCGACGACGGCATGGCGCACTGCGCGACCGAGGTCTACGCCCGCGATGGAGCGCCCCGAACCGGTGCCGATGTCGCCGGGTCCAAGCGCGATCGCAAAGGCCGGCCGGCCGAACCGTTCCTTGAGCCGCGCCGCCACCAGCCCGACCACACCCGGATGCCAGCGCGGCGACGCCGTCACGACCACGGCGCCCTTCTCCTCCATGCCGAGTGCCGCCATCGCCTCTGCTTCCGCCTCCGCGACAGCTGCAAGCTCGATCGCCTGACGTTCACGATTGAGATGATCGAGCTGGGCCGCGAGCGCCGCCGCAACGGTCGAATCGTTACATAAGAGCAGTTGTGCGCCGAGATCGGCGCGACCGATACGGCCGCCCGCGTTGATGCGGGGTCCCAGCATGAAGCCGAGATGCCACGGTTCCGGCGGCCCGGTCAGTCGCGACACATCCATCAATGCCGTAAGGCCAACGCGTTCGCGTCGGCGCATCGCAATCATTCCCTTGACGACGAAGGCGCGATTGAGCCCCTTGAGCGCGACCACGTCCGCAACGGTGCCGAGCGCCACCAGGTCGAGGAGTTCCATCAGGTCCGGTTCGGGCCGCGCCGCACTCCAGAAGCCGCGCCGGCGCAGCTCCCGGTTGACGGCCACCACGGCGAGAAACACGAGCCCGACCGCCGCCAGATGGCCGAGCCCCGACAAATCGTCGAGCCGGTTCGGGTTGACCACCGCCACCGCGGGCGGAAGTTTTTCGTCGGCCTGGTGATGGTCGATGACAACGGTATCGAGGCCGAGCCGCTTCGCCTCGGCGAGCGGCTCTAGGCTGGTGGTGCCGCAATCGACCGTCACGAGAAGCTTCGCACCACGTGCGGCAAGCGAACCAATCGCCTCAATGTTTGGACCATAGCCCTCAAAAATGCGGTCCGGAATATGGATCAACGGATCGCCCCCGGCGACGCGCAGGAAGCTTGCAAGTAGCGCTGTCGACGTCGCGCCATCCACATCGTAGTCGCCGAAGATCGCCACCCGTTCGCCGCCTGTGATGGCGTCTGCGATACGGCTTGCCGCCACCGTCATGTCGACAATCACGTCGGGATCCGGCATCAGCCGCTTGATGGTGGGATCCAGATAGGCCTCAACACCATCGACTTCCACGTTGCGGCCCGCCAGGATACGGGCGAGCATTTCCGGCACACCATGACTTTGAGCGATGGCGAGCGAGCGCGCATTACCGCGATCGTCGAGGCGGTCACGCCACGCCCGCCCGGTCGCCGAACGTTCGACGCCAAGGAAATGGCGATTCAAATTCAGGATCGTCATGCCGCGTCCCCCGACGCGATGAATCAGCACGGCTTGTAGGGTGGGCAAAATCGCCTGCCGCCATCAGAAAAACGCGCGCCGGACTCGCCGGCGATTTTGCCCACGCGGTAGGACCAAGAGGTCAAACCGCGTGGGCATTGCGCCCGCGCAGCTTGTCGGGTGGCAGGGTCGTGCCGGCGCAATGCCCACCCTACCCTCACTCCAAATGAAACTTGCCGAATTGCCGGTGCTCGGCCCGTATCCAACGCACCGTACCGGTGACCGAACGCATCACGACCGTCTCGGTCTCGATCAGCCGCTCGCGGATTCGCACGCCTTTGAGCATCGAGCCGGTGGTGACTCCGGTTGCAGCGAAAACGCAGTCTCCTGTCACCATTTCTTCCATCTGGTATTTCTTGCGCGGATCCTTGATGCCCATTTTGGCGGCGCGGATGCGCTTTTCTTCGGTATCGAGTACCAGCCGGCCCTGGAACTGGCCGCCGATGCAGGCGAGCGCCGCGGCCGCAAGCACGCCTTCAGGCGCGCCTCCGATCCCAAGATAGATGTCTATACCGGTCGACTCCGGATCGGCCGTGTGGATGACGCCGGCAACGTCACCATCGGTGATCAGCCGCACCGATGCACCCACCTTGCGCACCGCGGCGATGAGGTCGGCGTGGCGCGGCCGGTCCAGAATGAGCGCCGTGATCTCCTCGGTCCTGACACCCTTGGCCTTGGCGAGCGCGTGGATATTTTCCTCGGCGGGTGCATCGAGATCAACGATGCCCTTCTGATAGCCCGGACCGACCGCGATCTTTTCCATGTAGACATCGGGCGCATTGAGCAGCGTGCCGCCTTCGGCCATCGCCATGGTGGCAATCGCTCCCGGCATGTCCTTGGCGCATAAAGTCGTGCCTTCGAGGGGATCGACCGCGATGTCGACACGCGGGCCGTGCCCGGAACCGACTTTTTCGCCGATGAACAGCATCGGCGCCTCGTCGCGCTCGCCCTCGCCGATGACGATTGTTCCGGCGATCGACAGATTATTCATCTCCCGGCGCATGGCGTCGACTGCCGCCTGGTCCGCCGCCTTCTCGTTGCCGCGGCCACGCAATTTCGCCGCCGCCACTGCGGCACGTTCAGTCACCCGCGCGATTTCAAGCGACAGAATGCGATCGAGCGGACGGCTCGATTTGCTGTGGTTCGACAACATGGGCAAACTCCCTGATCTCGAATCAATTTTTCTCGATTCGGATTACTTGTGGCTGTCCCGCGATAACGCCTTCATTCCGGATGGCGTTCAAGGCACGGCGCACAGCATCCTCGGTCGTTGCATAGGTCACTAGAATCACGGGCGCCGGCGTCGCCGGGCTCTTCGGGTCATCGCCGCCATGGGGCCGGCCGCCCGGGTGTCGTTGCATGATCGACTCAAGCGAGATCTTCTCGTCCGCCAAATGCTTTGCGATTGTCGCGAAGGTACCGGGGCGGTCGAGCGCAAGCAGGCGAATATAGTAGCCGCCTTCATGGCGCTGCATCGGCGTCTGGCGGCATTCAGCGAGGCGGCCTACCGGGCGTCCAAAAGTCGCTGTGCGCACGCCCCGGGCAATGTCGCCCAGATCGGCGACGACCGACGACGCCGTGGCCGCTCCGCCGGCACCCGGCCCGACCAGCGTGACCGGCGCAATGCCGTCGACGTCGAACGAGGCGGCGTTGGTCACGCCCATCACTTGGGCGATGGCGGTCTCTTTCGGCACCATAGTGGGGTGAACCCGTTGCTCGATCCCTTGTGCGGTGCGCATGGCGACGCCGAGCAACTTAACCCGATAGCCGAGCGCATCCGCCGCGTCGAGGTCTTCGGGCGTGATCGAGGAAATTCCCTCTACGTAGACCGCATCGGGATTGACGCGAATGCCGAATGCGAGGCTCGCCATGATCGCAAGCTTCTGGGCGGTATCGAAGCCATCGACATCGAACGTGGGATCGGCCTCCGCGTATCCGAGGCGTTGCGCGTCCTTGAGGCAATCCGCGAAGGAGAGTTTCTCCTGCTCCATTCTGGTGAGGATGTAGTTGCAGGTGCCGTTGAGGATGCCGTAGACACGCGCGAACGAGTTGCCGGACAACCCCTCCCGCAGCGTCTTCACGATCGGAATGGCGCCGCCGATCGAAGCCTCGAAATTCAGTGCGACGCCGTGCTTTTCGGCAACAGCCGCGAGCTCGATGCCATGCTTCGCCAGAAGCGCCTTGTTGGCCGTCACGACGGCTTTCCCGCCGGCAAGCGCGGTTTCCACCGCAAGCTTGGCCGGATCTCCGTCGCCGCCCATCAGTTCCACGAAAACGTCAATTCCTTCGTCGGCGGCGAGCGTTACGGGGTCGCTGACCCAGCGCAATCGGGCCTCGCCAAGATCGCGCTTTTTCTCGGGCGTTCGTGCCGTGACGGCAACGACCTCGATGCCGCGCCCGCAACGGGCCTCAATAAGATCGCGCTGCTGCGCGACGAGGCGTACGACGGCAGAACCGACCGTACCAAGCCCGGCAATTCCCACTTTGAGAGGCGCAGCCATCTATCGTCCGCTAGTATTCAAAAGAGCTCATTTTCAACGCCGTCATCGCCCGCGAAAGCGGGAAATCCAGTAACCATCGGATTGCGGTTGAGTACAGCATCTAACCTCCGATCGCGCAGTGGATTACTGGATGCCCGCTTCCGCGGGGCATGACACCGCGTGATGGGATAAGCCGTTAAAACGTCAAGAGCCTGAATTGCGCCGCCGCTCAACGCCGCTTCGCGAGAGGGACAATGTTGTGCAACTTTTCGGGGCTGGTTTCAAGAAAGCGACGCAGGTTGCGGGCGGCCTGGCGGATCCGCTGCTCGTTCTCGACCAGGGCGATGCGCACGAAGCCTTCGCCGTGCTCGCCGAAGCCGATGCCCGGCGAAACCGCAATCTCTGCCTTCTCGATCAGCAAAGTGGAAAACTCGACAGTATCGAGGGTTTGGAATGTTTCCGGCAGCGGCGCCCACGCGAACATCGAGGCACGCGGCGGCGGGATGTCCCAACCGGCCCGGCCGAAGCTTTCGACCAGCACGTCGCGGCGCCGTTTGTAAGTGTCGCGCATCTCGCAGATGCAGTCATCGGGCCCATTCAGGGCCGCGGTGGCGGCGACCTGGATCGGCGTGAACGCGCCGTAGTCGAGATAGGATTTCACCCGAGCCAGAGCCGCGACGATGCGGTCATTGCCGACCGCAAAGCCGATGCGCCAGCCGGGCATCGAATAGGTCTTCGACATCGAAGTGAATTCGACCGCCACATCCATCGCGCCAGGCACCTGCAATATCGAGGGCGGCGGGTTGTTGTCGAAATACACTTCAGCGTAGGCCAGATCGGAAAGCACGATCAGATTGTGCCTTTTTGCAAAGGAGATCACGTCCCGATAGAAGTCGAGATCGGCGACCGCTGCGGTTGGGTTGGCCGGGTAGCACACCACGAGCGCCAGCGGCTTGGGAATCGAATGCATGCAGGCGCGTTCCAGCGCCTCGAAGAACAAGGGCGTCGGGTCGGACGGCACGGAGCGAATCACACCGCCCGCCATCAGAAAACCGAATGCGTGAATCGGGTAGCTCGGGTTGGGAACGAGAACAACATCGCCGGGGGCCGTGATCGCCTGCGCCACATTGGCAAAGCCTTCCTTGGAGCCCAGAGTGGCGACGATCTGAGTATCGGGATTAAGCTTCACGCCGAAGCGGCGCGCGTAGTAGGCCGCCTGAGCGCGGCGCAGACCAGGGATACCTTTGGACGCGGAGTACCGATCGGTGCGAGGCCGACCGATAGTCTCCTTAAGTTTCTCGATCACGTGGGCCGGAGTCGCTAAATCCGGATTGCCCATGCCCAGATCGACGATATCGGCACCCGCATTGCGCGCAGCCGCTTTGGCGCGATTCACCTGCTCGAAAACGTAAGGTGGCAGGCGCCGGATGCGGTGAAATTCTTCCATGTTACCAGTCTCCTGCCTGCAACCCCCGGCAACCTGACGACGTTGTCGGCAGACCGCCAGCTGTCGCGGCCGGTGCGGCTTTTAGCACGGGATCAGCGCTTTTAGCATGGGATCAGCTATGTGCAGCAGGATTTTGCCCGAGTTTTGCTTGCCGCCAACGCCGGTTACTCCGGCAAGCCCTTTGCCTTCGCCCGCCGCGCTTGCTCGGCGCGCATGGCGGCAAGTTCGGCCTCCACCTTCTTTTTTTCCTCCTCGGTCAACACCGCGGCGGTCCTCGGTGGCGGCATTTCGTGAACAGCCGGGTATTCAGGAGCGACCGCGGGACGTTGCGGCGTCCCGGCCGGCATTCCGCCGACCTGAGTCGGCATTTCGGACAAAACCGTGGAACAGGAGACCAGAAGGACGGAACCTGCGCTGGCTAGCGCCAGACCAAGGAGGGGCTGCCGGTTCCGATGAATTTTCGAGGCGGAATTCCGCGATCTCAACATCTTCGCGACTTCGACATGTTGTCCGGATAGAGTTAAGATCGATGGGGTGAAGTAGATGTTAGGGTAGCGACGGCGCATTATCCAGCTAATATATACAAGAGATGAAAGATAAATCCAGGACGGCTCGGTCGTCCCGGCCTCGGAGCAAATCTCCTGAAGCCGGCCCCCGTCAGCGTAAGCTGAAGGCCGTTTCAGCATCGAGCGGTATACGCGATCCGAGCGAACTCCCAACCCGTTCGCCCGCGCAGCCGACAGGCTCGCCGGCCGCCCTACCCTCTTACCCTCCCCCGCACACGGGAGAGCGTAGGGAAGGGAAGCCCCTGCAACCTGTCGAAAAATCCCCTGTCCCGCCGAATCCGCATACCACAGTGCAACAGGCTCCGGATGCCGGTGCGCAACCGGCTCCAGAGGCAGGAGTACCACAGGCGCCCACGACGGTCTATCCGCGCAACATCGACGTGGACGCCCTAACGCGGAACATGGCCCGGCTGGTCGAGGAGAGTGGCCGGGCGGTTGCGGCCTATCTCAGGCCGCGCGAGAACGGCGCCCTAAAGATCGGCTATGCCGACGAGGTAGCAGACGCCGTCAAGACCCTCGGCCAAGTTGCCGAATATTGGTACGCGGACCCGCAGCGCGCCGTCGAGATGCAGACGCGACTTGGCAAGAGCTTCCTCGATCTGTTTGCCGGCGCATCCCGACGGCTTGCGGGCGAGCCGGCCGACCCGGTCGTCAAGCCCGACCCGCGCGACAAACGATTCAGCGATCCCGAATGGTCGTCGAACCAATATTTCGATTTCCTAAAGCAGGCTTATCTGGTCATCGCCGACTGGGCAAAGTACCTCGTCGAGCACGCCGACCAGCTCGACCCGGCGGTGCGCCTGAAGGCGGAATTCTACATACGCCAGATCGTGAATGCGGTCTCGCCGTCGAATTTCATCTTCACCAATCCGGAACTGCTGCGCGCCACCTTGAACGAGAGCGCCGAGAACCTCGTGCGCGGCACTCTCATGCTCGCCGAGGACATAGAGGCGGGCGGCGGCGAGCTGAAAATCCGGCAGTCCGACGCATCGAAATTCGAGGTCGGCCGCAACCTCGCGATCACGCCGGGCAAGGTCATCTATCAAAATGCCCTGATGCAGCTCATCCAGTACACGCCCTCGACCGAACGCGTGTTGAAACGGCCGGTGCTCATCGTGCCGCCCTGGATTAACAAGTATTATGTGCTCGACCTGACGCCGGAAAAGTCCTTCATCAAGTGGTGCGTCGACGAAGGGCTCACGGTATTCGTTATTTCCTGGATCAACCCTGATCAGAGGCTCGCCCAGAAGGGTTTTGCGGACTACATGCACGAGGGGCCGCTCGAAGCCCTCGATGTGGTCGCCCGGATCACCGGCGAGGACAAGGTCAACACGGTCGGCTACTGCGTCGGCGGCACGCTGCTCGCCGTCACGCTCGCCTACATGGCCGGAAAGCGGGACGATCGCGTCGCATCCGCGACATTCCTCACCACCCAGGTCGACTTCACCTATGCGGGCGACCTGAAGGTGTTCGCCGCGACCGAAGAGCAGGTTGCGGCGATCGAACGCCAGATGACCGAGCGCGGTTATCTCGAAGGTTCCAAGATGGCGACCGCCTTCAACCTAATGCGCTCGAACGATCTGGTCTGGCCGTACGTCATCAAGAATTATCTCAAGGGCGAGGCGCCCTTCGCCTTCGATCTCCTGTATTGGAATGCCGACGCGACGCGAATGCCGGCCGCGAATCATTCATTTTATTTGCGCAACTGCTATCTCGACAACAACATTGCCAAAGGCAAGCTGACGGTCGACGCGGTCAAGATCGATCTCAAGCGGATCACGATTCCAATCTACAATCTCGCGACCCGCGAGGACCACATCGCGCCGGCCAAATCGGTCTATCTCGGCTCGTCGTGTTTCGGCGGACCGATGCGGTACGTGCTGTCGGGATCAGGTCACATTGCCGGCGTCGTCAATCCGCCCGCCAAGGTGAAATATCAGTATTGGACAGGCGACACGCCGCGGGGCGAAGATCTTGATCGATGGCTCCGCAACGCAACTGAGCGCCCCGGATCATGGTGGCCCGACTGGCTCGCCTGGATCAGGGCGCAGGACGCCGAGGAGGTCGAAGCGCGCCCGCCCGGCGGCGGTAAGTTCGCCCCCATCGAGGACGCACCGGGGAGCTACGTCAAAGTGCGAAGCTGAACGGCGGCAGCCGCGGCGACCCGGCAAAGCGGTAGACGGCCAGGGTCCACGCCCGCATAATGCGTCACCGCGCCCGATTTGATGGTCGCCGAACGCGTCGCAATCTGGAAAGAACGCCGGCAATCGGCGCCCAAACAAATTGAAAAAATCATGCGGCCGCCAGCGGTCGTTAGTGGGGAGAAACTCATGAATCGCCAAGCCCAGGTTCGCCGCGTCTTGCTCGGTATCGCCTTCGGTGCTGCTTTCGCACTCGCTGCCGGCCCGGCGTTTGCTCAAGAAAAGCCGGATTCGAAGCTGACGGTGTGGTGGGTCAAGGGTTTCTATAAATCCGAGGATGATGCCCTGTTCGAGGCAATTCGGAAGTTCGAGGCCAAGTCCGGCGTCAAGGTCGACCTATCACAATACGCCGTGCAGGACATGATCCCGAAGACCGTGTCGGCACTCGACGCCGGCACGCCGCCGGACGTTGCCTATGCGGACGTCTACGATTTCCAGGTCGCCGGCAAGTGGGCCTTTGACGGCAAGCTCGAGGACATTTCGGGCATCATCGAGCCGATGAAGGCGCGCTTCTCCCCAAACACGGTCGAGACGACG
>Ga0210402_10005313_pt1 | contig 11561 bp, 9 predicted proteins | sample IncBWC7MmetaG_FD_161055 | JGI IMG/M metagenome (GOLD analysis project Ga0210402, IMG submission 161055) | Forest soil microbial communities from Barre Woods Harvard Forest LTER site, Petersham, Massachusetts, United States - Inc-BW-C-7-M | ecosystem: Environmental > Terrestrial > Soil >... | reverse complement strand
GATTCGCACCATAGATCCGGCGGAGACCTTGGTCATCGTTTGCTCCAAGACCTTCATCACGCAGGAGACTCAAGCCAACGCCGATGCGGCAAGGGCATGGATCGTGGGCGCGCTGGGCGAGAAGGCCCCCGGCCATCACTTCGTGGCGGTGTCCACCAACGCGGATGCGATGGATAGGTTCGGCATTGCCGCCGACCATCGCTTCACCATGTGGGATTGGGTGGGAGGCCGCTATTCTGTGTGGTCCGCCATCGGACTGGTCGCCGAGCTCGTCATCGGCAGCGAGCGCTTCGAAGCCTTCTTGAAGGGCGCGAGCGACATGGACATGCACTTCATGACCACTCCATTCCAGAGGAACCTGCCGGTGATCATGGGATTGCTCGGCGCATGGAATCGCACGTTCTTGAATCTGCCGACGCTTGCGGTGCTGCCGTATGATCAGCGCCTTGCACGGCTGCCCGCTTATTTGCAGCAGCTCGAGATGGAAAGCAACGGCAAGTCGGTGAGCTTAGGCGGCGAGCATGTCGATTTCGCCACCGCACCCATCGTCTGGGGCGAGCCGGGTTCGAATGCCCAGCATTCCTTCTTTCAAATGCTGCACCAGGGTACGTTGACGCAGGCGCTGGATTTCATCGCGCCGCTGCGTGGCTCCTGGGGCGGCACCGAGGGCCAGGACCTCGCGCTCAAGAACTGCATCGCGCAGTCTCAGGCGTTTGCATATGGATACACGCTTGCTGAGGTTGAGGCCGACATGCGCAAGGCCGGCGCGCCTCCCGCGGAGATCACGCGCATCGGCATTCACCGGGTGCACGAGGGCAATCGCCCGAATTCGCTGCTCATGTATCCCCAAACCACGGCGCGCACTTTGGGAGGCTTGCTCGCGCTGTACGAGCACAGTGTGTTCGTGCAGGGCAGCGTCTGGGGAGTAAATTCCTTCGATCAATTCGGCGTGGAATTGGGCAAGAAACTGGCAGTCGGGATCGATATGACGGGAGCCACCGCGCCGAAGGGCACTGGCGCGGCAGGAATTGCGGCCTTGATCAGTTACGTCGCGAAAAATCGAAAATGAAACCGCGTAAAGGCATTATCTTGGCCGGCGGCGCCGGCACTCGATTGCATCCCATCACCATGTCGCTTTCCAAGCAGTTGCTGCCGGTATACGACAAGCCGATGATCTACTACCCGCTGGCGGCTCTCATGTCCGCCGGCATTCGCGAATTCTTGATCATCACCACGCCGCGCGACCAGGCCTCATTTCGCGATCTTTTAGGGACAGGCGCCCAATGGGGGCTGTCCTTCGAGTACGTTGTCCAGGATGCTCCCAACGGCATCGCACAGGCGTTGATTCTCGGCGAGAAATTTCTCAATGGCGCGCCATCGGCGCTGATCCTCGGCGACAACATATTTTACGGCGCAAACTTGACGGCATTGCTGCAATCGGCATCGCAGCGCGAATCGGGCGCCACCGTTTTTGGCTACTATGTGCAGGATCCTGAGCGCTACGGCGTGGTGCAGTTCGACTCGCAGGGCAAAGTGATCGATCTACTGGAAAAGCCCAAGTCGCCGCCGTCAAATTACGCGGTGACCGGGATTTATTTTTATGATGAACGTGCTTCGGCGCTCGCGAGAGGTTTGAAACCTTCGCCGCGCGGCGAACTCGAGATTACCGACCTTAATCGCGCTTACCTCAAGCTCGGGGATCTGCATGTGGAGCGATTGGGCCGGGGCACTGCGTGGCTCGATACCGGGACGCACAATTCACTGCTCGACGCCGGCGTGTTCGTGCGCATCATCGAGGAACGGCAGGGCCTCAAGGTGGCGTGCGTGGAAGAGATCGCCTGGCGTTCGGGGTTCATCGATGCGGAGCAGCTTGTAAAACTCGCCGAACCGCTGGCCAAGAGCGGCTACGGCGAGTACCTGCTGCGCATCGTCAAGGAACACGGACAATCGTGACGTTCTCTTAAATGAATTTTCAGAGTACCCCGATCAAGGATGCGGTGCTGATCGAGCCGCAGGTGTTTGGCGATGCGCGCGGTTTCTTTCTCGAAACCTGGCAGGCGGAGAAATTCGCCGCCGCCGGAATAACCGCCAACTTCGTGCAGGACAACCACAGCCGCTCGAGCCGGTGGACCTTACGCGGCCTGCATTTTCAGGTCGAACACGCACAAGGCAAGTTGGTGCGCGTGACGACGGGAAGCGTGTTTGATGTCATCGTCGATTTGCGCCAGAGCTCCCCGAGCTTTGGCGCTTGGTGGGGAGTGGAGCTGTCCGCGGAAAATCATCGGATGCTGTGGGTGCCGCCAGGACTGGCGCACGGAATTCTCGTGACTTCGGATTCTGCAGACTTTCTCTACAAGTGCACGGATCTCTACAGTCCGGCGCATGAACGAACCCTGGCGTGGAATGATGCCAAGCTGGCGATTCAATGGCCGCTGCCGCTGGGAACTAACCCGAAACTCTCGGCAAAGGATAATCAAGGCGCGAGCTTCGAGAAGATCGAGAAATTCGCATGACAGTGCTAGTACTGGGCGGCGGAGGTCAGATTGCGAGGGCGGTGCACGCGATGGCACCTAGCCTAAGCGAGGTCGTGCTCAAGACCCGGGCGCAGCTGGATATCAGCGATGCGGCAGGCATCGCGCGCGTACTCAAAGAAGTCCGTCCCAGCTGGGTCATCAATGGCGCCGCCTATACATCGGTGGACCTTGCGGAGGATCAACCGGAACAGGCTATTGCCGCCAATGACACCGCAGTTGGCATCCTGGCGAACGCTACCTCGCAGGCAGGCTGTCGACTCTTGCATCTGTCCACGGACTTTGTTTTCGACGGCAACTCCAATCGCGCGTATCTGCCGACTGATAAAACCAATCCCTTGAGCGTCTATGGCGTCAGCAAGCTGGGCGGGGAGCGCCAAGTATTGCGGGCTACAGCAAACGGCATCGTATTGCGCACGGCTTGGGTCTATGCGGCACTAGGGCGAAATTTTGTGCTGACGATGCTCAAGCTGATGCGCGAGAGGCAAGAGATTCGCGTGGTCTGCGATCAGATCGGCGCTCCCACCTGGGCCAGCAGCGCAGCCGCCGCCATCTGGGGAATCATCGAAGCCGATGCGCCTGGCGGTATCTATCATTGGACCGATTTGGGCGTTGCGAGTTGGTACGATTTCGCGGTAGCCACACAAGAGGAGGCGCAGCTCAAGGGACTGCTCGATCGAGCCATTCCCATACTGCCAATTCAAAGCGCCGAATACCCGACCCGGGCGCATCGCCCGGAATTCAGCCTGCTCGATGCTGGATCGACGAGGGCGATGCTCAAGGTCCCCGCGCATCATTGGCGGCATAACTTAAGGAGCATGCTGGATGAGCTTCGAGCCGCGTAAGTTGCTCGTTACCGGCGGCGCGGGATTCATTGGCGCCAACTTCGTGCGCCATTGGCTGGCGAAGAAGCGCGAGGGGCGGGTGATCGTGTTAGACGCGCTCACCTATGCCGGCAACATCGAAAACCTTGCTGGCCTTGATGTTGACCCACGCTATAGTTTCGTGCGCGGTGACGTCTGCGATGAGGCGGCCGCGCGAGCGCTGCTCGAGCAGCATCAAATCGACACCATCGCGCATTTCGCGGCAGAGTCGCATGTGGATCGCTCGATCCTCGGACCCGATGATTTCATCCGCACAAACATCGTGGGTACTCACGCGCTTCTTAAAGTGGCAAAGGCGCTATGGCTGGATGAAAAAATCGTTCCACGGCATCGCTTCCATCATGTATCCACCGATGAGGTCTATGGTTCGCTGGGTCCACAGGATCCGCCTTTTCATGAGGCAACGCCGTACGCGCCGAACTCGCCGTATTCCGCGAGCAAAGCCGGATCCGATCATCTAGTGCGCGCCTATAACGAGACGTATGGTCTTGATACCACGGTTACAAATTGCTCGAATAACTACGGTCCGTATCAATTTCCGGAGAAATTGATACCACTGACGCTGATCAATATTTTACAAGGCAAGCCATTGCCCGTGTACGGCGACGGTTTGCAGGTGCGCGACTGGCTGCACGTAACCGACCATTGCGAGGCGATCGCACTCGCCCTACTTGGTGGAAAGTCTGGCGAGGTCTATAACATCGGCGGCAATAGCGAAACCACCAACGTCAACATCGTCCGTACCTTGTGCGCATTGGTGGACGAGCGCCTCGCCGGACGGCCGGAACTTCGGCAGGCTTTTCCGGCCTCGCCGGCGGTCAACGGCCAAGCGGCGGTGGGGCTCATCACACATGTCAAGGATCGGCCTGGACACGACCGACGCTATGCCATCGACTATCGTAAGGCGCAGCGGGAGTTGGCATACGCGCCGACCCGCGGTCTAAAGCAAGGTCTGGCTGAGACGCTGGAGTGGTATTTATCCAATCGCAGCTGGTGGCAACCGCTTCTCGGGCGCGACTATGCGGCGTGGATCGATAAGAATTACAAGCACAATTAAGCCTCTGCGCTGTACTTTGAGGCTATGATGTGAGGTTGGGACAGGGGCGATTTAATCATAATGCGTGCATCCAAGTGAGCTATGCGAACTAGATTTTTGGGGGTCCTCCTCTTCTTATCGTCGATGGGGTTGGTGGCATCCGCACAAACTCCGACTCCGGATCAACTGCAAGCGCTGAAGGATCTGTCCCCGGATCAACAGAACGCCATCCTGCAAGGCATTAAAGGTAACGGAACCGGTAAGAAAACGGATCCTAAGCTCAAGACGCCGGAGACAGTGCTGCCGTCGCCGGATTTGCTAGATAACGCCAGGAAGACTCGCGACGGGCGCATATTGCGCCAGTCCGACGAAGATCCGGAACTGCGCCCCGACGATTCTGTCATGGTCGAAATGATATCGCTCGAAGATTTATGCGGCCGCAACCGTGAGAGCGCTCAGAACTTCAACGCCAATCGCAATGGCAGCGCCAGTGGGAATAATGGTATCAACGGACCCAATGGTATCAATGGTATCAATGGTTTCAACGATATCAACGGTGGAAGTAGTGCAACCGGATCCAGCGGCGCCAAAAACAATTCGCCTTACCAGGGATTTGACTTCAGCCGCTGCAGTCGGCTTGCACCCAAAAAAGAGAAAACCGACGAAGAGAAAGCTGCGGCCGAGAAATTTCAAAAACGGATTTTGAACAACAATCCGTACAGACTTAACCGCTTCGGAGTTCTCGAAATACCCGGACTACCCGCGATTCCGGTCGCCGGCCTTACTGCTTCTGAAGCGACCAAGCGGCTTGAGTTGGATCCCGACCTTGCTGAGTACTACGTACGATTAACGCTGCTGCGCCTGCAGGCGTTTGACCAAGAGGCGTTGAAGCCATTTGGATATGATTTGTTCGAAGGCGTCCCCAGTACATTCGCACCGGTGTCGGATATCCAGGTGCCGATGGACTACATCGTTGGTCCCGGCGACACGCTCGACATACAGCTGTATGGCAACGAGCCCTCGAGCTACGAATTGACGGTTGGACGGGACGGCCGGATCAATTTTCCGAAGCTTGGCCCCATCATGGTCAGCGGCGTGACATTCGATGCCGCGCGCCAAGCCATTGAGCAGCGTGTGGGGAAGCAACTCATTGGGTCCCGTGTCAGTGTGACGATGGGCAATCTTCGCTCGATACGCGTGTTCGTTTTGGGCGAGGCCGAGAAGCCGGGGTCCTATACGGTGAGCGGCCTATCAACGATGACCAATGCCCTGTTCGTCAGTGGCGGAGTCAAGAAAATCGGGTCATTGCGCAATATCGAACTTAAGCGAAACGGCCGCTTGATCACGACGCTCGATCTCTATGATCTCCTGCTGCATGGGGACAACAGCGGCGACCGGCAGCTGCTGCCGGGAGATGTCATCTTTATTCCGCCTATCGGCAACGTCGTATCGGTCTATGGCGCGGTGCGCCGGCCGGCGATCTACGAGCTCAAGGGTGAGAGAACCGTGGAGCAGGGAATCGCACTTGCCGGCGGCTTGCTGCCCGATGCGGATGCCAAACTGGGCCAGCTGGAGAGAATTCTGCCCTCGCGCCTGCGCGAAATGCAAAACGTCGATTTGAGCGCCGCGGCTGGCAGAGCAACAACGCTGGAAAACGGCGACAAGCTCAGGGTCCCCGAAATCCGCCCGACACTGGAAAATTCGGTCGTACTGTCCGGATATGTATTTCGACCGGGCCAATTCGAGTACCGCGCCGGCTTGAGATTGAGCGATATCCTCAATAGCTTCGACGAACTGAAGCCGGAAGCCGACCTTCACTACATTATGATTCGCCGCGAAGTGCCCCCGGAGGAAAAAGTCGAAGTGATTTCGGCGGATCTTGTGCGGGTCTTGGCGGCACCAGGGACCGCATCTGATCCGGAGCTGCGCCCGCGCGATCAGATCATTGTGTTCAATCTATCGGCAGGCCGCGCGCGCATCCTCGAGCCCATCATCAGAGATCTCGAGTTGCAGGCAACCCCGGAGAAGCCGGAACAAGTGGTAAGCATCGATGGACGCGTGAAAGTTCCAGGCAAGTATCCGTTGGAACCCGCGATGCGCGTAAGCGATTTGATTCGCGCCGGAGGAAGCCTGGAGGACTCAGCATACCGGGGCCAGGCTGAAATCACGCGCTACGCAGTGGTTGACGGGGACATTCGCAAAACCGATTTGATCGAGGTTAATCTCGCGGCCATCAGGCGCGGAGACCCCGGCGCCGATTTGCAGCTCAAGCCGTATGACATCCTGGTCATCAAATCCGTCCCGATGTGGCTGGAGCCCGGCACCATCGAACTCGCGGGAGAGGTTCGATTCCCGGGCATCTATCCCATTCACCAGGGTGAAACACTGCATTCGGTGTTGGAGCGGGCCGGGGGATTTACTGACGCCGCCTTTCCCTATGGGACGGTATTCATCCGCGAAGAGCTCAAGAAACGGGAAAAGGAGCAACTCGAACTGCTCGCCAATCGCTTACAGGGTGATTTGGCTGCGCTATCCCTGGAAGCCGTCTCCGGAAGCGCCGCTAGCGGCAATGCGGCCGGTGGAACAGCTGCCGCTACAGGTTTAGCGGTCGGACAACAATTGATGGCGCAACTTCGCGAGACGAAACCGGTAGGCCGACTCGTCATCAATATCGAAGCTGTGCTCAAGGGCCGGCCGGGCGGCCCCGGCGATGTACTCGTCAGGAATGGCGATAGGCTGCTGGTACCGAAGAAGACCCAGGAAATCACGGTCTTGGGCGAGGTTCAAAGTCCGACCTCACACATATACCAACCAGGCCTTACACGTGCCGACTATATTGCCAAAAGCGGAGGAACCACGCAAAAAGCTGATCAAAAGCGCATCTATGTGGTGCGCGCAAACGGCGACGTCGTTTCCGGCGAACGCTCGGGATGGTTCAGACGCTCTCGATCCGTGGAGATTCGACCCGGAGACACGATCGTGGTGCCGCTCGATACCGAACGGGTAAGGGCGCTGCCGCTGTGGACGGCGGTTACGACGATCATCTATAACTTGGCCGTCGCATTCCTAGCGGTTCATAGCGCGACGTAGCATCTGAATGCTTAAGGAACGCGTAGTGAGTGGCGTCAATGACCAGGAAACTAGTCTCGCGGATGTCATCAGGCTGCTGTGGCGGCGAAGGCGCCTGGTTTTGGTCCTGACCATCCTGAGCACGGCATGCGGGGCCATTTATGCGTTCACGGCGAGGCCGATGTTTCGGGCAGATGTGGTTGTAATGCTCGCAGGAAAGTCGCGCATCGGTAGCGGCTTGAGCCAACTGGGCGGATTGGCCAGCCTTGCTGGAATCAATCTCGATTCCTCCGATGGTTCGCAAACACCGTTGGCGGTGTTGCGTTCTCAATCTCTTGCTCGGGACTTCATCCTCCGGAAAGGTCTCGTCGTTGACCTGACTGAAAGGAAGGGGTTGTATGCTTGGCTCCGCTCGTGGCGTGTTAGCCGCACTGAGGCGGCAGATATTCGCGACGCGGTCCGGAGTTTCGACGATAGGGTGCGACGGGTGACGGACGACAAGAAGTCCGGCCTAGTGACTCTAAGCATTGTCTGGGTTGACGGAGAGACCGCCGCGATTTGGGCTAATGAATTGATCTCCAGTGTGAACAACCGGCTGCGGGCCCAGTCTGAATCTGAGGCGGAGAAGAATATCGGCTACCTCGAAAAAGAGATTGCGGGCACTAGTGTTCCGGCCCTGCAGCAGTCGCTATCCAAGATGCTCGAGAGCGAGATGCAGAAGCTGCTCCTGGCCAAGGGTAACGACGAATTCGCCTTCAAAATCATCGATCCGGCGACACCGCCCAAGGAGCGGTCCTTCCCCAACAGGACACTTGTCCTCGCAGGTTCCTTGATCCTGGGCCTGATTCTATCGATCTCTCTTGTAATCATCTCCGAGTCCGGATTTATGCGGCAGCTCTCCAACAGCGGAGATTGAGGATTGACAGCACGGGTGGCTGCGGCTCCGTGGGATGGAGGTAGCCGATCAAGCGGCGCTAGTTGAGCGGCCGGCGGTTGGGGGGGGGGCTGCGCGTCCGAGTCATAGGTGCACGGAAGCCGGTCGGTCGAACCGTAACGAGCGCAGGAAGTTGAGCGCGCACAAGCCTATCCGGTAGTATTGTTCAAGTTCTTACAAAAGGCCCCGTCAACGGCACCGTCTTCTGCGAAATCGGATTGAGGCTGTATCGGGTTGATAGCGGTATGTTGATCGTTTCTCAGAGGCTGCAATCGGCTATGTCCAGTCGCCAGGCCCGAATCCAGGAGGACACGTACTTTAGGGTGTTGCGCATCCTCGAGGAAGATCCCGACCTGACGCAACGAGAACTTGCAGACAGACTTGGGGTAAGCGTCGGTGGATTGAATTATTGCCTGCGGGCTTTGATAAAAAAAGGATGGGTGAAGATGCAGAACTTTAGCCACAGCAAGAACAAGTTCAAATACGTCTACTTGTTGACGCCGGTCGGCATAGTGCGCAAGGCAGAGCTTGCCGGGCATTTCCTGAAGCGCAAGCTGGAGGAGTATGACACCCTCAAGGCCGAGATCGAGGCATTGCGCGGCGAGCGCGTTATCCTCAGAGCCCGAAAAGTAAGGAAATAGGAAGGCCAGAGATAGCAGGCCCCAGACACATGCAGAACGTTCTTGTAACAGGCGCTGATGGGTTTATCGGTTCGCACCTGACTGAAATGCTGGTGCAACAGGGCTGCAATGTCAGAGCGCTGTCCCAGTACAACTCCTTCAATAGCTGGGGATGGTTGGATACGGTCGACTGCCGCAATGAGATTGAGGTGCTGAGCGGCGACATTAGGGATTCTCACTTCTGTAGGCAAAGTACTGCGGGCATAGACACGGTCTTCCATCTCGCGGCCCTAATCGCCATTCCTTATTCCTATACGGCGCCTGAAAGTTACGTGGATACAAATGTCAGGGGTACGCTAAACGTTTGCCAGGCTGCGCTCGCGAGTGGTGTGAAGAGAGTTATTCACACTTCAACTAGCGAGGTCTATGGCACGGCCCAGTACGTCCCTATGGACGAGAAGCACCCGCTCCAGCCCCAGTCGCCCTACAGCGCCTCGAAGATCGGTGCTGATGCGATTGCAATGAGTTTTTTTAATTCGTTCGACATGCCATTGACCATTGCTCGTCCCTTCAACACCTACGGTCCGCGACAGTCTGCGCGAGCGGTCATACCCACGATCATCAGTCAGATAGCAGATGGCGTGAAGCAGATTAAGCTTGGGGATATTTCGCCGACACGGGACTTTAACTATGTGCTCGATACGTGCCGTGGCCTGATCTCCCTAGCACGATGCGACAAAGCAATCGGAGAAACGGTAAATATTGGTTCGAACTTCGAAATCTCGATTGGAGACGTGCTCAATCAGATCCGCGAGCTGATGGGAAGTGAAGCGACCTTCGTGACTGAAAAGCCGCGCCTTCGACCAGGCAAGTCAGAAGTATTCAGGCTCTGGTGTGACAATACGAAGCTCCGAGAGCTGACCGGCTTTGCGCCGCAGTGCGGTATTCGTGAAGGTCTTGTGGCCACCATAAGCTGGTTTACCGCGCCGGAAAACCTGGCGCGGTACAAGGCCGCGACCTACAACATCTGAGAGACATATGTACGAAGGTTTGATCCGTTTTATTCGGGAGCAATACCGGGGCGCCGAAGTGATCCCCCTTCATGCGCCGGTAATGGGCGGCCGCGAGAAGCTGCTGGTTATCGAGTGCATCGATTCAACCTATGTCTCCAGCGTCGGCGCCTTCGTGTCTCGGTTTGAATGCGAAATCGCTACGTACACGGGGAGTCCTCGCGCGGTGGCCGCAGTCAATGGAACGGCCGCGCTGCACCTCGCGCTGTGCCTCGCCGGCGTACAACGGGGCGATCTGGTGATCACGCAGTCGCTGACGTTTGTGGGAACCTGCAATGCTATTGCCTATTGCGGCGCCGAGCCCCTGTTCATAGACGTCGACCGCCTCACTCTGGGTCTCTCACCCGATGCTGTTGAACAGTGGCTGCTCGACAATGCCAAGGTATCAGCAGATGGCTTGTGCCGTGCGAACTCGGATGGCACGGTCATTCGGGCTTGCGTACCAATGCACACGTTTGGCCATCCCGCGGATTTGGACGGCCTCGTGGATGTATGTGGCCGGTGGAATCTAGCACTCGTTGAGGATGCTGCCGAATCGCTGGGCAGCCTGCACAAGGGTCGCCACACCGGCACCTACGGCACGCTTGGCGTGCTGAGCTTCAATGGCAACAAGATTATCACGACGGGCGGTGGAGGAATGATCCTAGCCGCCGAGCCGCTTTGTCGTCGAGCCAAGCACCTCAGCACTACCGCCAAGAAGCCTCACGCCTATGAGTTCGCGCATGACGAGGTCGGCTATAACTATCGGCTACCGAACATAAACGCTGCACTCGGTTGTGCGCAACTGGAGCGGCTGGACTCCTTTGTGGCTGCCAAGCGTATATTGGCGGAGCGATACGCACAGAGGCTGCAAGGCGGTGACCTGCAATTCGTAGCCGAACCACCCGGGTGCCGTTCGAACTACTGGCTAAATGCTGTGATTTGCGAAAACCGCAGGCACCGCGACGCACTACTCGAGGTTACCAATCACCAAGGCGTCATGACGCGGCCAATCTGGACACTGATGCAACGGCTGCCCATGTACGCGCACTGTCGCGCTGGCGATCTCGCGGTATCGGAGTGGCTCGAAGAACGCGTGGTTAATCTACCAAGCAGCGTTCCTCCTGAGTTCCTGTCGTGAAGAGGAAAATTGCTGTTTTTACAGCGACCCGCGCGGAGTACGGATTGTTCTACTGGCTCATGAAGGAAATCCAGGCAAGCGATAGTCTCGAACTGCAGGTATTGGTCAGCGGTATGCACCTTTCTCCCGAGTTCGGGGAGACCTGGAAGCAGATCCAGGAAGATGGGTTTCACTTCGACGCCAGAGTGGAGATGCTTCTCTCGTCTGATACGGCGGTAGGGGTTGTTAAGTCCATGGGCCTCGGGGTTATCGGGCTCGCCGACTCCCTTGATCGCCTGCGCCCCGATTTGCTCGTGG
>Ga0210402_10005312_pt1 | contig 11561 bp, 11 predicted proteins | sample IncBWC7MmetaG_FD_161055 | JGI IMG/M metagenome (GOLD analysis project Ga0210402, IMG submission 161055) | Forest soil microbial communities from Barre Woods Harvard Forest LTER site, Petersham, Massachusetts, United States - Inc-BW-C-7-M | ecosystem: Environmental > Terrestrial > Soil >... | reverse complement strand
GGGGCCGGGCGGATTGCCAATCCGCCGGACCCAGAGGGTGCCCCTAGCAACCTGCCCCACAAAGGCTGTTAGGCTGGATGTGCCGATTCGCCCATGGACGACGCCACCGGGAAGCCCCGCTCCGCTCTGGAAGGACTGCGTGTCCTGGATTTCTCTCACGCGCTGGCGGGCCCCTACTGCACGCTGCTGCTGGCGGATTACGGAGCCGAGATATTCAAGCTGGAGGCGGCGGGCGGCGGCGATATGGGCCGCGGGTGGGGGCCCCCATTCGCCGGTGGGGTCGCCAGTTTTTTCCTGGGCTTGAATCACGGGAAGCAGGGCATCTCCATCGATCTGAAGCGGCCGGAGGGGGTGGAACTCTGCCTGCGGCTGGCGGAGCGGATGGACGTGCTGGTCGAGAACTTTCGTCCGGGAACGATGGATCGGCTGGGGTTGGGTTTCGAGACGATGCGCCGGCGCAATCCGCGTCTGGTGTATTGTTCCATTTCCGGCTACGGGCAGAACGGGCCGGCGCGCGACGAGGCGGCCATGGACTTGGTGATGCAGGCGTCGAGCGGCCTGTTGAGCATCACCGGGACCAAGGAAGGCGAATCGGTCCGCTGCGGTTACGGCGTGACGGATGTGACCGCCGGTTTATTCGCCGTGGTCGGCATCCTGATGGCGTTGCGGGCGCGCGAGAGCACGGGCCGCGGGCAGTTTGTAGACGTCGCGATGCTGGACGGTATGATCTCGACAATGAGTTCGAACTACGCCAGCTTTCTGGGCGGGAACGTGGTGCCGCGTCCCATGGGAACGGAATTCCCAACTGTGGTTCCCTACCGGGTTTTCCAGGCGAAGGACCGGGGGGTTGCCCTGGCGGTGGGCAGCGAGAAGCTGTGGGCGGCCTTCTGCGGCGCGATGGGGCGGCCGGACCTGGCCCACCACCCGGACTATGCGTCGAACGCAGCGCGCATCCGGAATCGCGAGGCGCTGGAGGCGATTCTCGGCGAGATTTTCGGCCGCCACGCCGCGGCGCAATGGCTGGAGAAACTGCAGGCGGCGGGGGTGCCGTGCTCGCTGGTACGGAACTTCCGCGAAGTGGTGGAGCATCCGCAGAGCCAGGTGCGCGAGATGTTCCCGGCGATGGATCATCCCGCGGCGGGGAGCCACCGGATTACCGGCGCGCCGGTGAAGCTATCGGAAACGCCGGGCGGGCCGAAATCACCGGCGCCGCTTTTGGGACAGCATACGCGGACGGCGCTGAAGGAAGTCCTCGGGCTGGACGATGCGGAGATGGAAGCGCTTTTCACGGCGGGAATTGTGGCGGGAGGGTAAGGGAAGTGATTGCTGACCGCAGCCGCGCCGGCGCGATTGGGAAGGCGTTTGAGGAAAGGCATGAAGACTACCGTACCCGGTCCGTCCTAGGGCAGAATGTTGCACCCGGAGTTGCTGCCGCCCGCCATCCGCAGCGCGGCACTGGCGGGCGCGGCTGACGAACTGGACCCCATCAACCTGTTCAACATCACCTGGCGCGGACCGGACAACCAGGTGCGCCATGTGGTGCTCCCCGGCGCACTCACCGGGGTGCGCGCCCATATCGTGGTGCTGGTGGGGCGTCATTTTCCATCGGGCAGCCACAAAGTGGGTCCGGCTTACAGCACGATGATGGAAGGCGAACTGGCGGGCGAGACGGCGCCGGGCGAGCACACCATGATCGGCCCTTCCACTGGCAACTTCGGCATCGGCGTAGCCTCGATACAGAGTGGATACTGGGAAAACCCGGGTGGCACCTATTTCAGCTTCGTGTCGCCTGGCTGTTGCGGAGCCTGGGAGACGAATAAACCAGCTTTGCATCGCGATCGTAAGCCGTCCACGTTCAACCCGTGCCGTAGCGTGTCCCCGGGTGTATCAGACCTCCCCGGCGGCCAGGGCCGAAGGCCGCCCCGGTCTTCTGCGCTTTCGGAGGTTACCCGCCGCGGGTGGACCCGATCATTCCTGCCGTAACGCCATGGAGGGGTCAACTCTGGCGGCCCGTCTGGCCGGGATCCAGATAGCGGCGGCACTAGTCGAAAGTAACAGAAGGATGACTCCCAGGAATGGTGCGGATGCCCAGGGATTGACGCCGGCCGGAAGCAAGTCTACCAATGGCCGAACTGCGAAAAGTGCCAGCGGCGCGCCAATGGCTGCTCCGCATGCGAGGACGGCGGCTCCGTCCTTTAGCGCGGTCCAGACGATCCGCTGTCGCGAGGCGCCTAGCGCGGCGCGAATTCCAAATTCCCACGTCCGCCGCCCTACCGCATAGGAAACGGAACCGTACAACCCGATCAACGATAGCACCAGGCCGAGACTACCGAGCGAGACCAGGAATCCCGTTGCTACACGCATGGGAAACAGGGCTCCGGCGACTGCCTCCTCCAGTGGCCGCACATCGAGCGCGGCGGTTTCGTCCACCTCGCCCAGCGCGTTTCGCAGGGGTTCCATCCACAGCGCTGGATTTCCCGCTACGCGAACCAGCAGTTGAGCATTAAGATCCGGCTTGAAGACAGCCGGCATGTTGGCTTCGCCCAGAGTGCGCATTTTGAAGTCAGCGGCGACACCAACAATCTCCAAAAGGTCTTCCTTCTCCCGGCCCATCAGAAGACGTTGACCGATTGGGTCGGCCCCCGCAAAGACTTCGCGCGCCAGCGTCCGATTGACAAGTACGGGAATCGGTCTGCGTCCGCGATCCGTTATTTCCAAATCACGTCCGCGCAGAATTGGAATGTTGAGCGTTGTGAAGTAGTTCTCACCCGCACCCATTACATAGACGTCGCGCCAAGCCGATAATGGGTCCGCTTGCCTGCGGAGCATGTCACGCGGGATCTCTCCCATAAGCGGCAGTATTCCGGCGGAAGTCACGGCCTCAACGCCGGGAACGGATGTGACATGTTGCAGAACCTGCCGGCGCAGATCCCAGGATTGCTCTTCGGCATATCGACCCGGAAGCGGGTGTATGACGGCTATCAGCGTTCGAGAGGCATCGAAGCCGGGTCCAGCCGCCGCGAGATGCACAAGGCTCCGGGTAAACAGACTCGAAACCGTAAGCAGCACCATCGAGAGCACCACCTGCACGATCACGAAACCGTTGCGCATGTCCCAATGCCGGACGGAGAATGACGGTTCACCTTGTTTAATGGCCAGGTTGAGATCCGCGTCGGCCCCTCGCAGCGCCGGGAGCACGGAGGAGAGGAGCAAAGCCGCAAGTGCCGTGGCGGCGGCGTACAGGAAGAGCCCATTGTCGCTCTGAAAATGGAATTCGGACGGGATACCGTAGGCTGAGGGCCAACGCAAACCACTGAGCCTGTCGCGCAGGAACCCGTCGAGTGCGAGACCGAGGCCAGCGCCGGACAACACGAGCACCAGCCCTTCAGTGAGAAGGGGCCGCAGGATCTGAATCCGAGTTGCGCCGAGCGCTTTGCGCAGCGCCAATTCCCTCTGGCGGTTCAGCGTCCGAACCACCAAGAGCCCGGCGACATTCGAGCATCCGATGAGCGCCAGCATACCGGCCACGCCAAAGAGCGCCACAAAAAACAATAAAAAGAGGCGGTCATCTCCAGGCTTGGCTGCATTGGCGCGCAGGCCACTCATGGGGCGTAATGCGACTTTTCGCCGCGCCGGATCCGGCCCCCTCAGCCGGTCGGCGCCTGCCGCGAATTCCTGGCGCGTCCGCTCCAGAGAGGCACTGCCACGGAGCCGGCCGAAGAGACCGTACAGACGGTCGTGCGGGTCATTGTTGCCGGCATCCGAGAGGTACAATTCGGGAGCCACTCCATGGCCGTAAATGCTGCGATAGTCCTGCGGAAGGACGCCGATCAGCGTGTAGAGCCTTCCCGCCAACTGGATAGGCTGACCCAGCGTGTTTGGGTCGCCATGCAGACGTCTGCGCCAGAAGCCATAGCTCGCCACAGCGAGTTCGCGGCCTTCGTCGGCTTGTGCATAGAGCCGCCCGGCATAGGCGTGGATGCCGAGCACCTCGAAAAAGTTCGCGCTGGTAGTCAGCCTCCACACAATGTCGCTGCGACTACCGGTGCGCCAGATTCGATCGCCAAAGTTGCGATAAAACGCGAGGTCCTCGAATGCGCCCGCCGTTCGCAGTTGCCTATACAGGGTATAGGATACGTCGATGCCTTCCACGCGCGCCAGGCGATCTGGGCGCGAGGCGCTCAGATCGTCGAGAATCATCTCGCGAACCACACTGAAGACAGTCACATTCGCGCCAATCCCCAGCGCTAGAGATGCGATTGCCACGGCTGCGAGCGCGGGAGCCTTTCGAAGGCTGCGTACAGCCTGACCGAAACTAGTCATATAGCATTGCCTCCCGACAGATGACGTGTTGGGCCCGCATGCCCCGCGAGCGCAGCCGGCTAAATCCCCTCGACGATTTTCCCGTCCCGCATGTGTACCGTGTAGTGTCCGTACGCCGCTGCCTCGGGATTGTGCGTGATCATGAGGATGGTCTGCCCCAGCCTCTGGTTGAGGTCGCGCAGAATCCCCAACACTGCCTGCGAGTTTTCCGTGTCCAGGTTGCCTGTCGGCTCATCGGCCAGCAGGATGGCCGGATGGTTCACGATCGCGCGCGCGATCGCCACCCGCTGCTGCTCCCCGCCCGAAAGCGCGTTGGGCTTGTGATCCAGCCGGTTGGCGATCCCCAGCAACCGCAGCGCTTCCTCGAAATCAGCGCTCGGCTTTGGGTCCGTTCCGGCAATGTGCCGCGCGATCGCGATGTTGTCGCGCGCTGTCAGGTTGGGCAGCAGATTGAATTTCTGGAACACGAACCCCACCGTCCGCTTACGCATCCTGGTGCGCGCGGCGTCCGTCATCGCCCCCAGGTCCTGGCCGGCCACCCGCACCTTGCCCGCGGTCGGCGGCGTCAGGCCCCCGACAATGTGGAACAGCGTCGACTTGCCCGAACCCGAGGGCCCCACAATTGCCAGAAACGCCCCGCGCTGCACCGTCAGGTCCACACCGCGTAGGGCCGGCACGTCCACGTTCCCCACCCGGTACGTCTTGCGCAGGTCCTCAATCTCGATGATCGCGCCGTTCGTCACCGGGCCGGCGCTACTCATACGCGAGCGCCTCGATCGGATCGTGCCGCGCCGCGCTCAGCCCTGGGTAGAGCGCGCCCAGGATAGCTCCCACCAGTGTGATCGCTCCCGCTCTCCACCACCACGATTGCACAATCACCATCGGGAACGAAGCCGGCACCAGGTTCTGGATCAGCCAGTACGCTCCGTAACTCATCACAATGCCCAGCACCGTCCCGCCGACCCCCAGCAACACCGCCTCCGCCAGAATGATTTCGAGGATGAACCCCTTCGATGCGCCCAGCGATTTCAAAATCCCGATCTCGCGCGTCCTCTGCAAGACCGCCATATACATGGACAGGCACACCACCGCGAATCCGATAATCACCGCGATCGACATGATCACCAGCAGAAACTCCCGCAACGCCGGAATGTTGTTCACATTCAGCAGCGACGTAAGTTCTTCGGTCGTGTAGATCGGCCAGTCTTCCAGCGCGGGAATGCTCTTGAGGTATTTGACTGCCGAATCCGTATTAGCGGGATCATCCAGCTTCAAATAAATCTGACTTACTTTGCCGGTGTTCCCGCTGTGCTCCTGCAGCACACTCAGCGGGAACACCACATGCGCCAGTTTCCCGCCCTCAAAAATCCCGCTGATGCGCCACTCGTGGCTCAACAGGTTGATGGAGTCTCCCGCGTGTTTGTGATGCTGGGAGTTGTAAAAGGTATCGATGATCACCTCATTCGGTTTCTCAAACGCGTGGCCTTCCACGAACCTGAAACCGCCGCTCATCTGGTCGAAAGCGCCCAGATCCACGCCAGTCGCGCCTAGCGTGATGCCCTCAATTGGCACATTGATCACGCCTGTGGCCAGCTTTACATGAGGCTGCTGCGCCATGTAGCTCACCATATCCTGCAGAATCGGTGCGCCGCTCAGCGAAAGGAACGAGCTGTTTTTCGGCCGCACAACGATGTCGGCGCCGACGCCGCGGGTCCGGCGCTGGCTGTCTTCCAGCATGCCGTGGCTCAGCCCCACAATGCACAGGATCAGGGTCACGGGCACGCCGATCAGCAGAATCGAGAGCAGGCTCCGCATCGGCTTGTGCTTCAGGTTGGCGATTACCAGCTTGACGGTCACTTTTTCTTGGTTCTTCCTTTGGAGGGAGGCGCCGGAGGTGCCGGCGGCGGCGCCTGGCCTACCACCTGCAGCGTGCTTCCCTCGGGCTGTTCCAGTACAAACTTATCATCGGCCACGCCCTTGCCGATGTCCATCTTTACCAGGTCGATCACCACGCCGTACTCGTCGCGCGGCCGGTTGACTTCCACATGTTTCGGGAAGGCCACGTTGTCGTATGCCTTCCAGCCGCTGTAGCGCGCGTCGGTCAGGATGTTGCCCGCCGCGTCGAATACCAACTGGCGGGCGATCAGCAGGTCGTAGCGGTTGAACCATACGGTCCGATTCAGTTGCAGTTGTCCGTCGCCATTCTCGCGGACCATATGCAGGATGTAGTATGCGTTGCCTTCGTCGGTGAAGTTTTCCATCAGCAGCTTGTCGTTCTGCGGGTCCACCGGGCGCACGATCAGCGCCTCCAGAAAGTGCTGCGGCCGCAGATTTTCCAGCTTGTTCGCCGAAGGCTTCTCCAACTCGTTGCGGCCTACCAGGAAGCGGTTCTGCGCCGGAATGTAGAGCTTGAAATCGGTCCCGCCCGACACCATGTCGAAGGCTTTATTCCGCACAACCGGATACAGCCCGATAATCCGGATGCTCGCCGGCTTGCGGAAAAGGATGTAGGCGCGGACGTCTTTGTACTCCGTGATCTTGCTCTTCTCTGCCGACCCCAGCACCGGCACCATGTCCACCTCGGCATTGAAGTCGTCAATGGCCTGATACTGGCGGCTGATGATTTCCACCAGCGTGGCGCGGTCCGCCACCAGCAGCGTCTGCGTCGGCTTTCCCCCGATGCGCGCGATCAGGCGGTTGCGCGACAGGCAGGACGAGAGCCCGAGCGCCATCAGGCAGAGCAGTAGCGTCGGAGCGGCACATCGCCGGAAAGCCATCTTCTCATTGTAGGCAAGCCCGTAAGCTCCATGTAAATTCCCCCGGCCGAAACTCTCCGGCAACGTGTGTTATTCTGGAATTCACCAGCCGGTTGGGCCTGTGGCGCAGTTGGGAGCGCGCTTCCATGGCATGGAAGAGGTCGACGGTTCGAACCCGTCCAGGTCCACCAAAATCCTCAGAGACTTAGCGCCCACTGGTCGCCTTCCGGTGGCCGAGTTGAAAAAAGAGTGGCTGGCGAAGATGGCTAGGGCTGCGGCCAGGGCTGCGAAAAAAGCGGCGGCACAGAAATCCGAGGCGCTCGTCGCCCAAAAAAATCGCTTCTAAATCGGTCGCAAGAGATGCTGTGAAGACGAGTGCCAAGAAAAGGGTCCGATGACTATCTCCGAGCCGATGCCTGTTCTGCCGTCAAGCCGGGGGGCCTTCAGCGCATCAAAATAGGCGGGGATTCGGGTCCGCTTTGCATCCTCTGTCGAAGGCTGAATCGTCTTTTTGCGGTTTCAGCAGACCCCGCTCTGCGCGCAGAGGATAACCCTCGACTTATATTAGCTTTGTATTATAATCTGATTGTGACGTGGGACGTCGAGGTCACAGATGAATTCAGGGCATAGTGGAACGGACTCACCGAGGCCGAATGCGTATCGGTTGAGAGAGCCGTCTTGCTGCTGGAAGAGCGTGGGCCCCATCTCCCGTTTCCGTACAGCAGCAGAGTAAACGGATCGCGTCACTCTGCAATGCGTGAACTCCGCGTGCAACACCAAGGCCAGCCCTACCGGGTGCTTTACGTCTTCGATCCTCGCCGCGTGGCGCTCTTGCTGTTGGGTGGTGACAAAACCGGCGACGACCGCTGGTACGAGAAGAACGTACCGCTGGCCGATCAGATTTACGACAACTACCTTGCCGAGATGGAGGAGGAAAACAATGCCAAAGACGACAAAGTTCAGTGAACTTCGGGCGCAGATGTCGCCTGAAGCGCGGGCCGAAGCTCGACGTCTCGCCGAAGAAGATCTCAAGGAGATGCCGCTGCATGAACTGCGTGCCGCGCGCCACCTGACACAGCAACAACTTGCGCAGACCTTGGACATGACACAGGCGGCGGTTTCACAACTGGAGCAACGCACGGATGTCTACCTTAGTACACTCGGGAACTTCGTTGAAGCGATGGGCGGACGATTGGAAATATACGCCGTGTTTCCCGAAGGACGAGTGAAATTGGGCCTCGAGCGGGAAGCAACATAGCCCTTCAAACCGGGCACATCTAGGCAACGCCTAGGTTTGGCCCGCCAGAAGCGGGGTTCATGCGCTTCCGCTCCGGCGTCTGCAGGTGCCGTGATGTTCAGCCACCGGCGGAAAACAACGTTTGGGCTTTGTTGACGCTTACTTGGCTCTATGTTTACAAACAGTTCATAACCATTGGAAGAACTTGTACAGCGGGACCGCTGGCGCATAAACTGGCTTCCATGGAGTACGACGCGAACCCCGTATCTGCCGGATCTAGCCTGGAGCCCGCCAGTGGCGGGGGCTGCGATGGGCGAGCGGCGGGGCTGCGATGGGCGAGCGGCGGGCACTGGCGGCTGTACGGCCGCGGCGCTACTGCCTGGCGGGGCAGTACATCGTGTGCAAGGAGGCGAGGCTCTTCGAACTGTGGAGATTGTGGGACGCGGAGATCAAAAGATCAACCCGAAGGCAAGTTTCATTGCGAACGCCGGCGGCGGAGCAGGTGTTCGCGCGCGTTCCCGGGACCGATACCCCGGGAGCCTTCGCCCGCGCTTACCGGGAGGACGGCGGTGCGGTGAGCCTGGACGTCCCGTCCATCGAGCTTCACGAAGTGATCGCTTTCGATCTCATATAAGGTGACACTGCCATGACGAAGCAATTGATATCGATCCCGGTGTTATCGATCCTGATCCTGATGGTGATGGTGCACAGCGCGTCGGCGCAAGAAGGTTGGTGGATGAAGGAGCCAATCCGTTGGGTCCAGACGAACCTGCGGCAGACGGATGCGAACCTGGATGCGGCGCACCTGGTGGGTCAACTGGCGGAGATGCGCGCCAACGTGGTGCTGATGGGGATGGGCGGCATCGCGGCCTACTATCCGACGGCGGTTGAGTTTCACTACCCCAGTCCCAACCTGCCCGCCGGGAAGGACATGTTCGGCGACGTTTTGCGCGAAGCCCACGCCCGCAAGATCCGAGTGGTGGGAAGATTCGACTTCAGCAAAACGCCGCGGGCGGTCTTCGACGCCCACCCCGAGTGGTTCTTCCGCCAGACCGGCGGACAGCCGGTGATTTACAACGGTCTCTACTCCACCTGTATCAACGGCGGCTACTATCGCGGCCAGGCGATGAAGATCCTGTCCGAAGCGCTCGACAAGTACGCCGTCGATGGCCTGTTCTTCAACATGTTCGGCAATCAGTCGCGCGATTATAGCGGCCGGCAGGTCGGGCTTTGCCACTGCGATTCCTGCCAGAGGAAATACCGGCAGCTTTACAACAAGGACATTCCGGAGACACCGGACGACGACTATCGCAAGTTCATGTTCACGTCGTCGCGGGAGGTTGCCGCCGCCATCGGCGACCTGATCCGCCAGAAGCGGCCGCAGGCCGGCTACTTCAATTACATTCAGGAATATACCGACGGAATCATGTCGGAATCGAACACCGCGGTGGCGCGTCCCCTGCCGCTGTGGCCCTACGCTGCCAGCGACCACGTGAACCGGGCGCGCAACAGCGAACCAGGGAAAATGGCGATCGACCTCAACATGCAGTTCGTGGATTTCTGGTGGCGCTTCGCCACGGTGCCGCGGCAGGAGATCGCGCTGCGGTCATGGCAGAACCTGGCCCATGGCGGCGCGTTGACATTTGAAGTGAACGGCACGCTGGACCTGCAGGACCGGCAGGCGCTGGAGACGGCAAAGCCGATCTTCCGCTGGGCTGCCGCCAACGAGCAATACTACGCCGGACAGAATAGCGCCGCGCGCGTGCTGCTGTTGGGAGCGCCCGCCGCCGGGGGGCGCACGTTTGGCGAGGAAGCGTACCGCGGCCTGTTCCGCCTGCTCAGCGAAGAGCATCTGCCGTTCGCGGTGGCGGACAACATGGACTGGGTTTCCGGAGCGAAGAAGCGGGAGTTCGACCTGGTGATCGCCGCCGACTGGGCGCCCGCCGGGTTGAAGCAATATGTCGAAAATGGGGGCAAGGTGCTGCTGGCCAGCGCCCATGAGCCCGAGTTCGAGGTGGCCAAAGTGGTGCGGACTCAAAGTGACGTAAAGGGCTACATCCGGGTTCGCGACCATGCCGCGTTCCCCTCGCTGAAAGAGACCGACCTGCTGATGCTGAACGGACCGTTTACGGAAGTGAGCGCCGACGGGCATTCGCCAGATAGCCCGGCCGCGCTGACGCTGATTCCGCCATCGCTGATCGGACCTCCAGAGTTGGTGCATGTGGATATGAAGGACACCAACACGTCCGCCATCGTGACGCGGCAACTCGGCAAGGGAACCGTGACCTGGATTCCGTGGAACCTCGGCAGCCTGTATTACCTGCAAAGTTTGCCGGCACACGCGGGCCTGTTTCGCGACGTTGCAGACCGGCTCAACCCGCGCCGTCAAGTGCGGACCAACGCCCATCCGCTGGTCGAGATCACCATCATGCGCCAGGGTGGACGGACGCTGCTGCATTTGATCAACCTGAGCGGCCAATCGCAAACGGGCTACTTTCCGCCGGTGCCGATGAAGGACATCCATGTCGAGGTCGCAGGCGATTTCAAGGCGGCAGCAACGGTCCGCGAGCCCGGCAATCTAACGGTCAAGACTGTCGGGGAGTACACTGGATTCACAGTCCCGCAACTATTGGATTACGAATTGGTCGTTCTCAAGTAACTCCAAAACTGAATGGGAGGTAGTACTGTGAAACAGGTTCTTCGCTATGCCGCGCTGCTGATGGTGGTGCTGCACGCCGCATCGGCCCAGGTCTCCACCGGCACCATTACGGGATATGTTCATGATTCCAGCGACGCCATCATTATCGGCGCCAAAGTGAATATCACTCAGTTGGACACGGCCGAGCGCCGGGAAACCATCACCAACGAGCGCGGCGAGTTTACCGCGCCCTATCTGCGCCGCGGAAATTATTCCGTCACCGTAACGGCAAGCGGCTTCAAGAGTCAGACTCTCACCGGCATCGTGCTGGCGGTGGACCAGACGGTGAAACTCCCCGTGGTAATGAACCCAGGTGTGGTGGAACAGTCCATTGAAGTGACCGATGCCGCGCCGCTGGTGGACGCCTCCACGTCATCTCTGGGCCAGGTGATCGACAACAAAAAGATCGTGGACCTGCCGCTGAACGGACGCAATCCGTTTGCGCTGGGGCTGCTCTCCGGCTTCTCGGCTCCGGTGAGGGGCGTCACCAGCAACCTTCCGTTTGTGGCGGGCGGGGGACGCTGGCCAAACAACGATGTGCTGCTGG
>Ga0210402_10005311_pt1 | contig 11562 bp, 8 predicted proteins | sample IncBWC7MmetaG_FD_161055 | JGI IMG/M metagenome (GOLD analysis project Ga0210402, IMG submission 161055) | Forest soil microbial communities from Barre Woods Harvard Forest LTER site, Petersham, Massachusetts, United States - Inc-BW-C-7-M | ecosystem: Environmental > Terrestrial > Soil >... | reverse complement strand
GCCGCAGCGGATTGACGCTGACCACTTCGCCTCCCAGGTTCCAGACCTTCTCCAACGCGGCACGTTGCATGTGGGCAGGCACGGAGAAGCTCACAATTCCATCCCGTGCCACGGCCCCGTCGAAGTGTTTCGCGGCGATGGCCCGAGCTACGATTTCAGTTTGCTCACCCACCTTAAGGAGATCGGCAGTCCTGCCCAGGCGAGCCAGCCTGCCCCGATGCAGCACGGCGACGCGGTCACACACCAACTCCACTTCGGAAAGCAAATGAGAACTCAAGAAAATGGTTTTGCCGGCGTTCCGCGCGCCCAAGAGCAGTTCACGAACCATGACTCGCGCTAAAGGATCCAGAGCTGAGGTGGGCTCGTCCAGAATCAGCAACTCCGGATCGTTGACCATGGCCTGGGCCAATCCTACGCGCTGCAACATGCCACGAGAAAATTTGCCCGCATTGCGGTTCGCATCATCCTGCAGCCCGACGATTTCCAACACCTCTCGCGCCCGGTTGGCAAGATGAGTTCCTCCCATCCCGTTGAGCGCGCCGTAAAAGCGAACCAGACGTTCTGCGCGGCGGTGGTAGAGTGCGACGCTTTCGGCGAGGAAACCCACCCGCCGGCGCGTGGCCGGATGGCCGAAACGATCTCCGAGCATCCGCCCAGCGCCGCGAGTGGGCCGCATGAAGCCCATGGCAAGGTGAATTGCGGTACTCTTGCCGGCGCCGTTGGGTCCGAGGAAACCGAAGATTTCTCCGGCTTCCACGGTCAGGCTGAAGTCGTCGAGAGCGCGCAGGCGCCGCTTACTGGCAAAGCTACGATATTCTTTCGTAACCTGCTCGAACTCAAGCGCGAAGCGCATTATCGTTTATTCTAAATGGCTTGGCTGACGAGCGCCGGACGATGAACCTGGAATAGCAGCTTTGGCACAACTTTGATTTGACAAGCACGTTCCGTCCCGGCATGATAGTCCCGCGCTACAACCCCAACAGCGGAGGGCAGTATGGCTAAGTTGATGACGAGGCTGTGGTCTGAAGAGCAGGGCCAGGACATCGCAGAGTACGCTGTGATGCTGGCGGTGATTCTGGTTCTGGTGGTCGGGACGATCCGGCTCATCGGCGGCAGTTCGAACAATGTTTTCTCGTCGGTCGCGAGCTCGATCGGTCAGTAAGCGAATGCGGATGGTTGGCCGCTGTAATGACCAGGCCGGCGTCTCCGCAGCAGGTTTTTCTGTCTGGCCTGAAGCGAGCCTTCCAGCACGTTTAGAGTCGGTGCCGTCGCGTTGTCTGGGTCAGGAAACCCGTGGCAACCCGCAGGGTCCTGCCTTGTATTGTTTGAGTTTCTGGTAGAGAGAGCTGCGCGGAATGCCAAGCTTCCTCGCGGCAGACTGCACTCGTCCACGTTCTTTGTGAAGGACCTGCTGAATGTAGTTGCGCTCCATTTCCTCTAAGGTTCTGAACTGGCCAAAGCCGGTCAGGTACTGCTCGACCTGCACATCAAAATGCAGTTCTTCATCGCTCAAGACAGGGCTTCCTGTGACCAGCGCCACGCGTTCGAGAACATTTCTTAGTTCCCGAATATTCCCCGGCCAGGAATAACCTTGCAGAGCCCGCACTGCGTCCTCCCCAAGTTCCAAGTCCCCGGTTCCGAGGTCCGCAGTCAGCTCGGCGAGGATGTGGGCGCTCAGGATCGGAATATCTTCCACTCGTTCACGCAGAGGTGGAATCGATAGCGGAATCCACGGGATGCGATAGTACAAATCGTCGCGAAATTGTCTGCCGAGCAGCGATGGCGCCAAGGCTTGCTGGGTGGCCGCAATCAAGCGAATGTCAACTCTTCGATCACAAAACTCCCCTTCCCTCCGAAACAACTTTTCATCGACGACCGTCATCAGTTTCGGCTGGATACGGAAATCCACATTCTCGATCTCATCGAGGAAAACCGTTCCCTTGTGCGCGACCTCCAGCAGCCCAGGTTTACTGGGCGGAGTCCCGCCAAGAGAATCGTGTGGCTCCCCGAACAATTCAGCCTCCAGAAGCTCACCTCGCAGCCTGCCACAATTCAGTTCGGCGAAGGCCTCCGAAGCTCTGAGACCGTTCTGGTGCAACCAGCGCGCCATCAGTCGTTTCCCGGTACCAGCTTCTCCCTGGATCAAGACCGGGCTGTCGCTGAACGCCGCCCTTTGGGCCAAATCAGCAAGTCTTCGAATAGCGTCGCTCTTGCCCAGGAAAGGGTCCTGGATTCCACGGCCGTTCGTGGTGGTTTCCGCTAATCGCAGTCGATGGTTTCTCTGATTCTCCAGGCTACGTTGGATCATGACGTACAGGATGGCCAACTCCGCCGGCTTAGGCAAAAAGTGCTCTGCCCCCAAACGGAGCGCCTCAACTGCCAGGTCAATCGAACCATATCCAGTCAAAACAATAATAGGAATCGAATCGTCGATCGCCTTGAGACGAGGTATGAGTTCGAGTGCGTCGCCGTCGGGCAGAGTGTAGTCGAGGATGGCGATATCGATCCGGGTTGCACGCCAGATCTCCTCCGCCCGAACGCATGTCCCGGCCGTCGCTACTTTGAATCCTTTATCCTTCAGGTAATCGCGGACCTGGCCACAAGTCTCTTTTTCTTCTGCGACAATCAATACCCGGTCTCGATTCACTCCTCTAGCGAAAGCAGATGTCGCCCTCGAAGCGGAACTGGCTGCGAGCATGCTCACGTCGTGCCTCCCCTCCCTGGCACATTTTTGCTGTCTGAGACTACTTGTTAACACAATGGAAGGAGCCCGCACCCTAATGTGACCCGCTGTTACAAAAACGGAACAAGCCGCAGGTCCGGTTATTCCGGCCCGGGAGCCTGCTTAAGACCTATCCGGGGCGAACCAGGAAAGGCAACGTCGGCATGCTGCTGATCCCCTAGTGGTTCCCCCAATTCACATAGCTTTAACCGCCGCGTCACATCCGCGCCACACGGACCCACTATCCTGCTCTTTCCTCGGCCAGCCATTCCTTGCAGATTGGGCACTGACCCGTGGCCGACGGACGGAGGAAGAAGAAGATGTCAAAGATCAGAGCATCAGCTGCCCCCAGGAAAATGCTGGCCCTACTGACCGCGTTTACCATCGCCCTGGGACCGAGTGCCATGCCCGCCTTTGCAGCGTCGAAAGCGGCACGAAAATCAACCACGGCAACGCCCATCCAGCACTTAGTCGTGATCTTCCAGGAAAACATTTCATTCGATCACTATTTCGGAACTTACCCCAACGCCACCAACCCCTCTGGAGAACCACCCTTCCATGCGGCGCGGGGAACACCCAATGTCAACGGCCTCACCAACGCATTGCTGACTTTCAATCCCAACTTGAACCCGGCAAATGGCTCTTCCGCTTCCAACCCCTTCCGGCTTGACCGGTCACAAGCCGTGACCGGAGATCAGGACCACGGCTACACCGATGAGCAGAAGGCCTTCGATGCAGGCTTGATGGACCTGTTCCCGGTCAACGGCGGTTTCGGCAGCAGCCAGGTAATGGGGTATTTCGACGGCAACACTGTGACCGCCATGTGGAACTACGCCCAGTCTTTCTCCATGAGCGACAATTCCTACGGCACGACTTTCGGTCCTTCGACTCCGGGCTTGCTCAACCTGGTTTCAGGCCAGACTAACGGCGTCACCAGCACGTTGAACGGCACTGGCGACGAGGTGAGTGGCGGCAGCGATGGCTCGCTCACGATGATCGGCGATGCGGATCCGCTCGGCGATGTGTGCTCCAATCCGACTCGCGCCCAGGGCCAGATGGGTGGAACCAACATTGGTGACCTGCTGAACGCCGCAGGCGTGACGTGGGGAGGATTCATGGGCGGTTTCAATCTGTCCATCGTCAACCCCAACGGCACCACAGGTTGCGCACGAAGCTCGATGGGACTAGCGGGCACAACCGGCGATTACATCCCACACCACTCGCTATTTGGTTATTACGCCTCCACCGGCAATCCGCAACACACGCGTCCAAATTCCATCTGGGAAATTGGCAACAACGGTCCGGCTAACCACCAGTACGACATTCAGGATTTTTTCGCCGCGGTCTCGGCCGGCAACTTCCCGGCAGTCAGCTTCCTCAAGGCGCCAGCTTACGAGGACGGCCACGCGGGCTATTCCGACCCGCTGGACGAGCAAACCTTTATCGTAAACACCATCAACTTCCTCGAAAAACAGCGGACCTGGGAGAGCACAGCCGTGGTAATCATGTACGACGATTCCGACGGATGGTACGACCACCAAATGGGTCCGATCCTTAACACTTCCACGGGCCCAGCTGATGCTCTCACGGCGCCGGGCGCCTGTGGCACGGCCGCGACGTCACTCCCGGGCATTAACGCCAGCAACACCCACGCACTCGGCCGTTGCGGCTACGGTCCGCGCCTGCCTTTGCTGGTGATCTCTCCGTGGTCGAAAGAGAACTTCGTAGATAACACCGTCACGGATCAGAGTTCGATCATTCGCTTCGTCGAGGATAACTGGCTCAATGGACAACGCATTGGTCAGGGCTCTTTTGATGGAATCGCTAACTCAATCAGCCAAATGTTCGACTTCCGGAACAGGAGAGGGGACGACCGCCTGTTTCTCGATCCGAACACTGGCGAGCCGGTTCGATAACGGCTTAGGCAGACAGGCGCATCACCTGGGCACCTTCTGGCTGATGTGCTAGCTAAAACTGAAGCGGGCATGCGAGAGTTGCTCCTCGCATGCCCGTTCGCATTTCACCAAGGTGGCCCAGCAGATCGGAATCAGGAACTGTCAAGCTACAGGCGCTGAGACTGATGGAGCCTTTACTTGTCCTGCGACCAGCGATAAGCGCGCACGCCGAGAATTACGTTGGCAGCGGTTACAGCCGCAGACGGGACGTACCACATGTGGCTGTGTTTCCTCTTCATGAAGTAGGTCAGATACGCGACCCCCAAGTCAGCGGGAATTCCGATTCCATACATGGCAGCCCGGCTGTGCAAGGAGGATGGAACATCATTGCAGGAGGCGTGCTTGCTCAAACAGTTCAGGGTTAATTCCGCATTGGCCACGCTCGCGGAAAACATCACACCGGTAAACAGGAAATACTTCCGGTCCATGACCTCTCGATCAACTCCGAGCGGGCCTCCCATGGCAGCGGGGGGCGCCCCGTGAACCTCTCTTTTGACTACTGGCGAAGCCGGCGGCTCTGCAGTGGATGTGTCCGGCCGTGTGGCGCTGGGCGCGTCCGGCAGTGCAGACTCATTGCCTGCGCCGCCGATGGCCGGGGTTTCAACCAGGCCCGCGGTAAGCAGCGGCTGGATGTTATCGGCCGCTTGCGGTTGCTGATCGTCCCGTCCTCTAATGTCGCCGCCATCGGACTGCGCCAGCAGTGGAAGCGCCGACGCCAGCGCGAATGCGATACAGATCCAGAAGCTTCTATAGCGATTACGCACCTGATCCTCCTGGTGCTCAAGCTGCGATTTCATGACACCCTTCCTTGTTAGTGACAAAAACGCTGGGCGACCGAAATCACACGCAGAGCCCTGGCGCATTAGAGCACTTTAATCGCCGAGACTAACTTGAACCTGCCACACCACACCAGTAGCTGAGGAACAAGCACTTTGGATTGCACTTTAAGCACAGGAGTTTGGAAGATAAAACCTGCTGTATTCACGATTTACATGTGGTCTGACTTTCGAGTTCACTCCCCTGCAAAATCTCGAAGTCATGCGGAACGTTGATCCTCTGGAGTGAATCGTACGTTTCATTTTCTTTGCGCGAATGAGACGGGGGAGTCGTTATCGCTGCATTTTCCTCTCGCTTTGAGACAGGGGGTCAGCGGGGTCTCGCATTCTCGCGATAAATCGGCTCGCTGAAACCTTGAGTCCGACAATGCTGCCCGGCCTTGTGGCCCTCATGTCACGCGCGCCAGAAACGCATGCCGACTCGCTCAAGATCGCAAGCGGTCCATCCAGATCAAAGCCCGGCGAGATGAGACCGACCTGTGTTTATTCCCGGCTTTCTCTCGTTTTGAGACGTGAGCGCCGGACGGTTCCCGAATTGGCACCGCTAAATACCGCAGAACCAGTAAGTTAATGATTGTGCCGAATTGGCATCCGTCATGCATCTAGCAGCCAGGCAAAGAGTGTAGGCACCTACTTACACCGGAGCGATGCGAACTGGAAGCGGTTTCCAGCATCGGTCGCCAGCACCAACTAACTTTTCATTCGAAACAATCGGCTATCTAAGCGACGGGGGCGAAGCCTTGTCTCAACTCATGGGCACCATCAGTTCAGCGATGTCGGAGAACGGACTGCTGCCTTCGGTTCTTCACCAAGGGGAGCATCTTCCCCACTGGTACGCCGTCTATACGAGTCCCCGACACGAAAAGAAAGTTCGCGAACATCTCGGGCTCCGCCGCGTGGAATCCTTTCTTCCGTTGTATCGAAGCATTCATCGCTGGAAAAACGGCTGCAAGGCCCAGGTCGAACTTCCTTTGTTTCCGGGATACGTGTTCGTGAACATTCCGCGAAGCGAACGTGTGCGAGTCTTGGACGCGCCTGGGGTTCTCTCGTTTGTCGGCCCGAAGGGCGAACCCTCACCGCTGTCCGATGTGGAAATTGACACTTTACGTTCCGGCTTGCACCTTCAGAAATGCGAGCCTCATCACGGTCTCGCTGTCGGTCAGAAGGTGCGGATCAGCGCCGGACCACTGCTGGGACTGGAAGGCGTGCTGGTGCGAAACGCCAACGGCCTGCGAGTTGTGATTACCTTGAACCTCATACAACAGAGCGTCGCTGTCGAACTGGATGCCAACGCGGTAGAAGCCGTTTAGTACTCTCTCCGTAACATCGCTTACTGGCCAAAGCAAAACAACCGTGTCCGAATCAAAACTCCAAAACAAGAATGGCACTGCCAACCGCATCGTGGAAGCGGCTGTGCAGCTATTCTCGCGCCAGGGCTTCGCGGCCAGCAGCACCCACGAGATCGCCCGCCTGGCAGGGGTTAGCGAGGTCACGGTCTTCCGCCATTTTCCCCGAAAACGGGACCTGTTCTGGGCCGCAACCGAGTCCCGATTGCGTCGACTCCGAATCAGCAAGGAGTTGAGAGGACGACTCGAAGGGGATGAGAATCCACGAACCGCCTTGCCGGGGATTGTCGCTCTCCTGGTGGAGACCTTGCATCATCAACCCGAAACCATTCGCTTGCTCTATCTGAGCCTGTTTGAACTCGACCATGGAGCAGACCGCGTTTTGCGGAAGCATTTGATCCCACTCTTTCAACCGCTTCGTGAGTACCTGGCGCGTTGTGCAACCAAAGGCTTGATCCGCGATGTCGAGCCCGGCATCACCGCTCTCGGTCTGGCTGCATTAATCGCCGTGCACCAGGGCTTGCAGTCGGTACTGACCGAGGATGGCATGCCCTGCGCAAGCACTGACGATGCCATCGCTGCTTATTCAGACTTTTGGATGACGGCAATGTTGCCAGAATTCGTGTTGCCGGAAGGCAGACACAACGTAACCCGAACGATTTCACCAGCTGCCGATTAAGGACGCCATGACAGACAATCCTTTAACCGTTCACAAAAAGATAGAACTGGAAAAGTTCAATTTCCTGGACGCCCAGCCAGCGATCATCGATGCCCAGAATGATCAGATCTCGATCGTCCAATTCTGGCGAGTGTTGCAGAAGCGCCGCTGGCTCGTCCTCGGCAGTCTGGCCGCAGTCGTATTGCTGGTCACGGCCGTTTCCGTGTTTCTCCCCAAGCGCTACGAGGCATCTTCCCGGCTCTTGCTCGACCTCGAGGGTCCCGATGACCTCGGCCTGGAGCAGATCGTGATGCCGATGGGTCTCGATATGAACACGAAACTCGAAACCCAGATACGAATCGTGCAAAGCGACACCATCGCAATCAGCGTCATCAAGCAGTTAGGACTTCAGCGTAATAAAGGATTTGCCGGACAGCTCTTCGATTCAAAGGCGGATTTTGACAGTCTCGGTCTTCAGAAACGCGCCAAGTTGCTCACCCTGTTTCACAAGTCGCTGAATGTGCAACTGGTTCCGAAGACCCAAATCATCGACATTCACTTTCGCAGTAAGGATCCAAATCTTGCTGCGGATGTTGCCAATTCCGTCGCCAACACCTACATCGAGCACAACTTCCAGACCAAGTACAAAGCCACAATACAAACCTCTGACTGGTTAACCAGGCAGCTGGATGATCTGAAGAAGCGCGCGGAAAACTCACAAGAGGCCCTCATCGCTTACCAGAAGAAAGTTGGCATCCTGGGAACCGACGAGACCCACAACATCATTACCGACAAACTGGAGGAGTTGAACAAGCAACTTTCCGCCGCCGAGGCAGACCGCATCGTGAAAGAGGCGAAGTATCGCATCGCTCTGACCGAGAATCCAGAGTTGATCGCAAACATTGCCCCGGAGAGTGTTCTCGGCGCTTTGTACAAAGACCGCGCCGAGGTCCGATCACAATACGCACAACTGGCCGCCAAGTACGGGGCTTCGTATCCTCGCGTCGCTCAGTTGCAGTCACAGTTGGATGAACTCGATTCCAGCATCACCCAGGAAATTAAGAAGGTGGGAGACGCGGTACACGCAGAATACAAGGCGGCCCTGAAATCGGAAGAGATGCTGGAATCATCGTTCAGCAAGCAGAAGCAGGAGGCCTACAAACTCAACGAGGACGCCATTCAATACGCGATTATGCGGCGCGACGTTGAGTCCAGCCGCGACCTCTATGAAGGACTGCTCAAGAAGCTCAAAGAAGCCGGCATTCTGGCAGGCTTGAAATCCAGCAACATCAACATTGTCGATCCGGCAAGCGTGCCCATCGAGCCAGTTGAACCAAAAATCCCTTTGAACATCGCCCTCGGTTGCATGGGCGGTCTTCTATTTGGAATGGCGCTGGCCTTTGTCGTAGAAAATGTCGACAACTCCATCCGCACTCCCGAAGACATCGAGGCTTACTGCTCGCTTCCCTCTTTGGGCGTAATACCGAGCGTCGTCGTCGACGGCAAGAATGGGCACAAATTGTTGGGCCGCACCGCAACCCGAACATTTATTCAACCGGTCACTATGGAGCATCGTAATTCCAGCAGCGCGGAGGCCTTCCGCGCCTTGCGAACTTCTTTATTGCTCTCCTCCCCGGGCGCACCGCCGCAAGTCATCATGGTAACGAGCGCTATGATGCAAGAAGGAAAGAGTTTCACGGCCCTCAACCTGGCAGTGGTGCTGGCGCAAACCGGGCAGAAAGCGCTTCTCGTCGACGCGGACATGCGTCGTCCCACCATTCATAAATATCTGGGCATTTCGAGCACCAAGGGTTTAAGTGCATGCCTCGCAGGCACGGAGAGCCCCGAATCGATGGTCGTCAAGATTGACGAGATCCCCGGACTGCATGTCATTCCCGCCGGCCACATGCCTCCATATCCATCCGAAATGTTGGCCTCTGATGCCATGCCGCAACTCTTGCAGCGCTGGCGCGAGGAATTTCGCTACATCGTGATTGACACGCCTCCAGTGCTTGCTGTGACTGACGCGGTCGTCTGCGCCAGAAATGCCGATGTGGTCGTCCTCATTGCCCGTTCCAAGAAGACTGGGCGACAATCTCTGCTGCGCGCGCGCGATCTTCTGCGCAAGGTCAGAGCAAACATCGCTGGAGTCGTCGTAAACGACCTCGCCTTCGACTCGGTCGAGTATCGCGGCTACTACGGCCACTACGGCTCCGATTATCATTACTACTATAACGACGGCAACGGAAATGGAAATGGGAACGGCAATGGCAATGGCCACGGAAACGGCGCCCATCTGCCTCCTCCCGAGGACTCTCATGAATCAACTAAAGAATTGCGTTAGCTGCATTGTTCTGTTCATTTTGCTGGCGCTTGCCGGAACGGCGTCCGCCCAGGATCACGCACCCGCCGCCTTCGGTGGTATGGCTTCGACCCTCGGCGGAGGAGGATTCGGTAGTGGCTCTGCTGGCCCGATCGGCGCTGGCGATCTGGTCGAGATGAGCGTCTTCGACACTCCAGAACTCAGTGGAAAGCTACGCGTTAGCAATACCGGCGACGTGATTCTTCCGCTCGTAGGCAGCCTTCACCTGCAAGGTCTGAAGGCTGGGGAAGCTCAAGCTCTGATTCGCCAGAAGCTCATCGACGGAGGCTTCCTCAAAGACCCGCAAGTCACCGTGTTCGTCGCTGAGTATGCAACCCAAGGGGTTGCGATATTAGGTGAAGTGAAGAACCCCGGCATCTATCCGGCTTTTGGATCGCACCATCTGCTGGACTATATTTCGGTGGCGCAGGGGCTCACTCCGCTGGCGGGCACGTCGATCACCATCACACATGCGGGCAAGACCGACGAACCGCAGCGCGTGAAGGTGTTGGCTGGCGCAACTCCCAAGCCCGAGAACAACCCTGAGATCCTGCCCGGCGACACTATCTTCGTGGAGCGAACCGGGCTCGTCTATGTGGTCGGCGATGTGGCGCGCCCCGGCGGATTCCCCATGGACCACGACGGACACCTCACCATCTTGCAGGCAGTCGCGCTGGCTCAAGGCACGAATCCGACGGCAGCCAAGGGATCGGCCAAGCTCATCCGCACTACACCGCAAGGGCGTCAAGAAATCCCGGTAGATCTGAAGAAAATTCTGTCCGCCAAGGCTACCGACCTGGCGCTGCAGGACAACGACATTCTTTTTGTGCCAAACAGCGCAACCAAGAGCGCGTTGCATGACCTTTCCAGCGGGCTGCCGGCGGCCGCGGCAGCAGGCATCTACCGAATCCCATAAATCACCGCCATCGCGTCCCGCTTAACAAGAACGTGACCAGCGCTCGACGATCCCAAGAATTTGAAGGAGTCCGCTGATGGCAGCAGCCATTGGAGCCGCAATTACCCGCGAAGTTCCGGCTGTCTCCGCGCCTCCATTGCGCGTGTCATTCAGTTGGACTCTCACGGGCAATCTGACGTATGCACTTTGCCAGTTTGGAATGCTGTCAGCCTTGGCCAAGCTCGGAAATGCCTTCATCGTGGGCCAATATGCACTGGCACTGGCCATCGCCGCGCCCGTATTCATGCTGACCAATCTCCAACTGCGCGCGGTGCAAGCGACCGACGCACGCCATGAGTATGCGTTCGCCGACTATTTCACGCTTCGAACTGTCTCTACCCTGCTCGGACTAGTGTTGATCGCCAGCATCGCTGGGGTTGTGCACTACGATCTTGCGACCAAAACTCTCATCCTGCTCGTCGGCGGGGCCAAAGCGGTCGAGACAATAGGCGACGTCATCGCCGGTCATCTGCAGAAGTTCGAGCGCCTGGACAAAGTTGCTCGCGCCCTCATGCTGCGTGGCGTGGCGTCACTGGTGACGTTCGCTTTCACATTCTGGTACACCCGCAACCTGTTGGCCGCCGTGGCTGCGCAAGCAATCACATGGATGGCAACGGTCGTTCTTTACGATTTCCGGATCGTCAGCCAACTGCTGGGCGCGCACGCGAAATTCTTTCACTTCTGCCTTAAGACGCTGAAGTCGATGGTCCTGATCAGTTGGCCGCTCG
>Ga0210402_10005310_pt1 | contig 11562 bp, 12 predicted proteins | sample IncBWC7MmetaG_FD_161055 | JGI IMG/M metagenome (GOLD analysis project Ga0210402, IMG submission 161055) | Forest soil microbial communities from Barre Woods Harvard Forest LTER site, Petersham, Massachusetts, United States - Inc-BW-C-7-M | ecosystem: Environmental > Terrestrial > Soil >... | reverse complement strand
TGCGCACGTCTGCGGGATCGACCGGCACCCAGCCGTAGGCTGTGAGATAGACTTCGGCGCGGCAGTGTTGAGCCTTCGTCACGTTTTCCGACAGAGCGCCGAGGCTCTCATATCCGAGCTCCGATTTTGCAACGCGGATGCCATAGACGTCGCGGGCCGGAAGCCCCGCGGCGCGCGCAAGGCCGACGTAAAGGGCGTTCAGATCGGCGCACTTGCCCCCTAGATCCTTCGATTCCAGCATGAAGCGGATGTCGCCGACGCCGCAGCCCCGGGTCTTTGGATCTCGGAAAGTATTTTCGACGATCCACTCGTAGATCGCGCGAGCCTTCTCGACGTCGGTACGGGCGCCGCTCATGATTTCATCCGCTGTCGCTTTCACGATGCCATCGGTTGGAACGAGCTTTGTCGGCCGAAGATAGTGGCGTAACTCAGCCGAGTCGGCCGTCGGTGCGTCCCCGGGCGTGGAAAAATCAACCGCATAATCTCTGGCCGCGACCCGGCTGGTGAGCGTGAGGACGGGCTTCACTCCGGCCGCATATTCCCCCGCGACAATTCCGAGGCCATCATTCTCACACTCGATCATCTTCGCGGCGCCGCCCTCGGCGTGAAAGTGATTCGCGAGTGTTCGCTGATACGGTGTCTTGGCTATGGCAGCCGCCGGCACCCATACTCGTGTAGCACCAGAAAAAGTGAGGACTTCGACGCGCGTAGTCACTTCAAACGTACGCCAACGGCTTGCTGTGGAGCTCTCCGCAAACCAGTTGGTCTTTCCTCGGATCGCGAGGCTTGCGGATGCAATTCCGGCAGAACGCAGGAAATCTCGCCGGTTCATGGCCGCGCCTCTTCCGATTCCCTGGTTTCGCTTCCATGAATCGACATCACTCCCGCCGGGATCGCGGATACTTCGCCGTGCGGCTCAATGCTCCAGCTCTTCGCCATTCGGTTGCCACCGGCCGTCAGGCAAAAAAACGCCGCTAGCTCGATAATTTCGGCATTGCTGTAGTATTTCTTCAACTCTTCGTAGACTTCCTTGTCTCGGCCATCGTCGAGTGTGAGAGTCCGGGCGTAGTGGAGAGCAGCACGCGTCTTCGGGTCCGGATGCTCCCAGTTCGGAAGAGCGCAGCTTGTTTTCTCTTCCTCTGTGATCGACGCAGCAAGCGGGGAGGTCTGCCGCGCACAGAATTCGCAGCCAATCATCTGTGCGATCTGGATTCGCGCAAGTTCCTTGATCTCGTGAGGGACAGAGCCGCTGCGATGGAGGTAGTTCCAATAGCTTGCGAAGGCGTTCGCGACTTCGGGATTGTGACCCATAGTTCGGTACCAGGCCTGCGGAGGACTCTTCGTTACCGCAGCTTTACGAATGACCTCGCGCAACTCACCATCGTGGACGTCCTCGTCGGCAACTTGCGGAATGTTCGGCGCATGCGTCAAGACGGACATTTGTGACCTCTTCCGAACTCGCTCAGCTCGTCAGAAGCAGAGATGATTCAACTTCGTCAAGTCTTATGGCACGAGGCGGGCCAAAGCGCCAATGGCTCCGGAAAAGAGAGGTTCCATTGAGTTTAGAGGATTTAGAAACAGGGCCCCGGAAGCACGTCCGCTACCGTCACGACATTTCGGCGATCGGTACGAAATCTCGTGGTTACGTCACGATATATCGTGACGTTTGCGGTCAATCCCCAGCTTACTCATCTTGCTCCGGAGAGTGTTCGGGTGGAGATTCAGAATTCTAGCTGCGCCCTTTGGTCCGTCAATCACCCCTTCAGATCGATCGAGGGCAGCAAGAATGTGATTACGTTCCATCTGCTCGAGACTTAGGAAAGACGTCCCTGAAGATTTTGCATGGTCCTCAATTACGCGAGGCTCCTCGCTCGGCGGCGCGGCAGAGGACGGTTTGTGTGGATCGGTCATCGCTGGGGCTTTCGGAAGGAAGGCGGGGTCAACAGCGAGCAGCGGCCCCGATGCGAGTACGACCGCACGCTCAATAACATTCTGGAGCTCGCGAATGTTTCCCGGCCAGGGATAATCCATCAACAAATCCATCGTGTCTTTCTGTGTTGCGTCGATTGTTCGGCCAAATTTATTCGCGAAGCGTTGTAGAAAAAATTTCACCAGTTGCGGAATGTCGGAACGGCGATTGCGAAGCGGTGGAAGCACCAGCGGAAAAACGTTCAGTCGGTAAAAGAGATCGGAACGAAAACGGCCGGCTGCTACACATTCCTCTAAGGAACGGTTTGTCGCCGCAATGATTCGGATGTCAACGTGAATTGTCTTGTTGCTTCCGACCGGTTCGAACTCCCCCTCTTGCAGCACGCGCAGGAGCTTGACCTGCGTTTCGAGCGGCAACTCACTGACCTCGTCCAGGAAAAGGGTTCCGCCGTCAGCGAGTTCGAACCTGCCAATATGCCTTTCTAATGCGCCGGTAAAAGCGCCTTTCTTGTGGCCGAACAGCTCACTCTCTACGAGGCCGGCCGAGATGGCGCTGCAGTTCAGCTTAACGAGTGGCCGATTCTTGCGTTTGCTGCAGTCATGGATGGCCCGAGCGATGAGCTCCTTGCCGGTTCCCGTCTCTCCGTAGATCAGAACCGTCGAGTCTAGAGGGGCGACTCGTTCCGCCTTTTCAAGCACTTCCCGCAATGCGGCGCTGCTGCCAACAATTTCTCGAAAGTTATGCTCCGAGCGGATTTCCTCGCGCAGATAGACGTTCTCTTTTTCCAGCTTCGCGTGGAGGGAGCGGATTTCTTCATACGCTTTCATGTTCTCCACCGCGAGCGCAACCTGATTGGCTACTTCCTGCAAGAGCTCTCCATCCGCAATCGAGTATTCATCGGGTTTGTTGCTGGCGAGGTTCAAAGTTCCAATACTCTTGCCAGCCACGATCAGCGGAGCGACACATATCGAACGTACTCCCTGCTCCGCAAGCAGGCGTTCGGTGGACGATTCCCGCTCCTTTTCCAGGTTTCGGCGGATCAGCGGGCGCTGGTGATCGAACGCCCAACCGGCATGGCTGTCGGTCCGGTCAAGTTCACGCCCAACTTCGAAAAACTCCGAGGCATATTCGTCATTCTGCGCAAAGATTCGGAGGGTATCTCGTTCCGGAACATACAGAGTGATCGCGGAACGACAAAACGGCAGGACGCCCTCCAACGCCGCGCAGACGGCGCGCAATAACTCGCCCTCACTCAATTTCGTAATGATTGAATTGTTTACTTGAAGAAGAATCCGGAGGCGCTGCTCTGCCGACTTCGCAGAACTCGCATCGCCAGGAACGGCCGGCGCTTCCCTCGACTCCTTATGCTTTCGGCCTGTTGCTCTCATCAAATGGGTGCCTACGCCGCAATACGAGGATTCTACATGCCTATGTCAACGCGAATCTAGAGGCTAAGAGGCATCTCTATGACGGGAGCTATGCGAACTTGGTTGCCGCGGTGCGCTGCACTGCCTTAGATTCGCCAATCAAACCATTCATTCTTTCGCTGAAACTTTCTCGTCTCCTGTGAATCACACGGAGTTGCCCATTTCTGGAGTTGCGATTCGGCCCCCGGATTGCATCAGTAGAAGACTAGCAACGTCAGTACGGATCTCCGGAGTTTATAGGTGCCCGATAAACTGACATCACCCAGGTCCAAGTCATTGAATCGGCGCGAGCTGCTGAAGCTTTCCCCTCTGTTAGTCATGGGTGCGTTCACGATCCCACGGGTGCGCGAGCCACTTCTGACGGCAGGCGTCGGCTTCACCGATTGGGCGTCTGCAAAATGGTTTCGCCGCAATCATTTGGCACCGACGTTCGCAGATAGCGAAGTGACCCCGCTCGACAAGTTGTACGTCAACACCTACGACGTAGATGATCCCGAAGTGAACCTGGAAAAGTGGACGCTGACGGTCAGTGGCGACGTCAAACGGTCCGGGCAGTACACGCTGGCGCAAATCCAATCCCTGCCGAAAGCAACGCAGAATACGCGGCACATTTGCGTGGAAGGCTGGGACGTAATTGGAAGATTTGGCGGAGCGCGCATCTCCGATTTTCTCGAGCACGTCGGTGCAAACCCGGACGCAAAATTCCTCTACGTCGAGTGCGCCGACGATTACTACGAGTCGCTCGACATGCCTTCCGCTCTCCATCCGCAATCATTGTTGTGCTACGAAATGTACGACCAGCCGCTTACCCGCCAGCACGGAGCGCCGCTCCGGCTGCGCGTGCCCACAAAGATCGGGTACAAGCAAGCCAAATATTTGACGAGCCTGCGCGTTACGGACGTTGTTCCGAGAGCGGGCTATTGGGAGGACCAGGGCTATCCCGCTTACTACGGGCTTTAGGCCTGGTACATTTCGATGGCATCGTCAGACTCCATACCCATCCCCGTTGCCGCTTTAAGGGCCGAGGCAAGCCAGGTGCGAACAGCCTATGAGCATCCCTGGGTTGTGCGCTTCAGCCATTGGCTCAATACCGTGTCGCTCTTTGTGATGGCAGGTAGCGGCCTGCAAATCTTCCGCGCGTTCCCGAGCTTTGGCCCAAAGATCCCACAGCGGGACTTGCTGATTGTTCCGAAGTCCCTCGCTCTGGGCGGCTGGCTCGGCGGCGCGCTGCAATGGCACATGACGTTCGCGTGGATTTACGTGGCGACGGGCGCACTCTACGTTGCGTTCCAGGTCTTCTCCGGGAATTTCCGTCAATCTCTCTTCGTCCGTAAGGATCTGGCTGGAGTTTGGCCCATGATCCGCCATTACTTCTTTTTCGGGCGTAAGCCAGCGAAGCGGGAAGTTTATAACCCGCTCCAGAAGATGGCCTATACGTCTGCGATCGCACTCGGCCTGCTTTCTGTCCTGACGGGAATCATCCTCTACAATCCAGTGCAATTTTCCTTTCTGGCCTTGCTGATGGGCGGATTTCATTTGGCCCGGTTGTGGCATTTTTGTGTTCTCTGCGCATTGCTCTTGTTCGTCTTGGGGCACTTGGTCATGGTGATCCTTCATGGGTGGAACAATTTCATGTCCATGCTGACTGGTTGGAAGCGCAGCTCGGAATATCTGCCCTAACGAGTTTCCTCGTGCCAGAAGCGATGCAAAATCGGGACCCGTCCGGAGCCGAGGTGACACTAGCGCCTCGGTCTGACCCCGGCCATGAACACGAAGCCGCCCTGATCGGGCGCATCCAGAGGGGCGAAAGGGAGCTTTTCTACGAACTAATCCGGCCGTACGAGAGGCGCGTCTTTGTTATCGCATTCACGATTTTGCGGAACGAAGCGGACGCAGAGGACGTGGCGCAGGACGCCTTCCTGAAAGCGTTCAAGTATCTCGCGCAATTCCGTTCTGAATCGCGGTTCAGCACCTGGCTGATCCAGGTGGCGATCAACGAAGCGCGCCAGCGGCAGCGAAAGAGTCATCTCGAAATCATGCGACCCATCGCGGACCAGGAAAACGAGGACGGCACGTACACGCCGCGCGACTTCACCGACTGGCGCGAGATTCCTTCGGAAGCTCTGGAACGGAAGGAAATTCGCGAGAAGCTTGTCACCGCGTTGGGCTCGCTCGCTCAAAAATACCGGGAGGTGTTCGTTCTGCGAGACGTGGAGCATATGAGCATCGAGGACACGGCCCAGGCGCTTGGAATATCGGCCGGAGCGGTCAAGACACGTCTGTTGCGGGCCCGTCTGATGCTGCGGGACCTTCTTTCGCCGGGATTGGATGGAGTCTGGGCAACGAATTCGCAGATTCCAAAGGGGACAAAACCGTGGTCGTAACATGCGAGCAAGTCTGGCGGGAGATTTCGAATTACTTCGAGGGAGATGTTGATCCCGCGTTGAGGCAGGCGCTGGAGGGGCATCTTGCGCAGTGCCCGCGCTGCCAGTCTGTTCGTGATGGCGTGCGCAACGTTATTGAGCTCTATAGCGACGAACCAATGTTCCCCTTGCCCGTCGCCTTCTACCCGCGCCTGCACGGCCGCCTGGCCGATCAAGTCGAAGGGCGCAGAATATCCCGGAGGGCTTGGCTCGTGAGCGTCGGAGTCACCGGTGCGCTTGCTGCGTCAGCCGCCTGCGCGGCAGCGCTCGATCGCTTCGGGCCGCGTCCGCTCTCAGAGATGAGTCAGCCGGCCCGGCGATTGCCGCAACGTCTTGTCGCGATTGTTGACGGCGGCAAGACGTTTCATGTGCCGGGCTGCCCGTTTATGCACGGAAAGTATCATTTGGTGGCGCCAGAAGAGGCTGTTCGGCAGGGTTATGCACCTTGCACGCGTTGCATGCGTGACGCGCTTCGGAGCGCCGGGAAAATCACGCCTGACTTCGAGGGGGAAGAAAGCGCAAGCAGTGCGACGGTGGAAGAATGATGGGGCCCGAGCGGCTGAGCGAAATGCAAGGGGTTTCTGAGCCGCCCGGGGATTGACAATCGGGCCAGGCCTAGTTCTTGGGTGCGTCCTTCGACATACTGTCCTTGCTCATGTCGTCGTGCTTCATGCCATCGTCCTTCTTCATGTTGTCTTTCTTCATTTTCTTCTTGGACTTGCTGTCTTTCGACATGCTGTCCTTGCTCATTGCGTCGGGCTTCATGCCGTCGTCTTTCTTCATCTGATCTTGCTGGTTCTGATCCTGTCGCGGTGCTGCAAAGCTGGGCACTGCCAGTCCTATGACACAAAGCGTGAATCCCATAACGAGTAACTTTTTCATTTCTTCTCCTTATTGAACTGGAATAGTTAGTGGACCGTGCGTGCGATCTCGGTCTCCCGTCTGATACGCAAAGTAGATGAAAGTTACAGGGCGCACGATAATTGGCTCACAAGTTGGCTAATGCCAGGGCTTCGGTTTGAAACCCTGTCTTAAACTGGCTATCCAACGAGCATAACAAAGCGAGTCAAACCCTCTTGGCACCGCTTGCCGCTGCGATTGCCATCTTCACCGAAACAATTTCGATGGCAATCGCAGAGGCCGCGAATTGGGATGGCGAATTTAAGGACTCGCGATCTGGTTGAAAGTGAAAGTTTCCTCCTCGGCGATCAGGATCAATGGTGCTCCACCGGTCGAGATCTTGGCGGCGTTCGCTAATGTTTCCTGTGCACCAAGAGTCGCCGCGCATGCCTCCAGGGCTGATCTCGAAGGAAAATAAATCTCCGCGATTCTATGGAACGGCGGATCGCCTTGAGGTGAGGCAGTAATCTTCGTCGCTACGATCTTCGTCTTGCCTGCCAACTTCTCAACCGCCATGGGAACATGTTCTGCCAGATAGATCTTCTCGAAAGCTTCAATATCTTTTGGACGAGGATAGACTACGATAAGCTTTGCTACGGACATTTGTTCCTCCTGTTTTGAGTGTAATTTTCAAATCCGATCAGATTGTAAGTTACGGTTTGCGTTCCTAAAGTTCAGCCCATTCGGTTGCGTGGCTTCGCCCAGGCTCGACCCATCGCTTTTTGACTGGAGTACCTTTGATGCTCCGCCCTGTGTTCAAGTCGCTCGGGAGTGCCCATAAAACGGCGTGAGAGTTGTGGTGGGGAACCACAACTCTCACACGACGGACTTGTTTAGTTTGCCGCGATTCCATTGAAGCCGCCGGCAGCGACGACCCCGTCGGCAGACCCTAGATTGGTGAGACTTCCGTCCTTGTGGATGGCGAAGACGCCGATCGTGCCATTTCCGGTATTCAGGGTATAGAGAAACTTGCCGTTTGAGGAAATCGTGATATCGATATTCGCTGCCCCGGACGGGTTCGAGCCTTGGATTGTACCGGCCAGCGGGATCAAGGTGCCATTGGCGCCAATCGAATATCCGGAGATCGTAGCCGTGCCTGAGTTTGCCGTGTAGACGAAGCGGCCATCTGGAGTGGTCACCTGCCAGCAGGTTGCAGCTCCGAGAGTGGGAATGCTTATGCTGATGGGAGATAGCGCTCCGCTGGAAAGAAGTGCGTAGGAAGAAATCGCAGATGCGTCGACCCCGCCAGCTGGGCCGGTTTCCGAAACCAGTACTGTTCCGTTGGGGGCAAAGCTAATCGCAAATTCGCCTGGACCGGCGCTGGGAGTCACGACCGCAGGAGTCAATGTACCGTTCCCCTGGACGCTGAACACGTCGAGCCTGCTGGTCTGCTTTTCGCTGACTGCGAGGAACTTGCCGTCGGGACTGAAGGCTATCGAACCCGGAGCCGAGTTGCTGGCGCTGAGTAATCGCGTCGAATTGGGAATTTCTGTAAGTTGCCCGTTCTCCCAGCGGAAGCCAACGACGTTGCCGTTGCCGCCCTCGTTGACTACGTAAACGAGGTCCGCGTGTTGAGTCACTGCAACGGGCTCACTACCGCCGGAAATCACTTTGTCCTCCAGCGAAAGAAGGTCCCCTTGAACACGAAATACAGAAAGTTCACCGCTCCCTGCATTTACCGCAAACAAGTGCGAGCGATCCTGGCTGAGGACTAGAGATCCCTGGGAACCAAGTGGATCTACAGTGCCGCCGCTTCCTCGGCCATCGGTCTCAAATGTGCGAGTCTCTTGCAAGCTACCATCGTCATTTCGTCTGAACGCGATAATTTCATTCTTGTCGACGCCGTTGGTCATCGCGAATACAGCGCCCGATTTATCGCTTTCACCTGTATCTTGAGCAAAACCGCGTGCCGGCACCACGATGGAATTCCCCAAAGCAAAAAGCAACAACGTAAGAACCACCCCACTCGTATTTTCCATTTTAGCTCCCAATATGATTTAGCGTGCCGCCCGAATCATTGGGGAAGTTCAATAACGAAACTTCCGCCGCGTGATTCGACGGCCGCGCAATAGTGAGAGCTACGAGTTCTGGAAAAGTTTCAAACAAAACCGCAACGCCTATTCAGGGCCGCTCCTTCGTTGCGGTCAACTGCCAACGATTGCCTTTCCAGTTCGATGAGCCGCAGCAACAATCGAACAAAAGCCGCCAAGGATGAGTCCTGTTTCCGCAGCCCACTTTCCGTGGCTACCCATTAATCTGAAGAATTAAGATATCCTTGTCACGGGGGAGGCCAAAGACAGTGGATACGCGAACCTAATTCGAAATCCGGTCTGATCCCACTCCGAGGACCCTACCGACACCCCTTTCTTGCACGATCGCTATGATCCTCAAATCCCGCTGATCTGTATTTTCAGTATTCACAGTTACATCTTTCGAGAACATGCCGGCATTGTCGATGGTTCCTACCAGCGTCAGGTTTCGGACGACTGCCACGTGTTTAAGTGTTCTTCCGGAGTTCTCTCCTCCCCTGACACTCGATTGAGCAATGTTGTCAGCTAAAGAGATCAAGACTTGCGCTGGTGCGCGTCTTCCCGAGGAGTCTGACGGGCCAACTTCGATGTGCAGAGCAAGCGTCTTGTTGTCTTCGCGATGAATCGAAGATAGGGCTACCGGAAGTTTAGCGGTTTTGATCGCATTCTTGATAACCCGAAAAGCGCGCCACTCATCACTGCCTACTAATTCCATGTCTCCGTCTACGACCATCTGTGGCGTGTAAGGACCATTGAGATGAAACCGACGTGCATAGTCGCCTTGCCGAGCGCTGAACTCGTGGGATGAGTACGGATCTTTCCATCCGTTGTCATTCCAGTAGTCCACGTGTTCGCTAAGGACGACCAGCTCTGCGCCACCTATCGGCTGGGACCGATCCAGCTTTTCCAGCAGGGCATCCGCAGGAGGGCAGCTCGAGCAGCCCTCAGATGTAAATAATTCGACCAGCACGGGAATACGAGATGTGCCATCGCTGGATGGGCCCGATATGGCGCTCGCAGCCGCTAGGTAGCGAATCGACAGCATCGTTAAAAATGAAATTGCGACAAATCCGATCAATGAAAACCAGCGACGTATCATGGAGGCCACCTTCGCCGAATAAGCTTCAAAATTGATAACACCGAGCTGTTCTTTTGATTGAGGGTTTGGACTAAAGTTTCAATTTTTCTGGAGGCTGTCACTTGCGGTGGTTAGCTTCGGCCCTCATTTATCCTTTCAAACAAATCAGCGTGTCCGCTTTTCGCTCACGGTGACTCTGTTAGTTCACAGATTCGTGCAATTCGCCTTGTGCTACTTCGATTCAGGAGGAGTGCGGGTTTCGAGCAGCCGGACAAATTCGGCGAGGTCGGAGGCGACTACATCTGACACGGCCCAGAACTCGAACCCACCACGTGACCACCGCATAATGTTATAGCCCTGCCGTGATTCGATTGCCTGGGTTGAATCGGATCTGCTGAGATTCGGCCACACGAATACATTAATGAAATGCTTGCGTCTCTGGTAGATCAGCGCGGCGACTTCACGATTTTCGAGGTAATCTAACCGCCCGCCAACCAATGGAAATCCGTCGCTCGCCAGATCTTCGACTGGCGGCGAAAAATCGAGTTTACCGTCGAACCAGGGCTTCACGGTATGTTGGTCTGTGGAAACGACGTCCATCAGGTGGTTGCCTTCTAGCGATCGCACGTGGCTGGAGAATACTTCCGCTGCGATTCGCTGGTCACTCGAGGGTGCGCGAAGTCGGGCTGTCCACTGCCAACCACTAACGGAAATCAACACGAGTAGCGCAAAGGCTCCGGCCAATTGCCACATATTTAGAGATGGCCATTTAAACCTAGTCTCCCGAACTTCAGTCCCGCTCGATGCGCGTAGAGATGACTGAATTCGCTCTCTCAATGCCGCAGGCGCAGCATAATCGAGCGAACTGCGTTGCAAAGCAGCGCGCAATGCCTTCAGGTTCTCCATCTCCTGCGCGCACACAGGACATGTCTTCAGGTGTCCTTCCATCTCAATCGTGCGGACCAGATCGAGCTCACCATCAAGGTAGCCGGGAACATAGCGTTGTGTCAGTTCGCAGTTCAATTCAGGACTCCTTGCCCAGGCTAACACTCAGAGACTCCCGTAACCGGGTTCGTCCGCGCGCCAACCGCGACATTACCGTGCCCAGAGAGACGGACGTGACGTCGGCAATCTCTTTGTAAGACATTCCTTCCAGTTCGCGCAGCACGAGCGCTTCACGAAACACGTCCGGCAGTTCTTCGAGCGCGCGGCGCAGTGTTTCCTTGTCTGCGCTGGCCAGTGCCTGAATCTCAGGGTCGGCATTGCCGGACGATTCATCGCTGTGAATTTCTTCGTCGAACGCTTCCGCGGAACCGGGCAACCGATTCTGGTGCAGCCACGTGTAGCACGTATTCCGCACGATGGTGAGCAGCCATGCCCGCATATTCCCGCCCTGGTAGCCGTCGAAAAATCGGAAGGCACGCAAGAACGCTTCCTGCGTCACGTCCTGCGCGTCCTGTTCGTTCCGCGTCAGCCATCGGGCAAGGTTGTACGCCGCGTCCAGATGAGGCAGGACGGTTTGCTCGAACCGCTCGCGTCTTGCTGTCTCTGGCACCTTCGTGGCCGTCGCTGCTCCTTGCTTCCCGCTCTATAAGACTACGGTCCAGTCCTTTTTATTCCCGCTCTAAAAAATAAGCCATTTGGAGGGAATAACCGCCGCCCGCGGAAGTCTTACATCCCGAAGGCCGCGTGCGGCATGCATTTTACAGCCCGCGCCCGCCGGAGGAGAAAAAATACAATGGCTGACTTTATTCGCGACAACAACAAAAACAAG
>Ga0210402_10005309_pt1 | contig 11562 bp, 9 predicted proteins | sample IncBWC7MmetaG_FD_161055 | JGI IMG/M metagenome (GOLD analysis project Ga0210402, IMG submission 161055) | Forest soil microbial communities from Barre Woods Harvard Forest LTER site, Petersham, Massachusetts, United States - Inc-BW-C-7-M | ecosystem: Environmental > Terrestrial > Soil >... | reverse complement strand
GCTGCGCGCGACGATTAAGGGACTAGTCATTCACGGGAAAGAGCCGAGTGGAACCGGGCCGCTTTTTAGCGCAGAAGAACTGGAAGCAGGACTTCGAATTGACTCCTTCTGGGGGCGGAAGGTTTCGTTGAATAATTTGAAAGTGATTCAGCCGCAAATACACATTCGAATTGAGAAAGATGGTTCCACGAATGTGCCTGCGCCGACGGCTCCGCAGAACAAATCAAGCAAGCCTCTGCGCGAGACGCTTTTCGATTTACGCGTGCGGCAGGTGCAATTGCTCGATGGCTCGATTCTTTATAACGACGTGAAGACACCGCTCGCCGTACAGGGGTCGCAGTTCCGATTTGCAGTGGATGCCGGTAGCACCGGGGGAACGCCAATCTATGTGGGATCGCTCGAGTGGCATGAAGTGCAATTTGCCGCAAAACGAAATGTTCCCGTGCCGGTGGACATTTCCGCGAAATTCACCGTGCGCAGAGATGGGTTCACTGTCGAGCAAGCGCAGATTGGGGCTGGACGGTCAAGAGTTGACCTGCAAGCAGAGCTTACCAACTATAGCGAGCCAAACTGGAAATTCCGGTACCGGGCGTGGCTGGAACTTTCGGATTTTCGGAAGACTCTACGCTCGCCGATGACTCCAACGGGAAAAGTGGATGTGCGCGGCGAAGGGACACTTGTCTCGGGAGTCGCACAAGGAAACGGGAGTTTTGCGGGCTCGGAAATTAATTTGAACTACGAAGGGTTTCACGATTCCGGGGTGGCGGCACGCGGAAGCTATCGGTTCGACAAGAACGGGCTGCAAGTGCCGGATTTGTTTGTGAACGCGTTTGGCGGATCGGTAAGCGGGCCGGTCACGATGAAGTTTGCCGGTCTGCAGTTCCAGGCGAGGACACATATTCAGAATGTTCGAATGGCACAAATACTTCCTTCGCTGGAGCGCAGCAGCTTTCCTGTGAATGAACTGCATTGGGATTCGGTGGTGACCGCGGACACGGTGGAGACATGGACTGGACCGTTCGAGCACTTTGAAATTTCCGGAGTGATGGATCTGAACTCGCCGGGCGAACTTGCTGCTCGTCACATCCCGGTAACGGGTGGCTCCACTTTTCGCTATCGCTACGACAAAGGCCTGCTCGCTTTGGAGTCAGCTGAGTTTGATACGCCAACCAGTCGAATTCACGCGGATGGCACGTTGGGCAGAGATTCAACACTTAACATCCAGTTTGAAACGGGCGCGCTAGAAGCGTATTCCGACTTTATTGAGGCGATCCGAGGACCCAGCGAAGATGGGACAAAAACGCCGATGGGGGGAAGCGCGCGATGGGAAGGAAAACTCACCGGACCCCTTGGCGGACCCACTCTAACCGGGCACACGCGCGGAGAACGAGTGGCGTACGACACGCTGCATTTTGATTCGATTGAAGCGGATCTGACCTATTCGCCATCCGAATTGGCGATCAGCAGGGGGCACGCGCGGCTAGGAGCGATGCAAGCCGATGTGGAAGGCAAATTGGAGTTGGATCACTGGGCATTCGGACCCGACAACGAATGGTCGGCCGAACTCAATTTCGAAAAAGTTCCGCTTGAGAGTCTTCAGGAATTTTCGAAAAACAAGTATCCCGTTGAAGGGACGCTGACGGGACAGTTTCATGGGCGTGGCACACGCACAGAGCCTTCGATAACCGGATTGTTCGATCTAGCCGACGGCGAAGTGTACGGAGTTACCTTCAACCGGTTGCGCGGCCAATTGAGTGTGGCTCCGGATGAAGTGCGTGTGTCGAATGCCGAACTGCGGGTGTTCGCGCAGGGAAAGGAAAAAGGTGGCGCGGGGGTTGTGACCGGAAGCGCGGCCTATCGAATTTCAGATGGAAATGTGTCTCTGGACCTCGTCGGAGCAGGGCTGCCACTGGAGAACTTTGAAAAGCTGCAAAATACGCGCCTGCCAATCGGCGGACAGATCACATTTCGTGTGAAGTCGTCCGGACGTTTGCGCACTCCTCAGGGCGAAGGAACAATCCGCATCGTGGATTTGCGAGTGGGCCAGGAAACAATCGGGAGCTTTGATGGAACATTGATTTCCGACGGGCGCGAAGCAAAGTTGGAATTGAGCTCGGCGATGACGGATGGGAGTATCTCCGGAGGTTACACGCTGGGCCTTACGGAGCCCTACCCGATTCGCGGAAAAGTTTTGATCCGCAATATCAACCTGGATCCTTTCCTGGTGACCTATCTGCACCTTGGACATTTCAGCGGACACGGAAACGCGGAGGGCGAAATTGCGCTTGACGGCAATTTGCGGCAGCCGGGAGCGATTGTGATGGACGCGAGATTTTCCAAGTTGACGTTTAACTATTCGAACGTGCAACTGGAGAATTCTGGGCCGGTGCATTTTCGCGCGTCAACAGAAGAGATCAATATTGATCCCGCGACTTTTCAGGGGAAAGAGACAAATTTCAAGATCGAAGGGAACGTACGGTTTTCCGGACGCCGCACGGTCGGGCTAAAGCTGAATGGTGCGCTGGACCTGCGGCTGTTGAGCGGTTTTGTGCCGAATCTGGACGCGCGAGGACCGGCGCAGGTGAATGCTTCATTTGAAGGCACGCTGGACCGGCCACGCATTACGGGGCGCGTGCACATTGATAATGCGTCCGCGCGAGTGGCGGATTTTCCAACCGGATTGAGTGCGATCAAAGGGGATTTGATTTTCGATGCCACGCGCCTGTCGTTCGACAACCTGACGGCGGAGGCGGGCGGAGGCACGCTCACGCTGACAGGAAGCGTTAACTACGCTGACCAGCCGATTCGTTACGACATTACGGCGAGAACAGATCGCACGCGAATTCGGTATCCGGAAGGAATGAGCTGGCAAGTAGCCGGGAATTTGCGGCTATCCGGAACGCCCGACGCGGCATTGCTTTCCGGGCGCGTGACAATCGACCGCGTGAATCTGAGCGGAGGCCTGGAGTCGGCAGGAGCGCTGATTTCTTCGCACGACAACGGCGTGGGAACTTCCGGATTTCTGCAAAACCTTCAATTCGATATCGAGGCGCTTTCGACGCCCGGCGCGCGGATGGAATGGCCCAACGCGGAATTGGAGGCTGAAGCAAATTTGCGAGTTCGCGGGACGTGGGAGCATCCCATTTTGCTCGGGCACATTCACGTGCTTTCCGGAGACTTGTATTTCCATGGGAACCGCTATCGAGTGGCGCGAGGCGATTTGAATTTTGCTCGGCCGCTGAACATCGACCCGGACATCAACATCGAAGCGACAACGACGATTCAGCAATATGAGATCACGCTGAATTTCAGCGGGCCATCGAGCAAGTTGAATTTGTCCTACCGCTCGGACCCGCCACTGCCGGGGAATGACATTGTGACGTTGCTGACATTGGGGCAAACGAGTTCCGAAGGAGAATTACGCGCAGGAGGAACGGGTGCATCGCAGGGAAGCACCGCGGGGGCATCAGCGCTGCTCTCTGAAGCGATTTCCAGCCAACTGGGGGGCAGGCTGGAGCGATTGTTTGGCATTACGAAGCTGCGCGTGGACCCGGGACTTGCGGGAGTTGGATCTACGGGATCAGAACAGAGCGCAGCGGCGCGCGTGACGGTCGAGCAACAGGTGACGCGGAATTTAACAATCACCTACGTTTCGAACGTGAGCTCGACGCAACAGCAGGTGATTCAAGTGGAATACAACGTGAACCGTAATATTTCGATTGTGGCGCTGCGAGACCAGAACGGAACGTTCGGTATTGATATCAAGATTAAGAAGCGGTTTCCCTAGAAATTGACCGCGTACAGTAGATGTCTCGATCGTTCACGGCTGCTGGGGATTCGACTGCGCCTGCTGGTTTGAATTGTTTTGCGCCTGACCCTGCTGCCAACGGCGACGTCCAGGGAAGGGACGCTTGCCTTGTGAGGCATCGCCGTTTTGAGCATGAAATTCCTGCCAAGCTTCTTTCGCCGCCTGTGCGCTCAATGTGCGATCGGCGAGTTGGATTTCCTTCGAAATCTTTGGCATTTCCGTAGCGACCTTTTGCCCGAGCGGTGAGCCGTAAAACTGCAAGAGGCCCTTAATCTCTTCGTCCGTGTAATGCTTGTCGTAGATGATCACAAGTTGATCGGCAAGAACATCCGCGTCAAATTTCTTCTGGAACACTGCCAAATACGCGCTAATCGATTCCTGCGCCTTGTCGTCATTCGGAGCCAAGGAAATGAGACGTTGACGGTATTGTTCGGTGGAATTGTTGGCGGCTTCCTGAATCATATCGCGCGCACCGACTAGTTCGAGCAGGGAGCGAATGTCGGCATCCTTCTGGGGATCGATAGACTTTGCGGGCGATTGCTTTGCAACCGGAGCGTCTTGTTGCGCAGCTTGCACGGGGGCATTGGAAGCACCCTGGATTGCCACGATAAATGTTCCGACATAGATGATGATGAGCGCGAAAATGGCCTTCATGACTTGCCTTCCTCTTTACTTGCAGCCATCTGCGTGGCCGCCATGTTTTTCATTGTATGAAGCGCTCATGGGCGCGTCCGCTTAGTCAAGGGGCAGGAGTGCTCCGTTGGTGACTGTACGAGCGGACAGGACACCCCGGCCACGTTTTGCGCGTTAGGCGCAGGTGCATGACTCTGCTAGGATGCGGCGCGATGAATAAAGAAATTCATTCAAGTGAAGCACGGAACGACAACGGCGCGGAGCAGTTGGTCCGGCGAGAAGCGGGACTGCAGCACGAGTTAAGCTCCGCGCAAGTGGCGATGATTGCGCTGGGCAGCACGATCGGCACGGGACTATTTTTGACCAGCGCGATATCCATCAAATTAGCTGGTCCCGCGGTGATTGTGAGTTTTGCGTTCGGCGCGCTGATTACGCTGACAGTGATGTGGGCGTTGGCAGAGATGGCAGTGGAACATCCCGCCGCTGGTTCCTTTGGTCTGTACGCGGAAATGTACCTACATCCGTGGGCCGGCTTCGCGACGCGGTACACGTACTGGCTTTGCCTGGTGATTGTCATCGGAAGCGAAGTGGCGGCCACGGGGATTTACTGCAAGTTCTGGTTTCCAAATATTCCGTCGTGGCTTTGGATCGCAGGTTTCTCCGTGGCGTTGGTCTATCTGAATACACTCAGCATCAAAAATTTCGGGACGATCGAGTTTTGGTTCGCGATGATCAAGGTAGTGACAATCGCAGCCTTTTTGATTCTGGGAACGGCACTTGTGCTGGGTTTTGGATTTCCCAGAATAGGCACAGGAAACTTCACTGGTCATGGAGGGTTTTTCCCAAACGGATGGAAAGGAGTGGGATTGGGAGTGACGATGGCGATTTTCAGCTTTTTGGGGCTGGAGATTGTAGGAGTAACGGCGGCGGAAGCGGCGGACGCGAAAACGGCCGTGCCGAAGGCGTTGCGGCGGACTTTGTCTTTTCTGGCGTTATTTTATTTAGGTGGGTTGGCGTTGGTTGTGGGAATTGTTCCGTGGGGACAAATCGGGCTCAAAAAGAGCCCATTTGTCACTGTATTTGAAACCGCGGGGATTCCGGCCGCGAGCCACATCATGAATTTTGTGGTAATCACGGCGGCCCTTTCGAGCGCGTTATGCAATTTGTATTTCACGGCAAGGATGTTGTTTTCCCTTTCGCGAGGTGGCTATGCGCCTGCGGCTCTGGGAAAACTGAGCAAACGCGGAATGCCCGTGGCGGCGGTGCTGGCATCCAGCGTGGGGATGGTTGTGGCGTTTGTTTTGTCTGGATTATTTAAGGACACAGCATTTCTATTCCTCATCGGCGTGGCATTTTTCGGCGGGCCGTTTATTTGGATCATGACGCTGGCGACGCATTTGGGATTCCGGCGAAAAATGAAGGTTGAAGGAAAGGAGTTTGTGCGATTCGCGCCGCCGGGTCCGTGGAGTTCTTTAGTTGGATTGGCGGCGCTGATTGGCGTTCTCGCTTCAACTTGGTGGGTGCCAGATTTTCACGTCTCGCTTCTCGCCGGACCTCCATGGCTCGTGTTCCTGACGCTGTGCTACTTTATTTGGCAAGCCGTGAACCGAAAAACCAGTTCTGGAATGAAGAAGAATGGATGAGCTCGTAAAATGGCGGAGCGAGTTTCCGATCCTCGACCGCACCACTTATTTGATCAGCAATTCGCTGGGGGCGATGCCACGCGGCGTGTATGCCAGTCTGCAGGCGTATGCGGACTCGTGGGGCCAGCGCGGCGTGCGTGCCTGGGAAGAGGGGTGGTGGGAGATGGCCGTCGGCGTGGGCGACAAGATTGCCCCGTTGATTGGAGCCGCGGCCGGCGAGATTTCCTTGCATCAAAATGTGACGCAAACCCAAGCGGTGATTACCTCGTGCTTTGACTTTCGGGGCCCGCGAAACAAAGTGGTGATGACGGAACTGGAATTTCCTTCGATTCAATACTTTTATCACGAGCAAATACGGAATGGCGCGCGTGTTGAGCTACTGCCGAGCCGAGATTCTGTGCGGTTTGATTTGGATGCGTTTCTTGCGGCAATTGATGAACACACGCTGCTCGTTCCTATCTCGTTGGTCTTATTCCGAAGCTCGTTCATCGTCAATGCAAAAGCGATTGTGGAGAAAGCGAAGCGCGTCGGAGCGCATGTGATTCTGGATGTATTTCAAGGAACCGGAACGATTCCTTTCAACGTGCGGGAGTTGGGCGTGGATTTTGCGGTGGGCGGAGTCTTGAAGTGGCTCTGCGGAGGGCCGGGAGTGGCATATTTGTACGTGCGTGAAGATTTGCGCGCAAAGCTAAGGCCTGCATTGACCGGATGGATTGCGCATCAGCGGCCTTTTGCGTTTGAGCCGGGGGCGATTGACCAGCGCGAAGACTCTTTTCGCTATTTGAACGGCACGCCACACATTCCTGCGCTCTATGCGTGCCAGCCAGGACTCGATATTTTGAATCGGGTCGGCGTGAACGCCATTCGAAGGAAATCGGTGGGGATGACGAGCCGATTGCTCGAGGGGGCCAAGGCTCGTGGTTGGCGCGTAAATACACCGGAAAATTCCGAGGACCGCGCGGGAACGGTCTCGGTGGAGTGTCCTCACGCAGCTGAGGCATGCCGCGAACTTTTGGCGAGGGAGATTCTGGTGGATTACCGGCCGAAAGCGGGGATTCGGCTTTCTCCACATTTTTACAATACGGCGGATGAATGTGACTATGCGCTCGCCCAAATCGAAGAGATTTTGAAAACGCATGCGTGGAAAAAGCATGCAACTGCGGCCGCTCCCGCCTGAGCTCATGGCATCCACTCCAGCGCTTTCGATCATCGTCCCTTCCTACAACGAAGAGCTTCGCCTGCCGCCTTCGCTCGGTCTGATCGCCTCGTACATTTTGAATTCGGGGCGCGAAACGGAAGTGCTGGTCGTTGACGATGGTTCCACGGACCAGACTGCGGCAGTGGCAGAGACCTTTCGAGTGCGAATTCCTCAGCTGCGAGTGATTTCGAATGGCGAGAATCGCGGCAAAGGCTACAGCGTCCGGCACGGCATGCAGGAAGCGCGTGGGGAGATAGTGCTTTTTACGGATGCAGACTTGTCAGCGCCGATTGAAGAAGCCGATAAGTTGATCAGCGCTCTTGACGACCATGACGTGGCCATCGGTTCTCGCGCTATGGACCGGAATTTAATCTCGGTGCACGAATCGGGGTTCCGCGAGTTCGCCGGGATCATATTCAATAAGATTGTGCGGGTCGTTTTATGGCTTCCGTTCGTGGATACGCAATGCGGTTTCAAGGCCTTTCGCAGGGAGCGCTGCCGCATTATTTTCGAGCAGCAACGGATTGAGCGGTTTGGGTTCGATCCGGAGCTGCTCTACCTTGCGCGCCACCACGGGTTGAAATCGGTGGAGATTCCGGTGCGATGGGCGCACTCACCCGCAACGAAGGTGAACATGCTTCGGGATAGCGTGCAAATGTTTCTGGACGTATTCACTATTCGGTGGAACGCCCTGCTGGGGCGATATCGCAGGAAGAAACAGACCTGAGTGTAGTTTGCTTTGCATTACAAAGTACTTGACAACGATCCGAGAGTTTGCTAGCTTAAAAATATGGCGCTGACGAATCCATCCCCTGTGCCTCGGCCTGAACCCATCCCCATCGATGCGCGGGCGGCGGATCACCTCCGCTACATTCGCGAAACGATGGAAAGTGCGGCGGAGTTTACGGCCGTACCAGGATGGGGCGGCGTGGCCATGGGCATCACGGCGCTGGTGGCGTCCTATTTCGCGTCGCAGCAAACGACACCGTCGCGCTGGCTCCTCGTCTGGCTATTAGAAGCGGGCATTGCTGTGGCGATAGCCGCGCCGGCGGCGGCGACAAAGGCTCATCGCGCCAACGCGAAGTTATTTTCTGGCCCAGGACGAAAATTCTTGCTGAGCTTTGCTCCCGCGATTCTCGCCGGAGGGCTTTTAACGTCTGAGCTGGCACATGCCGGGCTTTATACAGCGTTGCCGGGAATGTGGCTCCTGTTATATGGGACGGCTATTGTTACTGGCGGCGCGTTTTCCGTGCGCGTGGTGCCGGTGATGGGCTTGTGCCTGATGCTGCTTGGGGCGGCGGCGCTCTTTGCGCCGGATAATTGGGGCGATGCGCTGATGGCGACGGGATTTGGTGCCGTGCAAATTGGTTTCGGTCTTTGGATCGCGCGGCGGTTTGGCGGATAGGACTCTTTATGGCGAGATCATCCACAGCAAAGCATGAGCAGCCGCAGCGCGAGAAGTCCGCTCAGCTCAGCTCTGTACGCGGCAACGCGCACGAAGCGGTGTCTCCGGATCTGGATCGCCTAATTCACGAGAGAATCCGGCTGGGAATTGTGAGTGCGCTGGCCGTAAACCGTTCGCTGACGTTCAACGAGCTGAAGAATTTGCTGAAGACGACAGACGGCAACCTAAGTGTGCACGCACGAAAGCTGGAAGAAGCGGACTACATTGTGTGTACCAAGTCATTTGATGGCCGAATGCCGAAGACGGAGTACCGACTGACGGGCGCGGGGCGAAAAGCTTTGGAGCGTTATTTGAATCACATGGAGGCTCTAATTCGCGCGACGCGCGAAGGGTAAATTTTTTTGTCCCTGTACTTTGTATTATAAAGTCATTTGCAACGTGTTCAGCGGCGGAGAAAGCAGTTCCTATGAGTGTTCAACAAGTCGTTCTGCAGCATGTTTTCCCTTCAGCGCCTTTGGCACCGGCGCCATCGCTTCATGTGGCCATCATCACGGATGGAAACGGCCGCTGGGCAACTTCGCGAGGTTTGCCACGCTCTGCGGGCCACCGCGCGGGGGCAGAAGCGGCGCGCGCGGTGATTGAAGCGGCGCCGAGGCTCGGCATTCACACGCTCACGCTGTTCGCGCTTTCTTCGGCGAATTGGAAGCGCCCGGCTCACGAAGTGAATGCGATCCTGCGGTTGCTGCATGAATATCTGCTCGCGGAAACATCGCATTGCCTGGAAGAAGGAGTCCGCTTAAGCGTGATCGGACGACGCGACCGTATTCCGGCCACTTTGCGCGAAGCGATTGCCGACGCGGAAGCGCTTACGGCGAAAGGCAAGCAACTACATCTTCGGCTTGCGATTGATTACTCCGCGCGCGAGGCCATCTATCAGGCGGCGTGCCGTTTTTACAAAGTTACGCAGCTATCGCTCGAAACATTTTCGGATGTGCTGTCGGAAGTTTCGCGAGGCGGCTCCACGGAAGTGGATTTGCTGATTCGCACGGGCGGAGAGCAGCGGCTTTCGGATTTTCTACTGTGGGAGTGCGCGTTCGCAGAGTTTGTTTTTCTGCAGAAACGATGGCCTGAATTCGCCGTCGCCGACCTCGTATCGGCGGTGAAAGAGTTCCATCTTCGCGAGCGGACCAGGGGCGGCCTTCCCAAAGAAGCTGCAAGCTGAGGCTCTGCTCGCTAAACCCTTATAAATCGGCAATATACAGAGTCTGCACACGCAATAGCCAACCCTGACATTTCGCAAGGTCGCGTCGTCTATACCTTAGGAGCGAGGTATGGCAACGATGAGACTTGCGCTGCCCTGGGAGGCTAGAATCTCCAGCGACGGGTGCCAACGAGGGGCGCGAGTGGAAGCTTCAGAAAATCCTGGGGCCGGACTAGCGAGTCCGACCGGCGAGGTCTGCACGGAAGATGCCGCTCTTGCGGCCGCGTGCCAGGCGGGGGATCTGAACGCGTACGAACGACTCTATTCCTTGCACGGAAAGCGGATGAAAAACATCGCGCGGAATCTTCTAGGAAATCAGACCGACGCAGAAGATGCAGTACAAGAAACATTTTTGAAAGTGCAACGCGCAATTGCGACGTTTCGCAGCCAATCGAGTTTTGTGACTTGGACATTTCGAATCCTGATCAACACCTGCTACGACGCGCGGCGCAGCCGGATGAGAAAAAAGGAAGTCACCTCCGAAGGCACGGAGGAATCGCCAGTACCTGAGCAGCGCGCGCCAGGTGCACACCCCTCGCTGAAGTTGGCGCTGGAGCGGGCGCTGGAGAACCTAACGCGCCATCAGCGTGACGTTTTTCTTCTCTACGAAGTAGAAGGATTCCGGCATGCGGAAATTGCGGGAATGCTGGAGATTACGGAAACGGCTTCGAAGAACACATTGTTTCAAGCAAAGAAGAATCTGCGAACGATGCTTGAACCGCCACGCAATCAAGCAGCGGAGGCACGGTGGACGCCATGAATGTAACTTGCCAGGATCGCGAACGAGTTCTGCTAGACGGAAGCGGTGAAGAATGGGCCGCGCTGGAAACGCATGCCACGAGTTGCGCGGAATGCGGCGAAGAGTTGCGAATTTGGAAGAGTATATCTGTGGCGGCGGGGGAAATGCGGCAGGAGTGGGAGTCACCTTATCTGTGGACGAAGATTGAGCACGCGTTGGCAGAACAGATGATGGAAAAACCGTCGCGGCTACGGATGTGGATGAATTCCTTGGGCATGGCGGGCCTCAAGTGGCAGACCGCGGCAGCGGTGGCACTGTTGATTGTGGTGACCGTCACGGCGACATGGATCGTGGTAGAGCCAAGAGATCCCGGTGCCGACCCTAACAAGGTTTTTCTGAAGACCAGCGCAGTGAATGAAGTTGAACGGGCGGAAGCTGCCTATCAGAAAGCTATCGACAAGCTGGACGCACAGGTGCGGCCACAATTGGAAGCTCCGACGCCGCTGATGGCAAGTTACCGGGAGAAATTGCTGGTGTTGGACAACGCGATTGGCGAGCTCCGCGCAGAGGCTGGGCAGAATCCCGGGAACGCGCACCTGCGGCGGCAATTGCTGGCGATGTATCAGGAAAAGCAGGAAACGCTACAAGAGGTTCTGGAGGCAAAGCAATGACGGGGAAAGTGAATTTCAGTTTGGGAGCGCGCGTGCTTCGCGCGGGGGCGGTTGCAGGCGTGTTCCTGCTTGGCATCCCGGCGGCGCGCGCCAGCAATAATCCAGAAGACCAGGTTCAGCGAACTTTCGAAAAGACTGTGACGCTAATCGGCAATCAAGGCGTAAGCCTGGACAACCGGTTCGGGACGGTGCGCGTGACAGGCG
>Ga0210402_10005307_pt1 | contig 11564 bp, 7 predicted proteins | sample IncBWC7MmetaG_FD_161055 | JGI IMG/M metagenome (GOLD analysis project Ga0210402, IMG submission 161055) | Forest soil microbial communities from Barre Woods Harvard Forest LTER site, Petersham, Massachusetts, United States - Inc-BW-C-7-M | ecosystem: Environmental > Terrestrial > Soil >... | reverse complement strand
CGCCGATCAGGATTCCGGCTGCGGCAGCCGCCACGTCATCGCGCGCAACGAAAGCAACCCAGTTCTCGGCCAGCCCGGTCAACACGCCCTGGCGTAGCGCCGCCTGCGCCAGCGGCACGAAAGCTTCGGCATAAAAGTTCATACGCAGGATGGTCCAAGCCGGCACCGTGGCGACAAGATGCTGCTCGCCGCGCCAGTAGGAGGCGCCGCGCGCCGGTTCCTCCTCCTGCCGCGTGCCCACGCCCGACATGAAGACGACATGCTTGACGCCCGCCTTCACGGCCGCGTCGATGGCAGCGACGTTCTGAGTCCCGCGCTTGCCGGGTTCCGGATCCAGGGTCGTGATGATGAGCAGGCGATCGAGGCCCGCATAGGCCGCCGCAAGACTCTCGGGCCGGTTGTAGTCCCCGAATCGTCCCCGAGCCGGACCAGAGACGGTTTCGGGCGTGCGCGTGATAGCCACGACCTCGTGCCCGGCACGCTGCAGCAGTTCCGAAACAACGGCTCTGCCCAAATGGCCGGCGGCGCCACTGACACCGATTTTCATTTCAACCTCCAAAACTTCTCTGACGAACAGGGCCATGGAAGCACCCTGCGCGACTGGCGTCTTTCCCGCGCTTGCAATTTTTGACTGCTTTTGCGGCGAGCGCGGGGCGCTAGCTGGCAACGGGTTTCAAGCGGGGCGAAAGCGAATGCACCACGATCAGTGCCAAAATGTAGACAGAACCGGCGACGATGAATATCGGTGTGTAGCTGCCGATGCCATCCAGCACCCAGCCGGCGTACTTCGCCATCAGCATCCCGCCGATCGCGCCGGCCGTACCGCCGATGCCGACCACCGTGCCGACTGCCTGCCTGGGAAACACATCCGAAGGGAAGGTGTATAGAGTGGCCGAGAAAGCTTGGTGCGCCGCTGTTGCAACGCCGACGATGGCGACGGCCAGCCATAGATTGTCCGCATACATCGCGAACATCACCGGCAACACCAACACCGAGGCCAGCAGCATCGTGAGCTTGCGCGCGCGATTCACGGTATAGCCCAACCGGATCAGTCGCGAGGATAACCACCCGCCGGAGATGCTGCCGGCGTCGGACACCAGGTACACCACCACCAGCGGCGGCCCGAAGTGCTCGAGATCGAGGTTGTAGCGTTTGACAAAGAAATCGGGCAACCAGAACAAGAACATCCACCAAATGGGATCGATCAGAAATCGGGCAAGCGCGTACGCCCATGTCTCGGGTACACGCAAGAGCGCGCGCCAGGTCATGTTGGTCACGGCGCGCGGACCGTCCGGATTTGCGGGCGAGTCGCTGTTGATATAAGCCAGCTCGCCGGCGCTCACCTTGGAATGTTCCTGCGGCCTTCGATAGATCCTCAGCCACAGGATCAACCAGATCAGGCTGAATGAACCGGTTACGATGAACGCTGCGCGCCATCCCCAACGATACGTGATGAAAGGAACAATTAAGGGCGTCATGATGGCGCCGATATTCGTGCCAGCCACCAGGATACCGGTTGCCAGCGCCCGTTCCTGTTTCGGAAACCACTCGGCGATCGCTTTTAAGCCCGCGGGAAAATTTCCCGACTCGCCCAGGCCCAAAGCAAAGCGAACCGCGATGAACCCGCCTACCGTACTAACCATGGCGTGAGCGATGTGCGCGGCAGTCCAAAGGGCGACAGCCGCCGCATAGCCCAAGCGCGCGCCAATCTTGTCGATCACCCGGCCGAACCCCACGTATCCCAAGGCGTAAGCGGCTTGGAACCAGAAAACGAGATCGCCGTAGGAGGATTCAGTCCAGCCGAATTCAAGTTGCAGTGTCGGCTTGAGCACGCCGATGATTTGACGATCCACGTAGTTGATGGAGGTCGCGGCGAACAACATCGCACAAATTACCCAGCGATAGCGGCCCATCCCGGACGGCTGCGCGTTGAACACATCGAACTCCCGTTCTCTAGTCCGGTCGCCGTCTGCTCTGCCATTTTGAGCGGCACGCGTTAGCGTCCATTCGACAGTGGTACCCTATAAGAAAATTCGCCCTCGCGGAAGCGGCGGGTGTTGCTTTGTCAGACTTTCTGCAAACCGTAGCGGCGCACTTTCGAGAGCAATTCCCGGTTGCGGGGCAGCGATGTCGCGAGCGCTTTGGCATGCAGCGCCGTCTCGTTCATCTTTTCTCGGGCCACGCTTCGGTCACGCTCGTTCAACAACCAGGGTGCGGAGCGAGTCTGAAAGCCCATCCCATAGAGGATGTACTGGTAGCTCGCCGCCGAGAATACTTCTTCCCGATGCGAGAAGTCTTCGTGCCATGGACAATGGTCCCGCCAGAACTCCAGGTAATCACGTAAAGAATCCGGAATCGATTCGCGAGTTCGATTGTCGATCCAGAATCGGGAGTCGCTGCGTCGACTCAGCGCGTAGTGCAATTTCAGAAAATCGATAATGCGCTCCCAGCGATAGCGATAGGTATCGTTGAATAGCCGCGCAGCCTCTGGCATTCCGCCGCGGCAGCTCGGCAGCAAGTTTGCAATGGACTTCGCCGACAGCTCGATCATGACAATGGCCGATGCCTCCAAAGGCTCGAGGAAACCGGCGGAAAGTCCCACCGCGACGCAATTTCGAGTCCAGAACTCTTGGCGGTATCCCGAATTGATATCAATTTTCCGGAAGGTCAAATTCGCCGACAGATCACCGCGCGCGCCGAGATAGCTCTTCAATTCCTCGAGCGCACCCTCCTCCGACATGTAGCCGCTGGAAAACACATAGCCGACGCCGCGGCGAGTCGTGAGGCCGATGTCCCACACCCATCCCGCAGACTGTGCGGTGGCCAGGGTGACCGAGCCGATCGCGGCGTCATCGGCTGCGTACGGAACCTGCACCGCCCATGCCTTGTCGATGAACAGCACATCCTTTTTGGAAAGAAACGGCACGCCAAAGTGCTTGCCGATCAACAGCGCCGAAAATCCGCTGCAATCGATGAACAGGTCCGCGGCGAGCTTCTCGCCGGACTTCGTCATCACGTGCGCAATATCGCCGGTGTCTTTGGCTTCGATGCCGACGATCTCGTCATAGAGGTGCTGGACACCCAGCTTATCGATGCAGTGCTGGCGCAGAAAAGGTCCGAATTTGCCGGCGTCCAGGTGATAAGCGTAATTCGCCAAGCCCGTGAACTCGGGGGTGGTGATTTGCTTGGGCGCCAAGCCACGACTGCAGGCATCCGTCTGAAAGCACATGCTCGCGGCAAAGCTTTGGCCCCGCGGATCCTCCAGCCAGTAAGGAGCGAGGTTACGGTCTTCGTAGCCAACCGGTAATGTAAATGGATGGTAGTAAGCGTCCGAATCGCTGCCATCCACCCATCTCACGAATTGCGAGCCTTGCTTGAAGGACGCATCGCATTCGCGCAAGAAATCGGTTTCGGTGACGCCGATCTGCTTCAACGTGGCGCGCATCGTCGGCCAGGTGCCTTCGCCGACGCCGATGGGCGGCTGCTGGCGCGACTCGATCAGCGTGATGGAAATGCCATCCTCCCCGCGTCGAGGATAGCGTGACGCAAGCACGCCCGCGGTGATCCAACCTGCGGTGCCGCCGCCGACAATGAGGATTTTTCTAACCGGTTGCGGGTCAGCGTTAACCATGTCCGATTCTCTTAGGCGCGCGCAGCCGTCACGCCTGAGAGCTGCCGGTTCTTGCGGGCGACCAGCGCGGAGACATGTGCGATGGATGCCATCTGAAAATACATCCATTCGAGAAACTCGCGATCGCGCAGCTCCGCCAATTGCGTCGCCGGCAATGCCTTGAGCGCCGCCGCGGCTATCCAATAGAGACCCTGCAATTTGGTCTCGCTGCCGTTGACAAACTCAATATCGATCTGCACGGGCTCGATCAAGTTGAGCTCTGCCAGCCGCCCCGTGAACGCATAAGCTTCCGTCGTTCCACTAACCAGGGCAGAGAGCATCGAGGTAATATTTTGCAAGAATTTGGTGGGCTGGCCGTCGTCCAGGAACAGGCGTTCACCCTCGTGCGACTGAACCGTCTGGCTCAGATCAAGCGCCACGTCGAGAGTCGGCTTTCCTTCGGATTCGTTGCTGCGGCGGGCGATCAGTGAGAACGGCAGCCGCTGGATCTGCAGCGGCACGTAGGCAGCATCCCAGCGGCCCTCCACGAAAAACAAGTTCTCCTGAGCCTGGAAACCCAGCAGGGCGGAGAGCTCGAATCGACCGGTTTCCGTATTCTTCGTGTAGAAGATCGGATAGTGGGCCAAGAGTCGCGGAAATTCTCGAGGGATCACACTCACCGCGTTGACTTCGGCGTTCTCTCGCGTCGGCCGAGTGGCGGCAATGCGTACGTCCCTGTGGACCTGATTATCAAGAGCGACTCGGTTGACCACTTTCGCCTCCAACTTTTCTTGAGATTATAGCCCGCATTCTTGCGGCCTCGCCGGCGCATGACGAAGGAGCAACGCCCAACTCGCGCTACAATGGACTTCATCGCTTCACGATGGATATTGCGACTATGCACGTCGAACCAAGACAGGCGGAGGAATGGGAAGCTGTCGGTGCGGACGTATTCACGAACACGATCAAAGCTCGGGACCGCCCGGCGGTATTGCGCCGCCTGGTGCGGGCGTGGCCGGCGACCCAGGCCGGTCTCGAATCGGCGCATTCGCTCAGCGCCTATCTCAAGACCTTCGACAGCGGCCATGCCGCACCCTTGTTCGAAGGACCCGCGTCCATCAAGGGGCGATTTTTCTACAATGAAGCGCTGGACGGGTTCAATTTCGAGTCGAAACGCGCGTTGCTCGGCGATGTGCTGCAGCGTCTTTGCCGGGAGCTGGACAATGAATCCGCACCGGCGCTCTACTCTGGTTCTGTTTCGCTGCCGATATACTTTCCCGGCTTCTCCGACTCCAACAACGTCCGCGACCTGATTACGGCCGAGTCGGTACGCGAGTCGATCTGGATCGGAAATCGCACCTGCATTGCGGCGCATTTCGACCATATCGACAACCTCGCCTGTGTCGTGGGCGGGCGGCGCCGCTTCACGATGTTTCCGCCGGAGCAGATCAGCAATCTCTACGTCGGCCCGCTCGACTTGACGCCCGCGGGTCAGCCGATCACGCTGGTTGATGTTCGCAATCCGGACTTTGAGCGCTTTCCTCGCTACAGCGAGGCGCTCGAGGCTGCCGAAGTGGCCGAGCTTGGCCCGGGCGATGCGGTCTACATTCCTGCACTGTGGTGGCACAATGTCGAGGCGCTCGATAATTTCAATGTCCTGGTCAACTATTGGTGGCGCGACGTCCCGGAGTACTTCGATACACCGTCGAACGCGTTACTTCACTGCCTGTTGACGGTGAAAAGCCTTCCGCCGTCGCAGCGACGCCGATGGAAGGCCCTGTTCGACTACCTGATTTTCCAATCGGAAGGTCCGGCTCTTGAACATCTGCCGCCTGCCGTGCAGGGGCTCTTTGGTGAACTTACCGAAGCCAAGGCCGATCGGATTCGATCCATCCTGCTGAAGAGCCTGAGCCGAAAGACTCCCTAGGCGTCGAAAGTTGAAGACCGCCCCCCGGAAGGAGGCGGCCTCGCAGACTCTGCGACTACAGCACCACGCGAAAGCCGACCTGGTAACGGGCGAAACCCTCGTTGGCGGCATAGAACTGGTTGGTGAAGCGGCCATACTGACGTGTCGAGGCTGAGGTCAGATTGATGCCGTCCACCATAACGGAGAAGTGTTTGGTGATGTCGTAGCTCGCACTCATGTCGAGCTGGCCGTACGCCGCGGTGTAGACCGGCTCGCCGTTCTGATCGGTCTGGTTCAATGCGGCCAGGAACGCGCCGCGGTGGCTGTAGGCCACGCGAGTCTGGAAGCCCCACCGCTCGAAGAATCCCACGACGTTGTAGGAACGGCTCAAGCCCGGCAGCGCGAACTGGGTATTGATGGTCTCGGAGTTGAAAGGGGCACCGCCGGTCGGAACCGACCAGTTGGCCTGCACACCGAACCCGGTATCCCAGAACAGGTGCTGCAACGAGATCTCAAATCCGTGGATGTCGGTCTTGTTGCCGTTGCTCGGTGTCGTGATATCCCAAATGACCAAGGGGTCGCCGGGCTGCCCCAGGAAGGGGCCGAGCGATCCGGTGTCGGCTTGGATCTGCGCATAGATGGTCTGCGCGCTTACGCCTTTGCCCGCCGCCGTGAGCTCAGCAATGGCCTTCTGGGCGAGCGCACCCGCATTCGGATCCGTGATGCCGAACAACGGCCCCGTCGTGGTGGTCGAGGTCAGGAAGTTCGTGACGTGCTTGGTGAACCAATTGGCCGCAAGGTAACTGCCCTTGGAGTAGTACCACTCCGCGCCGAAATCGATGTTGTTCGACTCGTAGGGCAAAAGACCCGGGTTGCCCTCGGTGGCGGTTCGTGAGCCCGGCTTCGGGGTGGGGGTCACGGAGGTGGTACCGATCATTTGAGTAAGATCAGAGCGGGCAATGGTCTTGCTGTAAGAACCACGTAGTATCACACCCGACACCACCTCCAAACTCAAATCGATGTTCGGCAGAAACTCGCTGTACGAACTCTTGACGTCGCTATAGGTCGCGTTGGCCGCATAGTTGGTGCTGAACTCCGTGGGATTGTTCCACGAGACCGACACCGGAACCTTCTGCAGACTCTGCGCAGTGACAGTGCTCTTTTCATAACGCATGCCGACCAAAGCCTTGAAAGGCATGCCGTCAAACGTCGTGCTGAAATCCATCTGCACGAACGGCGCCGGCGTGTCTTCGCGGATGTGGTCGTCGTTGTTCGGCGAGGTGTTCTGCGCAAATGTATAGGCTGGGAAATTGCCGTCTCCCGCGACACCTTTCTCCGTCACCGGGATGATGGCCGGTAGGCTGAACGAATAGAAGTACGGGACCTGGATCCCGCACCCGCCGCCCGAGAAATTCGTGACAATGCTGCAGCTCGACACCTTGGTGAAAAGATTCCCCGGGATCAACCCTTGCTCCGCGGGGTTGTAGTAGCCCCAGGCGAAATTACCGCTGTTGAACGACTCAGCTTCCGTGGTCATACGCTTCAAATCAATGCCGGCCTTGATGCTCCTCAAGCCGCTCTGTAAATCGCTGTTTTTCCACGTGGCATCGAGCAGCACCTCCTCGACGGTGTTGTGGAAAATGGTGTTATTGGCCTGGCCGAACAACGGTTCGATGGTGCTGGTGCCGAGATTGCTCATCGTGTAGGGCGGCGAGTAGATCCAGGAGGTCGTCGGAATCTGGTTGGCGGCGGCGCCAATGCCGGCACACGGGCTGCCCGCACCAAACGCAGGACCCATGGTAAAGCACTTAAAGAGCGAAGCTTGCGGGATCTGCCCGACGATGCCGAAGTTGTTCGTGCCCAAGGCTCCGCCACCAGAATCGGCGGTAGAGTGATGCGCGTCGAGTTCGACCGCGATGTTGTCCGATGCCTGCCATTTTAAGTTAATCCCGGCAGACCCGTTCTGGTTCATGATTTCGTCGTTGCTCGCAAAGTACGAGTCGTCGCTACCCGTGTCGATGAGGTTGGTCACGGTGCCATGGGGATCGATGATGGCGCTGATTGGGTTCGGACCATAGTCGAACCAGGCACCAAAGGTGTGTGTCTGATTCATGTCCTTATAAAAGGTATAGGTGTAGTCCGCGGTGGCGACCAGTGAATCGATCGGCTTGAACTGCAGCACGGCCTGGCCGTTGATGCGTTCTCGCTGGTGATCGAGCACGCCCCAGCCCTCATTGCGCGGCGCCCAGTTGTTGCCGTCGGGGTTCGTGTTGGAGCTCGTGACCCGCGGATCGCCCGGAGCGAACTGGTTTTGCAGCCAGCCGTTGATGTTCGCGCTCTGCTCCTGGCTGTTGCGCTTGGAGTAGGACCCGTTGACCAGAAAACCAACCCGATCGTCGAAGAAGGTATCGCTGAACAAGCCGGAGAAATCCGGCGTGACCTTGTTGCCAACTTGGGTCGACCTGTCGTAGTCGGCCTTGGCCGAAAACGTCGCCCGCATCCCATTGAAATCGAAGGGCCGTGCCGTGGTGATGTTGATCGTTGAACCGATGCCGCCGCTCGGCACGTCGGCGCGGCCGGTCTTGTACACCTCGATTCCCTTAATGCCGTCGGCCGAAAGATTTTCGAAATCGAAGGAACGGGACGCATTGGCCGTGTTCGGCCCGATATTGGCCGGCATGGAGCGGCCGTTCAAGGTCACCAAGTTGAATTCCGGACCGAAGCCGCGCACCGTCACGCGCGAGCCTTCGTTGTTCACACGGTCGATGGTCACGCCGGGAATGCGCTGGATGGATTCGGCGAGGTTCGTGTCGGGAAACTTGCCGATGTCCTCGGCCGTAATGGCGTCGACAATCCCGCTCGAATCGCGCTTGATGGTCTCGTTGGTCACGAGAGATTGACGCAGGCCGGTAACGACGATCTCCTCAAGATTGTCCGCCGCGACAGTGGAATCGGCCGCCACCGCGCCTGAGCAGTACATCGCTATCAAAACGGCCAGAGGCTTCATCGGAAACGTTGGTAGCGGATGCAGGGCCTTTGTCGAGGCGCGCGAACGGCTGGACTTCTTCAAGGTACTCTCCCCTCCCGCCTTCGGGACCTTTGATTATTCTGTGCCGACGTCGAGCGTCGATTCTATGCAAGCGGTTTCTGAAACCGGTTGCAGGATTGATTCTGCGACTGTAAATTGCAAAATGCAAGGGGGCAAAATCCATATAAAATGAGCTTTCGGCGCGCCGCGGCATTCCAATCCTTGACAGCAGCGGCTGTGCGCAAGCAGCATTCCTGCAACCGGTTGCAGATATATTACCGAAGCACTGATCTTCGGCCTCGGGGAGAAGCGGGACATGAGTCGAATAATTCAACCGCCGGCATGCGCATGACGCGCAGCGAACTCAATTTGATCAGAATCGCCTCGACGGTCGCGCTGGGCGGCTTTCTCGTCGGCTTCGATGCCACCGTTATTTCGGGCGCGGTGCCCTTTATTCGCGACTATTTCGATCTAGGCGGCCCGTCCGGAAGCTTCAAACTTGGCTGGGCGGTGAGCTGCCTAGGCTGGGGCGCGATGGCCGGGAACCTTGCGGCCGGCCCGTTGAGCGACCGCTTTGGGCGCCGCAGCGTGCTGCTCATGACCGCAGTGCTGTTTCTCGCCTCTTCTTTGACGGCGGCCTTGGCCACGCGCTTTCCGGTGTTCGTCGCGGCGCGCATCTGCGGGGGTCTCGCAGTCGGTGCGGCCATTCTCACCGCCCCGGTGTACATAGCAGAGATCGCGCCCGCTCGCAGCCGCGGCAGTCTGGTCTCGCTCAACCAGTTGATGATTGTCATCGGCATATCCGTCTCGTTCTTCTCCAATTACTTTTTGTTGTCGGTGGGCGCGAACAGCTGGCGATGGATGCTGGGCGTTCAAGCAGTACCCGCGGCCTTGTATTTCGTACTGTTGGCTCTGGTGCCAGAGAGCCCTCGATGGCTCTTGAGCCAGGGCCGCGAAGCGGCCGCCCGCGCCTCGCTTGCGGTGGTTCACGGACTGACCGCCGCCGCCCGTGAGCTTGACGTCATCCAGGCGACTCTTGCCGAGAAATCGCGGCATTTCGGGATCCGCGAGCTCTTTAGCGGTCGACTCAAGCGCGTCCTGATATTTGGTCTCGGTATCGCGTTCTTCCAGCAAGCCACCGGCATCAATGCCATCTTCTATTATCTGCCCACCATCTTCGCCCAGTCCGGCGGCGAACTCTCGACCTCCTTCGCGCAGTCGGTCATCGTGGGACTCGTCAATGTCGGCATGACCTTTGTGGCCATCTGGTTGATCGACCGGTTAGGTCGCAAGCCGCTCCTGGTCATTGGGCTCATCGGCGCGACGCTGTCGCTTCTGACCATTTCCTGGGCGTTTCACGCTCAGGGCCCGCTGGGGGTGGACTCGCATGTCAGTCACGCCAACGTGGTGTTGATTGCCATCATCGCTTACGTCGCTTCCTTCGCAATCTCGTTGGGACCCGTGATGTGGGTGATGCTGTCCGAGATCTTTCCGAACGAAGAGCGGGCCGCCGCGATTTCAGTCGTGGGATTTTGGAATTCTTTGGTGAGCGCCAGTGTCACGCTGATCTTCCCGGCCGAGCTTGCCGCTTGGGGCCCGGCGGGAACTTTTCTCGGCTACGGATTGCTCGCCGCCGCCGGCCTGCTCTTCGTCGTGATGCTGGCACCGGAGACCAAGGGAAAGACTCTCGAGGAATTGGCAGGGATTCTCACGCGGCCAAAGCCGGCGCTCGGCTCCTGAATGCGAGCGACATACCCATGAGCGGCATCGGGAAATTCACATACCGGACGGTGAGATGAAATCAAAACTTCCTTTGTCCCCGACGCCGGGCAAGAGCGGCCCTCGGCCGCGTCAATCGGCCACATTGAGAATGGTGGCCCGCGAGGCCGGCGTCTCGGCAAGCACCGTGTCGCGGATCATCAATGGCACGGTGAATGTGAGCCCAGGTCTTAAGCATGCCGTCGAGGCAGCGATCGTCAAGTTCGACTTTCGCCCCAACGCCGCGGCGCGCGGCCTCGCCCTCGGCAAGACGTCGACCATCGGTGTGGTTGCACAAGCGATTGACAGCCCGTTCTATGGTGAAGGCTTGAGAGGTATCGAGGCCTTCCTGCGCCCGCGCGGCTACGTACCGCTATTCATGAGCGGCAATTGGCGCGAAGAGGACGAAGAACGATGCATGCGGGAGTTCATTGCGCGCGGCGTCGACGGAATCATCGTCTTTGCCGGGCGCCTCAGCGATGCAAAGCTGAAGAGTTACGCCAAGGAAGTCGCAGTCGTGGTCACAGGCCGCAGTTTGCGGGCACCAGGGCTGTTCAGCCTGCAAATTGACGATCGCCAGGGCGCGATGCTTGCTGTGCGGCACCTGATCGAGATCGGGCACCGCAAGATCGCCTTCATCACCGGATCCGAAAATCATCCCGACGCGATCGAAAGGTTCGAGGGATACAAGACTGCGCTCAAAGAAGCCGGAATTGATTTCGATCCGAGGCTGGTGGCGGTCGGCGATTGGCACGAAGAAGGCGGGTTGCGCGCAACGATCGAATTGCTCGGCTCGCCCACTAAATTCACCGCGCTTTTTTGCGTGAACGACCAAACGGCCTACGGCGCTTGCCTCGCCCTTTACCGCAAAGGACTGTCAGTGCCAGGCGATGTGTCGGTGATCGGATTCGACGATCTGCCCTCGTCCGCATACCGGCTTCCGCCGCTGACCAGCGTACGCCAATCGATCGGAGAGCTCGGCGATCGATCCGCGCAGGCCATTCTTCAGCTCCTCGACGGAAATCGACCGCGTTTCGCTCCTCCCCCGGTCGAGCTGGTGATCCGCGAGTCAACCGATCGCAACGGGCGGCGCGGGCGTAGTTAAAGCAACCGAGCGGCAAGACTCGATCTTTTCAAGAAAAACATCACGAAAGCCAAGCAATGAACTATCGTAAATCTCTCGATGAACTCTCCAATCGCTTCCCGGCGACTTTCATATGGGGAGTTGCCAGCAGTGCGTTTCAAATCGAGGGCGCCCCGAC
>Ga0210402_10005306_pt1 | contig 11566 bp, 5 predicted proteins | sample IncBWC7MmetaG_FD_161055 | JGI IMG/M metagenome (GOLD analysis project Ga0210402, IMG submission 161055) | Forest soil microbial communities from Barre Woods Harvard Forest LTER site, Petersham, Massachusetts, United States - Inc-BW-C-7-M | ecosystem: Environmental > Terrestrial > Soil >... | reverse complement strand
CGAGATACGGCCGATCGACATGGCCGCGCCGTTCGCTTCCTTCACGGCTCCGAGATAAGCAAGGTATGTCCATTGCACGGCCTCCTGGGCGTCGGCCGCCGGCCGTGTGATGTCGCAATCGTAGAGCTTCGCCATCGACGCGAGATCCTGCAGCGCCCGTGTCTGCTCCGCCAGCTCCTCACGCGTCCTGATCACCTCATCGCTCGGCCACATGTCATCCACTTGTGCCCGCTCGGCGCGCTTGGCATCGAGCAGCCGCTCGACCCCATAGAGCGCGACGCGCCGATAGTCGCCAATGATCCGACCACGGCCGTAGGCGTCCGGAAGGCCGGTAATGATGCCGGACCTGCGGCACTTCATGATTTCCGGCGTATAGGCGTCGAACACGCCGTCGTTGTGGGTCTTGCGGTATTTCGTGAACGCTTCATGCACTTGCGGGTCGGCCGGGAAACCGGCCGCCTTCAGGCCCGCCTCGACCATGCGCAGGCCGCCATAGGGGAATATGGCCCGCTTGAACGGCTGGTCGGTCTGCAGGCCGACGATCGCCTCATTATCCTGGTCGATGTATCCCGCCTTGTGCGCCAATAAGGTTGAGGGCGTCTTTGCGTCGACGGCAAGCACTCCCTTCTTCCGCTCTTCCTGAAAATACGGCTGCAGCTTTGCCCAAACCGCCTTGGTGCGCTCGGACGGCGCCGCCAAAAATTTTTCATCCCCGAGATAAGGCGTGACGTTGCCCACGATGAAATCGCGCACATCGATGGTCGTGCACCAATTGCCCGGCTTGAATTCCCTCCAGCAACGCTCGTCTTTTATATTCTTCGGCAGCGCAGCGGTTCCTTCCATAACACCTCTCCTTGAGAGACTCGCGCCATTTGCTCTTTTGCGTTGTCGGGGGTGCGCAGGCAGCACCTGCGGCCTTTGCCGGGGACGGCGCGCCTGATCGCTGGACTTCAGCCAGGAAAACGCTAGTGCTTGGCCTGACTCGTCCTTCTAATGACAATGGAATCCGTACGTTAGTGACAATGGGATTCGCAAATTTGATTTAGGTCAATAAGCGGAAAATAAGGATGTGATAGGCGAATTTCATCTATCGGAGCTCCCAGGAGTGGCGCATATGAGCACGTCCGACAATAGAGACGAGGCGGTCCCGACGTCGTTCGAGACATCGGGCGCGCCCGCGAACGTCCATCGGCGCGCATTCGTCATGCGCAATGCCGTTATCGGCGCAGCAGCGGTGATGACCGGCAAAACCTGGACCCGAGAGGCGCGCGCCGAGCAAGCCGCCAAGGAAGCGGCTGCCCCCAAATTAGGGTCCATTCTGTCCGCGGACCTGAACGTGGTGAAGAAGTCCAAAGGACCGGTGATGACGGTGGCGGACGAGTTTTACAAGGTGGGTCCCGGCCCCTCAAGTTCGCATACGATCGGACCGATGCGCATTACCTATGACTTTTACCAGCGTTGCACCAAGTTGCCGGCCGACCAATTGGCACAGGCCACGGGATTGAAGGTCCATCTGTTTGGCAGTCTCAGCGCCACCGGCAAGGGACACGGGACCGAGCGCGCTGCGCTAGCGGGCTTGGTAGGCAAGGAGCCTGCGACGGTGGACCCCTTGTTCTTGGACGAGATGGCGGCCAAGCCGACGCAGTCCTATCCGGTAAAGCTCGGCGAAAAGACCTTCAACCTGTCGCTGGCCGACGTCATCTACGACGAGACCAAGGGCGACTTCCCGCACCCGAATACCATGACCTGCAAGCTGATGGCCGGAGACAAGCCGCTCTACGAGCAGGAATACTACTCCGTAGGCGGCGGGTTCATCGAGTGGAAGGGCTACAAGCCGCCCGACAAGGGCCAGCCGAAATACCCCTACGCAACGATGAAGGAACTGCGCCAGCACGCCGAGAAAAACAACCTGTCCATTGCGCAGGTCGTCATGGCGAACGAGGTGGCGGTGTCCGGGAAGACCAAGGAACAGGTCAACGCGTTTTTGGACAAGATCGCCGGCGCGATGCTGGCGACTGTGAAATCGGGTCTTTCCGTGAAGGAGGGCGTTCTGCCCGGTCCGATCAAGCTGCATTCGAAGGCGGCCACCGTGTGGGCGCGCGCCCAAGACGAAAAGTACGAAAGTGACCGCGCCATTGCGCTCGTCGCCGCCTGCGCCCTGGCCGCTTCGGAGGAAAACGCCCGCGGTCACCTGGTCATCACCGCGCCGACAGGCGGCTCGGCCGGCGTCATGCCCGCGATCGTCTATGCCCTCGTTGAGAGCAAGCGGAAGCTGCCGATGGACAAGGTTCGCGAGGGGCTGCTCGCCGGCGTCGCCATCGGCTACCTGTGCAAGCACAACGCGACACTCGCAGCCGCGGAGGGCGGCTGCCAGTCCGAAATCGGCGTGGCCTCAGCGATGGCCGCCGCGTTCATCGCCCAAGCGATGGGCAGTTCGCCCCAGGTGATCGAGAACGCCGCCGAGTCTGCGCTCGAGCATCATTTGGGAATGACCTGTGATCCGGTCGCTGGCTACGTGCAGGTTCCCTGCATCGAGCGCTGTGCCTTCGGCGCAGTGAAGGCCTGGACCGCCTTCATGATTGCCACCAACGAGATCGAGTCGCGGCATCGCGTCGATCTTGATACCACGATCAAGACCCTGGCCGATACCGGCAAGGACATGAACTCAAAGTACAAGGAGACGAGCGAAGCCGGATTGGCTGCGAATCTGGTGCTTTGCTGAAATGGCCCCGCCTGAAAGGGCGCGTCATTGTGGTTTTCCCAGTCGCGCCAGAGTCGCGTCGCGCTCATAGTGGTGCGCGGCTCTGCGGACGCCGCCAGATGCGCCAAATATAACGGCAAAAAGTTAGCGCTCCGATTGATCGAAAAGTATCCGGGAGTGATCATTTGGCGAGCGTCGGAGGCTCCAAGGGCCGCGGCATATCGATTTCGTCTGTCGAGCCGTCGGCCGGTTCCGGAACGAACGAAACCACTGGCGTCGCGACAAGTCGATGACCAGCCTAGAAACGAGAACATCATAGCGAAACGCCGGCGCAACGCTTTGCCGGCTCGCGTGGAGAGGTGACCATGCTCAGCGAAATAGAAGGCGACATCGGAAGCATCGCCGCGATCGGCCCGGTCGGCGACCCGCCTGCCTCGAAATATGAACGGTTGGTTGCTCGAGCGAAGCAGGTGCCGCCTGCAACTACCGTTGTGGCCTACCCGTGTGACGAAGGCGCGCTCCGCGGGCCGATTGAAGCCGCCAAAGCCGGCATCGTCGTGCCTGTCCTTGTCGGCCCGGCACAGAAGATTCGCGCGGTGGCTCGCGAGCATGGTCTCGATATCAGTCAATATCAAATCGTCGACGTTGCCAGCAGCGAAGCGGCAGCCGCCAAGGCGGTCGAACTGATCCGCGAGTCGAAGGGCGAGCTCCTGATGAAAGGAAGCTTGCATACCGACGAGCTCATGAGGGAGGTGACGTCGAGCAAGACCGGACTGCGTACGGCGCGTCGGATCAGCCATGTCTTCATTATGGATGTTCCGGGCCATGCGGAGACCTTGTTCATCACCGATGCCGCGATCAACATCGCACCGGATCTCGACGTCAAGCGCGACATTGTCCAGAACGCCGTCGATCTATTCACCGAGGTTGGCCTTGGCACGCCTCGAGTAGCGATTCTCTCCGCTGTCGAAACGGTGACCACGAAGATCCCCACCACCATCGACGCGGCCGCCCTCTGCAAGATGGCGGACCGGGGACAGATCACCGGCGCCATCCTCGACGGGCCGCTCGCTTTCGACAATGCGGTCGATCTTGAGGCGGCAAGAATCAAGGGCATCAAATCCGAGGTCGCCGGCCGAGCGCAAATTCTCGTCGTGCCCGACCTGGAGGCTGGCAACATGTTGGCCAAGAATCTGACGTTCTTAGCCAAGGCCGATTCGGCCGGAATCGTGCTCGGTGCTCGCGTGCCGATCGTCCTCACTTCTCGCGCCGATTCAGTACGTTCGCGCCTGGCGTCCTGCGCTGCCGCGGTTCTTTACGCCCACGCGCGCCACAAGACGGCGGCATTGCCCGCGGCGTGATCGCGAACGGATATGAGTGGAGGATCGCAAGCGTGAGTGATCTTCTGGTTATCGTATTTCCAAGCGAGGAAAGGCCGAGCAGGGTCGCGGCGAGCTGCTATCGATGGCAAAGCAAGACCTGAGCGCACGCCCGCAACCAACTTGACTTGCCGGACGGAATCCCGGCCGTTAGAAGCGGCTTTCTTCTGCGCCATCCGCTGCCGGAATTGCCGCACGCCGCTCTTGCCGAAAAGTCTTGCCTACAGCCGGCAGCTTCAAAGCCGTAAGCCGCATCTTCGATGGCGAGGGTGATGACGATGACCGATCTGTCGCCGTTGACGGATGCTGCTCTTCCTGCCGGTATTCGCTCGCGTTTTGTGGATGGCGTCAACGGCCTGCGGATGCATCTCCTCGAGGCTGGTTTTGAGGATGGGCGGCGGCCTTGCGTGCTGCTTCTCCACGGCTTTCCGGAACTGGCTTTCTCGTGGCGAAAGGTGATGGTCCCTCTCGCCGCTGCAGGCTTTCATGTCATTGCGCCTGACCAGCGGGGCTACGGACGCACGACCGGTTGCGATACCGCGTACGACTGCGACCTCAGATCCTTCGACCTGCTGAATATTGTCAGGGATACGGTCGGGCTTGTTTCAGCGCTCGGCTATCGGTCCGTCGCGGCCGTCGTGGGGCACGATTTCGGCTCACCCGTCGCCGCCTGGTGCGCGCTCGTGCGGCCCGACGTGTTTCATTCCGTGATCCTCATGAGTGCACCGTTCCCGGGCCCGCCGACCTTGCCGTTCGACACCGCAGCGGGGAAGCCGGACGGCGGCGCAAAAACGGCTTCGTCCGGCGCCAGCCTGCACGAAAAGCTCGCGCGGCTCGATCCGCCGAGAAAGCATTATCAATGGTACTACTCGACGCGCCAGGCAAATCCCGACATGCATGACTGTCCACAGGGCGTCCACGCCTTCCTGCGCGCCTACTATCACTACAAGAGCGCCGACTGGACCCGGAACAACCCGGTGCCGCTGAAGTCCTTCACCGCCGGCGAATTGGCGAAAATGCCGACCTACTACATCATGGAGCTGGATAAGGGGATGGCGGCGACGGTCGCGCCCGAAATGCCGTCGCCGGCCGAAATCGCGTCGTGCAAATGGCTGACCGAGCAGGAGTTGAGCGTCTACAGCGCCGAATATCTCAGGACCGGCTTTCAGGGCGGCCTGAACTGGTATCGGTGCCGGACGCAGAACGTCGACAGCGCCGATCTCGAACTATTCTCCGGTCGGCAGATCGAAGTGCCTTCGCTCTTCATCGCCGGAAGGAAGGATTGGGGAATCTATCAGGTACCCGGCAGCATCGAGCGCATGCAGAACAGCGCGTGCACGCGGATGCGGCCGCACGTCCTGGTGGACGGTGCCGGACACTGGGTGCAGCAGGAGCAGCCCGAGAAGGTGTGCGAGCTGTTGCTCGCCTTTCTGCAGCAGCGCGATCGTTAACGGAAGGTAGCTTCTCCGCGCGCAGGCCGATCTGGGACCGGCGGTCGCCCGAGAGTCGTCAAAAGCCGCTCACCGGCATGCCGGGGTACGCACGTGCGACGCATTCAGCGCGTTTTTTCGTGACGTTGTGCTGCCGGGTTCTCCGCTTGGCAGCGATCGATCCGATCGACGCTTTCCGGCTGCCCTGGACATGCATCCTTGGCTGGACAATCATGCAGGAATCCGGAGCTAGAGCATGATCCGGAAAAGTGGAAACCGGTTTTCCGACAAGCTCATGCTCCACCTAGGAAAACCAGAGCGCGATCGATTCAACTCGAACACGATTGCGCTCAAAGGTGCCATCATGGACGTCGCGGGCTGGCTGCGGAACCTTGGCCTTGAGCGGTACGAGGCGGTCTTTCGCGACAACGCCATCGACGAGACGGTCCTGCACGATCTCACGGAGAGTCATCTTCGTGAACTAGGCTTTCCACTCGGTGCGCGGATCAGGCTCCTCAAGGCCATTGCTGCACTCCGCGTAGACACGCAGCCGACCGGCTTCGCCGCCGACGGCGCGCCGGCGCACGTGCCCGTCGATGCCGCCGAGCGTCGGCAGGTTACGGTGATGTTTGCCGATCTGGTCGGCTCTACCGCGCTCTCCGCACGCATGGACCCCGAGGATTTGCGCGAGGTTATTTCGGCTTACCAGAGATGTGTCGCCGAGACCGTCCGCCGGTTCGGCGGGTTTGTGGCGAAATATATGGGTGATGGTGTTCTCGTCTATTTCGGCTATCCGCAGGCCCATGAGGACGATGCCGAGCGGGCCGTGCGCGCGGCGCTGGAGCTCATCCCCGCCCTGGCCGCGGTAAAGACTCGCGCCGCCTTGCAGGCCCGCGTCGGAATTGCCACCGGGCTCGTCGTCGTCGGCGACTTGATCGGATCAGGCGAGGCGCAGGAGCGCGGCATCGTCGGCGAAACCCCGAACCTCGCTTCGCGCCTACAGGGGATGGCCGCGCCGAACACCGTCCTGATCGCCGAGAGCACCCGAAGGCTGCTCGGCAATTTGTTCGAACTCGAGGAAGTCGGGACCAGCGGCGGGTCCAAGGGACTGGCTCGACCGCTGCGGGCCTGGGCAGCGCTGCGGGTGAGTTCGGTGGCGAGCCGCTTCGAGGCGCTGCACGCAAGCGGCTTGATCGATCTGGTCGGCCGCGAAGAAGAAAACGAACTGCTGCTGCGGCGGTGGTCACGCGCAAAGACCGGCGCAGGCCAAGTGGTGCTCCTCGCCGGTGAGCCCGGCATCGGCAAATCGCGGCTTACCGTTGCCCTGCTCAAGAGCGTCGCGCCGGAGCCGCACACGCGTTTGCGTTATTTCTGCTCTCCGCACCATACCGATAGCGCCTTCTATCCGGTCATCGGCCAGATGGAGCGGGCCGCCGGGCTGGCATACACAGACACGCCGAAAGCGAAGCTCGACAAGCTCGATGCATTGCTCGCGTTGACCTCGACCTCGAAGCAAGACGCCGCCTTGTTCGCCGAAATGCTGTCGCTGCCAAACGACGGGCGTTATCCCAAGCTCCAACTGACCCCCGAGCAGCGCCGGCAAGGCATGCTGGAAGCGCTCGGCGCTCAGCTCAAGGCGCTGACAAGCAAAAACCCAGTGCTGATGATCTTCGAGGACGCCCATTGGACGGACCCGACCAGTCTTGAAGCCTTCGGCCGTGCAGTGAATCGGGTCGCAACCGTTCCCGTGCTGCTGATCGTGACCTTCCGGCCGGAATTCGATGCGCCCTGGATCGGAAGGCCGCATGTGACCGCGCTTACCCTCAATCGGCTGGCAGAGCGGGAAGTCGCCATCCTCATCGATCGCGTTTCTGGCGACAAGCGCCTGCCAGCAAACGTCCGTCAGGACATCATCGAGCGAACCGACGGCATTCCGCTCTTCGTGGAAGAAATAACCAAAGCGGTGCTTGAAGCGGAGAGCCACGGGGCGGCCGAGCAGACTCTGGCGGCAATTCCATTCTCGGCGCTTGAAGTGCCGGCGAGCTTGCACGCGTCGCTCCTGGCGCGGCTCGACCGCCTCGGCCCGGCGAAGGAGGTGGCGCAGGTTGGCGCCGCGATCGGGCGGGGGTTTTCCCATGCGCTGCTGGCTGCGGTAATGCGCAAGCCGGAAGCGCAGCTCAATGAAGCGCTCGACCGTCTAGTTTCGGCAGGCTTGCTGTTCCGCCAGGGCTCGCCGCCGACCGCGACCTATTTGTTCAAGCATGCTCTGGTGCAGGACGCGGCCCATAGCACGCTGCTTCGCGAACCGCGGCGTGCGCTTCACGCCCGCATAGCCGAGACCCTCGAGAGCGAATTCGCTGACCATGTCGAGCGTCAGCCGGAGCTGCTGGCGCGTCATTGCACGGAGGCCGGACTCATTGAGAAGGCGGCTCCGCTGTGGGGCAAGGCAGGACAGCGATCGCTCGACCGTTCGGCGTTGCTGGAGGCCATCGAGCAGATCACACGCGCACTCAACCAGATTGCCGCCCTACCAGGCTCGGCCGCCCTGCGCCGCGAACAGATCAAGCTTCAGGTCGCGCTCCTCACCCCGCTCATCCACGTTAGGGGCCATGCGGCCCCCGAAACCAAAGCTGCGGCTGAACAGGCCCGCCTCCTGATTGAACAAGCCGAAGCGATTGGCGAGCCGCCAGAGGACCCATTGTTACTCTTTTCGCTCCTGTACGCTTTTTGGGTCGCGAGCTTCGTCGCGTTCAGGGGTGACATGATGCGCGAGCTTGCCGCGCACTTCCTCGCGCTTGCGGAGAAGCAAGGGTCGACGGTGCCGCTGATGGTCGGGCACCGAAATATGGGTGTTTCCCTGTTGCACACGGGCGATATTGAAGAAGCGCTTGGGCACATCGATCAAGCCATGGCGCTCTATGACCCGGTCGAGCACCGGCAGCTGGCCACACGATTTGGGCAGGACGTCCGGGTGGCGCTCTCGTTCTATCAGTCGTTGGCCCGGTGGCCTCTCGGCTATCCTGAGGTCGCGCTTGCCGACGCCGACCGCGCCATCAAGGATGCGCGCGATATAGGCCAGGCTGCCACTTTGATGGCAGCGTTGACGCTCACATCCTTGACCCACATCCACTGCGGGAGCTATCCGGCAGCGAAACTGCAATTGGACGAAGCCATCACGCTGGCCGACGAAAAGGGCGCTTTGTTCTGGAAGACAGGAGCAATGCTGGTCGCGGGTTGCTTGTTGGCTGCTACCGGCAAAGCTGCGGACTCCGTCTCCATGATCACTTCCGGGCTCAATTCCTGGCGTCAAACAGGAACAACGGTGTGGACGCCGGCCTACTTTTCGTATCTGGCAAGAGCTCATGCGGACCTCGGCCATTTCGATGAGGCTTCGCGCTCCATTGGCGAAGCGATGTCCGCGGTGAAAACAACCAGGGAGACCTGGTACGAAGCGGAGATCCATCGCATTGCCGGCGAAATCGCACTGCGCCGCGCCGAGCCTGACGCGACGAAAGCAGAAGCGTGTTTCGAACGCGCGCTGGCCGTGGCGCGCGCACAGCGGGCCAAGTCCTGGGAGCTGCGCGCGGCGATGAGCTTGGCGCGGCTCAAGCGCGATCAAGGCAGGTCTGATGTGGGCCGCAATCTCCTCGCGCCGGTCTACGAGTGGTTTACCGAAGGGTTCGAGACGGTCGACCTGAAGGAAGCAAAGAGCCTGCTCAAAGCGCTGCGGTGACGAATGCCGCAAAAACAGCCGCCGGCCGTCGGAACCGCGGCAAGACGAACGTAAAGAACGCGGGCGTTGCTCGAACAGCCGAGTAACTGAGCTACAGCACCCCGCCCGGAAACAACAGGAACTGAAGCGGATCGGCATACTGCAGCAGCGCCGGACGCGCTTCGTCGAGGGCGAGGGTCCGCAGATTGTCCGCCATGGGGTGTTTTGATTCCCCGACCTTCAGGACGAATCCGTCCCCACTACTGATCTGGAATGGGGTCATTGTCCGTATAATGGTCCTGATCGCTCGCCCGCCCAGCATGCTGAAAGTGGGAACGTCCATTGGAGGCGTTGGGATCGAAGCGGCGCGCGCGCCCTCCAACGTTAAGATGAGGGCGTCGTCGGGATCACGCAGCGCCGTCGCGAACGCTTTGTGATCGCCTTGCACGTCGATTGGGGCGACGAATTTGTTGTAGCCCCAAATTTCCCGCCCCGCGCGGTGCGCCAACGTCGTAGTAACCGGGAGATCCGACACATAGAGCGCTGGGATGCGGTCGCCGGGCGCTAGCGCCCAGACACCCAAGCAGACTTCGTTGTATGGGCCGATATCCGTCGTGCGATACTCAAAGCAGGCCACCATCGTCAGGGCCCCGCCGTCCTCCTGCACCGCGACCTCAAGACCCGTGCGGTCAAGCAACAAGGCGGCACGCTCCTGGTCGGTGATGAACGAGGCCAGGAGGCATTGCGCGTCGAAGAAGCGGATTGGCAACGATACTACCGTTCCGTCGCTGAGGAGACGCCGCTGCAGAGGTAGACCAGATGACCCGCTTTCGTTGCCGGTAACGCGTGGAAGCTGCGGTGCGTCGAGGCATCCGGCTGTGTCGTTAGTCACCCGCCGCTGTGGCGGACCCCATGGTTGGGCCTTTTCGCACGTGATCTTTTCTTCGGCGAGGATCGCCAGGGCCCGGGTCACGAGCTCCTGCGGGTCGGCCTCGGGCATCGCCGGCGTGGAGGGCCCAGCGTAGTTGCGGTTTTGCGATGGCGGTCTCAAGCCGTGCACCTGAAGGCAAAAGGCCCCGTTGCTGTCGAGGAGCTAAGCGGGAATGCAACGTATTGGCAATGATCTTGTCATCTATCGCCGCTTTTCTTCTGCCTGGAGGTGACGGCTTACCCGGCCGAAGTTAACCATCTAAGACGATACATTTACTGGAATTTCTGGCGGCGCCGGCATCACGAGCGTATTGGCTGCCAGGAGCAGGTGCACGTTTACAGCCATGAGGCGGATTTGTATTGTTCCCTCGGGCGAGAGAAATTCGACGATCTGATCCGGGGTGCTGAGATGGCACAGAGCAATCCGCAGATACCATGGACCGACGAGCAGTGGGCCCGCGTCAATCAGGTCATCCAGGAGGAAGCGCACCGCGCGCGCATCGCGGCGACCTTCCTGCCGCTGTATGGACCGCTGCCAGCGAACGCCGACTTCGTGCGGACTGAAAGCGTCTTTTATGATCCGCTGAGAATTGCCGACAAGAATACGACCCAGTTGGCGACGCTGCAGCTCAGCGTGCGAGTCCGCGGCGAGCAGTTGGCCGATCCGGAAATGGGCAGCGTGTTGACGCTCTTCCGTCGCGCGGCGAACGTCATCGCTCGGCTCGAGGATGCCCTGGTTTTCAACGGATTTGTCGGATACGACCCGGACTATCCCGGAAATGCGGGGAATCCGGCTTTGCCCTACAACTCTCCCAACGCCGGTGAGCAAATCTGGGGCGGCAAGGCAGCGGGCCTTCTGCTTGAGCCCAACTCAACGGGCGCCCCAACACTAACACCAAACGAGAATATTGAGGTCTACAACGACGGCAACGACGTGGTGGACAAAGTAGTCCGGGCCATTGGTGATCTGGAAGGTAGCGGCCACTTCGGGCCATTCGCGGTGGTGCTTTCGCAAGATTTGTTCTCGACAGTGCAGACGCCCGTCCACGTTGCGAGTATCCTCGCCCGCGACGGTCACACCGGACCGTCATCTGTACCGCAGGATCGAATAGTCCCATTCCTTGGCGGCGGTCCGTTGCTCCGCTCGTCGACGCTTCTTTCGAACTACGGCGTGGTGGTGGCGCTTGGCGGCGCGCCGATCGAGCTTGTCGTCGCTACCGACATGTCGCTCGAATTCGTGCAGGTGACCGAGCCTCCGAATCGTCCGCAAATGGATGGCCCGTATTTCCTCTTCCGCGTGTACGAGAAAGTAGCCCTCCGCATCAGGGAACGGAACGCGATCGTGGGGCTCATTCCACCAACGGGGCCCACGGGCGGTACGGGTGACACAGGCGGCACGGGCGGCACGGGTGCC
>Ga0210402_10005305_pt1 | contig 11567 bp, 10 predicted proteins | sample IncBWC7MmetaG_FD_161055 | JGI IMG/M metagenome (GOLD analysis project Ga0210402, IMG submission 161055) | Forest soil microbial communities from Barre Woods Harvard Forest LTER site, Petersham, Massachusetts, United States - Inc-BW-C-7-M | ecosystem: Environmental > Terrestrial > Soil >... | reverse complement strand
CCTTGTAGACCGGATTGAGCGGTGCGTCGGCCTCGAGCGTCGCAAGACCGAGATCATCGACGCTCACGGCGGAGTCAGTGAGCACGATCACGCCGTGCCGCCGGTCACCCGTGAAGCCGAGGAAGCTGCGGTAGCCGCCGGTGCCGCCATTGTGCCAGACGATGCCTCGATACGTCGTGATCCAGGCAAGCCCGACCCGCATGGTCTTCGACATGTCGCGGCGCGACTGTTGCGCCGAGATCATGGCCGGCGACAACGGCGACGAATCGATCCCCATGTTGGCCCTGAGATAGCGCAGCAGGTCGTTGGCGGTCGAGCGGATCGCGCCCGCGCCCGCCAGCGCGTCGAGATCCCAGTTCTTGGCCGGCTTGCCCTTCTCGTCATGACCGGGCGCGAGGTGCGCGCGCATCGCATCCGTCAATGCCGTGCTGCTCATCGTCATGCCCAAAACCTTGAAAATCTCACGGTCGACCAGTTCGCTGTAGGGGACGTGCGCCGATTGCGCCAGCGCATAGCCCAAGAGCCCGAAGCCGAGATTGGAATACTCATAAGCCGCGCCCGGATCGCGCGGCAGCTTGTAGGTCGCAAGCGAGTCCTTCAGCTTCGCCGCGTCGTAATCGGCATAGGGATTTTCCGGGTCGGCGGGCATGAAGTCGGACGGCAGCCGCGGCAGGCCGGAATACTGGGTGGCGAGATCGCCGAGCGTAATCTCCTTCGCCTCACGCGAGGGGATCTTGAAATCCGGCAGGAGCTGCCCGACCGGCGTTTCCAGCGAAACGCGGCCTGAGAGCACCGCCTGCGCCAGCAGCGCCGCGGTGAAGGTCTTGGTGATCGAGCCGATCTCGTAGACCGTGTCGCCATCGGGAGCCTTGCCGTCATCGAGCCGGCCGAACACGACGACCTCGCTCTTGTCGCCGTCGACCACGCCGAACACCAGCGTCTTGTGCACGCCCGCCGCGATGCGCTCTTCGGCCGCCTTGGCGACACGCTCCGGCAGCGTGCCCGCGATCGCCGGCATGCTGATCAGAAACACTGCCAATGCGCCCATGACGAGGCGACTGTTTCGCATCGGACGCACGATCGATCTCCTCTTCAAGCCTGTAACCACGGCGTTTCATGATGCAGCATGCGATGAAGCGATCACAAATTCGTGCCCCGCGAGCGCGGCTCACGGCCCGGGACTGCCTTCGGAATCCTGCGCGTGCTTCGATGGATTGCCGCGCCACAGCCAGACCGCCAACGATCCGGAACGTCCGCGGATCGCCGTCTCGCGCGGTCCGGTCAGTTCGCCACGTTCGAACAACGCGCAATCGCGCCCCGCCGCGCGCAGCAACTCGTCGCTGACGGCGAGCTCAGCGCCATGATGGGCCGCCACTTCCATCAGGCGACTGGCCACGTTCACCGTGTCGCCAGTCGCGGTGATGTGGTGATGGCTCATGCCGCCGAGCCTGGAGGCAACGATGATCCCGAAATGCGCACCGACCTTGCAGCCAAGCTGAGAGGCGACGGGGCGCGGTAGCGAGAGCAGCCAGCGTGCCGCGCCCAAGCAAAGTCGTACCGCGCAGTCCGCGGCCTTGACGGCGTCGTTCGACGCAGCCGCAGGCAGACCGAACAGGATCATCGCGCCGTCGCCGAGAAAGCTCGTGATCATGCCGCCGCAGGAGACCACCTCGCGGTCGACCAGCGCATGAAACTCCTTCAACAGCTCGCGGACACGGTCGGGCCCGAGCGCTTCACTGAGCGAGGTGAAGCCGGAGAGGTCGATGAAAACGATTGCCGCATTCTGGCGGACGGGCTCGGCGAGGAAGTTGGGGTTTTTGGTCAGCCATTGCTGAATGACGGGTGCCTGAAACTGTTCGAGCAACTGGCTTTTCATGGCGAAATATTGCGCGCGCCGGCGGCCCGACAGCAGTTGGACGGCGCCGAACAGCACGGCGGGAGGCGCGGCGGCGGCAATCGGCAGCACGGCGCTGAGCCAGATGCCGGAGGAGAACGCAAGCTGCGTCGCGCTCATCCAGATCAGCACGAGTGCGGCCGTCGCGATCAGCCCCGCCGCGCTGCGCCGCCATGTCAGGAACGCCACCAGCATCATGGGCAGCAGGACGCAGACCACGCCGTCGACCAATCGCACTGATCGGTCGCGCAACACGACATCGCCCACGATCAGATGGGTGATAGCTGTGGCCATGACTTCAACGCCCGGCAGCAATGGCTCGAACGGCGTCGGGAAGAAATCGCCGCCGACGGTCTCGGTCGAGCCGATCACGACGATCTTGTCCTGGATCGCGTCGCGCGCCGCTTCGCCGGCCAGGACCGAACCCGCGCCAATGGTCCGGATGGTGCGGCGCGGCCCGTAGAACGCGATTGGGAGCGCGTGGTCGGCATCGGTCGGGATCGACAGCGGGCCGAGGACGAGGCGCTCCGGCCCGATCGAAGGCTCCGCGCCGGCGGCAAGCGCCGCCACGCGGAGCGGAAATGACATCGCGAGCCCGTCATCGGTCCGGAACAGCATCGGGATTGCGCGCGGCGTTCCGGTTTGATCCGTCGTCACGTTGACGATGCCGACCTGGGCCTGCGCGGTGAACGTCTTCAAGGGCAGCAGAAACTTCTCGGCCTTCGGCAAGCCGGACAGCGGGCCTTTGTCGTCCGGAATGGAAACCGCCTGGCTGGATTGCAGAAAGACCGCAGCCCCGGCAATCACGGTGGGGACGGCGCTCAGCGACCTGGCCAATGCAACGTCCCCATCGCCGGATCCCTTGTCCAGAAGCAGGAGATCGACGGCGATCACCTTTGGCTTCAGCCGCGCGACGGCATCCACGATCCCGGCGAGATCCAGCCGCGCCAGCGGATAGCTGCTGCCCAGTTGCTTCACCGTGGAATCGTCGATCTCGACGATCGTGACCAGGTCCGGCGGCATCCTGACGCCGCGCAGGAGCAAGCGAAATCCGGCCATCGCGGCTTCCGCGCGATCGAGCGCGGACAGACGGCCCTGCGCGTGCGCGACAAAGATGCCAAGCCCCCAAAGCCCGGCCAGCGCCACGGCAGCGAGGTTTTGCAGGCCCCTGCTCATCCCCGCGGCTATTGTCCGAGGCGCGCCATCAACGCGGCGACACGCGCAGGAGCCCAGCGTTTCACGGTCAGTGGACTGGTCGCATCCACGTCGACGCCTTCGCCGGGTCCCAGCACGACGCGCTCTCTGCGGTTGCCGGTTCGCGCCACCGCAACGCGTCCGCGGGCCACGAAAACCGAGGTCTTGTCACCCGCCGCGTCGACGGCCCATTTCGTGCCGCGCACCGCCGCGATGGCTTGCGGGGTGGTGACCTGAAACGTCCTGTCACGCGGCTGTCTGGGGACGTCGAGCAGCAATGCCTTGCTGCCGAGGTCGGCCGAATCGATGCGGCCGTCGTGATTGGTGTCCTTCAAACTGTAGCGGGCGCCGTTTTCGGCGACGATGGTGATCCCGCCCTCGCAGCGCAGCGTCTGCGCCGCAATGGTCTGGTTCACGGTGGCACATCCCGCGCCGGGGGTTTGCGCGGCGACGATTTCGATCGAAAGCAAGGAAGCGAGCACGACGCATGCCGAACGGATCGACGTCTTCATGATGGCACCTCCTCTGCAACGACTGAAGCAACAGATCTCGAGGTGCCGCCAGTTTAGGGCAAAAAGCAGGCCGGAACAGGGCCAAGGAGCACGCGTGACACCGAGGCAGCACAGGGCGCTCAGGCCTTGGTGCCAACTTTCTTCCCGCGGCCGCCCTTGGCCTCCCGCTGCAGCGCCTTGCGCACCTGGGCGAACTCCTCGAGCGATGCCTTGTCGGCGCGCGGGAACCTCAGCTCGAGCCGGTCGAGTGCGGCGACGACGGTCGAACCGATCACCACGCGCGCGAACCATTTGTGGTCCGATGGCACCACATGCCATGGCGCGACCTTGCTCGAGGTGTGGCGGACGATGTCCTGATAAACCGCCTGGTAGCGGTCCCAGCGCGCGCGCTCGGTGACGTCGTTCATCGAAAACTTCCAGATCTTGCCCGGTTGCTCCAGCCGGTCGAGAAATCGCGTTCGCTGCTCCTGCTTGGAGATGTTGAGGAAGAATTTCAGGATCACGGTGCCGTTGCGCGAGAGATAGCGCTCGAAGGCGGTGATATAATCGAACCGCTCGCGCCAGATGTCTTTTGTGATGAGCTTGCCCGGAATCTTCTCCTTCTCGAGCAGATCCGGATGCACCCGCGTCACCAGGCATTCCTCATAATAGGAGCGATTGAAGATGCCGATGTGGCCGCGCTTCGGCAGCGCGATCACGCAGCGCCACATGAAGTCGTGATTGAGCTCCAGCGTGCTCGGCTGCTTGAACGAGGTGACCTCGCAGCCCTGCGGGTTGACGCCCTCGAAAATCCCCTTTATCGCGCTGTCCTTGCCCGCGGCATCCATGCCCTGCAGCACCACCAGCACCGACCAGCGGTCCTGCGCGAACAGTTTTTCCTGGAAATCGGCCAGCCGCTTGCGGTTGGCGTCGAGCATCTTTTCGCCCTCCGCCTTGTCGAGGCCGCCCTTTGCGTCGGTCTTGTGCGACCGCAGATGGAATTTGCCGGTACCGTCGATGCGGAACGGCGAGATGAAGGGGTCGAGTTCGGTGCTCAGGGATCCGGATGATTTCTTGCTCACGGAAGGTGTCTGCCTCCACTTTCTCCCGTCACTGCGTGGAGCGAAGCGACGAAGCAATCCAGCGTGGTTGAGTAAAGACTCTGGATTGCTTCGCTTCGCTCGCAATGACGGCGATGATCAACGGCCGAGCTGGTGCTCGATGAACGCAGTGACGTAACGCGGCATCGCGGCAGAGAGTTCACTCCTCTCGCGCACCAAATGAATGGCGGCGAGCTCCGGGCGCGTCTGCGCGGCGAGATTGGCCTCGATCCGCTGCCTGAGCTCCTCGCCCGGACAATCCGCAACCAACAGCCGCATCAGCGCGATCGCGGCCCCGGACCGGACGCAATACCAATCGGGATCGATGCGGTAGTCGCTCGGCTTCAGCCCGGTCTCCTCCTCCATCTCCCTGACGATACTGCCGGCGAGGTCGACCGCGCCATCGCGGATATCGTCAGGCTCGGGCGTGCCGGCCGGAAAATAGATCCGCCCGGCATTCGCGGTGTGCTTCCCCATCTCACCCAGCACGAAGGCACCGTCAGAGGCACGCAGCGCGCCCATGCCAAAGCCGTTGAAAACGTCCTTGTCGGGAAAGCCCCAGTCGCGCCAGGCGAGGAAGCTGGCGAAATCAGCGTCGAAATAACGGGCCGAGAGGTGGGCTGCGTCCAGGACGGGATCGCGGGCGAGCAGCACGCGACCATTCCAGATCGCGGGCGTCTCGCGCTGCTTCTCCGCGAAATGCGCTGATATCTCGGCGCGCCGGGCTTGCGCGAAGGCCCACGGTCGCGGCTCGTATCTGAGCGCGAGCGTCGTGACGCGATGAATCGAGGGGAGCGTCATGGCGCCCGGACGAATTTATCTGGCATTCATCCCCGTGGTCTTCTTGACCTGATCGACGAACCGGTTGGTGAACGTCTTCGAGACATCGACATTGGCCTTGGCGACCTCGGGCGATCCCTCGCTGAACACCGCGAGCACCGCGTCCGCGCCCTTCGGGTCCATCTTGCCGGTCTCCGAAAACATCGGGATCGTGTTGTTCAGCGCGGCGAGGTAGAGCGCCTTATCCTTGCCGACCATCTCCTCCGGCATTTTCGCCATGATGTCCTCGGCCGAATGCGCGTGGATCCAGCCGAGCGTCGCGACGATCGCGTTGGTCAGCGCCTGCGTCTCCTTCTCGTGCGACGCGACCCACGCCGCGGTGGAATAGAGCGCGCCGCCCGGATATTCGCCGCCGAAGGTGGCGAGCGTGTCCTTCTGCGTCCTGGTGTCGGCCAGAATGGCCAAATCCGGATGCTTGCCCTGCAGCACCGTGACCGAGGGGTCGAGCATCACGGCGGCATCGATCTGGCCCTGTTCCATCGCTGCGACCGCGGTCGCGCCCAAGCCGACGCCGATCACCGCCGCGCTCGCCGGATCAAGCCCGTTCTTCTTCAACAGATACTTCAGAAAGAAGTCGGTCGAGGAGCCCGGCGCCGAGACGCCGACCTTCTTGCCGGCGAGATCCTTGACCGACCTGATCTCAGCCGTGTGCGACGGCGACACCACCAGCACCAGCCCGGGATAGCGGTCATAGACCACGAAGGACACCAGCTCCTGCTTCCTCGCGGCAAGATTGACGCAATGGTCGAAATAGCCGGAGACCACGTCGGCGCTGCCGCCGAGCACCGCCTTCAGCGCATCCGAGCCGCCCTTGAGGTCGACGAGGTCGACGGCAACGCCGGCCTTGTCGAACTCGCCGAGCTGCTTGGCGAGCACGGTCGGCAGATAGCACAGGCAGGCGCCACCGCCGACGGCAATCGTGATCTTGCTTTCGGCCAGTGCTGCGCCTGAGCCCAGCATCAGCGCGAACAGCGTTCCCGCCAGCCGGGTGAAGATTCTTGTCATGGTTTCCTCCATCATTGGCGCGGAAGATAGAGCAGCGCGCAGGTCTTGAGAAGGCTGGTCTAAGCCTGCCTGTCTAGCGGCTCGGGCCGCCACACCAGGAGCCGCCGTTCCACCAGCGTCACGCCGACATCGATTAGGACGACGAACACCGACAGCACGAACATGCCGGCGAACACGCCGGCGACGTCGAACACGCCCTCCGCCTGCTGGATCAGGTAGCCGAGCCCCGCCGCCGAGCCGAGATATTCGCCGACCACCGCGCCCACTACGGCAAAGCCGACCGAGGTGTGCAGCGACGAGAACATCCAGGTGAGCGCCGACGGCCAGTAGACATGTCGCGTCAATTGCCGCTCGCTCATGCCGAGCATGCGCGCATTGTCGCGCACCGTCGCGCTGACCTCCTTGACGCCCTGATAGACGTTGAAGAAGACGATGAAGAACACCAGCGTCACCCCGAGCGCGACCTTCGACCAGATGCCGAGGCCCAGCCACAGCGTGAAGATCGGCGCCAGCACCACGCGTGGCAGCGCGTTCACCATCTTCACATAGGGGTCGAACACCGCGGCGACCAGCGGCTGGCGCGCAAACCAGAAGCCGACCATGGCGCCGGCTGCCGAGCCGATCGCGAAGGCGAGGATCGATTCCCAGAGTGTGATCAGGAGGTGTTTCCAGATCACACCGCTTGCGAACCAGGCCACGACCTGGGTGCCGACGTCGATCGGGTTGGAGAAGAAGAACGGCGGCAGCCACAGCTTGCCGAACACCGGCACGGTGGCGAAGAACTGCCACAGCGCGAGTGCGACGATGGCGACCAGCAACTGCAGCGCAAGCAGCCTGAGGCGAGACATCATGATGCCTCCGCGCCCTGCGACGATTGCGCGTAACCCTTCAACACCTCTTGCTTCAACACGCTCCAGATCTCCCGGTGCAGGGCGTGAAATTCCTTGTCCAGCCGCGCCTCGAAAATGTCGCGCGGGCGCGCGAGCGGCACGCGCCAGTCGCCGATGATCCGCGCGCCTGGCCCCGCCGACATGATGACGACGCGATCGGCCAGCGCGATCGCCTCCTCCAAATCATGGGTGACGAACAGCACCGCCTTCTTGTCCGCGCTCCACAGTTCGAGCAGGAGGTTGCCCATGATCTGGCGGGTCTGCGCGTCCAGGGGGCCGAACGGCTCGTCCATCAGGAGAATCTTTGGATCGCGGATCAGGACCTGGGCGAGCCCGACGCGCTTGCGCTGCCCGCCCGAGAGCATGTGCGGATAGCGGTTGGCGAAGGCGGCAAGCCCGACCGAGGCGAGCCAGCTTCGCGCCCGCTTGAGCGCGTCGGCGCGCGGGGCACCTGCGATTTCCAGCCCGATCGCGACATTGTCGAGTGCGGTCTTCCAGGGAAACAGCGCATCGGCCTGGAACAGGTAGCCGGCCTCACGGTTGAGGCCGACGAGCTGGCGGCCGAAGATCCGTACCCTCCCCCCGGCCGGCTGCAACAGACCGGCGGCGAGGTTCAAAAGGGTCGATTTTCCACATCCCGTGGGGCCGACGATGGCGACGAATTCGCCGTCCGTGACCGCGAGATCCGCCTTCTCCACCGCGGTATAGACGCGGCCATCGGCAACGCGGAAAGCCACGGTCGCCCCCTCCAGCGCGACGGCCGTTGGCGTTGCCTTCTCCACGCATTTCCTCCACTCTGCTTGCGAGGATGCCTTAGCGCCTTGGACCAACAAGTTCAACGCGCGGCGTTGGCGCGCTAAAGGGGACCAGCCGAGACACAACATGCCATCCGCCCCGCTGATCGCCTATGACCATGTGGCCAAGAGCTTTTCCGGCCGGCGCGGCACCGCGCGCGTGCGGGCCGTAGACGATGTTTCGCTCCCGGTCGCCGAGGGCGAATTTCTCACCATTGTCGGCGGCTCCGGCTCCGGCAAGACCACGCTGCTGCGGCTGGCCAACCGGCTGATCGACGCCGACGGCGGCACCATCACGATCGCGGGCCAGGACGTGCGCGCGGCCGAACCCGTCCAGCTGCGCCGCGGCATCGGCTATGTGTTCCAGAGCGGCGGGCTGTTCCCCCACATCAGCGTCGCCGACAACATCGGCGTCACGCCAAGACTCCTGGGCTGGCCGGCCCGCGACATCGCCGCCCGCGTCGACGAGCTGCTCGATCTGGTCCGGCTCGATCGCGCCTATCGCGACCGCCTGCCGCAAGAACTCTCCGGCGGCGAGCGGCAGCGCGTCAGCGTGGCGCGGGCGCTGGCTGCGCGGCCCCGCATCGTGCTGCTGGACGAGCCGTTCGGCGCGCTCGATCCCCTGACCCGCGATGCCCTCGGCGACGACTACCTCGCTCTGCACAAGAAGCTCGGGCTCACCACTGTCATGATCACGCATGACATGACCGAGGCGATCCTGCTCGCCGACCGCATTGCGGTGATGCGCACGGGAAAACTGCTCGCGCAGGGCACCGCGACCGAGCTCGGCCGGAGCGGCGAGGCTTATGTCACCGAGCTGTTGTCGACGCCACGCCGGCAGGCGGTGCGGCTCAACGCTCTCCTGCCACGGGACGACGCCGCATGAGCCTCGTCTCCGATCCACGCATTGCCCAGGCGCTGGGTTACCTGCCGGATTATCTCGGCAGCCATGTGCGCGTCAGCGTCACGGCGCTGCTGCTCGGTCTCGTAGTCAGCCTTCCGCTCGCGATCCTCGCGCGCGACCGGCCGGTATTGCGCGCCATCCTGCTCGCGGCGGCGAGCATCGTGCAGACCGTGCCGGGGCTCGCTTTGCTCGCGCTGTTCTATCCGCTGCTGCTGGTGCTCGCCTCGTTTTCGCTCGCCTGGTTCGGCTTCTCTTTTTCCGCGTTCGGATTCCTGCCGGCCGTGCTGGCGCTCACGCTCTATTCCACGCTGCCGGTGCTGCGCAACACCATCACCGGGCTGAACGGCATCGACGCCGCCGTTCTGGAGGCGGCAAAAGGCGTCGGCATGACGGAACGGCAATCGCTGTTGTCGGTCGAGCTGCCGCTGGCGCTGCCGGTGATCATGGCCGGCATCCGCACCGCGGCGGTCTGGGTGATCGGCACCGCGACGCTATCGACGCCGATCGGCCAGACCAGCCTCGGCAACTACATTTTTGCCGGGCTGCAGACCCAGAACTGGGTGTTCGTGCTGTTCGGCTGCGCCGCGGCCGCGGTGCTGGCGATCGCGGTCGATCAATTGCTGGCCCTGATCGAGACCGGATTGCGGGGCCGCAGCCGCCTGCGGGCGGTGCTCGGCAGTGCCGGCATCGCGGCGCTGGTCGCTGTGACGCTGGTGCCGTCGCTGGCGCGGCAATCATCGACCTATCTGATCGGCGCAAAAACCTTTGCCGAGCAATATGTGCTGTCCAGCCTGATCCAGCAGCGGATTCGCGCGGGGGGGTTTTCGGCGGCGCCGCGCGAGGGCCTCGGCTCCAACGTGGTGTTCGATGCGCTCGCCGCCAACAATATCGACGCCTATGTCGACTACTCCGGCACGCTGTGGCTGAACCAGTTTCATCAGACCGAGATGAAGCCGCGCGGCGAGATCATCGCCACTTTGAAGGACATGCTGGCGAAGCAGAACATCACGCTGCTTGGCGAGCTCGGTTTCGAGAACGCCTATGCGCTGGTCATGCCGCGCAAGCGCGCCGAGGCCATGGGCGTCCACAGCATCGCCGATCTCGCGGCGCATTCCCAGGAGCTTTCGATCGCGTCCGACTATGAGTTCTTCTCGCGCCCGGAATGGGCGGCGCTGCAAAAAACCTACGGCCTGTCGTTCAAGACCCAGCGCACGATGCAGCCGGACTTCATGTATGCGGCGGTGGCCGCCGGCGAGGTCGATGTGATCACGGGCTACACCAGCGACGGCCTGATCGCGAAATATGACCTCATCGCGCTCGACGATCCGAAGCAGGCGATCCCGCCTTATGACGCGGTCCTCTTGCTGGCGCCGCGACGCGCCGGCGACGAGGCGCTCAAGGCCGCGTTGAAGCCGCTGCTCGGCAAGATCGATATCGCGACCATGCGCGAGGCGAACCTGCGCGCCAGCGGCAACAATGCCGAGTCCTCGCCCGACGCTGTGGCGAAGTGGCTGTGGGAGAAGATCGGGACGCGCTGACGTTGCAGGGTGGGCCAAGCGAAGCGAGCCCACCCTTCCAGAAAACCAGAGGCGGTGGGCACGGCGCAAGAGCGCCTTGGCCCATCCTGCGGCACCTCACACAACTCTACGGCTTCTCCACCGCGCCGCCGGCCTCGACCCAATCCTTGAAGCCGCCGACGTTGAAGACCTTGTCGTAGCCGAGCTCCTTCAGCGTCTTGCCCGCAAGCGCGGAACGGCCGCCGGAGGCGCAATAGACGATCACGCTCTTGTCCCTGGAAAAATTCTTGTCGTGATAGGGCGAGTCCGGATCGGCGCGGAATTCCAACATGCCGCGCGAGACGTGCACCGCGGAGGCCACCTTGCCGCTGGCCGCGACCTCCGGCGCGTCGCGGACATCGACCACGAGTGTATTGCCGCTCGCGATCATCTTGCGCGCCTCGTCCGGCGTGATTTTCGGGACGGCGGCATTCGCCGCCTCCAGCATCTGTTTGACGCTCGATGCCATGTCGCAGCTCCTTTCGAACTGACTGAGATCATAGGGCGTGCCAAGCGACTTGCCCGCCGTCGCCCGAAGGGCGAAGGTGGAAGCGAGCCCGCCATCGGCAATGTGCGGACCGGTGGCACGGCGCGAGCGCGCTTTGCCACCCCAGACGAATATCTAAAGCCATGGCTGGCCGGGACAAGCCCGGCCACGACGACGGAATGACCGATTGCGAGGATTCGTTCTGCGTCAAACGAACGCGGTCGTGCTACAGCCCGTGGATCATCCCGGCGTCGATCAGGAGACGGTTGAAGCGGCGCGCCTCGGCGCCGTCACGGCAGGCATAGAACACGCCGCCGCATCGGAGCATGATCGTCTTCTGCTCCTCGAAGGACGGATCGAGCGGAATCCCCGCGGCTTCCAGGATCACCAGCGGCAGATAGGCCGCGTCGAT